>JACXXQ010000037.1_pt1 | contig 106068 bp, 109 predicted proteins | sample 8621361 | NCBI WGS metagenome assembly JACXXQ01 (sample SAMN15503820, study PRJNA645414) | gut metagenome | isolation source: feces | host: Bos taurus | place: USA | collected 2016 | reverse complement strand
GCGAAGAGCGTTGCTGCCTAGGCTAGCCCCTTGTCACACAAACTACCGAAGCCTCTAAAAAATCGGCAGCGACAGATCGTACAGGCTGTACTTATTTACGATCTGTTGGGTAAAGTACGCCTCACTTATAGCATCATTCGAATTCTGAGCCGTACTAAAGATATACACGCCAAAAGGAATTCCCAAGCGACGAACCTCACGCAAATTGCGCTCGAACTGTTTGTCAAAATGGGCTGTCGAATAACCAAAGCGCAAAATTACAGCATCAACGCCAGAATTTTGAACCTTATTCCAGTCAATCGACCCCTGCCACTCAGAAACGTCAATGACCTTTAGCGCCGGAGACGCAAAAACCTCGCCATACCCGTTATAAAACACTTTAGAAGCGTTCGTGCCACCCCAATAGGGAGACCCGCCTGCAGAACGATCGTCGAGCGCAGCGGCAAGCGGCTCACCCTCCATCGAGCTACCGGCGGTATAGTCATTGGAATCATCCGCGGGATGCGCCTCACCATAGGCAAGACGCTCCTCTAGAGATGCATCGACCGGGAGCGAACCATCGTCGGCATAAACAGGGGTTGCCCCCAGGCTGCAAAGCAGACCGAGGACAACCAATAGCGACGATGCGAGACAAGTTTTCTTGCGCATAACCATCAACCTAAATCCAAACTAACAAAGGGCGATATTGCGATACCAACCCCAAAGCGGCGTATACGTGGTTCCATAATAATTGACCCAGTCATTAAGCCCGCGAACGTTAACTCGACCAATGTTCTCAATAACTTTGCCATCGCCATTATAGATTGCAATATGGCCCCAAATGGACCCTGCCCACGTATTGGAGTGAGACGGAACAGCAATAATCATAACAACTATCCAATTGGTTCGATCACCATCCTGCCAACATGCCCAAAACCTGTCTCAGGCATATACCTCGATTTTCGAAAAGAGAATTACACAAACGGACGAGCAGCACCGATCGGGTTGCCGCGCTCGTAAACGCCGTGAACACCGACACCCTGCTTGGGCCAAGAGTCAATCATGCGCCCGCCGCCCAAATAGATGGCAATATGGCCGCGGTAGTAAATGACGTCGCCGCGTTGCATGTTACCAACACTTACGGGCATAAACGTTCCGTTGTTATACCAATTCATAGAGTTGTACGTCTGCCATGCAAGCCAACGATGGTTATAGGGGTTGTAGATACCCATATCCATACCCGTGGCATAGAGGCACTGCAGCACAAAGCCAGAGCAATCGACGGCGCCACCAGGCGCGGTAGAATAGGGCTCGATATACCTCGTACCAACATACTCATAGGCACGCTGGATAAAGGCATTGATGCAGTCGTCTCGTGAGGAATCGATCGCGATACGAGACGGCGTTACATAGGTGAACTCGCCCGTACAATAGCTTGGAAGCCTTACCGTCAAGCTACTTACCTGGGGGTAGTTCGCAGGGTTCTGATAACCAATCTTCGCAGGACGTTCGGCAGAAAGAGCGCGCCAAGACTGAGCAGCGGAGCCAGTATAAGACCAGAGCTGGACATTGGCTCCATTCGCGGTGGCCCCGTCGCTTACCTCCAGGACCTTATTGCCGCAAGCCGAAACAATCTTGATTCCACGCTCCCCCATTTCGAAACGCCACTTTTGCGCGTTCGACCCATTCCACTGCCACTGTTGAACATTAGCGCCATCCGCATTGGAACAGTTGAGAACATCAAGTGGGTAAGCAGAGCAACAAGCCGTAAGCGAGTACCAACCGCCGCCGACGCTACGGACCCAAACACGCTGGCTTAACGTACCGTTAGAAGCATATATTTGAACGTTTGCGCCATTCGAGCGAGAGCCACCAGCCACATCAAGTCGTTGTCCAATCGCATGCATGGGAGCGAACTCATAGAAACCGTCAGAAATAAGGGGGACAGACGCAATAGTCCACCCTTGCGCTGCAGACCCGTTCTCGTCAACGCAGACAACAGACCCGCCAGAGCCAGAGACGGACAGCACCTTACCGCTCTTTTTATTCTTAAGCTCAACCCCCCTCCCAAAGCAGATTTCAATCGACCATTTGGCCTCGTCGGCATCTTTGTCGGAGACCTGAAGAACGGCGCCGTCAGACTCTCGTGTCAAAAGATACTTAGCGGAATTGGCACATTGGAACGAGTAATAGCCCCGATCATCCTTACGAACCCAGAACTTCTGAGCCAAGGTGCCGTTTCCCGTATAAACCTGCAGCAGGGTTCCATCTGCATAGGAACCACCGGTAACATCGAGATATTTACCCGTCGAATCTGAACAGATGGAGTAGCAGCCTTCATCGAGCGAAACGGTAAAGACTTCGAAAGTCCAATGCTGTGCGGCACTGCCGGATTCAATAGCAGTCGTCACGGAGCCATCGGCTTTACGTTCCAGTACCAGATTGCTCGCAACGGAACGTATTAAAAAGCTGTCTCCATCGGACTCAATTCGCCACTGCTGATTTGAGCCAAGGCCGGGGAAATCCCACTGTTGAACTTTTGCGCCCGGGAAAATGTCGCCACTATCAAGATCAAGTCCCTTGGTAGACTTCGCGGAACGAATCGAGTAGAAACCCGTGGCGGAATCGTACGAAAGCTTAAAACACTGAGCCATAGTGCCATTTGTGGCATACGTTTGAATTCGGGCGCCGTTGGAGACGGAACCTCCCGCCACGTCAAGGCATGTAGAAGAATCGGAAACGGAATTGATCTGATACATGCCATCCGCAACCGATTGGGTGCCTGCTCCGACATGAGGATTAGCATCGATGGCAATTAAACGCTGAGCTGCAGAGCCATTTGCTGTCCAAATTTGAACATTTGAGCCATTAGAGACACTTCCGCCACTTACGTCTAAAACAAGGTTTCGTCCAAGGCCGGAATAAAACACGAATGACCCATTTGTCTGCTTAACAGGAATCCAACGCTGCGCGGCGGTGCCATTCACGGCATATTGCTGAACGTTGTTGCCGGACTTTTTGCCACCACCCGTGACATCGAGGGCCGAAGAGGTTCCTGCATGAGCAATCGTCACATAGCCGGTAGGCTGACCATTTGAGTCGAGTGCATTCTTGATAAACCAGCGTTGAGCTGCGGTGTTGTTGGAGGCATAGATTTGGATGTTGGCGCCATTCGAAGCAGAGCCACCAGAAACATCGACAACACTTCGCGGTGATGAGTCCATGCCGAGGGCGTAAGTTCCATCAGGGATCTGCAAGCCCTGCCCAGCAGCAAAGGCGTCGATATCAGCCTGCGTCCAGGTAAAGCCCTTCGTCTGCGTCAAAGTCCAGGTAGCGACATCAGTAGAGGTAACGGCAACGCCACTTTCAAACGAAAGATATAACCCATTAGCAGCGTTTTTAATGGCAAAACCCTCACCAGAAGGCTCGAGGATCCAAAAACGATTCTTTGTATATGAACCAGCGTCATCAAGAGATCCGTAGAGGTGGGCGGCGCCTCGGGGTACGACGCTACCGTAATCGGCGTCAATCAATTTGCCCGAAACAAGCGAAGCGATCGTGTAATAACCGGATGCGCTGTCATACGTAAGACGGAACGCCTGCGCGACGGTACCGTTATTTGCATACGACTGAAGAGCCGCACCGGACTCAGCAGAAGCGCCTTTCACATCGAGAACCAACCCGGCAGATTCAAAACAATAAACACCGTCGGCGACGTTCTGCCCTAAAGAGTCAACGACCGGATTGGAGTCAATTGCAAAAAACAGCTGCGCGGCGGTCTGATTGGCCTTATATAACTGGACATTAGCTCCATTGGCAGAACTGCCGCCCGATATATCGAGCACGTAATCAAAGTTAAGGACGGAATGTATCGTCAAGCCTCCATCGGCGTCCTTAACGGCAATCCACTTTTGCGCGCGCGTACCGTTAGCCACATACTGTTGAACGTTACGACCAGACTCGGCTATACCACCAGAAACATCAAGCACCAAACCGGAACCAGTGTTTTCGAAAGTTAAAAACCCGTTCTCGTCCTCATGTACTAACCAGCGCTGAGCTTTAGTCATATTCGAGTTGTACATCTGAACATTAGCGCCATTTGAGGAAGATCCGCCCGCAACGTCCCACACCTTGCGCGAGGCATTGCTGCAAGCAAAAACATAGGTCGCACCGTCAGAGAGCGTCCCTTTGTTTTTAACGGCTAAGTCCTCAACGCTCTCAGCATCTTGAGGCGTCGTACCATCGGCCGATTCGACGGCAGATGTCGACGAGTCTTCAGATCGCCCCTCGCTAGATGGCACGGTCGAGCTATTCGGAGCGAAGGTACCATCACCGTCATCGGCAGTACCTGATTCGATAACTCGATTAGCGTCGGATCCGTTCGTGGACACTTCTTCGGCAAATAATGGAGAAACTCCAATGGAGGAAACAAAAAGACCCGCAGCCAAAGCCACTACCGAAATAGCAGCTAGGCCACGGGCATATCGGCTGGAACTCATATCAGACCCCCGATTCAAATTAACACTGAATCTATAATAGTTGATACGAGCCGCAATATTGTTGCAATTGGTTACTTAATAACGACCGCTTGCGCACCTCGTTGCTGGTAAACCCAAGCAATCCAATCTCGATCGTAGGTGGTATAGCCATCGATGGTATCGGAGATCATGACCTTGTTTGTTTGAGGGTTATAACCCTTCAGAACAACCGTATGCGAGTTACCGCAAGCAAAATATCCACCCTGTCGGGCATAGATATTTCCAACGTTGCCCTGGTGAACGGTAGTCCAAATGATGACCGGATGTCCATCATCAAGGTAATTGCAGAGGTTATACAGAGAGGTTCCCGACACGTCGTACGAACGCAGGTTGCTACCCCTACTTGCTAGGAAATTATTGGCAGCCCTATTGAGTCCAGGAGCGCAGATCTCGTTACCGTTGTTATAGCTGTGGGGGTCTCCCCAGAAGCACCAGACAAAGTCCCAGGAGCTACGGGGGATCCATCGATCGGCCATCTCGCACGGACCAACGCCAAAACCGTAATAGTTAAGGACGTTGGTCAGAGCCGCCGATTCACAGCCGTTGGGGAGACCAACGGAGTACTGATTGTAAACTGGGACAGCCAGATCTACTGCCTCGGGCGTATAGCTCGTCTGGGCAAAGTAGAATCCCTGCGCGTCGGAGCCATTAGCAGCGTAAATCTGGATATTGGCTCCATCATTAAGCGCGCCTCCGTTCACGTCCAAAACGAGCGAGTCGTTAAGCGCAGAACGAATGACAAAGGAGCCGCCGCCTACGTAGTCAACACGCCAGCGCTGAGCGGAGCTTCCATTCCCCTGCCACTGCTGAACGTTAGCACCCGAAGCACCCTGAGCATTCAGGACATCGAGATATTTTTTGCTTCGGCAGTTTTGAATCGAAACGGTTCCATCCGAGTTAACGCTGACGTTCCATTTTTGAGCGCCAGAACCATTGGAGGACCAAAGTTGAACGTTGGCACCGTTGGAACGAGAACCGCTCGCCACATCCAACACCTTGGATCGGTTAGAAGAAGCAGCAATGGTATAGGTACCCGAGTCAACTAACGAGCAGGCAGACAGTTTAAAAGACTGAGCCGCTGTGCCGTTAGAATCATACATCCTAATATTAGTTCCGTTGCTTGTTGAGCCACCTACGGCATCGAGGACCTTATCGGTTGCAACGTTAACGAAGTTGACACCGCCCTTGTCAATCTGAGCGGTCCAAAGTTGAGCATCGCTATTATCAAAAGATCGGACGCAGACGTTGCCATCTTCATCTGCCGTTAAGACCTTGCCAGACACCAGGCTTTCAACGGTATACGTATTATCGCGGTCGGCGACCTTGGCGACTTTCCACTTCTGAGCAATCGACTTGTTGCTTCCATAGAGCTGAACGTTAGCGCCATCACTGGCCGAGCCGCCCGCAACGTCCAAAACAGCAGAGGAGGAAGCAGAGCTCGAAATGGTAAAGAAGCCCTCGGGCAAAAGCGAAGTCAGCTTTGTAAAAGCAAGACGCTGCGACGCGGAATCAGACGGGATATCTCCGTACACATTAGAGTTGGCAACACTTAGGACCAATCCGGTTGCTTTATTCGTTGCCGTATAGGAACCGTCGTCGTTACGAACAATGGAAAACAGCTGATTTGCGTTATTGCCGTCACCGCTCCATTGGTGAACATTTGTTCCAGGGCACACATTGCCACCATCGACATCGAGAGCCTTACCAGACTGGGCGTTCACGATTCGATAGTAGCCATTCTCATATACATATTTAAAGACCTGAGCAAACGTGCCATTAGCAGCATAAGTCTGGACGTTTGCCCCGTTAGAAGAGGACCCTCCGGAGATATCAAACACACGAGATGAATCCGATGCCAGCGAAATAGTGAACCAGCCGTCCAAACCAAGATCGTCGGACGGGGCTACATCGGGAACGGCCGATACAAAACGAACGTTTTGGGCGGCGGTACCGTTGCTCGCATATGTTTGAATATTGGCACCATTCGAGGAAGATCCGCCTGCAACATCTAGAACAAGATCGGGCAGAACCGCGGACTGCAACCGGAACGAGCCACCAGGCACCGAGGGAACGGCGATCCAGCGCTGGGCACGCGATCCATTGGATGAATACTGTTGAATATTGGTTCCCAACGTACAAGAACCGCCCGCAATATCAAGCACCTTGCCAGAGGAAACGTTTTTGATAATCAAATAGCCGAGTTCATCATGCGAAATATCCCACTGTTGAGCCGCTGTCATATTCGACACATACGACTGAACGTTGCCGCCGTTGACTTTAGAGCTACCGTTCACGTCCAGAACCTTAGCTCCTCCGACGCCGAGCGCCAAGACATAGCGTCCATCAGCAATATTGCCAGCATTTTGCTGGGCAAGTGCATCCAGTTGTTCGCGCTGAACGTCTAAATTGAATAATGTCCAACGTTGAGCAATCGTGCCATTATCCGACCAAGTTCGCACGTTCGTGCCGTTACTTGTATTACCGCCGGCGATATCAAGGCAGATCGACGGATCAAGCGCAGACACCAGCTTGATGGAGCCCCCATCCTTAACGGCAATCCATTTTTGCGCCGCAGAACCATTTGACGCGTATTGCTGAACATTCGTTCCAGATTGAGCGCTTCCACCAGAAACATCAAGAACAAGACCGGAACCACTGTTGGTTAATGTGACAAAGCCATTTTGGTCATGAGAAACGGTCCACGTTTGTGCACCTGTGGCGTTGAGAGCATATACTTGGACATTCGCACCCGATGACCTAGATCCGCCCGCAACATCAAGCGTCTGCCAGGAACTTTTTGCCGAGCGAATATAGTAGGTACCGTCAGCGAGGTCGGATGCGTGGGCAGCTGCAAGCTCGGCGAGGATGGCAGCCTTGGGCTTCTCGAGCGTAAACGTCTGAGCAACGGATTCGTTGGATTGATAGAGACGGATTTCTGTTCCGTTGGAATCGCTGGCGCCAGCGATGTCGATGGCAAAATCATCATCGACGACAGGCGAAAAGACATATCCACCGTCAACCTGTCGAGCATGCCATGCAAAGCCCCAAGCGCCATCATCGCCAGTATTCTGTGTAAGACGCGGATGGTCCGTGAAACGAGAGACGTCGTTTGGGTAGCAAAGGTACAACCCCGACTTAATGTTCTTAAAAGCGTATTGACGGCTGCCAAGATCAACAAGGGCAAACTGCTGTGCAGCCGTCTCATTTCTACCATACAACTGTATCGCAGCGCCGGCGCTCACCGAACCGCCTGGAACATCGAGCACTCGATGCCCCGACAAAGTCGAGGTAAGAAAATACGTACCGGCATCAAGTGCCGCGTACTTAGAAGGATCAGAAGCCGTGGTAGAAGAGTCAGATTCTTTAACTGTGTCGCTTTCGTTCGCGATAGTGTCTTGGACTGAATCGTTCGAAGACTGGATCTGCTCGGAATTAATCCCGTTCTTTGTTTGTTCAGATTCTTCAACGACAGGACTAGCGGAAGATTCTTCAGCAAAAGCAGTCGAGCCCGATTTGAGAACGAGGGGTAAAGCCAGAAGCAACCCCAGGAATAATCCAACTCGTAATAGAGCGCAAACGCGTTTTTTATGACGCATAACATCCCCCAGACGATCTTGCCAACACGAACAAACACAACGCATTGAAACCTCAGGCAAACGCATATCCCTATTATCGAAGCATGCGATATTGCCTGCGATGAAAATGTTTACATGTTTGGTTCATTTAATCGCTGTTCAGCGCGACATACAACCATTTGAGCAAAAAAGGCGGCTCACAAACTGCGAGCCGCCCCATGACAAGGATTAGTAATTGACCACTTTGGTTCCGTAGGGGATGTTGTCATAGATCCATTTAGCGTGATCAGTTGTAAGCCTGATACAACCTGCCGAAGCACGCCGCCCCATTGTGTGATCCTTCACATTAAACGTTCCCGTATAACAAGGCTGCGAATGGAATAGATAATCTCCGTAGAACTGTGTGTAGTACCAGCAGGTATACCCGTGTCCAAACGAAATGCCCTTTCCGTAAACAGAGAACTCACCCAACACCGTTGGCGACCCATTTTTGCCTGGAGCACACTGCCAGAAGGACCAGAGCCTCCAATTACCACGAGAGCCCCTAAAAATACCCGTACGGCATCCAACGGTATCAGTCAAAATTAGCCATTCCGTGTTGCTGTTATACCACTGTGCACGGTTATACATTGCCTGCTGGTCGGCAGGCAGCGGCTGCACGTACGTAGTAGCTCCGAAGGTAAACCGCTGCGCCCCTGAATCGTTACTTGCGTACAGAGCAACGTTCGTTCCATTCGCATTGTTACCTCCAGAAGCATCGATAACGAACGCTCCATTCAGAGCGGAAGACAACTTAAATCCACCTGGTACATAATCGACATACCAACGCTGAGCAGCACTTCCGTTCCTGGACCATTGTTGGATATTGGTTCCAGAAGATGCAGAACCGTCTTTTACATCAAGAGCCTTGCCACTGGCGGCATTTACGATGTTGTATGAGCCATCACCGTTACGAGAGAAGTTCCATTTTTGAGCACCCGAATCGTTGTTCTGCCAAATCTGAACGTTTGCACCGTCCGAGTGCGATCCGCCAGAAACATCTAAGACCGAACCCGCGCGAGAAGCCATTCGGATGAAATACGTACCATTGGCGATGGTTGCCGAAGTAGCGCGCAGGCGGAATCTCTGCGCAGCAGAACCATTGGAGGAGTGGACTTGAACGTTGGAAGTCGATGCGAAATTACCGCCCTTCACATCAAGCGAAAGGTCTTGGTCATCCGCAGACAAAAACTCGATACCATTGCTATCGATTCGCGCCACCCATTGCTGCGCCTTCACATCTGCCGGTGCCATCGTGCAAACATTGGTACCGGAAACAGCAAGTCTGTTAGTTGAGCAAACGGATTCAAACGTATAGGTATTCTTCGCTCCATCCACCTTTTTAAGCAGCCATTTTTGGGCGAAGGAACCATTGCTGGCGTAGAGCTGAACGTTAGCGCCGGAGTCAGCGGATGCACCCGCGACATCAAGTGCATAGGAGGAATTTGAAGACGGATAGACCTCATAAAGGCCTTCGCTCAGCAGGTCTTCTTGCTCGGCAAAGACAAACGACGTCTGGACAGAATCTCCCGCCGTGGCAACAACCAGATTTGAACCGGACACAGCGAGCATGAGCCCTGTGCCCTTATTGATGAACGAATAGCTTCCGTCCTCATTGGCAATGACACTGAAAAACTGGTTGTCGTTGGGACTTTCATCCCACTGCTGGACATTCGTCCCGGGGACAACGTCACCAGCCGCAACATCGAGCACCTTACCGGAACCAGCATTACGCAGAACATAGTAACCGTCTCGATACTCAGCCTTAAATAGCTGGGACAGTGTGCCATTGCAGGAATATGTCTGAACGTTGCCCCCGTTCTTTAATGAGCCACCGGCAACGTCAAAGGCAACAGCGCCATTTGAAGAAGGTGAAATAACGAACCAGCCCTTGTCTTTCAAAATGTCATCGCACGGACCAACTGACGCAGGGTTCGCGGCAATAAAGGTAAAGCGCTGCGCGGCAGTTCCATTCGAAGCATACAACTGCACGTTTGTCTGAGAGTTCAGCGAGCCGCCGGCAACGTCAAGTGCGCGCTGTTGCCAAACAGCAGAAAGAAGTCGAACGCTTCCATCACCATTCGGTACCGCAATCAACTTTTGTGCATAGTTCGCATCGCCACAAGCCGCGTACTGCTGGACATTCGTTCCCAGGGAAGTTGAACCCGCGGAAACATCAAGGACTTTGCCAGACTTTACATTCGTTATCGTGAGATAGCCGTCATCGTCATGCGAAACACGCCAACGCTGTGCGGCAGTCGTATTCGATTGATAGATCTGCACGTTTGCACCGCTAGAAGCAGAGCCGCCGACAACATCGAGAACCATTCGAGACAAGTCCGGACCAGCAACGATCGCATAGTCTCCGTCTTTGACGACTTCCCGGTTAACGGAAGCGAGCTTATCGAGCTCGGAACGTACGCCCGTCGGATCCACAAAATAGAAGGATTGGGCTGCTGTTCCATTTGCACTGTATAGCTGAAGTCCTGCGCCGGGCACAATAGAGCCACCGGGGACGTCGGCGACCTTTTGTCCGTTCAAGCCCGACACAATCCGATAGCGCTCGCCGTCTTTCTCGATGATCCACTTTTGGGCCTTGGTTCCATTGGCGGCATAGGTCTGCAGCTTCGTGCCGTTGGCGTCATTGCCGCCCGCCGCATCCAGAACCGCCCCGGCACCATGAATCGCAATGGTGCGATACCCGTCCGACGTAGTTGAGACATCGAACGTTTGAACGCCTGAATATCCGAACTTGTCAAAGGACAGCGACCCGCCATCTATGATCAGCGCAAACGAATCATTCGAGGCCAACATAGCATATGTCCCATCAGGAAGGTCAGCGAGATGCGCAGCCGCCCGATCATCGAGCTGCTGCTGCTCAGTTTTGGCAGGCGTTAGTACCCATCGCTGAGCTGCCGTACCATTTGCCTCATACAACTGCACGGTAGAGCCATTTGCGGCAACTCCACCCGCCACGTCAATGGCAAACGACTGGTTGAGCGCCGAAATAAAGGTGTAGCTGCCATCGGTTTCTTTAATTGCGATCCAGCGCTGCGCAAGGGTGCCGTTATCGGACCAAAGCTGAACGGGATTTCTATTGCTCGCGCTGCCGCCGGGGACATCAAGCGTGCAACCCTTGACAGAAGCAATGACAACAAAGCCATTCTGATCATGAGACACTCGACAGACCTGAGCATTCGTCTTGTTCTCACTGTACAGCTGCAGCTTTCTGCCAGCAGATGCCGTGCCACCAGGAACATCAAGTACAAAATTACTGTTAACCGAAGAGCCAAAAGTGTACAACCCATCCGTAAGGTCATCAACGTGCTCGGAAGCGAGATCATAGACAGACTTGGGCTTTTCCGGTTTCACAGCATCGGTCGAATCCGATGCATTCGAATCGGACGTACTGTCCACGGACATAACTTCGTTGGTAACGAGCTCGGACTCGTTCAACTGGTCTGCAGCCAGGGAGGCATTTGTATCTTGGCCGGTAGCCACGTTGTCTTCAGCAAATGCGGGAACGAGACAAATTCCCAACAGAAGCACGATAAACACCGAAGCAAACATAGCTTTTCGATTGCCCATGTCTGTCCCCTTTCACACGGTTGCTTACACTCTATGCCAAGAAGCGCGCCCCATCGTCGAGAGATTCGTGAGCAGCAGCAGCTTAACCCCGAAAGGCCAATCAGGTTAAAAGCATGTTGCAATAGCACAATCGCGAAATCTCTGCTGCAAAGTCACCATGGATCGGCGCCCAACCAAGCTCGCGGCGGAGCTTGCTAGCGTCTATGGCGTACCGTCGATCATGGCCGGGACGGTCCTTAACCCAATCGATAAAGTCTTCGTCTTTGCCCATTGCTTTAAGAATGGTCTTGAGGACTTCGAGATTGCTACGCTCGCAATTGGCTCCGACAAGATAGGTCTCCCCGATCCTCCCTTTGGTCAAAATGAGCCAAACAGCACGAGCGTGGTCATCGACATGAATCCAATCGCGTACGTTTAGACCGTCCCCGTACAATTTAGGACACTCCCCGCGCCGGACGCATGCAATCGAATGCGGAATGAACTTCTCGGTGTGCTGATATGGACCATAGTTATTACAGCAATTAGAAATTGTTGCCTGCAGACCATAGGTACGAATCCAAGCTCTCACAAGCATGTCAGATGCCGCCTTGGAGCTTGAATAGGGGCTACTCGGTCGATAAGGAGACTCCTCGGTAAATCTACGCGGACCATCAAGCGCCAGGTCTCCAAACACTTCATCAGTCGAAATGTGATGAAACCTAACCTGATGCTTTCGGGCGGCCTCTAGAAGTCGATATGTGCCTTCAATGTTCGTTTTTACAAAAGGCTCAGGATCGATAATCGAATTGTCGTTGTGAGACTCTGCAGCATAATGAATGATCGCATCGTGCCCGGGCACCAATTGATCAAGCAAATCCGAATCGCAGATGTCACCAACGACAAGCTTAACCCTGTCTTCTGGCAACCCCGCAATGTTGTCAGGATTAGCGGCATAGGTCAGCTTATCCAAGACGGTGACACGCACATTCGAAATGTTGCTCGCGACATAGCGAACAAACGCCGAGCCGCAAAAACCACAGCCGCCCGTAACCAAGATATTGCCGTATTTTCGCTCCATGCGCATCGCCCCCCATTTAGCTCTGGCTTGTACCATTTTCCCATAATCTGCTTGAAGAAAGTGAAGCAACCCTTACCGTTGCCTTCACCCAAACGCAACTAAAACCGTTGCAAACGCAATTAGGTATAATTCTTCCAAATCGCCTAGAGAAAGTGTTTGAATGCTGACCGTAATCGTGCCTACTTACAATGCCGAGCCGTATCTTTCTCAGGCTATAGGCAGCCTATTAAAGGAAAAGAAAATTGAGCTGGAAATCCTCGCCATCAACGACGGATCCACCGACAACTCGCTCGCCATTATGCAAGATTTCGCTGCGCGCGACTCACGCGTTCGAGTGATCGATAAGGAAAACCAGGGTTACGGCGCAACCTGCAATCTGGGCGTTCGCGAGGCAAAGGGCGACTGGATTGCCATCCTCGAGCCCGATGACTGGATCGAGCCCGGAATGTACTCCGACATGCTTGCCTTTGCCAAGCGCGAATTTGACGATCCGAACAAGCTCGATATTATCGAGACCCCGTATTGGATCATTCGCAGCCCCGATACCCCCCAAGAGATCAAGCTACATTGCGCATATCGCGGTCGCATTAAACCGCCTCGGCAACCGTTCACCATTCACGACGCTCCACACCTGCTGGCCCACCATCCGTCCATTTGGTCGGCAATCTATCGTCGCAATTTCCTGATGCAAAACAATATCTGGTTTAAGGAAATCCCCGGCGCAGGCTGGGCCGACAATCCATTCCTTGTCGAAACGCTCTGCCAGGCAAAGGCGATCGCTTACTGGCCCAAGCCGTATTACTGCTATCGCGAGGAAACGCCCGAAAAGGCGGCCGCTCTGGCCAAGCGTGACCCCTTGATGCCGTTTAATCGCTGGAATGACATGGTCGATGTTCTTGAGCGGCTCAACGTCACCGACCCTGCCGTTTGGACACCGCAAATCACACGCGGTTTCACCTATATGGGCATCATGATTGAGCACACCGGAATTGAAGGGCACCCCGAAATCGAGCAGGCCATCCACAGGATGTTCGAACGCATGCCGCAAGAACTGGTATTTGCCAATCCTCGCGTTACTCCCGCGGCCAAAAAGCTCTATGCCGAGTATATGGGCATCGCCAATCCAAAAATCAGCTACTGCGCATACGCCAAGGACCTCGTGGGCGAAGGCTTGTATAACGTATGGAACAAGGGCCCCAAGCAGACTCTAAAAATGATCACATCGCACTTTGGTTCATACAACGCACGCGCTGGAAAATAGTCTGATGGGCAGCAAAGCAAGCAGAAATACCTCCATCGAGGCGCTGCGCTTGGTAGCGGTCGCCGGCATCGCGGTGTTCCATACCTTTCAGTGGACCTTCCAAGCCGTCTGCACCAGCCTACCGGAATACGCGCCGCTCGCTGTCTTCCCTTACTCCGGCGCGCTCGGCTTTATCAACCTGCTGGGCTGTTGGGCCAACGAGGTCTTCTTTATGATCTCGGGATACTTCCTTATTCCCTCGGCGGTACGCGCCCTCCAAAACGGGTCATCCGCGCGGGGCCTCGTTTATAAATCGTTTACACGGTTAAAGAAAATCGTCTTACCCACGCTCTTTTATTGCACCGCGTGCCTGTTTGTTTCAATGTACGTCTATCCCCTACCCGAAATCTCGCTGCACGAGATTGGCTGGCTTACGCTGGGCATCGAGTTTATCTGGGTCTACGCCGCCTCCGTATTGCTCGTACCGATGATTACGCTGGCAAGGCAGCGAATCAGCAGCAAAAGGGCCCCGTTTGTCGTAGCGTTCCTCGTGTTCACAACATTTGGAATCAACTGCCACATCGCGATGACGGCAAACGGAGCGGCCAGTATCGTTTTGTGGCGCAAGCTCATGAGCGCCATTACCTACCTGGTCGCGTTTATTGCAGCTGGAGAAATGCGCTTTGTTCTCGAATACCACGGCAACGCATCCGGCGCTCAAAAATCCAAAATCGTACTCATCGGACTCGTTGCCGTCACCATCGCGCTCGAGCTTCTGCTATCGGCAAGTAGCCAGTACGACGCGCTCTGGAAGCTCTCTTACAAGTCAACTTCCGTCATATCCTTCATCTTGGCCGCCGCATCCGTTGCCACCGCAGCGTTCCATCAGCCGCGCCACGAAGTCCCAGTTGCAGACAAGACAATCATGTCTCTCGCCGCAGGAACGCTCGCTTTCTACACCGTACAGTCGTTTACCTGCAACGTCTGGCGACCCATCTTTGACAAAGCAATCTACACCATGGCGACAGGCATCCAAACGGGAGAGCCCCGTCCAGCCGCCGCCATTTTGCACGGGATCCTTATGAGCCTTTGCCTCGCGCTTGCCCTGCTCCTCGTGGATATCGTTCGCCGGGCCGTGGTCGGCACCATCAAGGCCCATATGAACAGTTAGACGTCCTTCTGACCCTGCAGGCCACGAAGTGCGCTAACACCCGAAGCAAATAAAACCGCAAAGACAATCGCCCAGTTCTTGCAGCCAAATACCGGAATATGAACGATCGCATGGTCATGCATAACAACGAAATAACCCAGAACAACAACCAGAAGCAGCACCATGAGTAGCGACCGAATCAACACCTTGCGACGACGACCGTCTTGCGCGCCGCCCCGTATCGAGCGAACGAGCACGGCAATCCAAATCGTCAAAACGGCAGCAAACGAAACAAGACAAACGACGTTCGAGATCATCGCATAACCAGCAGTTGAGCAAATAGCGAACAGCTGCGGACTCATGCAATAAAAATCCTTCAATATCTGGGGCCAGTCAGCTTGGGGCAACAGTGACGACGCCCCACGCGCAGACCAAAGGCCCATCTCGCCCAGAACGTTCGAAAAGACCTCGTCCCAGCCCAGCACAAATGCCGCGGCGACCCATTTCATCGCCCAGGTAAACACAAACGAAAGCCCAAACCCAAAGAGCGCCTGCAGTATAGTGACGACGCAGCGCTTGGGGCGCCCACCCTCGGGGAGCGCAATGAAGGCGAAAAAACAATGCAAGGCGACAACTGCAGCAGGAATCGTTAAAAAGTCAAGAAACGAAAACACGGCGCCCGTTGCTATCGACCAAAGGACAAGGCGGCTTGTGAAAACCCGTGCGTTCGGAGCCGAGTCCAAACGAAGGCTCATGCAAGACATCATGACAAGCGCCACAAAGAACGAGATGCACAGCAGCAGATCACCGATAAAATTGAAAAACAAATTGGTCGAGAACAACAGGATTGCAAGAAAACCCAACGTCAATGGCTTTGAAAACCGCTTCCGCAAGGCAACGTAAGCGCAAGCGGAGCCGGCAATCGCCAGAGCAGCTGCGGGCGCCACGACAACGTCGATACTGCCAATAAACAGGCAGACGTTCGTAAGGAGCTGCCATCCATGCCAATACCGGTAGTACTGCTGATGCGTAACCCCGTCGGCTTTCGTAACGTCATCAATCTCGGCAACAGCCATCGTTTTAAAGGGAGAGCCTTGGTCCTTTTGCTGTGCGACTTCAATGATAAAGCGATTGTTGTCAAAGCAAACAGGACCAGCTGCAATACGGTGGTCATAGACATACATGTCAGACAACAGGGCCGAGGACTCCGAACCCTGCGCATGCGACTCGATAACGGGCCTCGGCAGGCAATTCGCCGCGGTATTGCTCAGGACAAATGCAACCTGAAGAACCAAAAACAGCAACATGACCTTGACGGGAAGGCTATCGGCAAAGGAAGTTAAACGAGTTTTATTCACAGGGCATCCAAACAGAAAGATCGCGTCCACAGGAATCGGCACCTATGTAATACCACAATGCGCGCTTGCAACCTCGCCACGCTCACACGTCAACAAGGCTTGTAGCAAACGTTCTTGGTGATTAGCGGAACATTACCCGCGGGTGCCCGCCTACGCTTACAATAGTCATGTCCCAAGGGACCGTTGTTTATTCCGCAGGGCCGATACGCTGCCCACGCGAAAGGATACTCTCGTTCATGACTTCAACCCTTCCCGCCCCCATCGATAAGCTCGCCATCGTAGTCGTTACGTACAAACGCCAGGAACTCCTGGCCAATTTGTTCGACTCCATGACCGAGCTCACGGCCGCGCCCTGGCGCATCGTGATTGTCGATAACGAGAATTCGCGCGAGACCGAGGCCATGTGCGCCGCATTCAACGAGCGCCTGGCCAACCTGTGGGGCATCGACACCGAGCAGCTCGACGCGCAGGGCGGCACCGACCGTGTCATCTACGCCCCGCAGCTCGAAAACGGCGGCGGTGCGGGCGGCTTCTCCGCCGGCACCAAATGCGCCTACGACCTGGGCGCCCAGTGGTTCTGGGTGATGGACGACGACGTGCTCGTCATCCCCGAAGGCATCGAGCGTCTTGCCAAGTGGACCGACCGCTACGATGTCATCCAGGGTTCGCGCCTGGACTTTGACGGCGGCGCCTTCTTTTGGCAATACCAACTCATCCTTTCGCTCGGCATTCCCAACCCAGTCGCCAAGTGGGACTTGGGTCCAGAGGGTTATCGCGCCATGAACCAGCTGTGCTTTGAGGGCGGCATGTTCTCGCGCCGCGTGGTCGACAAGATCGGCCTGCCCGATGCGCGATTCTTCATCTACGGCGACGATGCCTGCTATGGCTACGTGGCCAGCCAACACTTCCCCGCCGCCGTGGTCGCCGACGTGGTGCTCAAGCGCGCCCGCGCCGTCTCTAACTGGGATATCGCCGGCAAACGACAGCTCAACTCCACGAGCGACACCAACCGCTACTACATCATGCGCAACCGCGGTTATCTGGCCCGCTACATGCAAATTTACGGCGACTATCATCCCGTGCTGTTCCGTCTGGGCAACGCCGCGACCTTCTGCAAGGAGTTCATTCGCCTGGCCGCCGTTGACAAGTGCTTTAAGACCGGTATTCCGGCGCTGCGCCGCGGCATGAAGGACGCCCGCAAGATCATCAAGGATCCCAACTGGAAGCCCATGCCGCCCATGAAGGACACCGAGTAACGGAAGCCGGAAACACCTCAGCGCTTAAAGCCGCTGGTACACCGTAGCCACATGCTGTCCATCAAACCCAAACCCCCAGCGCACGCGGCCAACGCCGGGTCGCGGCACACGGATTTCGTCGATGCCGTCGCGCTCTATGTCGAGCAGCGCCTGCACGGCCAGCAATTCCAGGCCCAGCGCATCCACATCGGGGTCATACATCATGTTGATCGTTATCAGCGGACGCTCGTCCAGCATGCCAATCGTATCTGCTACATCGAACACAGCACCCGTAGGGAAAACCTGGATGTCCCAGCGACCTGCGCCATACTTTCGCCTCGAGGCAGGATTGGCATAGCCCGGCAATCCAAAACAGAGTCCTTGCAAGAGTAGGTGATATGGCAGCGGTGTATCTGGGTCGGTCGCACCGATTCCCGCATCTCCCAGGATGCGGCTTAGCGCCCGCCTCACCGTATCCTCGTCCCCACGGCACAACCCGTCGCGAAACGCATCGACGTCTCGAATGTCTTCGGCAGCGCACTCAAACCACTCGATAATCACTAGACGCAAGGCCTGGCGAAGCTCGTTATTGGGCAATCGCAAGGCACGGAGGCGATTGCCACGCTCTGGCTCCTCAGTCATATCCGTCGTCAGAAAACCGGACAGATACAGCGCCGTCCACAGGGCATCATCAGACGAGACATCTGGCTCAGCAGTGCCCAAACAAAGCGGGACGTCAACGCATCCATGGGCCTCGAGCAAATCGAACAAGACCGAAAGGCGGTCGAGATTCCACCCGGCAACTACCCTACTTAGACAATCGGCATAGTTATACAGGTCGGCATGCACAGACGCCGTGCAGCCTCGGTCCAGAAAACCGATCACGCGCGCCGGACTCGAGCAATAGGCCCTGCCAAACCGATACCCCTCGAGCCATTCACGCGCATCATCCAGGTATTCCCCGCACCCAGCATGATTCAACAGAGTCTGGACCTCGGCATCCGAAAAGCCGAAACAACGGTCACACCAGGTCGAAAGCGGCGTCGTCAGACAATACGAGCAGCCATGCAAAGAAAGCGCCGCTTCGGCAGGACCGGGACACTCCCCCATCAGACACGTCAGCCGCAACGAATCGCGCGCAGCGACAATGGCGTCGAACAGCATGCGATCGAATAGCCCTGCCGGATCAGCACCGGAAGCGCCCCTCGCGCTTGCACGGCCCAACCATGCCGCATCGTACCCATCAACGAGCAATACAACCTGCTCATCGCAGGCAATCTCCAGCAGCTCAATGAGCACACCGAGCACCGAGGCGACCTCGTCCTCGCTCGCCGCGCCACGCGCAACGCGTTCGATGTGACGCACCTTGTCTCGAGCTAAATCCGGAGCTTCCAAGAGTGGCAACAAGCGAACACATTCGCCCGAAAGAGCATTGTGCACGACGCCGGCAACAGCGGCCCCACACCTTGCAGCGCCAGAAAAGTCCAGCGATATTACCGGATAGCAAGCATACTCATCCCGATAGCGCCCGCTGTTCGCATCCCAAATCTGAGCATCGGCAAACAAACGCTGACCAGAGCGACCGACCGCTGGACGCTCCAGAAAAGCCTTGAGCATCGACAAGTTCATGCTCTTGCCAAAACCCTCGGGTCGACAGCACACCACAACGGACGCGTCGCAGTCCAACACATCGGCAATAAACATGGTCTTGTCAACCAGCATGCAGCAACCAAGGGACTCCGCATAGTCGTGCATGCCAATGGGCAAAGCCGCATCGTCGGCACAGCCGATCAAGCGCACACCAAAGCCAGCAGCACAATCAACATTTGCCTGTTCAGACACCAAAAGGTTCCCCCCAAATCGCAGCACGATGCCAATTGTAATGACCGCCTCGCGCGTACCGACGAAGCCGCGCGAACATATCGGGCAACGGTAGCAACAAGACGTGTGAGGGGGCACAACTAATCGTTGCACAACAAAACGGGGCCCGATACATTCGCACCGGACCCCGTCCCAACTCTTTAGTTATCTAGCAACCAAGAGGCTACTCCTCCGAGCCGTCCTCCCCAGAAGCTTTCTTCTGCTGATCGAGCTTATGCTTACCACTTACGATAGACGTAGCGCCCAGTGTGGCCAAGCTTGCACTGGCAAGGCTCGCCATAACGATAAGGTCGCCCGTCTTGGGCATGTTACCGCCAGATGACTTGGTCGTTGTAGTCGTCGTGGTCGTGGTGGTCGCGGTTTTGGAGTCATTTTGCTCCTGGACCTGGTTGTCGGTGTTGCCCTTACCGCCGTCCTCGCCCTGCTGCTTTCCGTCCTCGGTCTTGTCCTTGTTCTCGTCCTTCTTCTGAGCGGATTTGTCGCCCTTCTCATCAGAGCTAGGACCCTTATCGGATTCAGCCTTCTCGGAAGCCTTGTCCTTGGAGTCGCCCTTTGCGGCTTCGGTCTTTTCCGCGGAAACCTGATCAGAGTTGTCCTTGTTCTGGGTCGAGCCGTTATTGACGCCAGCCATCAGCGAAGAGCCCAGCGTAGAACCAAGCTGCACGGAGAAAGAAGGCTTCTTGTCCGGCGAAGCAACGGGAACGTCCGGCGCCTTATTCGAGTCGTCCTTGGAAGCATCAGAATCAGGGGTTGCGTCAGAGCCGGAGCCGTTGTTAGAGCCGGTGCCAACGGACGAATCGCTCGAGCCAGTGGAAGAGTCAGAGGAACCAGCGTCGGTCGAACCAGAAGCTTCGCTGTCCGTATTGCCGGCAGAGCTTGAAGACGAATCGCCCGCAGCAGAGCCGTTTGAATCGGAGCCGTTCGAGGTAGAGCCGTTGTTGGTAGTGCCACCAGCAGAGCCATCACCGTCAGCATCGGTCGAGGGCGCATCCATCCTGTCATCATTGACATCGTCACTCGAGTCGTCATTCGAATCAGGTGTCGGCGAGGGCTCGGGCTGCACGGGCGTTGCAGCGGCAGCGGCCTCGTCCTCGGCGATATAAACCAAGCAGTCCTTCAGCTCGTTGCGGTAGCGGTTCTTCCAGCCCTCATGATACTGGGGCTGGCTCGAATACTTGGTCGCCACGTTATTGACCACACTGTTGGAAAGCGCCGTCACAAACTCACGGTCGGACATATCGTTGGAGAGATTCGCCCAACGGAAGAAGTCCCTGCAGCCACCGGTGCCGCACATGTTGGTGATGCTCCACACCATGCCCTTAACGCAATCGGCACGGCCCGAAATATCAATACCCAAGCCGCTCTTGAGCCACGCCTCGGTCACCGCATAGTACGAGTTGTACGCATACGCATCCTGCAGAGCCGAAAACTCAGCAGGGTCGGTGTTATAAGCGTCCTGGAAGGCCTCCTGCGCAATACGGCCCAACTCGGTGAGCTGGCCATTCTCGTACATGGCATTGCTCGTGTTGGAAATCTCGCTGCCGCGATCAATCGCATCCTTGAGCATGCTGTATTTTTCGGGGTTGTAGTTGTAGGCCTGCTTCATAAACGGAATGAGCGACCATCGACGGTCGAACTGGTAATAACCCAGCGCGTTATAGCCGTCGCCATACGAAAAGCCCTGGTTATAGTTGCCATGGCTCTCGTACTTGGTAAAGTACTTCATCTCGGGGGTCACGTTAACAAACGAAACGCCCTAGACCGACCTCAGCACGCCCGAGAAGGACTGCTGGGTATAGAGACCCTTATCGATATCGGTGGCATCCGAGGCAACGCCCGGTGTGGGCTCCTCGGCGGCAGCGGGTGCGGGTGCGGTAACGGCGCCAAACGAAAGCGCCAACGTCAGGCCCGCGACAATCGCAGAATGCTTGGGCTGCATAAGATCCTCCCTGCATTGGTGTAGTTAAAGTGCAGTTTGCAAAGATAAAAATAAGTATTGCAGCTCGCCCGTTGTTACACAACAACCCCTCGGTAAACGGCAACAACCCTCCGCGAAATCTTAAGGAATTAAACAAACTGGTCGTCGGGCGCCATCAGAAGCTCGCCGTATCGCTCCATCAGCCCGTCCCTCAACTGACAGAAAGCGGGAATATAGACGTTCAAGATGCGCTGAATCAAATCTTGAGCGAGCTTGTTGTCATAGATATGAACGTTCGTATTACGATCCCTGAGCATATCTAGCCATGCCGCCTCATCAATAAAATCGTAGAATCGGTAGGCTTCCTTCAAGATGGCACGAGGAGACCCCGATGCAGCAAGCGTGGCGCCCTCATACTCGAGCAGACGTTTAAGGAGCTTCCAGCTCAGTTCAAACTGAAGGTTGAACTTATTAATCAATCCACTCTGAACAAAATCATTGCTAAGATCCTGATTGGGTGCATCCTCAAGATTCGCTAAGGCGCTGGCAAAGTTCTCATACTTTTTCATACAGGACCACACCATCCCTGGTTATTTCGTCAAGCAATTGCTGTGATAGGGACTCATCGAGATTGACGATATCAACATCTAAAAGCGTATCGAGATGCTCCTCGATCAAATATGAGAAATGCCGGAAATCCTCGCAGCCTGCAACAGCAATATCTATATCACTCTTGGGTAGATTGTCGCCTCGAGCTCGAGACCCAAAGAGCACTACTTTCTCGATATCACATTCTCGGGCAAACGATGCGATTTGCCGGTACACCTTGTCGAGAGACCCCATCTACAGCCCCTACAGTTTGATATCGAAGTTGATCTCGGGGACGGCGGCCAAGTCAGCCAGCGTTACGCCGTCGACGTACTTTTCGATCACGTCGTCCAAGCCGCGCCAGAACTTGACCGTTGAGCACAGGTCACTGCGGGTGCAGCTGTTGTCGATGCCGTCGCACGCCACCGGGGCCGTGCTCCCCTCAACGGCGCGCAGGATGTCGCCGGCACGCACCTCGGCCGGGTCCTTGGCCATCATGTAGCCGCCGCCCTTGCCGCGCACGCTCTTAAGCAGGCCCGCCTTCATAAGCGGACGAACCAGCTGCTCCAAATACTTTTGAGAGATATGTTCGCGGTCGGCGACCTCGCGCAGGGCAATCTTGCCCTCGGCGTCACCAAGTGCTGCGATATAGATCATCAGTCGGAGGGCATAGCGGCCCTTGGAAGAAATGAGCATACCTACCCTCCCATCGCATCTGGGACAACATAACCAGGTTTGTTTGTCCCAAATTTAAAGTAAGTGGGACAAACACAACAGGTTATTTTGTCCCAGAATTTGAAAAGTCGAGTGGATTAGTCGGGTTTTCCCTTGACTAACGCCGAACCAATAGTAACTTTATTCCGAGAAGATTCCTAGGGTTTAGTACACCTATGAGTACACCATATACAGAGAGGGACAGCATGAGCGCAAATCCGCTGCTTTCCATCGCAGGTCTGACCGCCTCCGTGGACGAGAAGACCATCCTCCACAACGTCAACCTTAATGTCGCCGCCGGCGAGACCCACGTGCTGATGGGCCCCAACGGCGCCGGCAAGTCTACCCTCGGTCACCTGGTCATGGGCGACCCCGTCTACACGGTCAACGACGGCCGCATCGTCTTTGACGGCCAGGACATCACCGAGCTCACCACCGACAAGCGTTCGCGCGCCGGCCTGTTCCTGAGCTTCCAGGCTCCGGTCGAGATCCCGGGCGTGCCGCTGTCGAGCTTTTTGCGCGCCAGCATCGCCGGCCGCCCCGGCTTGGAGATGAAGGGCAAGGAGTTCCGCCGTCGCGTCAAGGAGCTCGCGGCCGAGCTCAACATGGATACCGCCTATCTCAACCGTGAGCTGGGCGTGGGCTTCTCGGGCGGCGAGAAGAAAAAGGTCGAGATGCTCCAGCTCCTGCTGCTGCAGCCCAAACTCGCCATCCTCGACGAGACCGACTCGGGCCTGGACGTCGACGCCCTTTCCACCGTCAGCCACGGCATGGACGCCTACCGCAAGAGCTGCGACGGCTCCATGCTCATCATCACGCATAACACGCGCATCTTGGAGCACCTGGATGTCGACCGCGTCCACGTTATGGTCAAGGGCCACATCGTGCGCGAGGACGACGCCTCGCTCATCCCCTGGATCGACAAGAACGGCTTTGAGACCTTCGAGCGCGAGGCCGCCGAGCAGCGCGCCCAGGCCGAGGCCGCCGCTGCCGAGCAGCAGGCGTAAAGGGGCGACGCAATGACCAAGAACCGCACCGAGGTTGCGGACATCGACCGCAGCCTCTACGATTTCACCTATGGCGAGCAGGGTTTCGAACGCCTCGACGCCGGCATCACGCCCGACATCGTGCGCGAGATCAGCGCCAAGAAGGACGAGCCGCAGTGGATGCTCGACCTGCGCTTAAAGTCCCTCGAGATCTTCAATCGTTTTCCCGACCCGACGTGGGGTCCCTCCATCGAGGGCCTGGACATGGACAACATCGTCACCTACGTCAAGCCCAACACCGACCAAAAGCACGACTGGGAGTCGGTGCCCGACGACATCAAGAACACCTTTGAGCGCCTTGGCATCCCCGAGGCCGAGCGCAGCTACCTGGCGGGCGTCGGCGCGCAGTACGACTCCGAGCTCGTCTACCACAACATGCAGGACACCGCATCCAAGATGGGCATCGTCTACTCCGGCATCGAGGAGGCCCTGCACGATCCGCAGTGGGAGCCGCTCATCCACGAGAAGTTTATGACGCTCATTCCGCCCACCGACCACAAATTTGCGGCCCTCCACGGCGCCGTGTGGTCGGGCGGCTCGTTTGTCTACGTGCCCAAGGGCACCAAGCTCGACTTCCCGCTGCAGAGCTACTTCCGCCTCAACGCCAAGGGCGCCGGCCAGTTTGAGCACACGCTCATCATCGTCGAGGACGATGCCGACCTTCACTTCATCGAAGGCTGCTCCGCGCCCAAGTACAACGTGGCCAACCTCCACGCCGGTGCCGTTGAGCTTTTTGTGGGCAAGCGTGCGCACCTGCGCTACTCGACCATCGAAAACTGGTCCAAGAACATGTACAACCTCAACACCAAGCGTGCGCGCGTGGACGAGGACGGCGACATCGAGTGGATCAGCGGCTCCTTCGGCAGCCACGTGGGCTACCTCTACCCCATGAGCGTGCTCAATGGCCGCCGCGCCCGCTCGAGCTTTACCGGCATCACCTTTGCCGGCGCCGGCCAGAACCTCGACACCGGCTGCAAGGTCGTGCTCAACGCCCCCGATACCTCGGCGACCGTCGAGACCAAGGGCATCTCCAAGAGCGGCGGCATCCAGACCTTCCGCAGCTCCATCGTGGCCACGCCCAAGGCCGAGGGCTCCAAGGCAACCGTGAGCTGCCAGTCGCTCATGCTCGACGACCAGAGCCGCTCCGACACCATCCCCGCCATGGACATCCGCGCCAAGAACGTCGACATCGGCCACGAGGCCACCATCGGCCGCATCGGCGACGACAAGGTGTTCTACCTGATGAGCCGCGGTATCTCGGAGGAAGAGGCCCGCACCATGATCGTCAACGGCTTTGCCAACCCGGTCTCCAAGGAACTGCCGTTGGAGTACGCCGTCGAGATGAACAACCTGATCAAGCTCGAGATGGAAGGAGCGATCGGATAATGAAACAGGAAACCACTATGCCGAACGCATTTATGTCATCCGAGCTTCTGCAGTGCGACGTATCGGGAGCGACGAGCCCGACGACGCGTACTAAAGGTGCGCTAGGAGGGTCGGAGCCCCGAGACGGCGTGCTGCAGGAGATCGGGCAGGTCAATGCGATGCCGGCCGCCACTTGGGGCTGGCTCAAGATGAACCAGACCAAGCTCGAGCTTTCGAACGAACTTGCCGCCGCTCCCGCCGAGGCCGTTGAGGTCGAGGGCCTGGACGAGCAGTTTGCCGGCGCGACAGGCGCGTTCGATGCCGCCATGGACGCCATGGCCGAGCGCTTCCCCGAGCGCCGTGCCTCCGCCCCCGGCGACGCCGCCGATCGCGCCCGCATCACGCCCGAGACTGAGCTCGACGTACCCGCCACCTCCGTCTACCAGGCCGGCGCCATCAAGCTCGAGGAGGAGCTCTCCCCCGCCGAGGCCTTCGAGACCGGCATGGGCGAGGCCGCCTACGCCTATTTGGACGGCCACGCCACCAAGCGCATCGTCATCGATGTGCCCGCATACAAGCACGCAACGGTTACCGTGCATGTGAGCGGTGTCGATGCCGCCGCGGCCATCGCCGCCATCGACGTCGTCGCCCGCCCGCAGGCAACGCTCGACCTGCAGATCGCCTTGGACTCCCCCGTTACCGGCGAGGGTGTCGTGGGCTCTGTGCTACGCGTGTGCGCCCACGAGTACGCCACCGTCAACGTGACCTGCACGCAGACGCTCGACGATAGCTGGATCGCGCTCGACGACACCGGCCTGTTCCTGGACGAGGGAGCGCGCGTCAACGTGCAGCACACCGTCCTGGGTGCCGGCGCCAGCGCCACCGGACTTGCCGGCGACCTGTTGGGCGACACTGCAAAGGTGACGATCGATACCGATTACCTGGGCGCCCGCGAGCAGGTGCGCGATTTTAACTACGAGCTACGTCATCGCGGTCGCAAGACCGAGTGCGAGATCGACGCCAACGGCGTGCTGACCGGTACGTCCAAGAAGGTCTACCGCGGCACCATCGACCTCGTGCACGGCTGCAAGGGCGCAACCGGCACCGAGCGCGAGACCGTGTTGCTCGCTAACAAGGGCGTCGACAACAAGACCGTTCCCGTCATTCTCTGCGACGAGGACGATGTCGCCGGCAACCACGGCGCCACCATCGGCCACGTCCGCGACGAGCAGCTGTTCTACCTCGCCTGCCGCGGCCTGAACCAAAACGCCGCCGAGGACCTGTTCATCCGCGCCAAGCTGGAGGACGCCGCGCTTTCCGCCACCGACGAGCGCACCCGCGCCGCCGTCGTCCGCCTGGGCAACAACCTGATCGATAACTTTGAAGAGGAGCTCACATGATCGACACCGAGCACGTAAAATGCGATACCTGCACCGCCCCCGAGCCCATGGAGCTCGATGCCAGCGACGAGGCTTCGCGCGGCTGGCCCACCGTGGACATCGAGACCAACCCCTACAAGGCGCAGTTCCCGCTGTTCCAGCAGCACCCCGAGATCGCCTTCCTCGATAGCGCCGCAACCGCGCAGCGCCCCGCCTGTGTGCTCGACGCCGAGCGCGACTTCTATCAGCGCATGAACGCCAACCCCCTGCGCGGCCTGTACTCGCTGTCCGTCGAGGCCACCGAGGCCATCGCAAAGGTGCGCCAGCAGATCGCCGACGTCATCGGCGCCTCCCAGGCCAACGAGGTCGTCTTCACTCGCAACACGAGCGAGTCGCTCAACCTGGTCGCCAAGAGCTTTGCCCCCACGGTGCTGGAGCCCGGCGACGAGGTCGTCATCACCATCATGGAGCACCACTCCAACCTGATTCCGTGGCAGCAGGTCTGCCGCGAGACCGGCGCCAAGCTCGTCTACCTCTACCCCACCAAGACCGGCCAGCTCACCACCGAGGAAGTTCTTGCCAAGGTGGGTCCCAAGACCAAGATTCTGGCAGTGGGTCAGGTCTCCAATGTGCTGGGCGTCGAGAACCCGGTCAAGAATCTCGGCAAGCTCGTGCACAAGTACGGCGGCTATCTGGTCGTCGACGGCGCGCAATCGCTACCGCACATGCCGGTCGACGTGGCCGACCTAGGTGCCGACTTCTTTGCCTTTAGCGCGCACAAGGCCATGGGCCCCATGGGCATCGGCGTACTGTGGGGCAAGATGGACCTGCTCAACGCCATGCCTCCCATGCTCACCGGCGGCGAAATGATCGATTCGGTCACCGAGCAGGACGCCGTCTGGGCACCTGTCCCCGAGAAGTTCGAGGCCGGCACGCAGGACGCCGCCGGCATCTTCGCCACGGGCGCCGCCCTTGATTACCTGGTCAACACGGTGGGTTACGAGAACATCCAGGCCCGCGAGCAGGCACTCGTCCACTATCTGATGGGCGAACTCATGCAGCTCGACTTTGTCCAGATCATCGGCTCCATCTATTGGGACAACCACCACGGCGTTGTGAGCTTTAACGTCAAGGGCATCCACCCGCACGACGTCGCAAGCATCATGGACATGGACGGCGTGTGCATTCGCGCCGGCCACCACTGCGCACAGCCGCTGCTCACCTGGCTGGGCGTCGAGAACCTCGCCTGCTGCCGCGCCAGCGTGGCCTTCTACAACGACAAGGCCGACATCGATAAGTTCATCGCCGGCCTGCATCACGTTTGGAGCACGTTCAATGGGTAATCTGTACACCTCCACCACGTTTATGGAGCACAACTCGCACCCCGACTATAAGTACGAGATGGACGCCCCTACGCACGAGCACGACGGCATCAACCCCAGCTGCGGAGACGAGCTCACCTTGCAGCTTCGCGTCGAGAACAACGTTATCGAGGAGGCCTCGTTTACCGGGCACGGCTGCGCCATCAGCCAGGCCAGCGCCGATATCATGGCCGACCTCATCACCGGCGAGACCATCGAGGAGGCGCGCCGCCTGGCAGAGCTCTTCCTCGCCATGATCCGCGGCGAACAGCTCTCCGAGGAGGACCTGGAAGATCTGGACGAGGCCGCCCAGCTCCAGGACATCTCACACATGCCCGCCCGCGTAAAATGCGCCGAGCTCGCCTGGCGCACCCTCGACGGCATGCTCACGGGACAAAATAATCAGTAGTATTTGTCCCAAATCTTAAGAATTTTGTTGGCCGAATCGCTTGACAAGAGCGGTTCGGCCATATTCTTTCGCTTCTATTCCGAACCTTCGGCCTGCTCGGTCACCCGGGCATAAGCGCGCACGATACGTGAGACGGTGCTCTTGCTAATCCCCGTATACCGCTCAATCTCGCGCACCGTATAACCGCCATCGTGCAAGGCAAAAACGATCTCGTCTCGTCGCGAAGGAGCCACGGTCTTGAGCTCGTCGAGCGGCACGCCCAGGCGTTTTGCCATCTTGTCAGCAAACGCACGCCGTTCCCATTCCGTCTCTTCCATATCATGGATTACCGGGTCGGAGCCATCGGGCGTCTCAAGCGAGTAAGCCATAAAGCCCTCGGCGGGGCCAAAGAGCTCGAGCACCGTGGACGGATCCGAAAAACTCTTCGCTACGTCGCCGTCATACGCGCGCAAGTACTCACCAAAGCTGCTCCACGGGTAACGCTCAATAAGGCAAAGACCCGCCTCCTGCGGATTAGCATGCACGTAACGAATCACGGCCATCAAATACCGGTCGCTGTCAAGCGAGCGCCGATCAAAGCGATTCTGGAACAAATGCCCGGAGCGCCCGGTGCGTTTGTTGAACCGCCGCGCGTACGTCAAAAGCAGCCGATGCATCGCCGCGCTCATCGTATCCTCGTAATCAGCAAGCACCAGATGCACGTGGTTGCCCATAAGGCACCACGCCACGATCGTCACCCCCGCCTCCCGGCAGCAGTTGCGCATCAGTTCCAGAAACTCCCACCGGTCTTCATCGTTCTCAAAGATCAGTTGCTTACCTGTACCGCGGGCACAGACATGGTAAAAGCCGGTAACCGTTCTCCAAACGCGCTGCATGGCGCTCCCTTCGCCGGGATCTGCTTGCCATCCAATACAGCACGATTGAAGCGTGCCATCAAAACATTCACGCAAAATAACAGCGCCACGCGGCCAAAGGCGGTATACAGGCGGCGAACGGCACCGTTGCAACAGTTCAACCCCCGCAACGCATACAAGAGCTGACCAAAAGCTTGCCCAGAACTGACCCCCTCTACGGAAGTTCGCGACCACAAATCGCAAAGTTAAATCGTTTCAATTAAAAGTTCCACGCATCTCGATACGAAAACTGAGCCGTTCGCCGAATATTCCGTGCATTTCGCGGTATTATAGGGGCTGCATGTCATGTCCCTTTCGAAGGGTCGACCGGCAATCGCCAGCCACGACCCCCAGACGGGACGCCAACACGATAGAGAGGAGAGGCATGCAGTACTCACAGGAAGTGGAGAACATGTGCCCCGTTGCCAAGGGTGCATACCACGGCCCCGCACCCATCCCCGAGGAGGGCAAATGGGTCCAGGCTAAGGAGATTTCCGACATCTCCGGTCTTACGCACGGTGTGGGTTGGTGCGCACCTCAGCAGGGCGCCTGCAAGCTCACGCTGAACGTCAAGGACGGCATCATCGAGGAGGCCCTCGTTGAGACCATCGGCTGCTCGGGCATGACCCACTCTGCCGCCATGGCTTCCGAGATCCTTCCCGGTAAGACCATCCTCGAGGCCCTCAACACCGACCTCGTCTGCGACGCCATCAACGTCGCTATGCGCGAGATCTTCCTGCAGATCGTTTACGGCCGCAGCCAGACCGCGTTCTCCGAGGGCGGCCTGCCCGTGGGCGCCTCCCTCGACGACCTCGGCAAGGGCCTTCGCTCTCAGGTCGGCACCATGTTCGGCACCAAGGCCAAGGGCGCTCGTTACCTCGAGCTCGCTCAGGGCTACGTCACCCGCATGGCTCTCAACGACAAGAACGAGATCATCGCGTTCGAGTTCCTGAACCTCGGTAAGTTCACCGACGCCGTCAAGGCCGGCAAGACCCCCGAGGAGGCCATCGCTGGCGCCATGGGCCACTATGGTCAGTGGGAGAACGCTGCCAAGTACATCGACCCGCGCACCGACGAGGAGACCCACTCCGTCGCCAGCGTGTTCCCGGTTCACGAGTAGAAAGGGAGGGAAATAACTATGACTGTTACGTTCGAAGGTTACGAGCGCCGCGCTGACAAGATCAACAAGTGCCTCGCCGACAACGGCATCGCCTCCCTCGAGGAAGCTCTGCAGATCTGCACCGACAAGGGCTTCAACCCGCGTGAGATCGTCAACAACACCCAGTCCATCGCCTTCCAGAACGCCGAGTGGGCCTACACTCTCGGCTGCGCTCTCGCTGTCAAGCGTGGCGCCAAGTCCGCTTCTGAGGCTGCCGCCATCATCGGCGAGGGCATCCAGGCCTTCACCGTTCCCGGCTCCGTCGCCGAGGACCGCAAGGTCGGTCTGGGCCACGGCAACCTGGGCGCTATGCTGCTCTCCGACGACACCGAGTGCTTCGCCTTCCTGGCCGGCCACGAGTCCTTCGCTGCCGCCGAGGGCGCTATCGGCCTGGCTCTGAACGCCAACAAGGCTCGTAAGAAGCCGCTGCGCGTTATCCTCAACGGTCTGGGCAAGGACGCTGCTCAGATCATCGCCCGTATCAACGGCTTCACTTACGTGAAGACCCAGTTCGACTACTACACGGGCGAGCTCAAGGTCGTCGAGACCATCCCCTACTCCGATGGTCCCCGCGCTGCCGTTAACTGCTACGGCTCCGACGACGTCCGCGAGGGTGTTGCCATCATGTGGCACGAGAACGTCGACATCTCGATCACCGGTAACTCCACCAACCCCACGCGCTTCCAGCACCCCGTCGCTGGCACCTACAAGAAGGAGCGCATCGAGGCTGGCAAGAAGTACTTCTCCGTCGCTTCTGGTGGCGGCACCGGCCGTACCCTGCACCCGGACAACATGGGCGCCGGCCCTGCCTCTTACGGTATGACCGACACCATGGGCCGTATGCACTCCGACGCCCAGTTCGCCGGTTCTTCCTCCGTGCCTGCGCACGTCGACATGATGGGTCTCATCGGCATGGGCAACAACCCCATGGTCGGTGCCACCGTCGCCTGCGCTGTCGCCGTCGAGGAGGCCCTCAAGGCCTAATCGCGCCCGCGCGATGCTCATATAGTTGAGCTTTAGAGCCGCTATCCACCTGGGTAGCGGCTCTTTTTTCTTCCAAAAAGGCTTGTCTGGGGCCGTGTCACAAAACCGGGCCATCTACTACGTTTTACCAGTATGGGTCGACCATAGCCGGTTTTTCGGAAAATCGCCAAGCCGCCTACCTGCGGTTTTAATTTCGCGATTCTCGGGATGGTCGAAGGTTACCGGCAAAACGTAGTAAATAAGCACATTTCGTGGTGAGCAGATCAGCCCAACGGACGGGGTAGCTAAAATAACCCCTCCCAAATTGACTTTTTTCGATATATCAGTTGCGATGAAGGGTAAAGCGGGCATGGCGAGCGCCTATAACGCCCACCTGACATATCGGCCCTTTACCGAATTACCGAGTCTTCGCGGCACCATTGCCGCTAACTCGTGCGACAATGCGCCGGACGAGAAAGGAATCCGATGGAATCGACTGATGTACTGGTAATTGGATCGGGCATTGCGGGCCTTTGCGCCGCCATCGAAGCGGCGCGCACTGGTGCAACCGTCACTGTGGCAAGCGCCGGCAAGACTATGAGTGGGTCGAGCTTCTTCCCCGGAACCTGGGGCCTGGGGCTTATCGGGCCCGTCGACGAAGAAGACGAACAGGATCTTATCGACACTATTCAAGCCGTCGGCGGCGGCGTCGCCGACCCCGAGCTCGTTCAGACGTTTGCCCACGGCATTCCCCAAGCGATTCAATGGCTCGAGCAAGACCTGGGCGTTGAGCTCCAGCGTCCGCAAAGCGCTGAGAGCGCTCAGCAGAAGCAATTTATCCCCTGCTTTGACCACAAGACGCGCATGTGGCGCGGCCTCACCCGCAAGCCCCTTGAGGACGCTCTGACGACCCAGATCGAGTCGCTCGGCATTCGCCTGCTCCCCCGCCATGAGCTTATCGACCTTGTTGAGGACGCGAACGGCAGAATCACCGGAACCGTGCTCTACGACCTCACCGAAAATCGAATCATACCCTTTGCTGCCAAGGCCACGATCATCGCAGCTGGCGGCACGGGCGGCCTCTTCGAGCGCAGCCTTACGTCGACCGACGTGCTCAGCTCCTCGCAGGCCATCGCGCTGGAGCACGGCGCATCGCTTACTAATATAGAGTTCATGCAGATGATACCCGGCTTTATTGAGCCCAAGCGCAATCTGGTCTTCAACGAGAAAACCTGGCGCTACGTCACGTTCGACCAGTCGGTAGATATTGCCGACGACAAGCTGGACGATTTGCTCGAGCAGCGCTCCGGATATGGCCCCTTCACGTCGCGTCTGGGTTCACGTGCGATCGATCTTGCCATCGACCAAGCGGGCACCGAAGGCCTAGCACTCCACTACGACTTTCCCCGCGAGGATGTCCCTGAGTTCGTGCAGACCTTTGCCACCTGGCTGCAAGACGAGCACGACATCGCCCCAACTGACGAGATGCGCGTTGCGATGTATGCCCACGCCGCAAACGGCGGTATTAAGATCGACAAGACGGGTTTCACGGGCGTTTCGGGCCTCTACGCTTGCGGTGAGGCCACAGGCGGCATGCACGGTGCCGACCGCATCGGCGGCCTGTCAAGCGCCAACGGTATCGTCTTTGGGCGCATCACAGGCGCATCGGCGGCGGTGACAGCACAGAATGCTCCCAAGACAATCTTGAAGGCGGATGTCGCCCTCCCCCAGCGTGGCCTCTTCAGGGCAGATACAGAGCGCCTGACCCGCAGCCTCAAGCACACAATGAGCACCTATTGCATGATCAACCGCACTGAGACGGGCCTATCCGAGGCGCTACAACAGCTTGGGGGCTTGAAGACGGAGGCAACGACCTTGAGCATACAAAACGCCCAGGACAACGAAATCGCAGCCTTCGCCCGCCTTCAATCGCAAATTCAACTGGCAACGGAAATGGTCAAAGCCATGCGCAAGCGAACCGAAAGTATCGGATCGCACTACCGGGCGGACTGAGTCGGACACCCATCTTAAGCAGAACACAACTAATCGATATCTATGGGCCCCGTGAGTTCGAAGTGGCACGGGGCTATTCATGTCCGCACGGCTGCGTATCCTCATCCTGAATGCAGAGCGGGCAAAACCCGCGCAGACTATCGACCAGAAAGGAAGAGATATGGACAGTAGAGATATCGAGAAGTGACGAATTGAATTAGACGCCTACGCCCATGAGGAAAATGGCGTCGAGTATTGGTTTACACGAGATTTAATGGAACCCATGGGGTACACGCGATGGGAAAACTTCGCCGAAGTTGTTAAGAGGGCAAAAGTATCGTGCGAAACAAACAAAACCCCAGTTGATTCCCATTTTCGTGACACCACGAAAATGGGAATCGACGGTGTCGCCGCCCGCGCGGTTAAAGACTACAAACTGACGCGCTACGTATGCTATTTAATCGCCCAAAACGGAGACCCAAACAAGCCAGAAATCGCGCTCGCACAGGCGTACTTCGCCGTACAGACACGCCGTCAGGAGCTCATGGAGCAACGCTTCGCAGAGTTCCTTTGGTTAACAAAAAAGCGACCAGCCGAAGCCAGTCGCTTTAACATGCTTTGCTGGGCCGTCAGGGGGTCAGCCTGCTGCGCAGGCGGCCGCTGCGGCGCTTCGCGCCTTGCGCGCTGCGCTGGCAAACGCTTACGCGTTTCCTCAGCTCCGCGCCCTTTCGGGTTCGACCCCATGCGAGGTCAACAAAAAAAGCGACCAGCCTAAGCCAGTCGCTTTAACCTGCTTTGGTGGGCCGTCAGGGGGTCGAACCCTGGACCTTGGGATTAAGAGTCTTGAACGTGGTTTTATGGCATGCCTTGTAACAGCAAAATCGCAGGTAGTTATGTTTTCACTCGTTCTCACTGCACTGAAACTGCATTGCAGAACGGATATTGACGGATATCCGGCAATGCATAAACCCCTCCCCGGCACTGCCGGGGAGGGGTTCAGCGTCTATGGGCGGTTAACACTCACGATGCAGAATGCGACAGTCGCCACGATGCCGCCGAACAATGCTCCGAGCACGAACGTCAGCGCAATCATCGACGTGTTCCGTCCGAGACGTAACACTGCAGTCGATCAAGGGCGTAACCGTAGATGCCGGCATAGTCATCGCCACCGTAGGTCGAGCCGTCATCGCAGACCTCATCGTGGTAGTCGGGATGAGCGACATCCTGGCTGCGGTAGTAGACCTGCTTGTACTCGCCGGACGCGGTGATGTAGTACATCTTCACGCCGTCGATCGTCTGGCCCCAAAGGCCCGCCATGCCGTTGACGGAGTCGCCGTAATTGGCGGTCTGAACGTAGTCGAGCCAGCCGCTCTCCTTGGTGTGGACTCTATACATGAGAGTGCCGCTGTCAGCCCAAGCAATGAGCATGTCGTGCGATCCGTAGGGTACGCCGGCGAAGCCCTCGCTGGTACTGTCGTCGAAGTTGGTCACGACTTCGTTCCAGCCGCCGCCGCGGTTGTGCAAGGCGTAGTGGATATTGACGGACGCGCCGGTCGACTGGGGGAACTTGGTGCGGCTGGCGGACGTCGCCGGGGCGTACGTGCCGCCGTTGCCGTTGGTCGGCGCGATGGGCGCCACGTAGCCGCTGCCGAGATAGGCGGCGACCGCCTGTTTGAACTCCCACCATGACTTGCCGTACTGGGCAAAATAACCGTTCGGGTCGGTGTGATCCGATCCGCCCCAACGCTGCGCGGCCTCATAGTGGGACAACAGGCGGGACGTATCCCAGCCGTGCGCGCGGAGCTCGTCGCCGGTCCATTTCACGGCCTCGGACCATTGCTTCGCGAAGTCCTCCGCATTGGTGGCGTGGGCGAGCTCGATACCTATTGTGTAGCCGTTGCCGTTTCCGACATGCCAGCACAGGCGGTTCTCCGCGACCGTGTTGTAGACCGTGGAGCCGTCCAACTCCATGACGTGATGCACGGCATAGGTGTCGTCGCGCGACCACAGCAGCGTATGGTTGTAGGCACTTGCGCCGGGGTTCGCCGTCTCATGGATGACGAGGTAGGACGCATTGAGATAGCCGTGGCCACCGCTCACGTACTTGTTCACGCTCTGGTAGGCTTCCGCGCCATGAGGGGCGGCAAGAGCGGTTACGAGGGTTAGCGCGGCAGCGAGAAAGGCGCGGCGCGAGAAGGCGCGCTTAGTCTCCGTCATGGTCGCCACCAGCCTTAAGGTGCACGGAGTCCACGGCCTGCTCTGCAGCGGCGTAGATGGCCGCGCTCGCGACCCCGCACACCGTGCCGATGGCGGCGACGGCCTGGTTGTCCGTGGCGATGCCGGCAACGCTGGTCGCAACGGAGCCCATGAAGGCGGCCGTGCACAACCAGAACTTTCTGCTCGTCAGCTTTCGGACGATCTCGTCTTTGGTCATTGATTCCTCCTCCTAATCCAATACGGGCTGCCTCATGGCGTCCTCGTAGAGACGCGTTCCCGTGCCGTTGCCGCCCAGCCCGTGATAGGCGGCGTAGACACTCTCCAGGTGCTTTCGATCGACCACGGTGAGGCCGCCGTTCTCCATGGCCTGCTCGTGGATCGTTTTCAGCTCGCGCCAGAGCAGGGCGCGGAGGCCGGCACGTTGAGCGGCCTCGATCGCCTTCTCGGTGTCGGAGCGCTCCGCGACCTTCTTGCCCTGGGACTTCACTGCGGCAACGATGCTCGACACGATGGAGCCTACGAGACCTGACACGATTGCCGTGACGGCAACGGTGTAGATAACCTCCATCCGCTATGCCTCCGCGTACTCTTCGCCGGTGATCTCCTTGTACTCGTCGGCGGTGATCCACTTGCATTCGACGGCCTTATGCACCCGCGCCTTGCTCCAAAGAGGTCGGTCGTAGTACTTCTTGACGAGCGCGAAGTGCTCTGAGTGCTCGTCGGTCTTCTTCGTCGGCATTACTGGTCACCTCCGACCGTCATGAGCAGGTAGTCGATGTTCGCCGTGTTCTGCTCGGTCTGCGTCGGCTTCGACGCCTGCTCGCGCATCTGGCCGAGCAGTGCCGGCACGTCGGGCGTCTCGCCTCTGTCGTAGGCGGCGAGCGCCGCCGTATAGGCCATCTTCTCGGCCTTCTGCTCGATGTACGAGTCGTCGTCGATGACGCCCACCTCATGGGCCGCGTCGGGGTCGCCGAGCTGCGAGAGCAGGTTTCTCAGCGCGTTCACCTCGGCCTGCTTGCCGTCGTCCACGATATTGGGACGTTCCTCATTAGTGTCCATTTAGACTCCTTTCTGTTAGTGGATGCAGTGGATGTGCGAGCATCGTATCGGCGGCGTAACACTGGCTGGCGCCGACGACGAGCTCGACGAATAGCCGGTCGAAGTCGCGCACGGCCCAGTGGACGTCCATGCGGAACCTCGGCCTGCCGTCGCCGCGTTTCCGCTCGAGAGACCCGCGGAACGACATGTAGGAGACGTAGGCCTGCTCGAGCGTCATGCTCCCCTCGGCGACCATGCGGGCGTGCTTGCGCAGCTTCTGGCGCTCACGCGCGATGGACTTCGGTATCGGCGTGACGACGATCTTCCCCGACCCGGTGAAGCGGAACCGCTTCTTGAGGAACGTGAACCCGCGCGTGAGCTTCACCACCTTGGTCTTCCTCTCGTTGATGGTGATGCCGAGCGACGAGCACAGGACGCGGGCTGCGTCGAGGAACCGCCAGAGGGTCTCCTTGTCGAGCGCTATGAAGTAGGAGTCGTCCATGTATCGGCCCGAAGCCTCGATTCCGCGCCAGCGCTCGCCGAGGTGGTCGAGCGGGGACGGTATGGCGACCGCCAATGCCTGGTTCGGTTCGCTTCCCAGCCCGAGCCCGATCCTGCCGTTCGCCTCTATCTGCAGGCGCATGAACTCGATGGCGGCAGGGTCTGTGAGCGTTCGCCTCACGAGGTCGAGCGCCGTCCCGTGGTCGATTGTCCCGAAGTAGTCGGAGAAGTCCATGAGTAGGACGTAGCCTTCAGTTCCGTGCCTGCGGTAATGCTCGGCGAGCTGCCCCTTCAGGCGCATGAGGGCGTAGTCCGTGCCGCGGCCTCGCATGTTGGCGGCGCACCCGGGCGTGAGCGTCGGCCATACCGCCGGGGCCATGACCGCCCTCGTGACGGCCTTCTGTATAACGCGTTCGGAGAACCGCGGGGCGGCTATCGCCCTGTCCTTCCCGCGCTCGATGACGTGGAACCGGACGAAGCCCTTGCGGATGTCGTTTCCGGCCAGGAGGTCCCGGCGTGCGTAGAGCGAGTTGCGCAGGGAGTGGATCATGTAGCGCTGGACGCTTGCCTTCCAGCGGACGCCCTTGGCGGCGTCGCGTGCCGCCTCGTGGATGTTGTCGAGGCGGGCGGCATTGGAGATGGTGAGGGCCGCGCAGCGCTTCGCCCTGTTCGCGGCCCTCTTCGCATCGCGCCTGGCTCTCCTGGCCTTTCGGCGCTCATCGCTATTCATGATGGCATCCCGCACGGCCTTCGCCTATTGGCGCCGGCGTTCCCAGGCCGCTTAGGGAGGAGCAATGAAACCGCGTCGAGCGCCGAAGCTCGCGGCCATGCAAGGAGCGGACTGCCCTCCCAGCGGGATGCGTCTTTACGGGCGCGTGCCCGAACGTCGGCCCTTCCTTCCTCATGTGCTCGGAGCCTCGCGCACCGGCGAGGCTGTCTGGCGAGTATGAGCAATCCCACGCGCGGGCGAATCCAGTCGTTCGTGGCATCGTTGTAGTTGGCGTTGCCGTTGTTGTTGACGTAGCAGACGTTCGCAGACGAGCCACCCCTGACGGAACGGAGCCACCAGTTGTAGCGGTTAACAAGGGACGACGTCCTGCCATTCTACCGCGCCCCGATCAGTTGAACGCCCTTGCGTGCGCCCTTGAGCAGCTTTATCTCGGAGTCGACGATCCCCGCCATGCGCTCGAAGGCCCCGGCGTGCTGCGTATCTCCTTTTCTGCGATACACCTCGAGGTACGCCTGCGCGTCCTGGTACAGCTGCTCGCAGTCGGCGACGGCCAGCGTGAGGTAGCGCTTGCGTGCCGCGACGTTCTCGGCGGTGTTCGGGTAGAACGCCTCGGACTTGACGATGTTGTAGACGACGCTGCGGGCCGTCTCGGCCATCGGGACGGCGAACGTGAAGCGCTGCGATTTCGGGATGGCGCTCGACGTGACGATGCCCAGCACCTCCACGCGCAGCTCGATGGCCGTGTTGTAGAACTCGCGCTCGCTCAGGTTTCTAAGCCTCTCGGGTACTCCGCTCAAGGCGATGCTCCTCTCTCGTGACATGAAAAGGCGCACGCGCGAGGCGTGCGCCCGATGGGTGTCCTGTACGGTCCGCTTCGCTACCCTAGGAGGAAGCCCACGCGCGGGCGAACCCAGGCGTACGTGGCACCGTCGCAGTTGGCGTAGCCGCTGCCGCCGACGCAGCAGACGCTCGCAGACGAGCCACCCCTGACGGAACGGAGCCACCAGGCGTAGCGGCTACCGTTGAGTCGGTGCGCGGTGTCCTTGAAGAGGTCGAACTGGCAGTCGAAGCCGACGGAGTAGCCGGGCGTGCCCCAGACCGGGCAGCCGTAGACCTCCATCTCGGAGAGCGACCAGACCTTGCCGATGTCCTGCCAGCTCCAGTTGTTGGAGTCGGTGAGCGCACCGGAGGCGCTGTAGCGCTCCTCGAGCAGCACGCGCTGCGTGAGGATGTACTTGGTCAGGCCCTCGGGGAGGCACGCCTCGAAGGCCGTCTCCCAGCCCTTGAGCTGCGAGCACAGGTACGGGTTCTTGATGTCTGCCGTGCCCTGGTTGGTGTTCGTCTTGTTCCACGGGATGTACGAGGAGTTGGCGACCCCGTCGTAGGACGAGCTGACCGCGATGGGCGCGGAGGCCACGAACGCGATGTGGTGCCCCTTGCCGCGGTCGTCGCACCACAGGTAGGGGTCGATGTGCGCGATGATGAATCGCACGGACTGCTGGCCCGCCACGCCGGATGCGGAGACGAGCGGCACGTCGAGGTAGTCGCCAACGCGCAGGCCGGAGAAGTTGTTCGCCACAATGCGCTTGTGCAATGCGTCGTAGACAGTGCCGCCGCCGATTTCCCCGGCGAGCAGCGTGGCGATGCTCTGCCCGCCGTACTTGCCGATGAGCGCCTGGCGGGAGTACTCCGCGCCGTTGAGCGCGAGCTGCGCGTTCGACCTCGCCGTCTCGTCGATGACGCCGAGCGACTGGCCGCCGACGACCAGTGTCTTTGCATTTGCCATTTATCCTCCTTAGGCAAGGGTTACCGTGCTGCCCGAGACCGAGCACGTGCCGCCGAACGACACCGTGTCGCCGGACACCGACGCCTTGGCGGCAGGGCAGTAGACCGCGCCGTCCATGTAGATGAACTTCCCCGTCGCGTCGGCGAGCATCGTCGCGAGCTGGCCGTTCTGGCGGCGCAGCTCGGCGATGTCGGACTCGCCGGCGGCGCCCTGCGCCACGGAGTTCGCGATCTGCAGCGCCTGGCTCGCAGCGGCGTCGGCGCGAGACGCCGCGCCGTTGGCCGCGGCGGCCGCATTGCTCGCCAGCGCAGTCGAGGCGCTGGCGGTATCGTTCGCGGCATTCGCCTTCTGAACGGCGGCGTTGGCGTTCTCGGTGGCAGTCGAGCACTCATCGGCGGCCGTTCTGGCAGCTCCGGCGGCGACGTTGGCGTCATATGCCTGGGTCTTTGCGGTGTCTGCAGCGCTGCTCGACAGCGACGCGGCGCTCTCGGCCCTCTTTCGCGCCGCCTCGACTTCGTCGTAGTTTGCCGGGCGGAACAGGTAGGTGGTGATGCTACCGTCGCTCTCCGTCACGTCGAGGCCGTCGATATAGTCGTCCTCCCCGACCTTCACCTCGTAGACGGCGGACCCGTCGCTGTCGTTGGCCATGCGGCCTCCCTTCCGCGGGCCTGCGCCCGCACGATAATCAAGCGATGATCCCGATCGCCGTCCATAGCGGCGGCGACCCGATGAGGATGGCGCGCTGACCGGGCGCCGCACCCCGACAGGACGTCGTCATGCAGATGCCGGCGACAACCGAGCCCCCGATGCGCACGTCGACGGTCCTGGAGCCTGCCGCGACGACGGTACCGTAGGCGATCGATGTGCCGGGCGCCGTCGGCGCGGCGACGATATCCGCGAGGTCCGCGGCCAGTGACGGCATGGCGCTCACGAGGCATCACCCCTCAGGTACATGCGGAGCTCGATTCTCATGGGGCATCCCATCGAGAGCTTGAGATCCATCTTCCGGATGCAGGCGCGGGCGAGGTCGATCCCGACAGACGGCAGCCTGATGGCGCACGCCGAGTAGACGTCCACCGACGGGTTGAAGATCGCCGTGATGGTCGGGCGGCGGATGACAGAGCACTCGGTAGCGAGCAGGCTCGCCGCCTTCTCGTTCGCAGCCTCGACCGCGAACTGCGTTGCCACAACGCCCTCCTCGACCTTGACCTGCGCCACGTCGATGTACGATCCGGTCGGCGCGCTAGCGGCAAGGTAGATGTAGCCCGCGCTGTATTCCTCGGACTTGGCCGGGGTGGCCGTGAGCGACAGCCTCGTCCAGCCCGGCAAGATGGCGACCGTCGCGGTCTCTCCCCCGTCGTCCTCGCGCCAGATTGGCTGGATCCTCACCTGCGTCCGCTGCGACGCGTAGAGGTAGACAGACTCGGTGTACGGCTGGCCCTTCTTGAGGGATATCTTGTCCTGGACGATGCCGATCTCACCGGAGCCCGACCCCTTCGTGATGCGGATCGCCTGGTTGATGCCGCCGATCTGGCACCCTGAAACGCCGACGGTCTCGATGGTTCCCCCGCCGCCGCTGGACCTGAAGGTCGCGCTGTCGTGGGTGCCGTCTCCGGCGAGCGGGTAGGAGCCGCCGGCGATGACGCTCTCCCCTGACGGGAGGTCGCTGTACTGGTACCGCTTCACGATGCGCCGGCCCGTGGAGACGGTCGACCACTCGCTCTGCGGGCTGTCGTCCGAGGCCGTTCCCCTGACGCTCTCGCCCTGGGTAGTGAAGTCGACGTGCACCACGTTCACGGCGTCGAAGTCGTCCTGCTCGTCGGTGAGGTCGGGAAGCACACGGCAGTCATCACCCTCGGAGAAGGTGTGGTCGATCGGCCTCGCCGCCGGCTCCAGGTAGCGCCTGAACAGCACGCGCCCGTAGGCGTCGGTCGACGCTCTCCTGAATCCCGCGGCCGAGAGCAGCCTGTTGACCGCGCCCAGCTTGTTGTCCGGCGTGTCCGCCGTGGCGGCGATCCCGAAGACCCATGCCGTCGACAGCGTGTAGTCGCTCGGCTCCGCGACGACCTCGAGCCCGCACCCCTCCGCGATCGCCTTGGCGGCGGAGACCGCGTTGGCGCCCGCCGGCACGGCGTACGGCTCGTCGAAGTCATCCTTCGCGAGGTCGTGGAGTCTGCCGTAGAGCGTCGCGGTGCCGGTCACCACCTCGCCGCTCACCGTGCGCGACGGCGTGGAGCACTCGAAGGTCCCCAGGCACACGGTACGCGAGGCGCCAGAGAGCGGGTCCTCGGCATCGAGGTAGATGCGCACGAAGTCGTTGCCCATGTCGAGCCTGCCGACGTAGTCCAGCGATGCGGACTCGTAGGTGTCCGTGTCCTGGTTTCGGCTGATGCTCCCGCCGGTGAAGCACTCGATGGCGCCGGTCTCCAGGCCGGTCGACCGCGACACGCGGACGTACCGATAGGTGGCCCTGAACGACGCGAGCCAGATATCATCCGACACCGTTGGGCTCCCTCCATCGCTCCCTCTTCGTCGATACGGACACCCTGTAGTCCTCAGGCGCGCACCTGGTGAGCGTGCCCGTGACGGCCGCGAACCCGCGGTCTCCCAGATGTGGTCGCACCCAGGCGCTTCCGTAGCGGCCGAACAGGCCGCGGACGCGCAGGTAGTCGTCCTCCTCGATCGTGAACTCCATCGACTCCTTCATCGAGAGGTTGCCGCTCTCGAACCCCATGGGCAGGCCGCCGCCGACGAAGTGGAACTGGTCGCGCTCGCGCTCGGGGCTCGCCGAGTACTGCGGCGGGCCGCCCATGTTCCTGTCGCCCACGACGACCTCGGAGGCGTCCGGCCCGAAGTTGAGGGCGAACCCGTCGCACGGGCACACGGTCCCCACCTCGGTCGTCGAGGTGGTTCCGGAGGCCGCGTAGCCGCGCGCGACGTAGGAGAACCCGACGTTGAGCGGCGGCAGGCGGTCGATGACGCTCTGCCCGGACTTGAGGCCGCTCGCGAGCAGGAGCCTCGAGCCGTCCGCGAGCACGCGCTCGATATCGAACGAGGCGCACGGCGGGAGGCTGTGGACGGTTGCGCGCGTCCCCTTTATGGACATGCCGCCCCTGATGCGGATGTTGCCCTCGGGCGTCATGGCCATGGGGCCGCGCAGCTTGTGGTCCCTGACGGAGAACTCGGAGATGCCGTCTCGCACCGTGACGACGGCCGCGAGCGCCTCGTCGTAGGAGACGTTGACGATGGGCGTGGCGGGCACGAGCCAGTCGGTCGAGAACGAGCGGGTGACGGTCGTGGACAGGCTCGAGCCGCCGCGGACGGTGAGCTCGAGGACGTATGCGGACCTGTTCTCCAGGCCGGAGGCGATCTCGTGCGACCGCGCGGACGCGGCGACCGACGTGTCGATGACCGCGGAGCCGACGCGCAGCAGCCTCAGGCGCTGGTAGGTGATGCCCGTCTCGTCCACGGCGGTCCATGCCGCTCGCAGCGGCAGCTCGACGACGGCCTCGCCGTCCTCCGCGGGAGTCGTGAAGAACGCCTGGGGCGGGTCGGCGACGTTGAAGGCCGCGTATCCCGACCACGGGCCCCATGACGGGTCCTGGCCCTTGGTGCGCACGCGGACGCGCCACGCGCCCTTCACGGCGACCGGCAGCGAGATGGACGACGTCGCCCCGGAGACATCCACGGTCTCGACGGAACCCCCGGGGCCCGTGACCTCGACCTGGGCGGAAGACTGCGCGGTCCCGTCCGGGTGGTTGCGCGTCCAGGAGATGTTCGCCGTGGAGCCGGTGGGGTACGCCGCCTCCACCCCTCCCACGGACGGCGCGTACGGCGCGCAGATGGTCGCGACCGGGTTTGACGCGCACCAGGCGGACGCGATGGTCTCGCCGCCGCCGTCGACCGGGTTCTCCCTGTAGGTCCTGACCTCGTAGACGACGCGGTCGCCCGCGAGCGCCGCGGGGTCGGCCATCGACCAGACGCCCGGCTCGACCTTGTCGGCGTTGAGCGAGCGTGAGGTGTAGGTACCACCGCCGTCCGCCGTGGCGCGCACCTCGAATCCCGTGATCCACGACGGGATGTTCGGGCCGCGCACGATGAGCGACACCTCGCCGTCCCCGGTCCGCTCGAGCGACACCGAGGCGGGCGGCGCGGGCGTCTTGTAGACTCGCACCGAGTTCGACATGCCCGACGTTCCGCCGCGCCAGCGCGCTCGGACGTCGTAGTCGTAGTAGTTGTTCGCCGTCGTCGTGGCGTCACGCCAGTTCGAGATCGTGTTCCCGTTGTACGGGTTCTCGGTCGGCCCGCCGTTCGTGTGGCGGTACACGTTGGAGCCAAGGTAGTACTTCCGGGCGCCGTCGTCCGGGTGGTTGACCCACTCGAACTCGGTGACGTCGTCGGTCGAGAGCGTGACCCTGAGGTCGGTCGGGGCCGCCGGCTCGTATGCCGGGACCCTGCCGATCCTGGCATTCTCGCCGCAGGAGGTCGTCGCGCCGACCCCTCCATAGCCGCCGACCGTCACGGACTCGGTGTACGCCTCGACCCACACGTCGTAGTCGCCGTCGGTGCGAGCGGCGTCGGTGTACCCGCTGACGGTGACGGCGCGGGCGTAGCGGCAGGTGGTGTATCCGTCGCCCGATGCGCGCCAGACGCCGCCGACCTTGACGTGCAGGCGCACGCCGTAGTAGTACCAGTCTCCGAAGTCGACGGTGGCGGTCCAGTAGATGCGGGCTGTGGAGTCGTTCACGTTCGACACGGACGTGGAGAGGTTGACGGTGTAGAACCTCGTTCCTCCCCTGTTCGTCTGCGCTGATGCCACCTGCTACCCCCTTCCGGTCCTGACGGTCCTCTTGAGTTCGGAGACCAGCGCCCTGAGCGCCTCCGCGACGCGCTCGTCGACCTCGAGGGCCGACCCGTCGAGGTAGATGTTGTAGACGTCGCCGCGCTGGCCCCCGAGCTTTGCCATCTGCTCGGCGATGGTCGCCGCGAACGGCTCCGAGTACTTTCGGTTGGTGAGCGGCACGATGGCCTCGGCGCCGTCCTCGCCCACCCAGTCGAGCGGGTAGCCGGTCACCGGCGCGTCGACGATGGCGCCGTGCGCGTGCATGCGGATGCCGCCATCGGCGTGCCGTATGCCGCCTGCGGCCTTCTCGTTGCGCGTCCTGTTGACGGTCAAGTAGGTCGTCGTGATCGTCGCCGACCTTGAGTGGAACGGCTCGTTCATCACTGCCTGCATCGCGGACTGGCACTTCGGCAGCGTCCCGTAGCTCGCCTTGGCGGTCATCTCCTTGCTCTTGAGCTTGGTGCCGTTGAGCTTGTCCACCGAGGTCTGCGCCTTGTCGACTTCCTTCTTGTCGACCTTTGTCTTGGCGCTCTTGGACTGGAGCGCCGTGCCGTTCCAGGTCACGAGGTTGCCCTGGGCGTCGCGCAGGTCGCCGACGCTCACGTCGACGACGCCGTTCTTGTCCATCAGCTGCGAGCCGTTCCAGGTGTACACGTTGCCCTGGGCGTCCATGAGCTGGGTCTGGTTGACGGTCACGTTGCCGTTCTTGTCGACGATGGGCTGCGCGTTGTAGTTCTGGACGGCCCACACCATCTGGCCGATGTTGCCGTTGAAGTTGCTGGCGAGCGCGGCGAGGTTGGCCGAGCCGATGCTGTTGAGCGTCTCGGTCGACACGCCGGCGGCGGCGCAGGCGTCCGAGAACGCGCCGAAGTCGATGTTCTCCTTCGAGAACGCCTTCTTGAGCTTGCCGCCCATGTCCTCGAGCGCGGCCTGAATCTGGCTCGCCGCGCGGACCGTCGAGGCGGCGCCCTCGTCCATCGAGACGCCCCACCCGTCGAGGTCGTCGACGATGGAGCGGGCGGTGCCGTCGTAGTCCTGCGCCAGCTTGGCGAGCTGGTCGTCGCTGAGGCTCGCCAGCTGCTCGGTGTCGACGCCGAGCTGCGTGAGCGAGCCGGAGACGGCGGACAGGGTCTCGCCGTTGGCCGAGAGCTGCGCCTGGAAGAGCGTCAGCTGCGCCTGGGCGAAGTGCTCGAAGGTGCTGCCGGCCTCCTGCGAGGTCAGCGCGGCGTCTCCGAGCTTGCCGTTGAGGACGTCGATGCTCTCCGAGGCGGAGTCGAACTGCTTCTTAGCCTCGTTGTACTCCCTGCCGACCTTCTCGGTGCAGGCGAGCGCCTCGAGCTCGCCCTTGGAGAGCTCCGGGTAGGTCTTGGCGAGCTCCTTCAGGCGGTCCTGGTATGGCTTCGTCTTGGAGGCGAGCGTGTTTGCCGCCTCGGACTGCGCCTGGTACGCCTCGGTGAGGTTCGCCGTGAGGGCGCTCACCTCGGCGTCCTTCTTCTTGGATGCGACGAGCTCGTCGATGGACTGCTTGAGGTTCTTGACGTTGCCGTCCGCGTCGACGTACCGCCCGTTCGCCACGTCCTGGGCCGATATGTTGAGGCCGAGCTGGTCGTTGAGCAGCTGGAGCGCCCACGTGAGCCGGCCCTGTGCGTCGGTGGACAGGTCGGTCTTGCCGGCGTAGTTGTCGATGATCTGCTGCGCGGTGTTGAGCTGCGCGATCTGCGACTCGGCGGCCCTCGTGTTCTCGTTCATGGCGTCGACGTGCTTGCCGATCGACTCGGCGAGCTCGTCGACCGACATCGCCGAGAAGGAGGACTTCTTGCCTACATTCTCGACCCTGCCGGCGTAGGACTCGAGCGCCACGGTGTTCGAGGCCGCATCGACCAGGCCGGTCGTGGCCTTGTTCAGCGCGTCCGTGCGGGCCTGCCACTCGACCTGCTTCTCGATGAGTATGCCGACGCCGGCGGCCGCGACGGTGCAGCCGATCGCGACCGGGTTGAAGCCGACGCCCACCGCCTCGAGCGCCTCGGCGAACGTGCCGGCGCCCCCGCGGGCGAGCTTGAACGCCTCGGTTGCCTTGCCCACGCCGCTCGCGACGCCGGAGAGGACGGGCACAGCCTTCTGCCACGCCGCGATGCCCGCCGCCCCCGAGACGATCTCGGGTGCCAGGCTCTTGAACCCGCCGTAGAGCTGCTTGACCATCGGCATCGACGCCGAGATCCCGCCGTTGACGACCTTGAAGAAGCCGTTCACGGCGCCTTTCGCGTCGTCGAGCACCCCGGCGATGTTGTTCCTGCCGATCGCCTCGAGCGTCCCGGTGACGCCCTTGGTCACGGCGTTCGACATGTTCTGGATGCTCGTCTGGACGCCGCCGGCCGCGGTCTCGGCCTGGTCCTTGAAGGACGCGAAGCTCGCGCCGCCCTGCGTGTCGAGCTCGACCATCTTGTCCATGAGCTGGTCGAGCGTGATGGTCGGGTCCTTGCCCCCGCCGCCGAGCGCGGCGTACAGGTCGTTGGCGTTGGCCGTGGGGCCGAGCATGGCCTTGGCCAGCTGGTCCATCTGGCCCGGCATTGCCGTCGTCAGCGAGCGCCAGTCCTCCATCTCCGGCTTGCCCTTTGACAGGACCTGGCGGAACTGCTCCATCGCCGCCGAGCACAGCTGGGTCGAGCTGCCCGAGGCGACGAGCATGTCGTTGAGCGCGAGGCCGACGTCGGTGGCCTTGTCGAGGTCACCGACCGAGGTGGTGAGGCCCTGGACGAGCGAAACCATGTCGTCGAGCCTGGTGGGCAGCGTCGACAGGCGGTCGGACATCTTGCCGATAGACGCGTTGGCGGAATCTGCTGAGTACCCGAGGGACTGCATGACCTTCGGGTAGTTGTTGAGAGTGTCGAAGCGGCTGATCGCCGACCCCACATGGGACGAGATGGAGTCCATCGCCTTCGACGTGAGCGTCGAGAAGGCGCCTATCATCGCGCCGGAGCCGGCCAGCCCCTTCCCGAACCCGGAGCCGGTGCTCTTGCCGAGGCTGGAGCCGGACTTGCTCGCCTGCCCCTCGCACTTGCCGAGCGCGGACTCGACCGACTTGGTGAGGTTGTCGAACCTGGGGACGATCAGCAGGTCCGCGCGTCCGATCTCAGCCATCCGTCACCTCCACCCACTCGGTGTTCTCGATGCGGTCGCGGACCGATGCCGCGCGTTCCACGGCGGCGCCGGCAGCGGCTACATCCTGTGGGCGGGGCGTTCTCGGGGCGTCCGATGCCCTGCCGCCGCACAGGGCGGTCGCTGCCGCGTAGACGCTGTCCACGATGTCCGCCGCCAGGTGCCGCTCTTGCGACCAGCTGCGCTCCGGGTGGAGGGCCGCCACGGTGAGCGACCCGTCCGGCAGCGTCCTCACGAGGTCGTACGCCTCGGCGGCGCCGACCTCGTCGTAGCAGCAGCCGTAGTAGGCCCTGAAGTCGTGCCTGAGCAGGGGCAGGTGGCGCTCCTCGAGGTCGGCGAGCTCTAGAAGTTTTTTAGTTCGGCCGAGTAGAGCAGCTTGTTGTAGGCGTAGCCCAGTGCGTCGTCGTCCTGCGTGCCGTCGCCCTCGGTCACGGCCTCCATGAGGCTCGCGTACTGCTCGTCCCCGAGGAGGAAGCGGAACGCCCCGTCGAGCTCCTCGGTCGTGCGGTCCTCCTTGTTCATGGCGTCGATGAAGCGGCGGTCGTGTGCGCGCTTGACGGGGATGCTCATGGCGATGCCGAGCACGGTCAGCTCGGCGCAGCGGCCGCGCTTCTGCTCGATGAGCTTCGCCTTGTCCGCCGCCGTCTGCGCGGCGGCGGTCGTGAAGCCGAGGACCTTGGCGTATGCCTCGAGCTCGCCCTCGTCCATCATTGCCAGGTAGTCCTTGTTCATCTTTCCTCCTAGATAAAGGGCCGCCCCGGCAGCACCGGGGCGGCGTTCTCGTTATGGCCCTGCCTACGCGGAGGGCTTTGCGCGGTAGATGTCGAACAGCGGCTTGGCCGCGGTCTTGATGACCGTGAAGGTGAAGCCGTACTGCACCAGTCCGCCGGGCTTGTGCTCGACGTCGTCGTAGGAGTCGATGGAGACGCGCGGGATGACGGTGCGGCGAAGGTTCCCCGTGTCCTCGAGCTCGTCGATGACGAGCGGGACGCGCACGTCGGAGTTGGCGACGGCCTTGATGTGGCTGAACGTTCCGTCCTCGTTCGTCTCGACGTTGCCCGCGCCGTAGCGCAGCTTGGCGACGGAGGAGCGCACGGACTCGATGAAGACCATCTTGTACTGGTGCTTCTCCTCGGAGACCTTGGTGAGCACGATGGACTGGTGCCAGCCCTTGAACTCGTTGACCGTCACGCTCTTGGAGGCCGTGAAGCCGTCGGGGGACAGGTCGCCAAGTGACACGAGGTCGGTGAGCGTGGAGATTTTGGTCGTGGCGTCGCTCGGGAGCTTCGGGTTGGCTTTGAAGCTCGTGTACACGCATCCGCCCTCGACGGGAGAGCCGGTGGTTACGAGCGAGGGGTCGATGTCGGCCGCTGGGGTCGAGTCCTCGGAGGCGAGGGCGACATTGGACTCTACGTTGTTGGGTGCCATTTATCCTTCTTTCGGTTGGTATGTCTTCAGTCGGTACAGCGCGTACCAGCGCGGGGATCGGGCGAGGTAGTCGTAGTCGGTCCTCATCTCGAGCTCCTCGCAGGCGCAGAAGCCCCGCGCGAACGGCAGGCGCGACATGGCGTCGCCCACGCACTCGGCGAGCTCCTCGGCCTTGGCCTCTGTCGGGGCCCACATGATGACCTCGACCTGCGGCGAGTCGACGAGCGCGTCCTGCCGCGCGCCACCGCATCGGCGGACCACCACGACGGTCCCCGGCCGTTCGGCGGGCAGGTCGACCTGCACTGGCACGCCGCCCAGGGCGGACTCGAGGATCTCCCTGAGCTCGCCCATCACGTTGAGTCTCGGCACGTTCCCTCCTTAGAGCAGGTGGTCGAGCGTGTGGTTGCGGTTCTGGTCGAATGCGCCGGCCGGGGTCGCGGCGCGAACGACGCCGAGGGTGTCGTAGGAGCCCGACTTGACGACGCCCACGTAGGGGTCGCCGTCGAAGGCCCCGGGGTGGAGCTTCTCGAGTGACTTGCGGTAACCCGACGGCACGTGGTGCGACGCCGCGGCGGCGTTGGCCCTCGCCGTGAGGCGGGCGGTCTCGACCGCCACCCAGGTGCGGACTCCCGCGCCCTTCGTGACGGCGATGACGCCCGCGTCGCTGTGGACGAAGCGCCCGAACTTGATCTTGTCAGCCATGGGCCCTCCCCGCCGTCGCCGTCATGTTCCACGCCGTGGGGCAGGGGTTCGTGATGTCGGGAGAGCCGACCACCAGCAGCGCGGTATCGGGGTCGGCTGGCATGCCGCGCCCCGTCAGGGCGATGCGGCATCGCGCCAGCGGCGGCCCCGCGTACGTCTTGGGGAACGCGATGGAGTAGCTCGCCACGATGCCTTCCGGCCGGACGGCGTCCCCCGCGTCCGAGCCGGCCAGGGGCCGCACGAGGCACCCCGGGACGACGGTGGCCTGCCACTCGACGGTGGGCTCGCCCATGGCGTCCCTGCCCGTCTCCGTGCTCGACAGCACCGTCACCTCCTCGCCCATCACGGCCTGCCCCCGTAGCTCGGACACACGGTGCCGATGCGCTGGCCGCGCCCGAGGAGCCTCTTGAGCGCGGTGAGCGTCGAGCGGTCGAAGTAGGCCGTGCCGCTCGGGTTCTGGTAGGTGAAGCTCCCCTGGAACCCGTTGGCCGTGAAGCTCGACTGCGAGACGCCGGTGAGGTCCTCCACGCCCATGGGCGCGCAGGCCGGCTGGACGAGCTTCTTGCGGGCCGCGTCGGTCACCAGGTCGCGGGCGAGCTCCCTGGCGTCACCCGCCAGGGAGCGGTAGCGCGGCAGGCCGAGGGTCGCGCGGAGCTTCGCGCTCTGCCGCGACAGCTCGGCCGCGACGCGCTCCTCGTCGGTCGCCGCGTCCCCCGTGTCTATGCGGTACTCGTCGACCGTGGCGAACGCGTAGTCGTCCACGTCGGCCTCCTTACTTGGTCGTGATGGTTCCCTTCACGATGTAGTCCTTCACCTCGGGGAAGAACGTCGCGCCGGCGAGCACGTTGGTCTCGACGGACACGTGGTCGTACGCCGGGGTGTGCGCGACGCCGATCAGGCCGGAGTCGGAGACCGTGTACGTGAGGCCGGAGGTAGCGAGCTCGCCGAAGTCCACGCCGAAGATGCGGATGTTGTCGGCGGGGGTGGCGATCATGGTTCCCTTGGCGACCTGGTTGGTCAGGAAGACCCCCGAGAGGCCCAGGAAGTTCTCGAGGTAGGTGAGGCCGAACAGGTTCTGGTCGGTGATGGTCGCGTTGCCGAGGTAGTCGGCGGCGTCGTCTCGGTTGATGAAGTGGACGACGCGCTCGGCGGCGTCGCCGTTGGTCTCGAGGGTGTTGCCGAGCTTGGCGTCGACGGCCGCGGCGCACGCCTGCAGGCCCTTGCCGGTCGCCGCGCCCGTTCCCTTGAGCAGGAAGGAGAAGAACTGCGAGACGATGCCGCGGCGCACGAGCGAGGCCATGTGCTTGTCGGTCTTGAGCACGGCGTTGACGTAGCCGGACTGCTGGATCGCCTTGTGCGTGGTCATGCGGCGGTACGGGAAGGCCTCGGCCTCGCCCACGGGCTCGTAGGTGGCGGTGAACTTGGACAGCGCGACCTCGTCGCCCTCGACGTAGGAGGTGCCGGAGCTGGAGCCCAGCTGGACGGCGGTGTCGCCGGTGGCGGACTCCTTGGAGCCGGCGGTCTTGGAGTTGTTGAGCTCGCCGGTCACCTTGAGCATCTTGAGCGTGGTTCCGGCGGCGATGGTCTCGGCGCCGAAGATGCCGAGCACCTCGAGCAGGCGGTCGAGGTCGCCCTCGAAGTTGCGGATGAACTCCTGGTCCATCGAGGCGTTGATGGCCGTGGAGTCGGAGATGTTTGCTGGTACGGGCATGTTTGCCCCTTTCTTACTTGTAGAGGTCCATGTGCGCGGCGCGGGCCATGATGCGCTTGGCGGGGTCCTTGATGGACTCGATGGACTCCCTGTTCACTTTCTTGCCGCCGCCGGAGCCGCCCTTGTCGAGCGGGTAGCCCGGCTGGCGCGACTCGGCGAAGTCGGCGACGGCCTTGGCCGATTCCGTCATCGACTCCTCGTCGTCGCCGTGGATGAGCGCCGCCGGCACGCCGGTGGCCTGCGACACGCGCGCCAGCGTGCGCTCGCGCTCGCGCTCGGCCTCGGATGCGGCGAGGCGGACCTTCAGGTCGTTGATCTCGTCGTTGAGGGACTCGACGGTGGGCGCCTGGGCGCCCTGGGCGTCCCACAGGTCGGCCTTGCCCTTGTTCTTCTTGGCCAGGGCCTCCCATTTGCGGGACTCCTTTTTGAGCCGCTCGGCCTCGGCCTCCCAGTCGATCGCGGGCGGCTCCTGCGGCGCGCCGGGCTCCTGGCCGGCGCCGGCCTGCGCCGGCGCGGCGGGCTGCGGGGGCTCGACGGGATCGGTCGCGTTGTTGGCTTGCTGTTGGGTCGGCATCTTGCACTCCTTCCGCCCCGTGCGGGGCTCGCTTCGCGCCCCCGTGCGGCGGCGCTGGCGGTGTTTTAGCATGGAAAAGGCCGCCTCCCGTGCGGGCTGCGGCCTCGTGTTCCTGCCGGCGCGTTGCGTGTCTTCGCCGGCGACGCTTGATGGCGCGTCGCGCCCGCCCTCCCACGGGGCGTCCTCACTTGGCCGAGAGCCTCTTGCTCACGCCCGCCGCGGTCTGCGCGAGCGACTTGGCGTAGGGGCTCCCGGGCTTGAAGCCCATGGCCAGACCCGCCCTGTTCGCGGTGGCCATGCGGGCCCTGAGGTCATCTGGGGACGACGCCGCCTCCATGTACCTCTGGATGTCGCCGATGCTCCCGAACCTCTTCCCGTCCACGTATGCGGCGACCACCTTGCCGCCCCTGTGGCGGCCGCGCGATCCCGTGCGGCGGGAGCCCCAATCGGGGTGCTTCGCGCGGTACTCGTCGTAGAGCGCCGCCGGGTCGTAGCCGTCGAGCGCGGGGCTGTCGGAGAAGTCGGCGACCGGTATGCACCTGCAGCTCGGGTGGCGCTCGGCGCCGGCGGTCGCCGAGCTCTTGAAGACGAAGCCGCGCGACCCGATCATCCGGCACCAGTCGCACGCGCCCGCGTGCGGAACCAGCGCCCAGCGCGGGCGCGCGGGGTCGGCCATGGCGTTGCCCTGTATCGTGGCGTCCGCGTAGCCCATGGCGCGCTGCACGGCCCTCGCCGCGAGGGCGGCGGCGGTCGCGGAAGTCCGCAGCGCCTCGTCGACGTCGCTCGCGAGGAGCCCGCCAAGGCCGGGGTCGAACTGCCGCGGCTCGTATCCCTGCGCGGGTCCCGCGCCCGAGCGCATGGCGGCGTAGAACTCGACGGCCGCGGCGGCCGCGAACGAGCCGAACTTGGCCACGAGCGCGGCGTAGGTGCGGGACAGCGCCCGGTAGAGCTCCTCGCCGTAGAGGCCCGCGCACTCGTCTATCGCCTGCGCGACAGCCGCCTGCAGCAGGTCGGCGTTTATCCCGAGCGCGCGGGCGTAGCGGTCGAAGTCCCCGCGCGGTATCACTCCGCCTCACCGCCGGCTGGCGGCAGCGCCGCGGCCCTCGCGGCCTGCGCGGCCATCGTCTCCGCCATGGCGTTTAGCGACGCGATGGCCCCGCTCTGCTGCTTTTCGCGCTCCAGGCGGTCGATGGTCGGCTGGGACAGGCCCACGCCCTCGTAGTAGACGCGGGTGCCCACCATGCTCTCGTCCGCGGCGCCGAGCTTCGTCCAGGCGTCGGCGCGCGCGGCGATGGTCGGCATCGAGGGGTCCTTGAAGCACGCCTGGACGGCGCGCTGCTCGTCGGTGAGCCTGGTTATCGGGACGTCGTCCTTGACCGCCATCATCATCTGCGCGACCGTCTCGAGCGCCTCGGCGTTGTGCTCGTTGATCTGCTCGACCTCGAGGATGAGCGGGTCGTTCGCCGCGCCCAGGGCGTCCGAGGACGTGTAGGTGTTCGACAGCACGCCCAGCTGTGCCAGCGGCACGTTGGTCGCGCCGGAGAACCGCTGCGCGTCGTTCTCGAACACGCGCGTGAAGTTGTCGGCGGTCGGCGCGGCGAACTGCCCCACGGTCGGGACGTCGCCGTCCTCGTCCTTGGTGATGGCGAGGAACGACCCGACGTATGCGTTGAACTTGGCTATGGGCGACGGCACGCTGTCGCCGCCGTCCTCGTCCTCGCCTTCGTCCCCGTCCCCGTCCCCGTCCTTCACGGAGAAGAGGTTGTCCTTGGCGCCGAGGATGTATCGCTGCGGGAACGTGAAGAACTCCGCGCCGACCTCCATGCGCAGCACGTCGCGCATAGCCTTGTCGACGATGCCCAGGATCTCTGGCGTGAGCATGGAGTGGCCGAGCGGCCGGTCGGGGTCGGGGTCGTAGGTGAACACCTCCATGAGCGGCCGTCCCATGGGGTTCGGCTCCACCTCGCAGTCCCACTCGTAGGGGCCGCCGTCCGAGCCGATGCGCACCAGCGTGAGCACCGCGTCCCGGAAGTGGCACACGTAGCGGGAGGCGTTGCCCGACCGGTCGACGTCGGCGAGGACGACGCCGCAGCGGATGCGGCCCTCGTCCTTGTCCCACAGGCAGCAGAACTGGTTCGCGCTGAACACGCGCACCATCGCCGCGGGCTGGCCCGGTCTGCCCTTCATGACGGTCATGGCCGACACGCCGTAGGTGAGGGCGCTCGAGCACGCCTGCCGGTAGAGCGACCTCAGGCGGTTCTCGCGCACGAGCCGCTTGAGGTCCTGGTCCTCCGCTCCGTCGAAGACAAATCCGTCGAAGACGGAGCGTACGGAGTGCGCCTTGATGGCCTTGGCGCACCACCCGGTGACGCAGTTGACCATCTCGAGCATGGGCGGGATGGAGATGCCGAGGTTCCTCATCTCGTTCTTCATGTCGTAGTAGCGCTTGAGGACGGTGTTTCGCGCCGACACGTCGCCCCAGGTGTCGAACATGTCCTCCACGGCGGCTCGGTACGGCCCGGGGACGGCGTCGAGGTTCGGTGTCGCGACGGATGATCTCTGCCCAATTCTCTGGATCACAGTGTCCTCTGCTTCCTGCGCGGGTTGCGCTTGGTGGTCCTCGCGCCCCACAGCGCGAGCGAGCAAGATTCGAGTGGCTCGGGCGTCACGGCCGCGTCCTCGGGGGAGCCGAAGCCCCACCCTCCCCTGGACCCGATCTTCCTGCGTACGCACTTCCTCGCCGACTCCTCGAGGGTCGGGTCGTAGGTGTGCGCGAGCGTGCCGTCGTTGAGGGCGTCCACGAAGCCGACCGCGGCGGCGACCACGTCGCGCGTCTGCGGCCTCACGACGTAGCCGCGAGGCGGCTTCATCTCCGCGAGGCGGTCGATGAGCGCGTCGGCGCCAGACATGCCGTCGATGACGACGACCGACGCGGTCGTGCGGCGGTCGTAGAGCCACTCGGCGAGCTCGCGTGCGCCGCCCGCCGTCGTTCCGACCCTGATGAGCTCGACGGCCGCCTTGCCCTTGAGCGCGCGCTGGCCGAGCTTGCAGCCCGACAGCGCGTAGGTCGAACCGTCCCTGGAGAACTTCACCCCGAAGGCCTTCTTGCCGCGGTAGCGGTCGCCGATGGCGTCGATGCGGGCGCGGTCCCACGATGCCCGCGGGATGGCCCTCGTGAGCATGGCCGCCGGGCTGAACCAGTCCAGGCGCTCGTGGGCGAAGCCGGTGATCGAGCCGCCGGCGAACTCCGTGCGGGTGAAGTCGAGCGACAGGATGATGCCCATGCTCGGGTTAGATTCGTAGATGAGGTCCACCACGTCGTCGAACGTGGCGTCCTGGCGCGGGCACTCGTCGGTGGCCCACGAGCACCACTCGGTGTTTGGGATGTCGCCGGCGAGGATTGCCGCGCGCGTGCGCGCGAACACGGTGCCGGGGCAGTCCTCGTTGGGCGGCGTGCCCGTGTATATGATCTGGCGCTCGCCGGTCGCTGACGCGGCGAGCGTGTACATGATGGCGTCGTACTGGGAGTCGGTGAGCTCCTGCGCCTCGTCGAACACGACGAGCTGGATGTCATCGAAGCCTCGCGCGCTTCCGTTGGTGCGCGCCGAGAACTCGATGGAGCCGCCGTTGGTGAGGTAGATGGCCTCCTCGCCGTTCGTGCGGCGGATCCTCTCGACGAGGCTCGAGAGCTCGGGGTGCTCCTTGTCCGTGAAGTAGCGGACGAGTCGGTTGAACGCCTTCTTGGCGGTCTTCACGCGGTGCGCGGTGTGGAGGATGTGCCAGCCGCAGACCGCCAGGCGGAACACCTCGTATATCTCGATGACGGCGTTCTTGCCGTTCTGGCGCGGCAAGTCCAGGCCGCACGTGACGTAGGCGGGGCGGCCCTCGGCGTCGCACGCGCACCAGTCGGCCAGCACGAGCGACTGCCACTCGATTGGCTCCATGCCAAGGTCCCCGCCCAGCTCGGCGGCGTCATCGCCCTCTGAGTAGGCGACCTCGCCCACGGCGACCCTATACCGCGGCTCTTGCCTTCCGCGCCTCGTGGCGCTCGGCGATCGAGAAGAGCTTGGTCTGGACGTTCCGGACATCTGGCGCCCCCTCGTGGCCGTCGGTTATGCCGAGTTGCTTGTTGAGCTGCCTGATCTCCGCCGACGCGGTCTTCAGGGTCGCTATCTGGGGGAAGGACTTCAGGTCCCCCATGTCGTTCTGGTAGGCGGTCTGCTCGCCGAAACTGTCGAGCTCGTCCTGGGCGAGCTCGACGATCTTGTACCACTGGCACAGCAGCGCGAGCGTCGGCGCGTCGGCCTGGGTGAACGAGCGGCCGGCGGTGAGCTCGTCCCACTTGGCGCTCTTCACGGGGTCGCCGGCGACCGCGGCGGGCTTCTCGAGGGGCATCCGCCACCTCCAATCGGCATAAAAAAGCCGCCCCGAAGGACGGCCGTCGGTAAGCACCCGGATTTGAACCGGGGTCTCCTCCATCAAGGGCACTCCAGGCTGTGCTATGTCTTACCTTGCTTGTATTGTTCCCAATCAGACAGAACCCTGTCAACCATTTTTCGCTCGTCAGTCGACAGGCGCATCGGTTTGCCGTTGGGGGAGCCCTCGTTGTGCAGGTAGCCGACATGCGTATGGGGAGACATCCCATGGTGGTCAGCTAGGTCTATCTGCTTGCTGCGCTTGTTCTGATTGTCGAAGTATACGACCGACTTCACCTCGCCACGATCAACGACGGCATATACCCTTCCGTGCGTCATCGTTTCCATGAGGGTCTCAGAGCTCTTGCTGTTTTTCTGAACGTACCTAACGTTCCCGACGGTCAGTACCGGATGGTACTGGCTCCCGTAGGCATTTCCAGATTTGCTAATTCCGCTTGAAGCGCCCCTGCCGCCCATTTACAGTGCTCTTCCTGTTCGCCAATCGATTCCGCGCCTCGTCAGCACGCGTCTCGCCGCCTGGACCGCCGGGTTCTCGGGCCTGCCTTGCGCAATCTTCAGGCGCTTCTCCATCTCGGTTGGCGGGCGCACCTTGCCGGAATCAACGAGCGCTTTGTATTCAGTTCTGGCCGCCTCACGCTTCCTCTCGTATTCGGCGCGAGCATGCGCGGCTTCCTTCTGACGGCGCTCAGTCTGGCGTTGCGTCTCGCCGTGCGGAATCTTCATCTTGTCATCCATGTATCCACTCAATGGGTCACGAACACCCATGAGCCCCATGTATTCGTCAAGGCTCATGACTTTGGCGCGCGATGAAGACATCGAGCTTGAGCCCCTACCGCCCACGGAAACCGCCTCCCTTGTACTCGACGACCTCGCAGCCGTCGAAATCAAATCCGATATTCTTTCCGTAAAGAAGTACGCGGGACGGCTCTAGGCTCTTCATCGCCTCGCGCATTCCGTCGTGCCATACCTTTTGAGCGTCCTTGTCCCGCGCCACGCCCACGGTGGACGTCGCCACGGTCGAATGCTTCGGAATGCCCTTGAAGCAGAACCTATAGCTGCTCGGTTGCGCCCACGACAGGGTCGGGACTACACGGAGGCCCTGCTCCTGCCACCAGTGGCCGAGCGCCTGGGATCGGTAGCGGTTCCACCGCTGCATGGCGTCGGGCATGTCGAGGTAGAGCGAGAAGTCGGGCGTGAGGACGCAGTCGAAGCCGCGCAGGCACTCGAGGTAGGCCGCGGGACGGGCCCACACGCGCTCGAACTGGTAGTCGTCGATGAAGAAGTGGCAGCAGCGGCCGGCCTTGTCGGCCTCGGGGGTGCTCTTGGCGTAGTTGAACCCGATCATGTCCGCCGGCTTGGCCATGCACCGCTTCATGCGGGGCATGCCGTCGCGGCCGCAGTCGGATCGGCTGACGAGGCGCAGGTTGTACGCGTCGTCCGTCCTCAGGCGCTCGTGGCCGTAGTCGAGCCGCTTGCTCTTGAAGTCCAGCCCGAACCGCGACATGTCGAAGTCCTTGAGGCTGCGGACCTCCTCGCGCAGCATCGACTTGTTCCACGTGGCCACCTCGCCGGTCTTGTTGTCGGCGATGCGGAAGGCCTTGATCTGCTCGTCGGTCAGGTCGTCGCAGTACTCGATCTTGGAGTCGGGAATCTCGTCCCACCCCAGGCTCCTGCACGCCTCGACGCGCGTGTGCCCCCATACAATAACCGGGCGCTCGCGGCTCTCCAGGCCGATGGTCCCGCGCAGCCCGAACTCCTTGATGGAGTCGGCGACCACGGGGACGGCGGGGGCGTTGTGCCGGGCATTTCGCTCATATGGGACGATATCGTGTATCTTCACGTACACACCCGCCTAGTTTTTCTCGGTTTAGCTGCGGTTTTGGCTTGACTTCCGTAAAAAAGCGTATTCGGGGGTATTGCGGCCCTGGCGCGGGATGGTGGCCTGCCACCCTCCGGCAAAAGACCCCCGTGGGGTCGAGCGCCGAGGCGCGCCCCCTACCACAAGGTCGTTGCCCGAGGCTGTTTGTCGGGCACGGACGGGGGACCAATAACCGAGGCGCGATCGTCCTTGAGCGCCTTGCACAGCGCGACGAACGTCTCGGGCGAGTTCCAGGCGGCGCGGCGCGCGGCGAGCGCGGACCGGACGGCCGAGACCTCGGTGACGCTGCGGGCGCGGCGCCAGTTGTTGCAGCAGCGGTGCGCGGCGGCGACGTTGTCGCGGTCGAAGGGCGATCCGCCGCGGCTGACCGGGACGAGCTCGTCGCACTCGAAGGCCCGGGGGTCGCCCGCAGGCACCCCGTAGTCTATGGGTAGCCCACATATCCAGCAGGGCCTGCCCTGCGAACGGAGCCACCGCACGACATGGCGGCGGCGGGCGCCGTTGGCCTTGCGCGGGTTGCCCATCCCCTACCACTCCACCGGGGAGCGCCCTCGGTTGGACATGCACGCCTCGATGCCCCCGTAGCGCAGCGCCTCCAGGCGCACGCCCCCGGCACCCCCCGGTCGGCGGCAGGGCGCCGCCGTGACCCCCAGGGCGCGGCGGAACGCCCACGCCATGACCGTGTCGTGGCGGCGGGCGGATCGCGCGATGTACTCTCGGCTGACCACGGGCATCATCCCCTATTGAATTTAACGTAATAGAAAGGCCGGAGTCCCTGAACTGCTGAAGGGAGCCCCGGCCACTCATCTGTGCTTCCACGCACATCCGACCCGCACACCGCGCGGGCGGCGCTGCGAATCGACACCCTAGTTATATCCCAGAAGAAACCTGCAACGGTCTGCAATTGTGTGCAATCGTCTGCAACTATCTGCAATTGTGTGCAGAAGTGTGCAATCGTCTGCAATTGCCTGCAGTCCCATAAAGACAGAAGGCCCCGACCGCACATGGCGATCGGGGCCGACATGCTGACGCGAGCCAGCTATCTAATTATATTGCCGCACGGCCCACGCCAGCCCTTGCGGTTGCGACGCCAACCATATCGACCCAGTCCAGGGCCGATGACATATCTGAATGGACCGATCTCACCGACACCCCCAGAGTCCCCGCGATCTCCTGCAGCGTGCGGTCCTCGCAGTACCTCAGCTCAAGCACGTCGCCCCAACGCTTGCCGGGGTTGGCGGAGCGCACGCCCGCGCACAGCTCTCGGCCCCGCTCCACCTCGCACCGAAGCTCCGACAGCTCCGCGCCGCTGCGGCGCTCATAGTCGATCCTGTCATCCGTCGAGCGCATGAAGTCCGTCCCGTGCGCGCCCTTGCCCACGGCGTCGTAGCGCTGGGCGCGCACCTGCTCGCGCGCCTGCATCGACTCGATGACCGCCAGGCGGCGGTCGATGCCGCGCTGGGCGGCCCGTACAGTCTCCAAATATTCACGTGCGTCCATGTGACCTCCCGCGTGGTACCATGCTCTACGCCATATAGAGGATGCCGGAAGGCGTCTTTGCCAAAGGCCGCCGGCGCGCCAACGCCAGCGGCCTTAATTATATATCTACCTGCGGAAACTCAATATCTCGACGCGACCTCGCGGCGCATGGCCATGATCTCATCGTGCGCCGGGCCCGAGCCTGCCAAATAGCGGTCGACCCTGTCGCGCTTGGGCTTGGCGCCCTTGCGGCGGGCCTCCTTCGCGCGGTCCTGCTCGTGCTTGCGCCGGCAGTCATCCGAGCAGTACTTGGCCTTGGGCGCCTGCGGGATGAAGATCCTCCCGCAGACCGCGCAGTTCCTCTCCTGCACGTCCCACATCACGGTCATCTCATCGACCTCCTGCACCCGCGGGCGCGCCGCGCCTCGATGCTCTTGCGCACGCGGCGGTTCTCGATAATCATCCGCCGCAGCTGCTCAAACAGCCTCATCGCTTAGCCTTCCTCGTCGGTCATTCTCCCACCACCTCTGCTCCGCAGTTGGGACAGTATTTAAACGGCTCCCATGGTCGGTTAAATGTCGTCCGACACCTGTCGCATCGAACGCTGTCCTCGAACTCGTGGTCCGTCTCGCTGATATGGCACGTCGGGCGGTCGATAAGGTCTGCAAGGGCCGCGTACGTCTCGTTCTCAACCTCGTGGCTGAACTTGCCGGCCACCTCGACACCGACAGAGTTTGCAATTACATCGAGTGAATCAACGTGACAGTATGCCCCGGTCGATGCTTCGCGCAACTCGGCCACCGCTCGTCTGCGCTCTTCTTCGTTAATCATTAAGTACCTCCGCTTCCTTTATGCGCACGCGGCGGTTCTCAACGATCATCCGCCGCAGCTTTTTAAACAACCTCATCGCTTAGCCTTCCTCGACCTCTTGAGCGCGCGGGCCCGGTCGCGCTCCAACGCGCTCGCCCTTCGCTCCGAATCCCTAATCTCCCTCGCCGACACGCTCGGCGCGTCTGCCCTGCCGTGAACGAGCGCCCGGCGCGCGGGGCCCGAAACCAGATCGGGCACCATGCGCCAGGCGGTCGCGCGGAACAGCTCGGCCGCCGAGCGGATCAAAGCTCCTCTCCACAGAACGGGCAGTACTTGATGTCCTCGATGTAGGCGGTCGCCGTCACGTCGGCGCCGACGGTCTCTCCGCACGAGCCGTTGACTGAGACGTCGAGCTCCACGCTGGTATCCAGCTCGACCCTGACGATCGGCTCGCCGTCGTATCGGCGCGTCAGGGCCATGGAACCCACAGACCAGCTTCGGACGTCTCGGCCAGGTGCAGAGTGGATGGAGGCGATGCGTGAGCCACCGCAGAAATAGCAACTCATTCGCCCTCACCTACCAGCCTGCTTAAAAGACGCTCCATACTCTCATCGCATATTGTGAGCGTGGCCACCTCACCACCCCAGACCTTTCTGCCTGCGACGTTGATGAATGAGATCTTGTCCATGTTGACGATGTACCTGTAGCCATCGTCGTCGTATAGCTCAATGAAATCTCGGCTCATTAAAGCTCGCCCCCATTCCAGCCGTCGGGCATGTCCTCTTTGCGACGGCGCGTCCTATACGTGTACACGGTGGCAATCTCGACCTCGAATGTGCGCCCGCACTCCGGACACTCGATTTCATCCTCGTCCTCGTCGTACTCCCACGGATCACTGATAGAGCTCTCGCAGTAGGGGCAGATCAGACGCTCCTCGGCGTACTGCTCGTTCCTCCACTTGTGCAAGATGTGAGCCTCCCTGAGGCACCCATCGCATGTCGAGTACCCCTGCTTGCCCAAAATCGCTGCCATCGAAGGAGAATACTCGCGATAGTTCGGCGTCGGCTCCCCGCACACATCGCAGATGTACATCTTTGGCACTTCGCTCACTTCTCGCTCCTATCCTTCTCGCCATCACCCGATCATAGACGCTTGATGCGGCCCCTGATGTTGCTGACCATCCCGTTCGCACAGAAGCTGGCATCAGAGAGCCTGCACTTCCCGTCTTCGCTCATGTGGCCACAGCACAGACCTCTGGCGGCGAGGTAAGCGCAAACCGGATTCCCGCTGCGACCGCCTTGATGCAGGGCCTCGCCGAGGTCATCAAGCAGCTTCTCCCAGCTGTCGGGCGCTTTAAGACGCAGCGACGAGACGTCAATCAGGTCATGGGTGAACGCGCACTCCATGAACCAACCGTCCATGAGCGGGAAGTGCACAAAGGACTTGACCTTGTAACGCTCGCCGCGCGGACCGTACAAACTCGTGGTGTCCAACGGCACGCGGTGCCCGTCCTTGTCGACGGGGCCAAGCGGCACCACCTCCCCGTCCGCAGTCATGATGCTATCGACCACAAGACGCTCACTCATTTCTCGCTCCCTTCCATCTTGGCCTCCGCCTGCAGGACGTCCCGCAGGGTGCCGATACGCTCGATGGCGTCGCTGGGCGTGTGGCCGTCCCACTCGGGCGCGCGGTCGAGCACCTCGCACGGGAACATGTCCCAGTAAGGCTCGACGTCGTAGTGGTAGGTGGCGGGGCCGGCGGGCGTGTCGATACCCACGATGAACATGCCGTCGTACATCGTCCCGTCATGGTGATAGAGTGACTTCCATGAACGCCCGGGGAACGTGGCCACGATCACCGAGAACAGCACCGCACGGTGATGGTAGAGCTCGTCGAACGTGTGGTACCCGTCCGACGTCGCGCCCGTGACGGGAACGGGCCTGATGAGCTCGATGAGCTCGCTCACCTCATCCAGATTGATAACCAACCAGTCGGAGGCACTGATGTGCGGATGCAACCCGAGGCAGCACAGGACATCCTCGGCCTCAACGGCGACGGCGGCATACGGTGGTGCATAGGGCCTTTCCACGATCTTGAGATTGCTGTAGGCCCTCTCGACCTCTTTGAACCACTCGTTCCTATCCTTCACTTCGTACTCCAATCCTTCTCGATCTCCTTCTCCTCCGCGACCATGATCAGCGCCTTGTTGAGGCATCGCCTCGCCTGTCGCAGCTCGTCGCAGGCGGACGGGCCCATGCCCGCCCCAATCGACCTCTTGGCGTCCTCGAGCCTGCCGACGGCGAGGTCTATCCAGTCGGCGGGGCCGCACGCGTAGCTCATCGGGACTCACCCCTAACGCCGAAGATGTCGGCCAGGATGTCGCCCGGCGATGCCACGAACGGCTCGGCGCTGATTGGGTCGTAAGTCACCTCGAGGTAGCCCGGGTAGCCGATGGTCACCCCCGTGGGCTCGCGCCCCGGCAGGCACTGGTAGCCCCAGGCCACACTCACCCTGTGCTCGTCGAGGATGGTCTCGGTGCGCTCGATGCGCAGCCTGTAGCCGCCCACCCTCTCGGTGTCGTACGTGTCGTCGGCCCAGGGAATCCAGTGCCTGTCGAGGGCGTCTCGGTAGGCCCTCATCACCGCTGAGATCTCGGTCAAAACCTCTCTCCTCTCAATCTCAAAAGAATTAGGTGTTCTTTGCCGCGGGGACTCCCCCGCCGTCCCCGTTTCCGCCCTCTAGCGGCGGGAACCCCATCGTCTGCTGACCCAGCTGCCCCGCCGCCGTTGGCACACCTTTGGCATACCTCCAGCTCGGCTCCTCGCCCCTCGCGATGGCGGCGATGTCCATGCGCAGGTCCTCCTTGGCGCGCTTTCGCGCGCGGTACTCGTCGAGCTTCTGCTTCTTGGCCAGGCGGGCGCCCTCGTCGGCGCTGATGACGTTGGCCATGTAGATGCGCGTTATGTCGAGCGGGCGGCCTGCGGCGGGGTCGAAGCCGTCGAGCATCTCCCTGAGGGTGATCACGACGCCTCACCAAGCTCCCGCTCGAGGGCGGCGATGACGTCGTCCTCGGTCTCGGCTGGCTTCCACACCGCCGCGCGCTCGACCTCCTGCGAGGTCTGCCCGCCGCGTGCCTTGCGCTCGGCGTCGTAGCCGCGCTCGCGGTCGGACCAGCTGCGGGCGACGGGCTCCCACTTCACGATGGGGAAGCCCTGCCTGGTCCAGCCGTTGGCCTCGTAGTAGTCGTGGAACTTCCGGGCGCTGCCGCGCAGGCAGTTTGCCGCGAAATATGACTCGACCTCCTCGAGGGTAGGCGGGACGAACTCGGCTCCCCCTCCCCCTTCGTTTTCACAATCTGATGGGTTAATCCAGACTCCTAACTCCTCTTCCCCTTCCTCTTCCTCTTCGCTTGCGCGTTTGCTATCTGCTTTGCTTGCTCGTTTGCTTTCCGTTTTGCTTTCCGTTTTGCTTGCGCGTTTGCTTTTGGCTTCGCTTTCTGCGCTGCCACGGCTCAGCCCGCCCTTCCTTCCGGCCTCCGCCCTGGCGCGGCTGTTCTCGAGGACCGGCATGATCAGCGTGATGGCCATCCTCTGGGCGTCCGTGCGCGGCTCGGGCACCTCTCCGGTCACGAGATAGCGCACCATCATGCCGAGCAGCTCGTTGCTCTCGCGCCTGTTGCCGAGGCACAGAGCGCCCTCGACGAGGGAATCAAGTATCGTCATCCGTCTCACCTCCGTGAATCGAATCGGTAAAGGCCGCGGCGGCGGCCTGGTCGCGGCCCGGCATGACCGAGCCGTAGGTCTCGAGCGTCGTCTTGACGTCGGCGTGCCCCAGGCGCTCCTGGATGGTCCTCATGTCGAACCCGTGCATGAGCAGCCACGTGGCGTGCGTGTGGCGAAGCGAGTGGAACGTCGTCTCCGGCGGAAGGCCCAGTTCCCGCGCGAGCGACTTAAAGTGCTGCGTGACGGTCGACGGGCGCGCGATGGTGCCGGCGGGGCTGAACGTCACCACGGGCGCGGCCGGGCCCTTCCGCACGAGCCACGTGTCCTGCCACTCCAGGTGGCGCTCCAGCCGCGCCTCGACGGCCGGCGCGAGGGCGACGTTGCGCGGGCGCCGGCCCTTGGTGTACGCCTGCCGGTGCAGCTCGGGCTTCTCGACCGCCTGCCCAGCCACGTGGAGGTCGTGCAGCGCGCGGCGCCAGTCGCGGCGCTGCAGCCCGCAGACCTCCCCGACCCGCATGCCCGTGTTGAGGGCCAGGTAGGCCGCCATGGCCTCGGTTCGTCGGGCGATGTTGGCACCCGACGCCGATCGCGATGACATGGCGGAGGCGAGGGCGCGGGACAGCTCGTCCACGTCGCACTCGGACAGCGCGAAAGGCTCCGAGGGCGGCGCGGACGGCGCGGGGACGTCGAGCATGATGTCGCGCCCCAGCGCCGGCCGCCACGAGCGGTAGGCGCCCTTGAGGAGCGCGTGCATCTTGAGCAGCGTCTTTGGCTTCACGCCACTCCCCGTCCTAGGGGCGAGCAGCATGCGGTACGCCGCCGACACGTCCCATGGCTCCACCTGGTCGTAGGGCAGACGGCCGATGGTCGGCTCCACCATCGTCCTGACCACGCTGCGGTACGTGGCCACCGAGTTGTCGGACAGGCCGGTCACGGGGTCAGAGATATATGTCTCGAGCATCGAGGACAGGCGCTTGGAGCTGTCCCGGGCGGACGACGGGATGAAGGACGCGACCCATGAGTCGCACATGGCCTGCGCCTGCTCGCGGGACAGGTCCCCGTCCCAGGACTTATACGGCCTGATCCGCCTGCCGGTCACGCGGTCGATGCCCATGTAGGGGCGGGCGAACCAGCGCCCGTCCGCCCCGCGCTGCACGACCGCCCGGCGTTCGCTAGGAGAGGTCACTTGCGGCGAGCTCCTTAGCGATGTGCGCGATCTTGTCGCGGTCGTCGAGATTGATGTCCAGGAGCAGCTCACTGGCGTCGGAAGGGCTTACGGCCGCAAGCATGACCTGGCCCCTGGCCTCGGTCTCATCGATCCCGAGCTTGACCATGGCCCTGACCACCTCGCTGACGAAGCACCGCATGATGTCGAGGACGATGGGCTGGGTCATGCAGCCGCCTGCAAAAAACAACACGCCGTCATCGGCATCTCCGCCGCAGAGGAGGGCATTCGCCTCGAACTCCACGGGCTCGACGTTCTTACGCTCGATTGTCACCTTCAGCTTCTCGCTACTCATCCTTCTCCTCCTTGAAACTCGCCTGCACCCTCTCCATGAGCCACACGTCCTCCTCGCCGGGCTCGAAGCCCGCGGAGCAGTAGATGTCATAGTGGTCGAGCCACGCCTCCGCGTCGTCGCCGCCCCAGCGGTTGTTGAGCTGGGCCATGTCCTTGGCCGCCGCCATGAGCCAGCAGCCGGCCTCGTACTCGCTGGGCCTGCACGCCTTGAGGTTGCGGGCGAACTCGTCGCGCACGGCACCGAAGCGCTCTTCGTTCTCGGGGTTGCTGTCGCCGCCCATCGCCACGAGCAGCGCGGGCGGGTCCTCGCGTTCCACGCGCACGCACATCATGAGGTCCTTGGACATGACGAAGGCGCCGGACGCCACGAAGCCGATCAGGCTCCTGTACAGCCCCTCGAGCGCCTCGTCCTCGCGCGCGGCCTCCTGCTCGGCCCGGATCTCCTCCTCGGTCTTCTCGGGCTCGGCGTCATCGCCGCCCTTCGGAGCGAAGAGGTCCCAGTAGCTGCCCTTCCACACGGCGACGGTGCCGGCGGCGAACTCCTTCGCCTCGAGCTTCGCGGCGGCGGCACCGCAGTTGGCCCAATCCACGTAGGCGAACCCATCGGGCTGCTTCTTCACGACCGGAATGCCCGCGTCGCCGAACGCGTCGTAGTCCTCGGCCTTGGCCTCCTCGCGCTCGACGCGGCGGCGGATGCTGTCGGCCTTGCCCGCCCAGCCCTCGCCGGCCGCCAGCACGGCCTCGACGTCCTTCTCGTCCTCGAAGGCGCTCGCGGCCTCGAGCTGCTCCAGCGTCACCTGCACGCCGGCGTCGATGCGGCCGCGCAGCCTGCGCGCGGCGCGGATCTGCCCGGCGGTGGCGCGGCTCGCGCGCTCGATGCGCTGCTCGTCGACGCCCAGCACGAGCATCTGCTGCACGCCGCGGGCGCGCTCCGCCTCGGTCAGCTGGCGCTTGTCGTCGGTGGCGAGCATGGCCACGAGCTCGTTGGCCTCGTCCATGGTGTCGGCCACCAGCGCGGACACCTCGCGGTCCTCCCCGTAGATCGAGGACAGCGCGCGGTAGCGGCGCTCGCCGTCCACGATGCGGTAGACGTTGCCGTCAGCCACCACCACGGGAGGGTTAAGCGGCTCGCCGCCGGTGGCCTCGATGCTGCGCGCCAGGGCGCCGATGTCGCCGAAGTCCTCGCGCGGGTTCTGTCCGCTCGGGCGGATGTCGCCCAGGCGCACAGACTTCTTCTCGAATTGCATGTATCCTCCTGTCTCGAGGCCCACGGCCTCGCATGAACTGCCATAGCGATCGGGGCGGGGGTCCGGATGGCTGAATTGACGAACGAGGAGCAGTCCTATCTCAGGAGGCTCCAAGAGGTTTCCGAACGGGGAGAGTCGGTGGACGGTTTCATCTGGAACCGGCTCGACAACGAGCTCTCAACGCTCCAGGGCATAGACTCGATGGGCTGCGAGATCCGTACCTACTCCCGCGAGTACGAGCTCGAGCGCCGCGTATACGAGACGCTCGCGAAAAAGGGTCTCCTCGACGGCCGCTCGGGCGGCGAGGAGACCCCGAAGTACTTCGGCGAGCTGACCTCGGAGGGGCGCTGCTGGTTCCTAGACCGAGACGAGGCTGCGCGCATCGAGCGCGAGAACGTCCGCGGCGGGCGCAGGCACGACTACCTCGTGGCGCTGTTCAGCGTCGTCTCCGGCGCCATAGCCGGATTCATCGGCGGCGCCGCCGCGCCCACGCTCATCGAGCTCATCCGGACAGCGCTCCGGATGTAGCGAGCCCCAGGACGAAGAACATCGTGAACGCGAGCGCGAAGAGGACGAAAGACCATACGGGCGGCATTCCTTGTCCCATAGGGCGGCTCCCTTCCCCGGGCCGCCGCCCCGATCGCTATGCAGCTGTCAAGGTAAATAGGGGCTAGTAGTACATCCCGCTCGGCGCGGTCCCCTCGATGGCGCCGGCGACGGCGAGGAGCGCGAGCATCACTACGGCGCACACCACGCTTCGCACGCGCTCGGGCAGCGATTCCCACCACCCGCCGAGCCTGCAGCCGGCATCCCAGATGCGATCGCCCATCACGCCACCCGCCTCGGACGGCGCGCCGGCACGCAGTCGGGCGACGGCAGCGCCGGGACGGCCCCGCGCGCCCTGATGGCGGCGTCGATGTCCTCGCTGCTCACCACCTCGCGCGAGCTGTTGGGGTTGAGCGACGGGTAGCGCGGGATGATCCCCTGCATGACCATCGCGCGGAACGTGACGTTGTCGCAGCAGGCGTAACGCGCGCCCTTGGCTATCGACATCCACATGGCCTTCTCCTTTCATCTTCATCTGAAAACATGCCAATCCCTTGCCGGAGGGCCGCACCGATAGATGCAGCCGGAGGGCGCTCCCCCGCCAAAGGGAGCGGTGCCGCCGCCCCGCCAAGTCGGCGGCGGACACCATATGGGCCGGAAGTAGGGGGGTCCGGCCCCGTCGCGCCACGGGCCCCGCGGAATGGGGGCGGTACGGAACCCGTGGCGCGACGGGGGCGGGCCAGCCGTCAGCGGCGCATGAGGCCGAGTCCGACCCCGAACAGGAACGCGAAGGAAAGTGCGAGAATGAAACCCATGGGAACCTCCTTGGAAGGGAATCGAAGATGAACAAGACGCTCAAAGCCGCGAAGGAGAACATCGACCTGCTGGTCATCATCGCCGGAGCGGTCGGGTTCGGCTCGGTCGCCGCGATGGCCGAGGACGTGCGCGTGATGGCCGCCGAGCACCCGGCCTCGTGCCTCCTCCTGACCGGCGCCGCCGCCATGCTCGGGTACGCGACCGCGCGCATCGTCGCCGCGAGGAGCGCCTGGGCAAAGCGCAGGAGGATGGCCGACCGCCTCTCCGCCGTATTCCTCGGCATGTCGAGGAGGCGGAAGGAGCTGGTGTCCCGCGCGCTCGACGAGGGCTCCGTCAGCCTCTCCCCGCTCGACGCCGACGCCCTCGCGCTGTGCGAGCTCGGCATCTTCGGCACGCCGCCGGTCGGGTCGATGCTCACCGCGACCGACTTCTCCATCAGGCCCGCGGTGGTCAGGGCGATCGCCGGGCACCGATCCGAGTGGCTCGCCTAGCGCTCGCAGAACGACGCGAGCGCCCACGCCGCGATGAACGGCAGCGCGGCCGAGAAGCACACCCGCGCGAGGCCGTAGGCCCCCTGCGCGGTGCACGCCCACCCCGCGGCGTCCATCACGACGGCCGAGCCCAGCAGCGCCCGGGTCATTCGCGACCGCGGCCGAACGGCCACTCGCCCGGCGCGGGGTCGATCTCCATGACGTCGCAGGACGCCAGGTCGAGCGCCTGCCTGCGGTCGAGCCTCACCAGGCGCGCCAGAGAGGCGATGTCGCCGGCCTGAACGTGCCTGTAGAACGCGTCGCGCGCGTCCACCAGGAAGTCGAACACCTCCGTGTGCCACACGAGGTCCTCGTCCGCCCACGTCACCATGCCGCCCAGCGTCGTGACGACGTGAGGCAGCTCGTAGCTCTTGCCTGTCATTCCTCTTCCTCCAGATCCTCCATGGGCACGCCAAGCGCCCTCGCGAGCCGCTTGGCCGCCCCGTACTTCGCGTCGGCTATCCCCCGGCGCTCCCAGTTCCGTACCGTCGTCTCGGTCACGCCCGCCTTCACCGCGAGCTTGAACTGCGAGAGTCCCGCCTTCTTGCGGAGCCGTCTGATCTCATTCATCTCCGTGTCCCCACGAACCCGTAAACTCCTTTGCGTTCATCCCTTTACGCGAAAGGAGGTGATTACATGTCAAAACCGAAGGTCGAACTCAATGAGAGAAACCTGGGCCGCATCTTCACCAGCGGAATCGAGCGCGTCATTGCAACCGAGGGCTACGAAGCCCGCTGCCAAGTCTGCGGCCGGAGCTTCACTCTCCGACCGGAATCGATGCGCTGCCCCCACTGCGGGACGGGCTACCGCACGCGATGACCTCGTAGTTGAGCTCGACTTCACCGAGCTCATCGAGGATCTCGATAGCGGCCTGCAGGTGCTCCGACGCCGCCCTCGCCTTCTCCGCGAGTTCCAGCGCCTCGGGGCACCTGCCCCTGAGCTTCAGATCGCCGACTTTGCCCATCTCTTCCCCCTTCCGACCTAGGCGGCCTCGTCCGTGTTCCAGCCCATCAGGTCGTTGGGCGTGCAGCCGAGGGCCTGGGCGATGGCATACGCCTTGTCGACGCCTGGAACCATCGAGCCATTCTCGTATCCGATGATTGAAGATGCCGAGAGCCCCGCCTTGTTAGCCAACTGCTCCTGAGACATATCGGCTCGAGCGCGGGCGGCGCGCAGGTTCGCTCCGAACTCGTCCTTCGAAAACTTCATGTCTTCCTCCTTCTTAAATAGGGAACTTCTTCCCTGTGCAAATCAAAGTATAGGGAATCTTTTCCCGATTGCAATAGCAAACTAGGGCTTTTCTTGCCTTTTCTTTTGTGTATCTATAGAATCCTCGGTAAATACTTCCCTATATTGGAGGTGACGATGAACCTAAAACTTAAGCAGGCTAGGAAAGAAAACGGATATTCACAGGCAGATCTGGCAGACGCGCTGAACGTTGACATCAAGACGGTAGGCAACTGGGAACGAGGGAAAACTCTTCCCGATATTGAGCAGCTCTGGAAGTGCGCGAAGATTCTGCACACCGACCCCAATGACCTCCTAGGCTGGTACGAGGAGCATCCAGAGGACAAGCCGACGGCGCCGACGGGCGCGGAGGGCGAGCTGCTCTACTGCTACCGACGGAGCACCGAGAAGAGGCGCTCGAAGATCCTGGAGACGGCACGCGACCAGGCCGAGCTGTCCCAAAATCAGGCTGCAGCGCCTGAAATCGAAGGGCTGGAAGCGGATCAAGTAAGGTCCGCGTAGGCAACGGGCACCAAAACGCCAGCTACTCCCCCATTTTCGTAACCCCACGAAAACGGGGCGGACTATCAACAGGCGAAATCAGAATGCCGGGATAGCTGAGTTGTAAAAATAGGGCGCACCCGGAGGCACGCCCTATTCGACCTTCCCAACTATCGCCAAGCGAAGAACCCTAGGGTACGTATCGATGGGAGGGAACCTTTTATGAAACATTCTAACTGTCGGCGGGAAGATCGCGGGCTTCCTCTAGACGCCCATGTACCCGATGAGCACCCATTGCCCGGTCTGCGGGCACCTCACGGCGCGAACGTCGTACTCGGATGCCAGGGAGTACGCGCACGGCCTGAGCGTCGCAAACGGGACGGGGCCCGCGGTATCGTCCTTCACGCCCAGGGCGACGACCCTCACGGTGTCCCCGCGCTCCTGCGACACGAGTTCGTACCCCAAGCTCAACGGGATGCCCGTGAGCCCGTCGTAGATCATCGTGTCGGGGGAATCGTCCTCGTACGTGTATGCGCCGACGCTATAGCGAGCCATGGGTACCTCCAGGAGCGTGAATGGTGTTCATCACGATTATGACCCGCGGCGCGGCTAGGTTTTTCAGGTTTTCCGGAAAAACCCAAGCGGGCGCACCGAAACGCCAGCTACTCCCCCATTTTCGTAACCCCACGAAAATGGGCAAGCGGCTGATTAAGTTGTTGTAGAAAGCGCAACAACTGCTACCAAACGAAGAAACCCCGCGCGGCGATCTTGGCTGATCCGTGTGGTCAATTTTAAAACTGTAAATACTTGATAGTTTACTTGATTGCTAACTATCAACTGTTTATAATTAAATTGTCGAAAGGAGGAGAGATGCCCAAGGAGCAGGAGCCCGCGCAGGTGCTCAAGCGGTTCAAGAAGGAGGGTTGGACGCTCTACACCGGCAAGGGCAGCCATGTGGTCGCGCGAAAGGACGGGGTCCAGATCAGCGTGCCCACCTCCAAGAAGGAGATACCGATAGGGACGTACCGAAAAATAGCTAAGACGGCGGGGTGGCTCTAGCCCCGCCCCCTTGGGGGTCGAAAGATATGAAGACATACGTTTACCAGGCGGTGCTCACACCCGACGAGGACGGCGGCTACGACGTGGAGTTTCCCTCACTGCCGGGATGCTTCACCTGCGGCGACACGATTGCCGAGGCCGCCGAGCAGTCCGTGGACGCGGCGAGCACCTACGTGGCCGCGCTCGTGAAGGACGGTCTTGCCGTGCCTGAGCCCGAGTTCATCGAGCCCGCAGACGGCGGGCTCTCCATGATGGTCGCCTTCTCCACGGACGAGGGATACATCGTGGAAGGCGAGACGGTCTCGGCGGCCGAAGCCGCGCGCAGGCTCTCCGTCTCCCCCGGCAGGATCACCCACATGCTCGACTCGGGGATTCTTACGGGCTACCGCAAGGGCCGCCGCACCTACGTGACCGTGGAGAGCATAGCGGCGCGCCTGACCGACACGCCCCGCTCGGGCAGGCCCAAGCGCCGCGCGGTCGCGTAGCCGGCCTCAACGCAAACAAAAAGCCCCGTGCGGCAATCTTGGCGGATCCGCACGGGGCATATGCCCTCCGGCAAAAGGGAAAGGCAGGACCATTATATGGCAACCAACGATACTTCAAGGTCAAAACTCGGCTCCAAGCGCGAGGTCGCGCCCGGCAAGTGGGTAATCCGCGTGCAGGCGGGCTTCCGCGCGGACGGTCACGTGCGCCGCGTGTCGCGCACCGTGTACGGCATCGAGACCGAGGCCGATATCGCCATTGCGCAGCTCGCGCAGGAGCTGGGCGTGTCCCAGGCGGCGCACGCGGGCGTGACGCTCGACATGTACTACTGGGGAGTTTTCCGCGACTCCCCCAGCAACCGCGGCAAGCCGCGCTCCAAGGCGAGCCTGCGCGAGTACGATGGGCAGATGTGCAACTACATCTCCCCCGTCCTGGGGAGCATCGACATCTCCGAGATAACCCACGACATGATGCGCAGCTGTATCGAGCGCTCGGGCGCGCCGGCAAAGACCAAGACGACGCTCCGCGCCGTCATGCGCCGAGCCTTCGACGACGGCTGGGTAACGGTGGAGCCCTTCCGCCGGCGCGTCATCGCGCCCAAAGCGAAGCAGGCACCCGTGGAGCCGTGGAGCATCCCCGAGGCCGCAGAGGCGCTGCGCAGGCTCGCCGCCAGCGACGACCGCGCCGATCTGGTCATGAACGCCTACCTGATATTGGGTCTGAGCGGGCTGCGCAAGGAGGAGGCGCTGGCGGTGCGCCCGTGCGACCTCAAGGTCACGACGACCTACGACTTCGCCACGGGCCAGCCGACCGTGTCGGAGTACATCGAGGTCTGCCGCGCGTACACGGACGAGGACGGCGTGAAGGAGACCAAGAACGCCCATTCCGTGCGCACCGTGCCGGTTTTATTGGCGGGCCGCGAGCGCCTGCACCAGATCATGGACGAGCTGCGCCCGAGCATAACCGTCGAGGGCGGCACTTCGGTTACGGAGCAGGTGCGCGAATGGAGCGGACAGCGCATCGTGAACATGCGCGGCGACAACCTCGTGCGCGCCTGGCGGCGCATGTGCGTACGCCATGACCTGCGGTATATCCCTCCCAAGGCCCTGCGCCACACGTCCGAGACCATCATGGCGGCGACCGAGGTCGACCCGCTGAGCATCATGGACCTGCACGGACATACGGACCTGGGGACAGATTACCGCCATTACATCAAACCGGGCCTCGCGGAGCGCGAGAAGGCCGCCAGGCAGGTCGGGCGCGCCCTGCAGATCGTCGAGGGCGGCGGCGCGGACAGCGGTTTTAATGGCACCGGTCTGGGTGCCGAAACGCTCTAAATTGCATTTTCTAGGTCCACTACCTGCAAAATGCATAAAACGCCCCCTGCCGCGCATAAACGGCAGGGGGCGTAAAACACGAACGGTAACGGACGGTTATGATTTGGCTTCTCGGCAAACAAAAAAGGCCAGCGCCGAAGCGCTGACCTGCATGTTCTTTGGTGGGCCGTCAGGGGGTCGAACCCTGGACCTTGGGATTAAGAGTCCCCTGCTCTACCAACTGAGCTAACGACCCAAAGCTAAAGTCCGTAGTGGCGGACTTTAGAGGAGATATCGTGTGGTGGGCCGTCAGGGGGTCGAACCCTGGACCTTGGGATTAAGAGTCCCCTGCTCTACCAACTGAGCTAACGACCCGATATCAACACGAAGCAAGAACTGGGGTGGGTAAAGGGACTCGAACCCTCGACCTACGGGACCACAACCCGTCGCTCTAGCCAACTGAGCTACACCCACCGTGTCCTGTGCGCTTCGCGCTCGACTATTATTGCAAGGAACGCCACGCGACGCAAGCCCCAATTTTCAAGAATTTTGAAAAGAGTTTTTCGGATCCATTTCGAGCAAATCCCACCGGTTCCATAGGAGTAAACTTGCCCCACCCCGATGTTCGAAAGGACAAGTATGAAAGAACTCTCCAATCGCACGGCAACGTTTACCGATTCGGTCATCCGCCGTATGACACGCATCTCCAATAAGTACGGCGCCGTCAACCTCTCGCAGGGCTTCCCCGATTTCGATCCCCCGGCGCAGCTGCTCGATAGCCTCAGCACCATCGCCACCGACCCCAAGCCGCTTTACCACCAGTACTCCATCACCTGGGGCTCTCAGGCCATGCGCGAGGCCCTTGCCGCCAAGCAGGAGCATTTTATGGGCATGCCGGTGAACCCCGACGAGAATATCGTAGTCACCTGCGGCTCCACCGAGGCCATGATGGCCGCCATGATGACGGTCACGAACCCCGGCGACAAGGTCGTCATTTTCTCTCCGTTCTACGAGAACTACGGCGCCGACACCATTCTCTCGGGGGCCGATCCCATCTACGTGCCGCTCAATCCGCCCACCTTTGACTTCGACCGTGAGGTCCTCGAAGCTGCCTTCCGCGACAACGACCCCAAGGCCATCGTCCTGTGCAACCCGTCCAACCCCTGCGGCAAGGTCTTTACGCGCGAGGAGCTCACCTTTATCGCCGACCTCTGCAAAAAGTACGATGCCTACTGCATCACCGACGAGGTCTACGAACACATCGTTTACGCGCCCCACGAGCACGTCTATATGGCCACGCTGCCCGGCATGTTCGAGCGCACCATTAGCTGCAGCTCGCTGTCCAAGACTTACTCCATCACCGGCTGGCGTCTGGGTTACACCATCGCTCCCGCCGAAATCACCGAGCGTATCAAGAAGGTCCACGACTTCCTCACCGTGGGCGCCGCCGCTCCCCTACAGGAGGCCGTCGTCACCGCCCTCAACTTCGACGATAGCTATTATCAGGAGGTCCTCGACCTCTACACCGCCAAGCGCGACCTGTTCTGCCAGGGACTCGATAGCATCGGACTCGAGCACAATGTGCCGCAGGGCGCCTACTACGTCATGATGGATATCTCCGAGTTTGGCTACGACAGCGACCTCGAGTTCTGTGAGGATTTGGCATCGAAGGTAGGCGTTGGAGCCGTGCCGGGCTCGAGCTTTTTCCGCGAGCCCGTCAATCACCTGATCCGCTTCCACTTTGCCAAACGCGACGAGACGCTCAATGCAGCGCTGGAAAACCTCAAGTCTCTGCGTGATAAAATCTTGCCGCGCGGGTAGGGTACGGCCCAGCAACTAAAGGCACCAAAGAAACCTCGCGAACCCGTTGGGTCGCGAGGTTCCTTTTTATAGCGGCCTCATTTATTTTTTAGAGCGCTATACTTTAGAGAAGGGGCAACTCGTCCCGGAGAGTGGACCACTATGGCAGAGCAGCAGCTTATCGGAGCGCTCGGGGCCGGCGGCACCAAGATGGTCTGTGCCACGGGCTATGCAGGCGGCACCGTCCTGGAGCGCGAGCAGGTCGCGACCACGGCTCCGCAGGAGACCATCGAGGCCGTCAACGCGTGGTTTGCGAACAAGGGCATCGCTGCGCTGGGCATCGGCGCGTTTGGCCCCACCGCGGTCAACCCCGCCTCGCCGCAGTACGGCAAGATCCTGGAGATCCCCAGGACGGCATGGCGCTACTTTGACCTGCTGGGCACTATCCAAAACGAGCTCAATATCCCCTGCGGCTACGATACCGACGTCAACGTCGCCTGCCTGGACGAAGTCACGTTCGGCTGCGCCAAGGGGCTTACCGATGTGGTCTACCTGACCATCGGCACCGGCGTGGGCGCCGGTGTGCTCTCGGGCGGACAGCTCGTGCACGGCATGATGCACCCCGAGCCCGGTCACATCCTGGTCACGCGCGACCCGCGCGACACCATCGGCGAGCATAGCGCTTACCCCTTCCATGACAACTGCCTCGAGGGCCTCATCGCCGGCCCCGACGTCAAAAAGCGCTGGAACGGCAAGGGCGCCGGAGAGATGGCCGACGTCGATAGCTACATCGCCAACAACAGCCTCGAGGGCAAGCAGGGCATCATGGGCTGCCTGGCCCTGGGCGCACAGGCGCTTCAGTAACAGACACACCCACAGGGCGTGGCGCGCCAGGCAAATCCGACCTACGGAACGACGCCGCCACGCCCCAAATAAGCCCTCAAATAAAAAAGGCCGCCTAGGACCAAACAATACGTCCTAGGCGGCTTTTTTGGCGCATATCAGCGACCGTAAGAGATATCGGAGCACAACGCCCGTTGCCGCTCCACAGCAGTCGATCATCACATCGGTGATCATGCCGGCGCGTCCCGGCACAAAGAGCTGAATCGTCTCGTCGATCGAGGGAATCAGCACCAGGAACACCGCCGTGGGCAGCAGCACGTCAAAAGTGCGCCGACCCTCAAAATCAAAGGCGTGCGTCGCTAGGATGCCGAGTACCATATACTCGGTAAAATGCGTGCACTTGCGAACAACAAAGTTGGTCACCCATTCATATGGAAGCCCGACGCCGTGTAAAAATCCACGGATGGCCTCCATGACCGTTAGACTCAGCGAGCCCGAGCCCGAGCCGGGAACCAGCGAATTGCCCCAAATCAAGAGCGCCATCAGGCAGGTCACGACCACCCATTTTCGATTGATCTTAACCATGCAGAAGTTATGCCTCCGCGCGGAGCGGCGCGAAGCTGGCGGTACCACCCTCGATCACGCTCAGATAGGCACGGCCCGTACGCTTGGCGGTAGAGGACTGCAGGCGCTCGATCTCTTCCTCGAGAATCTGATTGACGCGCTCGTGACGACGGTTTTCCATAATGCCGGCGGCAATGGCCTCGGCTCGCTCGATGCTCTCGCGCGAGATACGAGCGGTATCCTCGGGGAACACAGCGCTGTGACGGCCGATATAGGCGGGAGCAGCAGGCTGAGGGGCAGCGACGGGCGAGGGGGCTGCAACAGAAGCAGGCTCGTCAATCTCATCCAGAATCGCGGTGGCGGCGGCCCACATGTCCTCGTGGCCCGAGTAATCGGCCATGGGGACATCAACCTCGAGCGAGGCGTCCGGAAGGTCGCCGGTGTCGATACGATCCTGGGCATCAATCGATGCGGTGATGGCTGCAGGCTCATCGAGGTCATAGAGATCGATGTCCGCGACACCGGAGATGATAGGCATGCTGGCAAGGTTTGCGTTGTACGGCGCAGCCTCAGCCGCCTGCTGCTGGGCAGGAGCGCCCCACAGCGAGCTCTCGGCGGCACGGCGGGCGGCAACGGCCTCCTCGTCTGCGGTCATGGATTCATCAACGTACGAATTGTCGGCAGAAGCGTTCGTGTCAGCCGAGGTAGCGCTGTAGGCGTTATTGGCTGCCGCGTTGGCAACGAGTGCCAAGAAAGCCGCCGTGCTGCCCGCAGGGGCGGCCTGGGAGCCAGACACGGCGCGCGCCGCGGCGGCGATGTCATCGCGATTGAAGGAGCCGGTCTGCCCGCCGTTGGTGAGCTCGTCGATGGCGACTTGATAGACGTCGCGCGAGCGTGCAGGGTCGCAGCTCACCGGCGAATCGTCGTCGAGCATGCTCTCGATCATGGACCAAGCCTCGGCTTCGTCCATAGCATCTGCGGCTCGAGCGATGGTGGGTACGCCATCACCGGCATGACGGCGCTGGAACGCACCGGTCAGGCCGGAAAGGAATGCCGAGGTAGACTGCTCGGACTGGGCCTGAGGAGCGGAAACCGCAGCACGAGGCGTCGCATCCTGCTGCTGGGCGGGAATCGAAGCGGTCTTGAACTCGCTTTGATACTGATTGAGATTGGCGGCGCCACCCATGGCATCGGGCTGGAACAGACGCTCTTCACGCTGCGCACGGTACTCGGAGATGCCCAGCGAGGCGGCATAGATACCCACACCCGCCACCGCGCCCACAGCAAAGGGAACCGCGCCCGCTACGACCGTCTCGTTCACCGACGAAAACGGCAGCGTCGCGGCATACATGACCACAGGGGCGGCAAGGCCGATCCCGCACGAAAGTCCGGCAAGGACTGCTCGTTGTGTTGCATCAGAAGAAGCCATGAGCTCTCCCCATCTTCCAGCACCCAAATCGCATCATTCAGTTGGCTGCGCGAGAGAAGATGAAGCGGGGCTATGCCCCAAAGCAACGGTATATGGTTCGTTTCATCTGCGTTTTCCGTCGCGAAGCTTAAAAGCTATTATGCGAAACCGCCCCGTCGATTGCAAGCGACGATGTCGGATTGAAACGGGAAACCTGCTGCTCGTCGGTCTTATGGTCAAAAAATGGCGCCAAGCGGCGATATGGAAAAGGGCCGAGGCGCGAGCCCCGACCCTTTATCGCATTGATGGCTATCGTCGCGTGTGGATGACGGCCTAGAACGTCTGCTCGTAATCGCTGTGCTTTTTGGCAGAACGCACCAGGAACTCCTGGTTGGTGTTGGTGCCCTTAAGGCCCTTGATAAACGATGCGGCGGCGCGCTCGGTGTTGTTCATGCCGGCGAGGATGCGGCGCAGGCCAAAGACAAACGGGCGCATCTGCTCGTCGACCAGCAGGTCCTCGTTGCGCGTACCGGAGGCAACGGGGTCGATAGCCGGGAAGATACGGCGATCGGCCAGGTCGCGGTCGAGCTTGAGCTCCATGTTGCCGGTGCCCTTGAACTCCTCAAAGATGACCTCGTCCATCTTGGAACCGGTATCGATGAGGGCGGAAGCCAAAATGGTGAGCGAGCCACCGTTCTCGATATTACGGGCTGCGCCCAGGAAGCGCTTGGGCGGATACAGGGCTGCCGAATCGACGCCGCCCGAAAGGATGCGGCCCGAGGCGGGAGCGGCCAAGTTGTAAGCGCGGGCAAGGCGGGTGATGGAGTCTAGCACTACCACGACGTCGCCACCCAGCTCCACGATGCGCTTGGCGCGCTCGATGACGAGCTCGGCCACGCGGGTGTGGTTGTCGGCAGGCATATCGAAGGTCGAGGCAACGACCTCGCCCTTGATGGAACGCTGCATATCGGTGACCTCTTCGGGGCGCTCGTCGACGAGCAGGCAGATGAGGTGCACCTCGGGGTTGTTAATCGAGATGGACTGGCAGATCTTCTTGAGAATCGTGGTCTTGCCGGCCTTGGGCGGCGACACGATCAGGCCACGCTGGCCCTTACCGATCGGTGACACGATATCGATGGCTCGACCGGTGATGGAATCCTTGCCGTGCTCCATGCGCAGCGGCTCATTGGGATAGACCGGCGTGAGGTCGCCGAACTTGGGGCGGTTGCGAATCTGCTCGGGATCCAGACCGTTGACGGTCGTGATTTTGGCGAGGCCGGCGCGCTTATCGCCGCCGCGCGAGGGGCGAAGCGAGCCCTCGATGACGTCGCCCGTGCGCAGGCGCGCGGAGCGGATGAGGTAGGCGGGCACGAAGGCGTCGTCGTTGGACTTCATATAGCCGTGGGCGTGGATGATGCCGGAGCTGTCCTGGCGAATCTGCAGAATGCCCTTGATGTCGCGGAAGCCCTCAGCCTTCGCGGCGGTGGTGTAGATCTCCTCGACGAGCTCGGCCTTCTTCTTGCCGGTCGTCTCGATCTCGAACTCCTTTGCCTTCTCACGCAGCTCAGCGACCTTCATGGCCGCGAGCTCCTCACGTGAAAGCGTGGGCTCGGTGGGGGCGGCGTTGCGCTCCTTGTTGCGCTGTTTGCGATCGCGCTGACGATTGCGACGGTCGTTGTTGCGCTCGTCCTTGCGCTCGTTGCGCTCGTCGTTACGCTTGTGCTGGCGGCGGTTGGGGCGGGCGCCGTCTTCGGCCTCGGCGGGGGCGGCACCATCGGTTGCGGGGGCGTCGGCGTTGGCCGCAGCGGCGTCATTGGCCTCGGCGCCGGAATCGACCTGCGCTTCGACATCAGCCTGCTGCTCGGACGCCTTGGCCTTAGCGGACTTCTTACGACCGCCCTTGGGCTTCTCGGACGCAGGCTGTTCGACGTCCTGAGGCTCTGCGGCATCAGTCGACGCATCGGCGGTCGTCTCGGCGGAATCCTCGGACGCACCCTTCTTGGCAGCCTTGGCCTTGGACGTGCGCTTAGCAGCAGTGCGACGGCTGCGACCGGGACGGACATCGGCGGGCTCGACATCGTCGGGAGCTGCCTCGGAAGTCGCAGCATCCTGGACGGGCGCATCGGCAGCAGTTGCGGACTCGGCGGTCGCCGCAGCATCCCGAGCGGCTGCGGCTGCGGCTGCGGCCTTCTCGGCCTCGACGAAGGCCTTGGGCTTGCGGCCGCGACGGTGCGGGCGCAAAGCCGGATCGACAACGGGAACTTCACCGGCCTCGACAGGCGCGGCGGGCTCAGCAGGTAATGTGCCCTCCCCTGCCGCGGAACGGACCGAAGTCTCAGCGGACTCGGGGGCCACCTGCTCGGCAACCTGCTCGGTCTTAGCGGCCGTGCGACGGCGCGTGCGCGGTGCCGGCTTCTCGGTCGGCTGGTCGGCGGCAGAAACCTCGATGGCCGCAGGCGTCTCGGGCACAGACGGAGCTGCAAGCTCGGTCAGAGCCGCGGCCTCGCGCTCGGCAGCACGACGACGGGCGCGCACCACCTGAGCCTCGCTGATCTGCGCCAACGCACGTGCCTGCGCGACCTCATCGGAAATCGGCGCCGAGGAGTCAGCTGCAACAGTGCGCTTGGCGCGCGTGGTACGGCGCTTGGGCTTGGCGACCTCCTCGCCGTCAGCGGCAGGCTTGGCCGTACGGCGGGTGCGCTTGGGCTTTGCCGGAGCAGCCTCCTCACCAGTTGCAGGCACGGCCTTCTCAGCCGCTGCAGGCGCAGGCGTCGAAGCAGCCTTAGGCGTCTCAGGAGCCGAGGCTTGCGCGGGCGCCGCGACCTGGTCCGACGCAACCGGTGCAGCGGGAGCGGCCTGCGTCGTCGTTATTTCGTTTTCTTGCTGTTGATCAGACACAGTGTTTGCTCAACTTTCTTTTCAAGCCCTGTGATCACATGCTCCCTGCATATACCTTCAGGGCGGCTAAACAGTCTAGTTCCGTTCAAAACGACGGACATCATTGATCTGTATCGAGATGATTGCGTCAAATACGCAGCGTTAGTGTAACACAACCGCCGCCACCTGCAACTTAGTCATTAGGGACGTTCTTAAACGACTAGTCAAAAGGGACACTCTTTGGTTTACCACCCACGAATCAGACTGCCTCCGCCAAAACTATGGCGGTTTACTACGATGAATCGCTCAACCGCGACCACTCCGAAACCTGTTGAACCAAAACAGCAGGTAGATGACTTGCACTTTTTAGCGAAAAGCCAGCGTGGTTGCAATTTCTCAATTCATCGTAGTAAACCGGCATAGTTTCGTATTTCCAGCAGTTCCAAATTCGTCAATACGTCGGCGTTTGCAAAAAAGCCCGACCTCCGTGGGAGATCGGGCTTTCGAGGCTCAGTTAAACCAAACCTGCGCGGTCAAATGACGAGCAGATTACATCTGCTCGGGCGCGGAAACGCCAACGAGGGTGAGCACCAGGGCGAGCGTCACGCGGACGGCATCGCAAGCGGCCAGACGGGCGCGCGAGAGCTCGGGGTCGACGGGACGGCCCTCGCTCGGCAGCACCTGGCAGGCAGCGTAGAAGCTGTGGAAGTCACCGGCGAGCTCCTCGGCAAAGTGCGTCAGACGGAACGGAGCACGATCGCGAGCGCAGCTACCAATCAGATCGGTGAGCTCGTTGAGCTTACGCGAAAGGGCAAGCTCGGTTGGGTCGGTCAGCAGCGAGTAATCGACATTCTCGCCAATGGCCTTCTCGGCGACAGCCTTCATGCCCATCTCGGCGGCCTGCTCAGCGGTAACGTCGGCGGCACGGCGCAGGATGGAGCACACGCGGGCATGAGCGTACTGCACGTAGTACACCGGGTTGGAGTTGTCGCGCTTCTTAACGGCCTCAATATCGAAGTCGACCATCTGGTTGGAGCTCTTGGAGATGAGCGTGTAGCGAGCGGCGTCGGAACCGACCTCGTCGACGAGCTCCTGCAGGGTCACCATGGTGCCCTTGCGCTTGGACATACGGACGGGCTTGCCGTTACGCAGCAGGTTGACGAGCTGGCCCAGCAGAACCTCGAACTTGCCGGGGTAGCCAAGAGCATCGCAGACGCAGCGGACGCGCTCGATGTAGCCGTGGTGGTCGGCGCCCCAGATGTCGATGACATGGTCGACGCGCTGGAACTTATCCCAGTGATAGGCAACATCGGAGGCGAAGTAGGTGTACTCGCCATCGGACTTGATCAGGACGCGGTCCTTGTCGTCGCCCAGGTCGGTGGAGCGGAACCACAGGGCGCCGTCCTTGGTGTAGAGGTAGCCCATCTTGTCGAGCTTCTCAAAAGCGCGGTCGACGGCAGAGGTGCCGGCGGTCTCGCCCTCGGTGTCCTTCACGTACAGCGAACGCTCGGAGTACCAGCGGTCGAAGTCGCAATTGACGGCGTGGCAGAGGTCGCGCATGTTGTCGACCATCTTTACGTAGCCGCGCTCACGGAAGCTCTCCATACGCTCCTGCGGATCGGCGTCGACCCACTTGTCACCGTCGGTGCGCCAGAACTCGGCAGCCTCATCGATGATGTAGTCGCCGCCGTAGGAGTCCTTTCCCAGAGTCGCGGCAAAGTTGTCCTGATACGGATGGGTCTCGGGATGCTCGTCGTTCTCGTCGGCAACAAACGCGTCGCGGTCGGCAATCAGCAGCTTGTGAGCCTCGTCGATATCCACGCCCTGCTTGGCGATGATGTCGGCAAGCTGCATGTAGCGCGTGCTGATGGAGTTACCGAAGGTGTTCATCTGGGTGCCGTGGTCGTTGATGTAGAACTCACGCTGGATCTGGTAGCCGGCGTGGTCCATGACGCGGCAGAGCGAATCGCCCAGCGCGGCCCAACGGCCGTGACCGATGTGCATGGGGCCGACGGGGTTGGCGGAGACGAACTCGACCTGGGTCTTCAGGCCGCCACCGACGTTGGACTTAGCGAAGTCCATGCCCTTCTCGCGAGCCTCGCCAAAGATGGCGTTCTTGACGGCGACGGAGAGGTAGAAGTTGATGAAGCCGGGACCGGCAATCTCGACCTTCTCGATCGCGGGGTCCTCGGGCATATGGGCAACGACGGCCTCGGCGATCTTGCGCGGGGCGCAGTGAGCCAGCTTGGCAGACTTCAGAGCCATGGTGGAGGTCCATTCGCCATGAGAAGTATCAGCCGGTCGCTCGATAGCGCAATCGTCAAGTTCAAATGCGGAAAGGTCGCCGGCCTCCTGGGCCGCAGCAAGCGCAGCGCGTACCAGCTCTTCAATCTTCTCGGGCATAGATCCTCCTTGTGTTAAAGCCCCCGAGCTCTTGGTCACTCGTAGGGCAAAAGCCAGAGTCTGTAGAACTCTATCACAAGCGGCGTATACTGTCGCAGGGTAAAGCCAATTGATATTGCATATGCACAAAAATGACTACAGCATGTATGGAGTCACCCAAAGACGCCGGTCTGCCTGCAGATTATGCACACGTTGAAAATCCATAAAGGTGTGAATGAGTAGCACGTTTTATCGAATACTCTAACCTATCGGAGTTGTGTGCTTTTCCTGCATAAAGTGAGGGTTTACGCACGTCAGCGTGTTATTCTAGACATACGTAAATTTGTATAAGTTGGAGGTAGCATGTTCTCAATCGGTCAACACGTCATTCATCCGGGTCAGGGAGTCTGCACCGTCGTCGGTTTTAGGGACGACACGCCGCAGCCCATGCTGTTGCTCGAGACCAAGCAGGGACATGCGCAAACGATCCTTATGTACCCCGTAGCGCAGGCCGACCGTTTGCACGCCGCTATCTCGCAGCAAGATGCCGAGCACCTGTTGAGCCACTACGACGAGCTGGAGTGCGACACCTTTACCGAGCGCAACAGCTCGCTTGAGGAGACGCACTTTAAACAGCAGCTCAAGCTGGGTGCGCCCGAGACGGTCCGCGTGGCGAAGACCATGATGCACCGCATTCGCCAGGCTAAGGAAGCTGATAAAAAGCCCAGCTCCTACTACATGCGCGTGCTCAAAGAGGCCAAGCGCCGCTCCATCGAGGAGTTCGCCGTGGCCCTTGGCGTCACCGAGGAGGCCGCCGAAGCGCGCCTATCCCAAGCCGCCCTCAACTAACCTGCCAAAAACCACCACAATGGGGACAGGCACCTTTGTGGTGGTTTTCTCGTTCTAGTAGTATTCATGCTTATCGATACCTACGAGCACAAGGAGTCTGTTATGGCAGAGCTGCTTACCGCCGGAATCACTCGCGACCGCGCGTTCGAACTGCTCATCGAGCACAACAAGGACCCGTTCCACATCACGCACGGCAAAACCGTTGAGGGCACCATGCGCTACTTTGCACGTGAGTTCGACCCCGAGAACGAAGAGTTTTGGGGGATCGTCGGCCTGCTGCACGACCTGGATTGGGAGGAACATGAGGATGATCCCATGAACCACACCATCTATGCTGCCGAGATCCTCGAGGGCGAGGGCGCCTCTCCCGAGCTCATTCGCGCCATCCAGACGCATACGTCGGACTTCAATTCCGCACTGCCCAAGCCCGAGCTGCAGATGGAAAAGATCCTGTTTGCCTGCGATGAGCTCACCGGCCTGATCGGCGCGGCCGTCATCATGCGCCCGAGCAAGAGCGTCATGGACTTTACGACCAAGTCGCTCAAGAAAAAGTTCAAGGACAAGCGCTTTGCCGCCGGCTGCTCACGCGACGTGATTTCGCAGGGCGCCGAGATGCTGGGCTGGGAGCTCCCCGAGCTCTTCGACCGCACCATCGCGGCCATGCAGTCCTTCGCCCCCGACCGTGACACCTTCCAGGCCTAATCGCACCGCGCAACCTAAAACCACCACAAAGGGGACAGGCACCTTTGTGGTGGCTTTTCGTTTGCATGGGCGCTAGGGGCGGACCTGGCCGGTGCCGCGGAGCTTGTATTTGTAGGTGGTGAGGGCCTCGGCGGCGAAGGGTCCGCGGGCGTGGAGCTTTTGGGTCGAGATGCCGATCTCGGCGCCCAGGCCAAACTCGCCGCCGTCGGTGAAACGCGTACTGGCGTTAGCGTACACGGCCGAGGCATCGACCGCATCGAGGAAGTGCTCGCAGGCATCCTCGTCCTCGGCAACGATGGCCTCGGAGTGCATGGTGCCGTAGCGGTTGATGTGCGCAATGGCCTCGTCCTCGTTGGCAACGACCTTCACGCTCATCTCGAGCGCCAGGTACTCACGGCCCCAGTCCTCCTCAGTCGCGGCAACATAGTCGTCGCCCTCGGCAAGCCCAGCGTCGGCGCACGCGGCGCACGTGGCCTCGTCGCCGTGAATGAACACGCCGTGGTCATGCAGCACGGCCACGACCGCAGGCAAAAACGCATCGGCCACGGCACGGTCGACTAGCAGCGACTCGGCGGCATTGCACACGCCCACGCGCTGCGTCTTAGCGTTGACGATAATGTTGAGCGCCTTGTCAAAATCGGCGGATTCATGCACGTAAATGTGGCAGTTGCCCGTGCCCGTCTCGATTACCGGCACAAGCGACTCGCGCACGCAGCGCTGGATCAGGCCCGCACCACCGCGCGGAATGAGCACGTCGACGATACCGCGGAGCTTCATGAGCTCGCCGGTGGCCTCGCGGTCGGTTGACTCGATCATCGACACGGCCGCGCGCGGGAAACCCTTAGCCTCGAGCGCATCGGCCAACAGCTCCGAAATCATGGCACACGAATGATAAGCCAGCGAGCCGCCACGCAGGATGCAGGCGTTGCCGGTACGGATGCAGATACCCGCAGCATCGGCCGTCACGTTGGGACGCGCCTCATACACCATGGCGACCAGGCCCAGCGGCACGCTCACGCGGGTGAGGTCCACACCACTTGCAAGTACGCGGTGGTCGAGCACGCGGCCGACAGGATCGGGCAGCTCAGCGAGCTTCTCCAAGCCGGCGGCCATGCCCTCGACGCGCTCGGGCGTCAGCAGCAGACGGTCGAGGAGCCCCGCCGAGGTGCCCGCATCGCGCGCAGCGGACATATCGAGCTCGTTGGCGGCGACGATGGAATCGACGCCATCGCGCAGCGCCGCGGCCATGGCGCGCACGGCCTCCTGGCGCTGCTCATCGCTCGCCGTGGCAAGCGAGGCCGACGCTGCCTTGGCGGCAACGGCAAGATCGTGGACATACGTAGCTATATCGACCGACATGGGCGGCCCTTTCTCTTAGTAGTTTGCCCACCATGGTAGCCGATTTGTGCATGGCCTCGCCCGCGGCGGTAGAATTGGTCAACCCGAAACACCGCAACGAACGGAAGACTCACATGGCCCTCATCACTTCATACCACGTCCCCGGCCTTTACGTCGAGGACCACAGCATCGACGTCCCCCTCGACTGGCGTGGTCTGGAACCCATGCTTTTGGCCGTTGGCAGCACCATGCGCCGCGGCGCTATGCCGGCACCCATCGCCGGCGCGCCCGAGAGCATCAAGCTTTTCTACCGCGTTGTTTGCGCACCTGACCGCATCAACGACGATCTGCCGCTCCTTCTCTTTTTGCAGGGCGGCCCCGGCGGCGAGAGTCCGCGTCCGCTGTCACCTACAAGCGATGGCTGGATCGAGGAGGCCGTCAAGCACTTCCGCGTCGTCCTGCCCGACCAGCGCGGCACCGGGCGCAGCAGCTGTGTAGACGGGCGTACGATCGCGGCTCTGGGCGAGCGCGCGACGGCGGCCGGCTCCGATGCCGCACGCTCGCAGGCGGACTTCCTCAAGCGCCACCTCGCCAGCTCCATCGTGCGCGATTTTGAGTACCTGCGCCTGGTGGGCTTTGGCGGCAAGCCGTGGGTCACGCTCGGCCAAAGCTACGGCGGATTTTTGACGCTGAGCTACCTGTCGCTCTTCCCCGAGGGCGTGGCGGCGAGCTTTACCTGCGGCGGCATCCCCCACGTCCCGGCGAGCGCCAGCGAGGTCTACGCGCACACCTTCCCGCGCATGGCCTCCAAGACGCAGCAGTATTACGACCGCTACCCCGCCGACGTCGAGCGCGTGGCAGCTCTTGCCGATGCGCTTGAGGAGCAGAAGCCCGTGCTGCCCGACGGCTCGCCAATGACGGTGGAACGCCTGCAGCTTATGGGCAGCGACTTTGGTATGAAGCCGAGCTTTGAGCGCATGCACTGGATTATCGATCACGCTTTTGTTGACGGCGACGGCACGCTGAGCTGCGGTGCCTCGTTATCCGAGAGCTTTTTGATGCGCGCCTTCGAGCGCACCAACACGCGCACGAATCCGCTGTACTGGACGCTTCAGGAGTTCATCTACGCCAACGGCGACACCATGCCCATTCGCTGGGCCGCGGCAGAAGAGAAAGCTCATCGTGCCGAGTTCGACACCCTCGCGCGGCCGCTCATGTTTACCGGCGAGGCCATGTTCCCGTGGATGTTTGAGCAGATGCCCGAGCTCAAGCCCTTTAAGCCCGCGATGGACCTGCTGATGGAGGACACCAGCTGGGACAAGATCTACGACCCGCAGCGCCTGGCCTACAACGAGGTGCCACTCCAGGCCGCGGTGTACTTCGATGACATGTACGTGGATTCGGGCCTGCAGCTCGACACGCTCAGCCGCGTGGGCAACTCGCACGCCTGGGTGACCAACGAGTTCGAGCACGACGGCCTGCACGGCAGTAAGGTGTTCAAGCACCTCTACGACGAAGCCCTCAACCGCGGAGACCTGCGCCGGATCTTCTAACAAAAGAGAGTCCCCAGGTGCCGGCACGAGAAAGACAGCGCTGCGGGAAACGATCCACAGCACTGTCTTTCTTTATGCAAATACGATCAAGTTATCCCTGTGTATCGCCGGCTTCTCAGCTAGGTCCGCGAGCAGGCGGTTGCTGGCAATCTGGTCCTGGCGGCGTCCGGCGGCAAGCTCCAGCACGTCCGAATCGGCCTCGGCGATACCACGGGCGACGACTATGCCGCTCGGGTCGCACACGTCGAGCACATCGCCCTCGGCAAACTCTCCATCGACCTGGCGAATGCCCACTGCGAGCAAGGACGAGCCACGGCTGACCAGCGCCTTTGCGGCACCGTCGTCAACCGTTACCGAGCCATGCGCCTTGTCACCCAGCGCGATCCACAGCTTGCGGGGTGCGATGTCCAAGCGCTCCGCCGGCGGATCGAACAGCGTGCCCACGCTCTCGCCACGGGCGAGGCGCACGAGCGCATCGGGCTCCTCGCCCGAGCAAATCACGCTCTGAATGCCCGCCGTCATGAGGATGCGGCTCGCGCGGATCTTGGTAATCATGCCGCCCGTGCCCACCGATGTGGAAGAATCGCCCGCCGAAGCGATAATCTTGGCATCGATCTTATGCACGACCGGGACGAACTCGGCCGTGGGGTCCTCGTGCGGATTGGCGGTGTAGAGGCCGTCGATGTCAGACAGCGTCACGCACAGGTCAGCGGAAACCAGGCAGCTCACGAGCGCCGCGAGCGTATCGTTGTCGCCGAACTTAATCTCGTCGACGGTAACGGTGTCGTTCTCATTGACGACCGGCACCACGCCGAGCTCCACCAGGCGCAGCAGGGCATCGCGCGCGTGCAGGTAGGACGTGCGACGCGCCGTGTCGTGACGCGTAAGCAGCACGAGCGAGGTGAGCAGGTCGCGCGCATGGAACTCCTCGTCGTAGGCCGACGAGATGATGCACTGGCCGGCCGAGGCGCAGGCCTGCAGGCTCGGCAGGTCGCCGACCGGCTTGCGGTCAAAGCCCAGCACGGGATAACCGCACGCAATGGCACCGGAACTCACCACGACCAGGCGCCAGCCGAGCTTGCGCAGGGCCGCAGCCTGATCGGCAAGCCCACCGATAAAGGGACGGTTGACCTTGCCATCGGCGCCCACCACCGTGGACGAACCGATCTTTACCACCATCGTTTTATAAGAAGTCGTCATACGTCAAACCAATCGAATATCGAGCGTTCGGGCGAGTTTGGGCAGCCGGGGCACCTGGTGCGGGACGGACGAAAATGATCCGTTTTCCTCCGTCGCATGCGGATCATTTTGCCCAGGGGAAGGCGGAAGCCGCGGCCATGTTCTTGCGCACGAGCTCGTCGCGCACCTGGGCCAGGCCCTGCTCCATGCCCACCACATAGGTCTGCGGGTACAGGAAGCGCTTGAAAGCCGCGTCCAGATGATCGAGCGCCCAGGCGCAGCGGTCGCGCGCGTCCTCGATGCTCTCACGCGGAGCCACCGCACTGCCATTGCGCACGATCGGCACCAGCAGCTCGCGATACTCAAGCTCCGACACATCGGTCACAAGCGCCGCATCGTTCACGGCCACGAGGGTATTGCCGCGCGCGGCACCCTCCCCCGCCAGATGGTCCTCGTCATAGATCATGTCGCAAACCGGGCCACCAAAGCCGTCGTAATAGCGTCGTACGCGCTGCACGCCCGGGATCGTGCGCTTATAGGGCTGCTCAGAGAGCTTTACCACCGGCGTCCACGGGTCAGTCTCGCTCGCGCGGCGGGCGGAAAGCTTGTACACGCCGCCCAGAGCCGGCTGATCATAGCAGGTCGCGAGCTTGGTGCCTACGCCAAAGCTATCGATGGGCGCGCCCTGGTCGAGCAGCGACTGAATCGTGTACTCGTCCAGATCGTTGGAAACCGAGATCCCCACATAGGGCAGGCCCTCGGCATCAAAACGGCCGCGCACATACTTGGAGAGCTTGGCCAGGTCGCCCGAGTCGATGCGAATGGCCGACAGGCGCTCGCCCGCTGCCTCCATCTCCTTGGCAACCGTAATGGCATGCTCGCAACCCTCGCGCACGTCGTACGTGTCGATAAGCAGCGTGCAGTTCTTGGGGCTCGACTTAGCAAAAGCGCGGAAGGCCTCGAGCTCGGAGTCGAAGCTCATCACCCAGCTGTGCGCATGCGTGCCAAAGACGGGGATGCCGTAACGACGCCCGGCAAGCACGTTGGACGTGGACGAGCAGCCGGCCACGTAGCTCGCGCGCGCAACGGCCAAGCCGCCGTCGGGACCCTGGGCGCGGCGCAGGCCGAATTCGGCCACGGGGCGACCGTCCGCCGCCAGCACCACGCGCGCCGTCTTGGTAGCAACGAGCGTCTGAAAGCCGACGATGTTGAGCAGCGCGGTCTCGAGCAGCTGGCACTCCAGCGCCGGGCCGGTGACACGCACCATGGGCTCGCGCGGAAAGACGAGCTCGCCCTCGGGCACGGCGTCGATATTCACGTGCGCGCGGAAGTTACGCAGGTAGTCCAGGAATGCAGGCTTAAACATCGCGCCGCCAGCAGGGGCCTGCAGCGAGGCGAGGTAATCGATATCCTCGGGCGTAAAGCACAGGTTCTCGACCAGCTCGGGCAGCTCGGCGGTGCCACACATGACGGCATACGCGCTGCCAAAGGGATGGTCGCGGTAAAACGCCGTAAAACAACCCTGCTCATTGGCCTTGCCGCTCTCCCACAGGCCCTGGGCCATAGTGAGCTCGTACAAATCGGTGAGCATTGCAATGTCGGTGGGATGCGAGATGTCGGTCAAAGCCATGGGGCGACCTTTCGGATGCGTTGTGCAGAGGTTGAGGGTTGGGCGAGGCGGGATATGCGAGCGTGGAGCCCGGCGTGAATCGGCTAGAGCAGGCCCATGCTGGTCAGGATCGTATAGCCCATAAAGATGACAAACGCGATGAGGGCAAGCACGATGATGATCTTTTGAGCCGGGGCCATGCCGGGGATCTCGTTCTCACCCGTAGGCTCCTTGGAGGTGACCATGCGCTGGGCGAAGGTCATCTCGTCGCGACTCGGCTTGGGCTCGGCGGTTTTGGGGCGAGGCGCCTTTTTAGGTTGAGGTTTGGGCGCAGCGGGCGTGGGCTTCGCAGCGGCGGGCTCGGGCGCGGGTACAGGCGCCGGTGCGACCTTGGCAGCTGCCTCTTCGGCCCTCGCACGCTCGGCACGCAGGGCGGCCAGCTCCTCACGCTCACGGCGTGCCTCTTCTTGGGCTTCGCGACGAGCCTTCTCGGCGCGAAGCTCTTCCAACTCGGCGCGCTCCTCGGCAGACAGTGGTTGGGACTCAAGCTCGGCCATGGTACAGCCCTTTCTTTCAAAAAAAGCCGCCGACGCAATGTCGGCGGCTTATCAAATCCAATGGTGGAGACGAAGGGAGTCGAACCCTCGGCCTCTGCCATGCGACGGCAGCGCTCTCCCAACTGAGCTACGTCCCCAGGACAAGTTGATATTTTACCTACGGCTCGTCAACTGTCAACGCCCAATACGCAGTCATTTTGGGACGGGGCCCCAAAGTAGTCAAAAAAGCCCCGTCTCAAATTAGCTGCGCTGTGCGCTGGTGAGGACGCCGGTGGTGTCGAAAGCTGGGGTGAAGCTCTCGTCTACCGCGCCGCCCTCTTGCCAAAACATCGTCGTAAAGCCCAGGTCGTCGGCATGGTCGAGCACCTGCTCGTACTCCTCGCGCGTCACGGCGCGTGCCAGATCGCCGCCCTGTTCGCACATGAGGGCGTTGGGCGTGTACTGGTTCATGACCGAGATCGGCACGTCGCCCACCGTCTGCCACACCAGATCCAGCACGTGGCACGAATCGTCCGCATGCCCCGGCAGCACCAGGTGGCGCACGATCATACCGCGCTTCATGAGACCCTCGTCGTCCACCAGCGCTCCCCCGCGACGCTCGATCTCGCGTGCCATCTGCGCTAAGCCCGACACGGCCACGCGCGGGTAGTCCTTAATATGAGAGAGCGACTGCGCAAGGCCCGCATCGGCATATTTAAAGTCGGTAAGCCACACATCGACCAGATCGCCGAGCGCCGCCACGGCACTCGCCCGCTCATACCCACTCGTGTTGTAGACGATCGGGATGGCCAGCCCCCGCGTCCGTGCCGAAGCAATCGCCGCCGGCAGCAGATGCGCGTAGTGCGTCGCCGTCACCAGATTGATGTTGTTGGCACCCTGGTCCTGCAGCTCCAGCATGATCTCGACCAAGCGCTCGGGCGAAATCTCAAGGCCGAAATTGCCCGTCGAGATCTCGTGGTTTTGGCAGTAGACGCACTTGAGCGAACAGCCGCTAAAGAAAATCGTGCCTGAGCCGGCCTCGCCCGAGATGGGCGGTTCCTCCCACATATGGAGCGCCGCACGCGCAACTTTGAGCGTGTCATCGGCGCCGCACACGCCTCGTGCGCCCGCATCGCGCGCCGCACCGCAACGGCGCGGACACAAATGGCAGGCGGGCGAAAAAAGTTCGGTCAACGACGAAGGCATAAATACATGCTCCATAACAACGATTCAGCAGCTCAAACGCCAAAGGCTAAGCACGCAAACGGCCTCAAGCCCAAGGCGCCGTAATCGTCCGACACGATTTTTGTAATGTCAAGACTGGAATCGACAAAGTGCCGCTTTATGATGTAAGTATTCCGCCCCCCGCGGAGCAACTGGGTGAACCGTCGCGTTTATTTAGGGAGCCCACACAGTCGTACCTAGTACAGGTATCCTTCGTTGTTAAGGACGCTGGAACAGTCGATGAGGGCACCCACCTGTTTTAGGTGGGTTCATTTTCGTAACGTGGGGGGTGGTTTTCTTTTGCTGAAAATCACCGCTGCAACTCAATATCGTCTTCTTTGATCGGACTTAACTGCCAAATATCTGGTAAGCCCGTGATAATCGAGGTCGCGCAAACCTCCGCACCCCCTCGGTCGAGTATCATGGGTCAGCTATGCCTTTTCCGCGTAGCACCTTTTGACCTTTTCCTTCGACGCTTGGCGGTTTTTGATTCATGGCTTCATCCACAAGCTACATACCGTACCTATGCGTGGCAGTCGCGGCCTTTATCACGACCTTCCTCACGGTGCCCCTGGTCAAGCGCTTGGCAATTAAGCTCGACGCCGTCGACTACCCTTCTAAGCGCCGCATCAACACCAAGCCCATTCCGCGCATGGGCGGCACGTCAATCTTTTTGGGACTTGTCGTGGCCTGCATCGTGCAGATCCTGGGCACCTGGTACTTGGGCTGGCCGCCCGTATTGGTTCCGCACCCGCGTCTGCACATCAGCTACCCCATGTTGGCGCTCTCTTTTACCGCGATCTTTGCGACCGGCGCCATCGACGACGTCTTCCAGCTCAAGCCCAAGCAAAAGCTGGTCGGACAAGTCCTTGCCGCGCTCATCGCCTGCATCGGCGGCCTGCGCATCGGCGTCATCGTCAACCCGTTTGCCCCCGGCGAGATCATGCTCGGCTGGCTCGCCTACCCCATCACCGTGATCTATCTGGTGGCATTCACCAACATCATTAACCTTATCGACGGTCTTGACGGCTTGGCCACGGGCATCTGCGGCATCGCGTCGTTCACCATGTTTTCGATGGCCGTGCTTTCGGGCCGCATCGACGCCGCCGCGCTCTCCATTGCGCTCTTTGGCGCCTGTCTGGCCTTTTTGCGCTACAACTTCAACCCCGCGAGCATTTTCTTGGGAGACTCGGGATCGCTGCTACTGGGCTTTGCGCTGGGATCTATCTCGCTGCTCAACGTGAGCCGCACCGCCGCACTCACCTCGCTCATCATCCCGCTCATCGTGGCCGGCGTGCCCATCATCGACACGTTCAGCGCCATCGTGCGCCGCAAGCGCGCCCACATTAGCATCGGGCAGGCCGACAAGGGCCACATCCACCACCGCCTGATCCAAGAGGGTTACAACCAAAGGCAGGCTGTGCTGCTCATCTATGCCTGGTGCATCATGCTTTCGGCCGGCGCCGCCGCGATTAACCAGGTCGAAGTCCCCATGCGCGTGCTCATCTTCACCGTGCTCGCCATTGGCTCGGCGGCCTTTGCCAAGCACCTGCACCTGTTTGAGCCCGTGCTGCGCCACCATTACAACAAGCGCACGCACGAGGACGAGCTCGTCACCCCCGACGACCCCGCCTTTAAGCAGGAGGAGCAGGCGGCAGAAGAGCGTAAGGAAGAGCGCCACCACAGGCGCTAGGTTTAGCTGCCAAGGACGTGCCAAGGCGCCGACGGTCGTTCGCGCGAACGCCGCGGCGGACACGCAAGCGGCCCCTTGCCAACCCCTCGCCTACTCACGCCCACCCCTCTTAATAAACACGCTGTCATCATGACCTGCGAACGAACGTTAGGAGCAATCATGCCAAACGAGAACAGCTACGAAGTCGCGCTGCAAAAGAGCAACGCCATTCGCGAGGGCCTGGCCAAGACGCCCGAGAAGTTCACCATGCTCACCGGCGACCGTCCCACCGGCCGTCTGCACCTGGGTCACTACTTCGGTACCCTCAAGGGCCGTGTTGAGCTGCAGAACATGGGTGCCAAGACCAACGTGCTCATCGCCGACTACCAGGTCATCACCGACCGCGACACGACCGAGCACATCCAGGACAACGTGTACAACATGGTCATGGATTACCTTGCCTGCGGCATCGACCCCGACAAGACCATGATCTACGCGCACTCCGCCGTGCCCGCAGCCAACCAGCTTATGCTGCCGTTCCTGTCGCTGGTGTCCGAGGCCGAGCTGGCGCGCAACCCCACGGTAAAGGCCGAGATGGAGGCCTCGGGCCATGAGCTTACCGGCCTGCTGCTCACCTACCCGGTGCACCAGGCCTGCGACATCCTGTTCTGCAAGGGCAACGTCGTGCCCGTCGGTCGCGACCAGCTGCCGCACATCGAGCTCACCCGCACTATCGCCCGCCGCTTTAACAACCGCTACGGCAAGGTCTTCCCCGAGGTCGACGCACTGCTGTCCGAGACCCCGCTGCTGCCGGGCCTGGACGGTCGCAAGATGAGCAAGAGCTACGGCAACGCCATCAATATTTCGATGACCGCCGAGGAGACGGCCAAGCGCATCAAGAAGAGCCAGACCGACTCCGAGCGCATGATCACGTTCGATCCCGAGAACCGCCCCGGCGTGTCCGGCCTGCTTTCGACGGCTGCCATCTGCACCGGTCGCTCCGAGGTCGAGATTGCCGAGGAGATCGGCATGGGCGGCTCCGGCCAGCTCAAGAAGTACGTGACAGAGGCCGTCAACGAGTACTTCGCGCCGATCCGCGAGCGTCGTCAGCGCTACGAGAACGATCTGGACTATGTGAAGGACGTGCTGCACGAGGGCAACCGTCGCGCCAACGAGATCGCCGAGCAGACCCTGGGCGAGGTTCAGGACGCCATGGGCATGGTGTACTAGATCGATCTGCTGGCTAGAACTTTCGATTGCTTTAGGGCGGGCGCTACGGCGTCCGCCTTTTTTTGGTGCCCGACCGGTTCGGCTCTGCCCATTGCGCTCCCCCGACAAACAGGAACAGGCCCGCTGGCAGTAAGTTGCCAGCGGGCCTGTTCCCGAAGTACACCGTTGAATCGCACAGAGGGGAGGAATGCGAATCAAACTCAACAGGGCAGGCTTTTTCATCGCCTATTGCCTGCTCCGTTGCTGAATACAATATAGTTCGCCGTGGTTTACTTTCTGACGGCAAAGTACGCCATCACACCTTCTCCATAAGTTAGCTAAGGTAAACTAGAACTACCACAAAGGGGACAGGTACCTATGTGGTGGTTTTGACCACGGCAGAGCCGTTAGAGACCTGCTGGCCAGCGACAGACGGCCAAGTCGACGTGCATGTCATCCTTAAACGCCACGCCCTCCCCTAGCAAAAGCTCACGCTGAGCATCGGGGCCGCCAAAGGCGAAGCCCTCGCAAATGCGGCCATCGGCAAACACCACGCGATGACAGGGAATCTGACCAGGGCGCGGATTGCTGTGAAGCGCGTAGCCCACGTACCGCGCACTCCGCGGACGACCGGCGAGCAGCGCCACCTGACCGTAGGTGGCGACCATCCCCTCGGGAATCTGCTCGACCATCTCGTACACCCGTTCAAAAAAGCCCTCAGACGCCATTGCTCGCTCCCTTCCACCCGGAATAGCATAAACCACCACAAAGGTGCCTGTCCCCTTCGTGGTGGTTTATGGCAGAACGGTTAGTTGACGGGGCGGAAGAAGGCTACAGCTACGGCGCCGGGACCCACATGGGTGCCGATGGTGGCGCCGATGGTGTGGATGGGAAGCTCGCTCTCGGCATGGCCGGCCCACAGCGCGGCGCTGTCCTCGATATATTTCTTGAGCACCGCATCCGAAAGGCCCGTATAGCCAAGCGCCAGCGGCATGGAAAAGTCGACGCCGCCCGCCTGCTCAACCTTCTGGTTCAACAGATTTCGACCGTTCTTGGAACCGCGCGCCTTACCCAGCTGCACGATGAGACCGTCCTCGGCAGCCACGACCGGCTTCACGTTGAGCAGCGTACCCACAGCGCCCGCCGCAGCAGACAGGCGACCTCCGCGCACCAGGTACTCCAGCGTCTCGAGCAGGCCGATAACCACGACGCGGTCGCGCACGGCCTCGACCGCCGCCGCGATCTGGGCCGCGCCCTGGCCCTCGTCCACCAGGCGCAGCGCATACTCGACCAGCACGCGCTCGCCCAAAGTCACGTTATTGCTGTCCACGACGAACATGTCGCCGCTCGGCGCCTCGGCAAGTGCCGTACGAGCACTCTGGTTGGTGCCCGAAAGCTTGGCGCCCACGGTAATAATCACGGCCTCGTCGCCGGCCTCACGTGCTTCGGCAATCGCCCGCGAAAAGGCGTACGGGTTGACCTGACCGGTCTTGGGCAGCTCGTCGCGCTCCACGAGCATATCGTAAAAGCGTTGGTGGTCGATATCGACGCCATCCATATACACGTCGGCGCCAAAGGTGACGGACAGTGGCAGAACGCTCAGAGCCGGATGCTCCGTCGGCGACATATCGCTCGCGGAATCGGTGATAATGCGGACGGACATAGTGAATCCTTTCTTGCGCGCACGGCATCAGGATGCTCAGCGCGGGAATTTTGACAGCAAGGTCCCGCCACGGCGTGCGCGCTAGACGAGACTGTGCAATTGTTGGTTGAAATTAAGTGCCGGCGCGGACCTACAGCTCGCGCAAGGTGTCGAGAATCGTGCGCAGCGAGGCATACATCTGCTCGCGCTGCTCCACGCCCATGGCCTTGCCGGTGGTGTCGAGCACCTCGCGGATGATGCGGTCCGCCTCGTTCATGCTCTCGCCGCCCAGCGTGGTCAGGCGCACCGGGGCGCGGTACTTGACGGCGGCATCGCCCGAGTCGTCAACCTCCACGTAGCCGCCCTCCTCCAGATGCGCCAGCGTACGCGAAACGGCGGCGCGGGTCACACCGGCCACGCGCGCCAGATCGGCGCCGGTCATACCGTCCTTGCTGCGCTCCAGGTAGTACAGGCACATGACGTCAGAGCCCTTGAGGCCCAGCCTTGCGCCCTCGGACGTCTTGATGCGCTGGATCTCCTTGTAGAGCCCGCTAATCAGTCCGACAAAATCCTCAAAACGTGTCTCGTCGTTCTGCTGCATGGGAGACGACCGCCTTTCGCTTGCACAATGCTAACGGGTAAACATCTTAGCCGCACAGGCAGATCCCCGTACCCCGATTTCACATTTGTTAACCCATCAACATAAAAACCACCACAAAGGGGGCAGGCACCTTTGTGGTGGTTTAGGCGGTTGAGGTGACGCTAGCGGCGGAGTCCCAGTAGGCCGCGGCCGCGATGACGGGACTCGACGGGCACCTGGGCATGCGGGCCGGCGGCCTTGACGGACTCGGGCAGGTGCGAGTACTTCTTCTCGAAGTTCTCCTCGAACATGACGGCCAGGTTGTGCGCGGCCTCGTCGTAGCGAGCGGTGCTCTGCCAATACTGGCGCGGCACCAGGATGCCGTCGGGTACGCCGTGGCACGTGGTGGGAATGTCGACGTTAAAGATATCGTCATGGACGAACTCGCTGCCCTCGATGGTGCCGTCGAGGGCGCGCGCGACCAGGGCGCGCGTGTAGGCCAGCTCAATGCGATGGCCAACGCCGTAGCCGCCACCGATCCAGCCGGTGTTGACCAGGTACACACGCGTGCGGCCGTCCGCGATGCGCTCACCGAGCATCTTAGCGTAGACCATGGGGTCGAGCGGCATAAACGGCTCGCCAAACAGCGAGGAGAATGTGGGCGTGGGCTCGGTGACGCCGACCTCGGTGCCGGGGATCTTGGCCGTAAAGCCCGTCACAAAGTGGTACATGGCGGCGTCGGCCGTCAGGCGTGAGATGGGCGGCAACACGCCAAAGGCGTCGCAGGTCAGGAACAACACGACGCTCGGGGTGGTGCCCATGCCCTTGGTCCACGCGTTGGGAATGTGCTCCACCGGGTAGGCCACGCGCGTGTTGTGTGTGATCGAAACATCGTCGTAGTTGGGCTTGCGGCCTTCGTCGAGCACTACGTTTTCGCAGATGGCGCCAAAGCGGACGGCGTTGAAGATCTCGGGCTCGTGGAACGCGTCCAGACCCTCGCACTTGGCGTAGCAGCCGCCTTCGATGTTAAAGATGCCCATGTCGGACCAGCCGTGCTCGTCGTCGCCGATTAGCAGGCGCGTGGGGTTGGCCGAAAGCGTGGTCTTGCCGGTGCCAGACAGACCAAAGAACACGGCGGTCTCGTGCGTGACGGGATCCATGCTGGCCGAGCAGTGCATGGGCAGTACGTCGTCCTCGACGGGCAGCAGGTAGTTCATGACGCTAAAGATCGACTTTTTAATCTCGCCGGAGTAGCCCGTGCCGGCGACCAGAATCACGCGCTCCTGGAAATTGATGACCACCGAGGCGCTGGAATTGAGGCCCTTGATGGCAGGGTCGCACTGGAAGCCCGGCGCGGCGAGCACGCAGAAGTCCGGCTCGCCGGTCCGCGCGATTTCGCGGGCAAGCGGGCGGGCGAGCATCTGCTTAATAAAGAGTGCCTGGCTCGCGCGCTCGCAGGCAACGAGCAGGCGACGCGTGTGGTTGCGGTCGGCACCCGCCATGCCGCGCGTGACGAACACGTCGCGCTCGTTGAGGTAGTCAACGATGCCGGCCTTGATGGCCTCGTAGCTCTCAATCGAAAGCGGGCGGTTGACGGCGCCCCAGGCAATCTTGTCATGAACATCGGGGGTGTCAACGATAAAGCGATCGTTGGGCGAACGGCCAGTGCGCTCCCCCGTCTCGATCACCAGCGCGCCATTGGAGGCCATGCGACCTTCTTCGCGGCGGATAGCGTGCTCGACGAGCTCGGCCGCCGGCAAGTCTACCAGCAGGCGGGGCTGATTCTCGGCGGGATCTTCGACAAGCGTAATACCAAAGTTGGACAAAACTTCTGCAGGGGTAACACCAGGCATGGGGCCTCCTTTAAAAGCGCGATACGTGGACGCGGCGCGCACTTTACTCACGTAAAGCCCGTTGTACCCGATATGCAAAAACGTTTTTGCGGCAAGGGCGGCAAGCCCGCCCAACGGTCAAAAATCGCACGCAAACGGCCTAGTCATTGGGTGTTCTTAAACGACTAGTCGTTGGGGGCATTCTTGAACAGGCAACAACCAAGGAGTGTCCCAGGATGCCGGCACATAGGGACGTTCCCAAAGTGCCGGCACATAAGGAACGTCCCTAAGTGCCGGGCTACAGCGGCAGGTTTTGCCCGAGCATGGCGATGACGCTCATGAATACCAGCATGCCGGCGACGTAGGGCAGCACTGCGCCCAGGAGCTCGGCGTCCTTACCACGCACGTGCACGGCAGCCAGGCCAATCGCGAGCGTCTGCGGAGAGATCATCTTACCGGCAGCGACACCAAGCGCATTCAGCGCGACCATCCAGTAGTCGCTCACGCCCAGCGCCGTAGCGGCCTGGCTCTGGATGGGGCCAAACAGCATGCCCGAGGACGTGCCCGAGCCGGTCACAAACGCACCAACCGCACCAATCCACGGAGCCAGAATCGGGTACAGACCGCCAGCGACCGCAATGCAAAACGCGCTGATCGACGAAATCATGCCGGCATAGCCCATTACCTTGGCACAGCCCAGAACCGAAAGCATGGTGATCACCGTCGGCATCATCTGCTTAACGGTCGCCGCCAGCACCTCGCCCATCAGGCGCGGCGAAGCACCCTGAATAGCACCGCCGACAAACGCCGCCAAGAAGATCCAAACACCCGGCGTGTTGATCCACGAAAACGTGAGCGTACCAGGATTCTCACCGCAATACACCTGCACGTGGCTCGCAAACGGCGCGAGAGCGGCATGTACAGCGGGCACCAGATTAGACGTGCCCAGCAGCAATACAAAGATCAGGATGAAGCACGACCAGGCCGAAAGCGCCGACTTAACGGTGAGCTGCTCGCCGGCCTCGATATTCATATGGAAGCGCGCATCCAGATGTCCCGACTTCTCGGCACGCATGGCAAGCACAGCGGTAAGCGCGAGCGACACGATGGAACCCACGACCACGGCAAGCTCGGGACCAACAAACATGGCAACGACCAGGGCCGCACCTACAAAGGACATGCCGGAGAGCAACGCCACGCCGGCAACACCGTGCAGGCGCTCGCCCACGCTCGCAACATTGCCCTGGTCATCGGCAACACGGCCCGCAACCAGCACAATAAACAGCGGCATGACCACAAAGAAGGGCGCGAGCTGCACCAGCTGAACGGTCGCCAGGTGCAGGGAATCCAGACCCACCAGGTCGGCAACGGACACCGTGGGGATGCCGATGGAGCCATAGGGCGTGGGTACGCCGTTGGCCAGCAGGCAGATGAGCACGGCGGGCACGGCCTCAAAACCCAGGCCTGCAAGCATGCCGGCGGGAATGGCGACAGCGGTACCAAAGCCGGCCATGCCCTCCATAAAGCCGCCGAAGCACCAAGCTACGAGCAGCGCCAGCAGACGACGGTCGCTGCTGATGGAGGTGATCATGCTGCCGATCACGTCCATGGCGCCCGTGCGAACGCACAGGTTATACGTGAACACCGCGGCGATGATCACCAGAACGATGGGCCACAGGGCCATCAAAAAGCCCTCGAGCGATGCCGTGGCGATCTGCGCCACCGGCAGGTGCCACCACGCAAAGGCGAGCACGCACGAAAGAACAAACGAGCCGATGGCTGCTTTCCAAGCTGGCCATTTAAAGCACAGCAGCATCACGACGAGCCAAATGATCGGCAAAAGAGCCAGCAAAAACGCGGCAACATCCATGGGTGAAAACTCCTTGGTACCGCGCAAGCGGCATCGGGGGGTTACAAAACCTCAACAGGATACCGCACGTTTACCGACAAATTACAGCCGCCCGCCGAAATTCTTGAACAACCTGTTCAAAAACACAGATGGACACCACCGCGACTATACTAAAGCGCAGTAAGAGAAAGGAATCGCTTTGAGCATCACGCCCCTCGATAGCATCCGCCGCACCATCGCCCGCCACAACGGCGTCACCGACCCCACTGTATCGGGCGGGGCGCACGGCCAGGGCGGACGCATCGAGAACGGCCTGTTCCCCGCATCGCACACCGCCGAGGAACTTGCTCGCATCCAGGAGCTGAGCCAGCGCAACGCCGGCGGTCCCGACAGCAACCAGGCCACGCGCCGTCGCCGCAAGCGCGACCGCCAACCCGGCCCCATCCACCGCATGGTCAATGCCTGGTGGAACCGCCTGCTCGGAGCCGTCTACGGCGGCGGCTTCTCCACGCAAGAAGCCGAGTACGAAGATCACGCCACCCGTCGCGACTACCTATGGAATACCCTGGGCACCACCGTATGGGGCATGGCGTTTCCGCTGCTCACCATCGTGTCCACGCAGCTCGTAGGCGCCGAGGAGGCCGGCAAGTTCTCCATCGCCTTTGTCACCGGCACGCTCATCATGATCGCGTGCAACTACGGCGTGCGCAATTTCCAGGTCTCGGACATCGACGAAAAAACCTCCTTCGCCTCCTACCAGCTCAACCGCTGGCTCTGCGGAGCGCTCGCGCTGGCATGCGGCCTGGTATACAGCAGCGCCCGCGGCTACGATGCGCAGATGGCCACGATCGGCCTGGGCGTCTACCTCTATAAGGTGATCGACGACATCGCCGACGTGTACGAGGGCCGCCTGCAGCAGGCCGACAAGCTCTATTTGGCCGGCATGAGCCAAACGCTGCGTTCCGCCGGCGTCATCGCGGTCTTTAGCGTGGCGCTGTTCCTCACGCGCAGCATGCCCATCGCGGCCATGGCCATGGGCGTCACCGCCATTGCCTCGCTCGTGCTAGTCACCGCCCCGCTCGCCCTGCTCGAAACCGAAAAATCACGCCGCATGAGTCTGCGCGAGGTCGCCCACCTCTTCGCGCAGTGCGCCCCGCTCTTTGGTGCGCTCTTTTTGTTCAACCTTATCGAGAGCATGCCAAAGTTTGTGATGGAAGGCACGTTGGCCTACAAATATCAGCTGTACTTTAATGCCCTGTTCTTTCCGGCGCAGGCTATTTTGCTGAGCATCGGATTTGTCTATAAACCGCAGCTCCTGCGCTTGTCGAGCATTTGGGCGAACCCGCGCAAACGCCGCCGTTTTGACTTGATTATTATTGCCGTCATGGCGCTGATCGTGGCCATCACCGGCGTGTGCGCCGCATTTATGGCAGGCCCCGGCATTCCCCTCATGAGCTTTATGTACGGCCTCAACTTTGAGCGCTACCGCACATTGGCGCTGCTGATGGTCATCGCCGGCGGCGTCACCGCGGCCATCGACTTTATCTACGCCATCATCACGGTGCTGCGCCATGCCGGCGACGTCACCAAGATCTACCTGATTTGCTTTGCCGTGAGCGTGGTGCTACCGGTGATTCTAATCAATCTGCTCGGCCTGATGGGCGCCGTCGTGAGCTACCTAGCCGTCATGGCCCTCCTGCTGGTACTGCTGATTATCGAGTACGTCCACATCCGCCAACGCATCGAACGAGCCCGCAACCCATACGGGGCGTAACGCCCACCTTGGCGCATTGAAGAAAAACGCCGACGTTTTGGCACCGAGCGAGCAGCCCCGAAGTGCCCCAGGTTGGCGCGAAAGAGGAGCGACGCGTACTCCTGTACGCGAGCGACGGTTTGAGCGACAAGATGGGGTGCTTCGGGGCTGCGCAGCGTCAACGTGACCGCCGTTCGGTAGAACGGCGGAACAAGGTTATTCGCCCGGATTTATGTTCGCGTAGAACTCTGCGCCGTCGTCCAGGCGTAGGATGCCGACGCGCCCGAATTCGGAACCCGTGGCGGCGGCACAGTCGATGTCGATACGGTCGGGCACGCCGGCGGTATCCTCGCCGCCCAAGCGCACGATCTGCCCGCGTCCCGATTCCTCATCGAGTCCCGCCAGGCCGCCCACCTCGCAATAGCGCCCGAGCGACACCGTGGGCGTGTGGCCGCTCACCACGACCGGGCCCTTGCCATCGGCAGAAAGCAGCCCGGTCGGCGCATCCCAATAGCCGTGACGAATCCACAGCAGGTCATCGGATGACTGCACCGCAAGCATCTGCTGCAGCAGCTCCCGATCGGCGCCCACCGCTCCGACGCCATCGGCACAATCGACGCCATGCTCAAGCAAAAACGCCCGCGCCGCCTTCATCTCGATTCCAGCATGTACCAGCAGATACGGGCGCTCCTCGGTCTCGACCACCGCGTAGAGCGGCAGCGCGGCCATCCATCGTACGAGCTCCTCGTATGCCTCAAATTCCATATCGTTGAGCTGCTCGCGCGTCGTCCAGCCACCGTTGATATCCCAGGTCTCGGCATCGAGTGGGTCCTGGCCAATAATGGCGTCGAGCATGATCTGCTCATGATTGCCCTTGAGCACGCGAGCGTTGGGCAGTGAGCGCACCAAGTTGATGACGCCGACCGGATCGGGACCACGGTCGATCATGTCGCCCAGCACGTACAGTGCGTCATCGGACGTCAGCGAGATCTTGGACAGGGCCTCGTCAAGCGCGCGCACATGCCCGTGAGCATCGGATGTCACATAGATCGCCATGGAACGCCTTTCCCTGCATTACGGCCGAAGCCCGATGCCACGACTAAAACTTCAAGTTGAACTTAAACGTTACCCATTGTACTCCGTTGCAATAAAGCTGGAAAGGGTTGCATACCGTCAACGGTCGCCAGCGCACGCCTGTCAGCCCGCGCCGCTCACGCCACGCCGTCTGGCCCAGCGCCCCGACCAGCACCGCACACGCCGCAGCCTCGTGTCGAAAATGAGCATGCCCGAAATCCGCCCCCATAAACCCACCATCTTTAGGTAAAAATAACCGCAGACAACTGACCGTGCCACGCCAACCACCCAGGAGCGGACACCATCCATGAACCAGATACTTCTCTTTATCGGCCTCGTCATTATTTTGTGCCTGACCATCAAACCCATCGGCAAAAAACTCCCCTTCCCCACCCTGCTCATCTTTATCGCGCTCGGTATGCTGTTGGGCGTCAACGGCCCGGCGCACATCGAGTTTAGCGACTACGCGCTTACCGAAACCGTCTGCAGCACGGCGCTGCTGTTCATCATGTTCTACGGCGGCTTTAACACCAACATCGACCGCGCCAAACCTGTCGCCGCGCCCGCGGTGCTGCTGAGCACACTCGGCGTCGTCATCACTGCTGGCATCACCGGCGTGTTCGCGCACTTTGTACTGGGCTTCAACTGGATCGGTGGCCTTCTGCTGGGATCGGTCGTGGCGTCGACCGATGCGGCGAGCGTCTTTAGCGTGCTGCGCGAGCACAGCCTGTCGCTAAGGGGCGGCACCGACTCGCTGCTCGAGGTCGAATCGGGCTCCAACGACCCCGTCGCCTATATGCTCACCGCCGTGCTCGCCACGCTTGCGGCCGGCGGCGACATCAACATTCCCGTGCTGCTGGCCAAGCAGATCATCCTGGGCGTGGGCCTGGGCCTCGTCATCGGCTGGGCGGCGGGCCGCCTGATCGAGCGCGCGCACGCAACGGCCGAGGGCGCACACACCATCTTCTTGTTCGCCGTGGCCATCGTCGCATATTCACTGCCGAGCTACCTGGGCGGCAACGGCTTTTTGGCCGTGTACTTGGCCGGCATCGTGCTGGGCGCAAGCGACATCACCGGCAAGGTCGAGCTGGCGCACTTCTTCGACACCCTTACCGAAATGGCCGAGATGACCATCTTCTTCTTGCTCGGCCTGCTCGTGACGCCCGCCCGTCTGCCGCAAATGCTGCTGCCGGGCCTGGCGCTCATGGCGTTTATGCTCTTCGTGAGCCGCCCCATCGCCGTCGGCGTGTTGCTCGCGCCGTTTAAGACAAACCCTCGCCAAGTTGCGCTCGTAAGCTGGGCGGGCCTGCGCGGCGCGGCTTCGGTCGTCTTTAGCCTCTTTGCCGTCGTGACCGGCGTTCCTGGCGGCCACGACCTGTTTGACCTGGTCTTTGTGATTGCCGTGTCGAGCATTGTGGTGCAGGGCTCGCTACTGCCGGCGGTGGCGAAGAAGCTCGACATGATCGATGCCGCCGGCGATGTACGCCGTACCTTTAACGATTACCGCGACGAGGACGGCATGTCGTTTGTGAAGCTCAAGGTGGGCGCAGGGCATCCGTTTGCCGGCCGCTCGCTCGCCGACATTGGCAGCGCTACAGACATGCTCGTGGTCCTGGTGCTGCGCGACGGCGCTCACCCGGTGCTGCCCAACGGCGATACCGTGATCGAAGAAGGCGACCTGTTGGTGATGGCCGCCCCAACGTTCGAAGAGCGTGCCGAGGTTACGCTGCGCGAAGTCACCGTAACTCCCCACGGACGTCTGGCCGGCCAGCGTCTGCGCGACGTGCCGCAAGGCAAGCACCCCTTTATCGTGGTGATGCTCAAACGCGACGGCCAAACGATCATCCCCGACGGCAACACCCTCATATACGCCGGCGACGAAGCCGTCATCGCAACGCTCGCGTCGTAGC
>JACXXQ010000036.1_pt1 | contig 109927 bp, 75 predicted proteins | sample 8621361 | NCBI WGS metagenome assembly JACXXQ01 (sample SAMN15503820, study PRJNA645414) | gut metagenome | isolation source: feces | host: Bos taurus | place: USA | collected 2016 | reverse complement strand
GTTTTCTAGGCAATTTCCAATCTAACGGGTGTTGCACTTTCATTTAGACAACGGGAACTGGGCGTGGAGGCGTCCGTCGTGAGAAACTGGAAACGGCAGATGCTCGCCGGATCCAAGGAGACGCACGTGACGAAGACACCTGGAGAGAAGCCCCCGACGGCCGGGGAGGGGAAAACCGGCGTGGAGCCCTCTACGCCGGCGGCCATGCCGCCGGCCGCCGCCGGCCCGCGGGACGCGGCCGGCCTGGCGGACGCGGTGGCGGCGCTGGAGAAGAGGCTGGCGGAGACGCGTGCCCGTCTGGACGAGCTGGACGCCGACGTCGATCGGCAGCGGCGGGAGAAGAGGGAACTGGACATCGAGATCGCGATCCGGAAGGGCGTGATCGAGCTGTTGGGAAAAGAGCCGGGCGCAGTCCCGGAAAACCTGACCAGCCGCGAGAAGGCCATCCTCGTCAAACAGACCAGTGAGAAGCTCGGCGTGACCGCCAGAAGCCTGCTGCCCGTGGTCGGCATCGCGCGCAGCACGTACCACTACCAGCTCAGGGCCATGAAACGTCCCGACAAGGACTCCGGTCTACTGGAGCTCGTGCGCGAGGCGTTCGAGAACAGCAAGCGCAGGTACGGGTACAAGCGGATCCACCTGGAGCTGAAGGGCATGGGAATCGTGGCCAGCGCGAAGCGGATCATGAGGCTCATGACCAGGCACGGCCTGGTGCCCCTGTTCAAGAGCGCGAAGCGGTACAGCTCGTACAAGGGCGAGCTGACCAAGGCGCCGAAGAACCTGGTGAACCGCGACTTCCACGCCGAGGCGCCGAACCGGCTGTGGGTCACGGACCTGACCGAGTTCTCGATTCCCGCGGGCAAGGCCTACCTGTCGCCGGTCATCGACTGCTACGACGGGCTTCCCGTCGCGTGGACGATCGGCACGAGCCCGAACGCGGACCTGGCCAACGGCATGCTCGCCGACGCCTGCTCCACGCTCAAGGACGGCGAGAAGCCGATCATCCACAGTGACCGCGGCTGCCACTACCGGTGGCCCGAATGGATCCGCATCTGCAAGGAGCATGGTCTGACGCGTTCGATGAGCGCGAAGGGATGCAGTCCGGACAACGCCGCCGCGGAGGGATTCTTCGGCCGTCTCAAGCAGGAGTTCTTCCATAAACGGAGCTTCGCAGGTGTCACCATGGACGAGTTCATCGGCATGCTGGACGAGTACATGGTCTGGTATCGGGACAGGAGGATCAAGACGGAGTTCGGCATGAGCATCATGGATCGTCGACGCGGGCTCGGTCTTGTGGCATGATTGGTGGTGATGGAATCAATGACGAGTCCAACAAAACGGCACCAGCCCCAACCCGAAAAATCATCGTGACTAAACCCGCAACAACTAATTGAACACAAACATTCGTTGTCATGTCCCGCATGAACCAGTCCAATACATTGTAGCCAATCCAACCGAACGGCTGCGCAGGGGCTGGTCGCCGCTGCCGGTCAGCGGCCGGCTGAGGCCGGAGCACCCCGGCGACGAATCGATGCACCGCTGCCCGGAGACCATATACCGGTGGGTCTACGCCGACAAGGCGCGCCGCGAACGCTGGACACGCTATCTGCCGAGGGGCCATCGCCGCAGGCGCAGGGCGAAGGGCCGGGGCGTGGCCAGGAGCCGCATACCGCTCAGGACATCCATCCACGAGAGGCCCTACGGACCATCCGACCGTTCCCGGTTCGGCGAGTGGGAGGCCGACGGCGTCATCGGCGTGGGATGTAGCCCGCACACCGAGGTCGAAAGGCGCACGCGTTTCCTTATGGCGCGCATCGTGCCCGACAAGACCGCCCGCGAAAGCGTCGGAGTGCAGTTCCTCATGTTCTCCGCGCTGCCGGCCGGGGCCGGGACCGGCGTCACGCACGACAACGGCGCCGAGTTCGCCCGCCACGCGGAACTGCGCGAACGGCTCGGCATGGCCACCTACTTCACCGCCCCGTACCCGTCGTGCCGGCGCGGCGGCAACGAGAACCGCAACGACGCGATCCGCCGCTACCTGCCCAAGCGCACGCGCATCGACCCGTCCATGGCCGACGAGATACAGGCCATCGTGGACGAGACCGACGACCGTCCCATGCGCGTGCTCGGCTACCGCACCCCGGCCGAGGCATTCGCCGACGAACTGCTATCATTAACCGAACAACAAGGATGTTGCACTTCTAAATAGACAACGGAGGCGAAACCCCGCAAGCCGACGAGGACTAGGATTTCGCACTCACCACCGGCGAGGCACCACTCCGGGCTTCGCGCTCATTTTCAAATGAGGCCACCTCGGGCATTCTTCTGTTTCAAGATGATCTTGTCGTCGGCCACATCCTTGAGGTGCTTGCCGTACGGGCTCTTGCCGTACTTCGCGGCGGCCTCAAGCAGCTGCTCGCGGGTAATCCAGCCGTTCTCATAGGCGATTTCCTCGGCCACGGCGATGGGCAGGCCCTGCGCGCGCTGCACGGTGCGCACGAACTCGCCCGCCTCGTACAGGGAGTCCATTGTGCCAGTGTCCAGCCACGCGTATCCGCGGCCCAGCGTACGCACGTTCAGCGCGCCCGCCTCCAGGTACATCTTGTTCAGATCGGTAATCTCCAACTCGCCTCGCGCGGACGGTTTCACCTGCTTGGCAAACTCCACCACGCGCTCGTCGTAGAAGTACAGGCCCGTCACCGCGTAGTTCGACTTCGGATGCCTGGGTTTCTCCTCGATGGACACGGCCTTCTTGTCCGCGTCGAACTCGACCACGCCGTAACGTTCCGGATCGTCCACGTAGTAGCCGAACACGGACGCGCCCTCGCCGTTCTCCGCCTTCGCCTTCGCCTTGCGCAGCGTGGCGCCCAGTCCATTGCCGTAGAAGATGTTGTCGCCGAGCACGAGCGCGCACGGCTCGCCCGCGATGAACTCCTCGCCCAGCAGGAACGCCTGCGCCAGACCGTCCGGTGACGGCTGCACCACGTAGGAGAATTTCACACCGTACTGGCTGCCGTCGCCAAGCAGGCGTTCGAAGTTCGGCAGGTCCTTCGGCGTGGAGATGATGAGAATGTCACGGATACCGGCCATCATGAGCACGCTCAGCGGATAGTAGATCATCGGCTTGTCGTACACCGGGAGCAGCTGCTTCGATGTCACCGTCGTCAACGGATACAGCCTCGTACCCGAGCCACCGGCGAGAATGATGCCTTTCATAAGGACCTGCTTTCTTCACAGTCGTAATCAGCTCACACCAGCTTAGCCAAGACAGTGGCGAAACAGAAAACCGCGCAGGTCATTCTGCGCGGTTTTCACACTGACATCAGGCCGTCGGAATGGGCTGACAGACCTTTCCGGTTTGCCCTATCTGTCCTACTTGCCGAGTTCCTTGCTCACGTATGCTTCCAAGGTTTCCTCCCAGTCGGCGGGCGTGTAGCCGGCGGCCTCGATCTTGGACAGGTCGAGCGCGGAATGCTCGGGACGCGGGCTGACCGGCGACTTCGCGTTCGCGAAGTACTCGGCCGTGCTGATCGGCTTGACCTTCTCCCCGTTGCCGTTCGTCAGTTCGAACACGCGGGACGCGATCTGCGCCCAGTTCCTCACCGCGCCGGAACCGGTCAGGTTGTACGTGCCGTACTGGGCATGCGAGTCCAGCAGGTGGAAGATCGCCTCGGCCATGTCCTTCGTGAACGTGAGACGCCCGTACTGGTCGTCCACCACCGTCACCTGCTCCAGCTGGTCGTCCGGGTTCGCGACACGGTCCGACAGCATCATCATCGTCTTCACGAAGTTGCGGCCCTCACCGATCACCCAGCTGGAACGCAGGATGTAGTGCTCCGGAGCGTTCGCCACCGCGATGTCGCCCGCAGCCTTCGTCTGCCCGTACACGCCCAACGGCGCGAACGCCTCATCCTCCGAATGCAGGTCCGCGGTGCCGTCGAACACGTAGTCGGAGCTCACATGCACCAGCGTGATATGATGGTCCTTCGCGACCCTGGCGAGCAAAGCCGGGCCCTGCGCGTTCGCCTTCCACGCGGTTGGACGGCCCTCCGGGGTTTCGGCCCTGTCGACGGCCGTGTAGGCGCCCGCGTTGATGATCGTCCCGTACAGGCTCCAATCGTACTTGTCGTACGCGGCCGGGTCGGAGAAGTCGAACTCGTCGATGTCCGTGTACTCGAAACCACGCAGACCATGCGCCTCCGCGTACGCGCGGACCGCACGGCCCAACTGGCCGTTGCAGCCCGTCACCAGCGTGCGCTTCGGCTCCATCGGCTTGGCGTCCTTGAGCATCGGATGATGCAGGTCCGCCTCGGAGCGTTCGCTCTCCTCCAGCGGGATGGGCCAGTGGATGTTCAGCTCCGGGTCGGCGAGGTTGACGAACGTGTACGTCTTCTTCTGCTCTAACGACCAGTGCGCGTTCACCAGATACGTGTACACGGTGCCATCGGCCAATGCCTGGAAGCTGTTGCCCACGCCACGCGGCACATAGATTGCGCGAGACGGGTCCAGGCGGGTCGTGTACACCTGGCCGAAGCTCTCCCCCGGCCGCAGGTCCACCCACGCGCCGAAGATCTCACCGGTCGCGATGCTGATGTACTTGTCCCATGGCTCCGCGTGGATGCCGCGCGTCACGCCCTTCGTCGCGTTAAACGAGATGTTGTTCTGCACCGGACCGAAATCCGGCAGACCCAACGCGGTCATCTTCGCACGCTGCCAGTTCTCCTTGAACCAGCCACGATTGTCACCATGCACCGGCAGGTCGAACACCAACAGGCCCGGGATGTTCGTCTCCTCGACCTTCAAGTCCTTCTCGAATTCGAACGACATACGTTCCCTACTTTCTATCTTCAGAATCGTTTTGCCACGTTGCTATGCAGCGTGCAGGATTAAGCGTTTTCAAGGCCTCCCCTTTATCGGGGAAAGCCCAATTCGGGCATTCGGGGCCCAAGGCATCGAGGATGAAGAACATGTCGTATCTCAGTTTCGCGAACTCGACCCGCAGAAGGTTCTCATCATGACCGATACGGTTGCGGATGGTACGAACCGATTTGAGGCGGTCCACCAGTTCCTTGCGCAGCCTGTCCTCAAACGGGTCGCCGTCGTTGCCGGGAAGCCTTCCCTTCGGCATACGACGCAGTTCCGACGCCCATGCATCCGCGATGTTGGGGAACGCGCCCATGAGGACATGGGCGAGTTCAGGGTCCTTGCCGGAACGGGACAACATGCCATCCCACGTGCCCAATGTCAATTGGGAGAACACGTCGTCGCGGGTGATCGCATCCCCGTGCCTTGGATGCGTCTGGTCGGAACGCCAATGCCGCTGCTTGCGCAATGCCGTGTTCCGGGCCTCCGCGATATAGTCGCGCTCGGGGCTGTTGATCAAAGCCCGTATCCTCCCGATCGGATCGCTTTTGCCGGCTTCAAGCCAGTCCGGGATGCCCGTTATCTGCTGCCCGGACACCCATTCGCAAAGCCGGTGATCGATTGCGTTTCTGACGAATATCTCGATATAGCCGATATAACCGATTGTGATGGCGGATGCCTCCACGTTCCAGCGGTACAGCCTCACCGCCAGATCGACCAGCCGTTCCCGATCGACTGTATCCACATGCCGTCTTGCATAATCGAGATACACTTGGAACCGCGCGTCAGCAAGAAAACGACTCGCCATCACGGCATTGTCCGCTTGCTTTTTCAAATTCATATGTGTATCTTTCTTAGTGCTATAGGGGCCACACCTTCGAGGTGTGGCCATTTTCATATTCCGCTCACTGGCCCTGCTGCTTGTATTTGGCTTCGGTGGCGGCCTTGGCGGGCTCCCACCAGGCGCGGTTGTCCGTGTACCACTTGATGGTCTGCTCCAGGCCCTTCTGGAAGTCCGTGTGCACCGGCTTCCAGCCGAGCTCGGTCTGCAGCTTGGTGGAGTCGATCGCGTAGCGGCGGTCGTGGCCGGGACGGTCCTTGACCCAGTCGAAGTCGTCCGGGCTCTTGCCCATCACGGTCAGGATGTCGCGCAGCACCGTGATGTTGTTGCGCTCCCCGTTCGCGCCGATCAGATACGTCTCACCCAAGCGTCCCTTGGTCAGGATGGTCCACACGCCGGTGGAGTGGTCGTCCGTGTGGATCCAGTCGCGCACGTTCTCCCCGTTGCCGTACAGCTTCGGGCGCAATCCCTCGAGGATGTTCGTGATCTGGCGGGGGATGAACTTCTCCACATGCTGGTATGGGCCGTAGTTGTTGCTGCAGTTGCTGATCGTGGCGCGGATGCCGAACGTGCGGTGCCAGGCGCGCACCAGCAGGTCCGAGCTCGCCTTCGTCGACGAATACGGGCTCGAGGGATGGTACGGGGTCTCCTCCGTGAACTTGTTCGGATCATCCAGGGCCAGGTCGCCGTACACCTCGTCCGTGCTCACGTGATGGTAGCGCACGTCGTACTTGCGGGCCGCCTCCAACAGGCGGAACGTGCCCTCCACGTTGGTCTTCAAAAACGGCTCCGGGTTCGCGATGCTGTTGTCGTTGTGGGACTCCGCCGCGTAATGCACGATCGCGTCATGCCCCGGAACGATTTTGTCGAGCAGCTCGGCGTCGCAGATGTTGCCGTGCACGAACTCCACGCGGTCGCCCAGGATGCCCTTGATGTTCTCCAGGTTGCCCGCATACGTCAACGCATCCAACACCGTCACATGCACGTCCGGATGGTTGTTGTACACGTAATGCACGAAATTCGACCCGATGAACCCACAGCCACCGGTCACAATGATGTTATGAGGAGTAAACACTTCATCAGCCATACGGGCAATCATACCGTCGCGGCCGTACGGCCACTGAGACCCCGGGTTCTAGATAGAAGTGCAACGCCTGTCTACGGTTGGAAGTGTTCAGGTTCATAACCGAAGAGAAAGCGTTGCACTCATCATGAAAGCTTATTCCCACCTGTCGGCACAGGAATGTGTCCGGATCGACGAGTTGAGGAACCGTGACGGGCTCGGGGTCCGTCAGATCGCCCTGAGGATCGGCCGCGACAAGTCCGCCGTCAGCCACGAATGCCTCTACCAGTGGATCCACGCGAAACCGCAGAAGGCATTGGACCTCAGGCGGTACCTGCCGCGGGGCAAACGACATCGCACGCGGGCGAAGGGACGCCGGTCGAAGGGGCCGCGCGTCCCGATGCGCGTGCCGATCGCCGAACGTCCGAAACGCGTGGACTCGCGCCGCGAGTTCGGCCATTATGAGTCCGACACGGTCGTCGGCGCGTCCCCGTCGAGACGGTGCATCGACACGCAGGTCGAACGCAAGAGCCGCCGCCTGTTCGCCAGGTTCATCGACGACAAGAGCGCGCTGGCCACCGCGCGCGCCGAATACGACATCTACAAGGACATCCCCGCGCCGGCGAGGATCGACCGGACCTGGGACAACGGCACCGAATCCTCCTGCCACCTGCTCGTGGACGAGGCACTGGGCATGCTCACCTATTTCGCGGACCCGTACTCCTCCTACCAGCGTGGATCGAACGAGAACCGCAACGGGCGCATCCGCCGCTACCTGCCCAAGAGGACCGGCTTCGACGACCTCACGGACGCGGACCTGCAGGCCATCGTCCGGGAGACCAACGACACCCCCATGAAGGTCCCGGGCCGGGAAACGCCCAACGAGGTTTGGTACCGCGAACTCGGCAAGGTAATGTCGAGGACAAGCCACCCAAGGACGAGCGTTGCACTTACAAATTGAATCTGGGGACACTTGCGACGCAGGAATCCATGTTTACCGCTTCGCTCCAGTGACTGAGTCAAAGTAGTACAACCTTCCATTGATGTATTGAGTACCATACTGCATCTTCCCATCGGCACCGTAGTACACCGTCTTACCGCCATTCGAGTTCAGACGCTGCCAGCCGGACTTCCGCGCACCAGTCACCGGATCCAAGTAGTACCAAGCGCCATCAATATGCTGCTCGCCATACAGCATAACGCCCAATCCCTGCTGGTAATACACCCACTTGCCGCCGCTCGATGACAAATACTTCCAGCCGTATACCACTTGCCCATTCGACGAAGACGAATCGTCATCAAAGAAATACCAATGTTCTCTCACCTGCGACTCACCATGCACCATTGCTCCGTTCGCACCATAGTAAACCCATTTGCCGCCGCTAGGCTCGTTCGTGATCTTTGTGCGTCGCCAACCCGATAAACGCGCCCCCGTCATCGAATCCAAGAAATACTGCTTCCCGTCGATAGTTTTCTCGCCGTACTGCATCTTCCCATCGGCACCGTAGTACACCGTCTTACCGCCATTCGAGTTCAGACGCTGCCAGCCGGACTTCCGCGCACCAGTCACCGGATCCAAGTAGTACCAAGCGCCGTCAATATGCTGCTCGCCATACAGCATGTACGGCGCATAATACACGTTCCTGTCATCCGGCAAAACGACCCAGCCGGTCATCCTCGCTCCGCTATCGGGATTCAGGTAATACCATTTACCAGCAATGTTTTGTTCGCCGTACAGCATTGCACCGTCCGAACCATAGTAGACCCACTTATTCGCACCGACTTTGAGATATACCCAACCCGTTGCGCGCGCACCTGTACCCGGATTCAGGTAATACCATTTACCGCCAATTTGCCGCTCTCCGTACAGCATATGCCCATCGGAAAGATCGTAATACACCCACTTGCCGCCGCTCGACGAAAGCCGCTGCCAACCGGTAGCCTTTTTGCCGGTTGCAGTATCGACGTAGTACCACTTTCCGTCCTTTTCCACCTCAACATATTGCGTTACAGGGGTCTTATTCCCGAACGCGTTCAGGTCCACGTTGCCGCTGATACCGTTGACCTTGCCGCCGCTCGTGTACTGCCAGCCGCGGTCGTTCGTGGGGAACGCGGTGTACTGCATGGTGGAGCCATACTGGGCGACCCAACGGGTCTTGCCGTGGATGTTGGAGCTGTTGAGCGCGCTGTTCAGGTAGCTCGTGTACGAGTAGACGCTCAGATTGTTGTAACCGGCCGCCTGCAGTTTGCCGTACCAGGAGTTGACGATGCCGTCGTACACGCTCGGACTCGTCGGGCTCCTGTGCCCCGTGTACGTCCAGTTCTCCAGATCGTAGAACACCGGGTAGCTCAGGTCGCCCGGGTTCACGCCCGCCTGGCGCAGCAGGTTCACCACGTCCGCGCCCTCGGACGCACCGTCGGCCGCACTTTCCGCATACGAGAAGACGTACACGCCGAACGGGATGCCGAGACGCTTGCATTCGCTGATGTTGCGCTTCGCCTGCGCGTCGAAACCATTGCCCCAGCCGTAGCTCAGACGGATGATCGCGCCCTCGACGCCCGCGTTCTTCACCGCCTGCCAGTCAATCGTGTTCTGCCACACGGACACGTCGATCACGCCCTTCGCCTGCTGGGCGAACAGGTTGTTGCGCGCGTCGAAGAACGCCTGCGTACCGTTGTATGTGCCCCAGTGCGCACCGTACTCGTTGTTCTGCAACGCGGCGAGCTTCACCGACGCGTTGGCCGCGCGCGTCTTCGAGGAGACCGCGTTCACGTCACCGCCGTTCGCAGCGACCTTCTCCTTCACATCCGCGGCACTCACCGGAATGAACGACTCACCATCCGTCTTCGCCAACGGATCGGGCTGCTTGCTCTCCGTGCCCACGATCTTCGGATCGGTGACCGTCTCGCCCGTCTCGATGTCCTTCAACTCGCCTTCCGGCGTAGCCGCATATTGCTCGGACACCACCGTCGCGTCATCGGAAATCTCGGCGGACACCTTGTCCGGCAGCTCGGCATCCGGATTGTCCGGCATCGCGTCGGCAGCCGCCTCATCGGCGACCGTCACACCGTTCGCGACCGGACGCGTCGCGGAAGTCGCGGACCGGACGCCGGACGCGTCCGCGTCGGCGTTCACATCCGCGAGTGCGCTGGCCGGAGTGACGCACACCGCGCCCAACATCGCCATCGCCGCGACGGACGCCATCGCCGCAGTCACACCGCGCACCGCGCCGGATGCCGTTGCACGCGCACGCAACGCACGCAGCATGCCCGTCGTATCCATCGCATCCGAGCCGTCGAACCGCTTCTTTTCCACCATGCGTAACTCCTTGACACACCCATCCCGCGCACCCGCACACCGCCACGCGTTCCGATGGTCGACCGGACTCTCACACGCGGGAACAGGCAGGCGCAAACAGGCGTAATCACAACGTTTTCAACCGTGCTCCAGTCTAATGAGCAAGGCGGATAAGACAGACGGAGCGAAGCGGGCAAAATCGGCGGAGCTCCGCCATACATTCCAGCGACGGCATCATCCTATCTTTTGAGAAGATACTTCCTGTTTCTACTGCGCGGCGGCGCAGTGGCGAGAACGAGTCCACGTTTAACGAGCCGGCTCAACGCCTTGCGCGTCGTAGGAAGGCCCTTCCCCGAGCGACGGCCGATTTCGTGGACATCAAGTGGCTTATCCGCCGACAATACGGACAGTATCGCGGATTCCGATGCCGTAAGACCCTTACGGCCCCCACTCGGCGCCTCACCATCGACCTTCTCCGCTAGTGCGTACCGATCAGGGCCGATTTCATCGGCCAGCCTCGCTTGGACCAATCTATGCAAAATCACCCTGATGTCGTCGGAATCCAGATACAGCGCGACATGCAACTGCGGAACCGTCATATCGCCATGCCTCTTCAACAAGAGCAACGCCATACGTTCATGACGAGTCAAGGGGACGCCCACATGATCAAGCCAGTCACGGTTCTCCTGCTGCTCCACGCCGTAGCGTCCAAGAACGACCGTGAACCGATCGGGAGTTGCGCGGAACACAGGTTCCCCCAGTGCACGGGATTTCATCTCGCGAATCACCAGAGGGATGCCGGAGCCACCGCCTTCCACGGTCACATCATTCGCATCGTCATACGGTATCTGATGAAGCAGCTGCATCAACGTCGCATTGCGGCAGCATGACACGCCGCTGCCGATCGTGGCCAGCGTGACCCCACCCCATAATCCGCCAGGATTCGACACCTCCACCCGATCGGGGTAGATGTCCACGGTCACGGATTCTCCGAGGAATTGCGCATCATATTCCCTGTGAACCACGGCATTGGCGACGACCTCGCGCAGCACCTCCTTTGGAATCTCGCTATCGGTACGGGCTCCGACCCCCACGACGAACGTGGGAGCCCGCAGGTTTTTGGCGATGGCCTCCACCGCCTGTTCGATTGCCTCCGGCATATTGCCGTCGCATTGCACACGATCCACGAAACGCGGACCCTCAACCGCCGATTTCTCGACACCCGGATGTGCGACGACGTCAATGATCAGCTTGGGATAGTACTGCTGCGGGTACTGTCCGGCGGCCAACAGTCCCGCAAGACGCACCTCTCCAACCTTGTTCACCATATTCAATCTGGTCATGCGCTCAAGACGAGTATCAGTCCCGCGCAACGCCTTGGAATTACGATGCTCGGCAAGCACCCTGTCCACCGCCTCGGCATTCAGATCGGAGACGTCGGCTTCAGGGACAACCATACGATCCGCGGAACTGGGCGTCAGGGCATGGGTCATTTCGAACACTTCGGTTGGCGACAATCTCAAATCCTTGTCGTCCATACGGCGGTACCCACCGGTTTGCGGCCCTCTCGCCGTAAGATAGCAGGGTTTGTGCTGAATGCCGTTTTCATGGATGTCGATGACCAGGAACGACAAGCCGTTCTGCTCGCATCGGGAAACGTCATACTCCGGAGGATTCGTCAACCGTGCTCCTTGCGGATTGCCATCTCCCATACCATCCATGAACTGCGATGCAATATGGTTGGCGTCGAATCCCGGAACAGGCGAGAAATCCCCGTCCTCGCTGATTCCCAACAACAGCACGCCGCCCTTGGTGTTGGCGAACGCGCTCACACTCTCCCACACGCTGGTGCCGATGGTCCGCGCACAGGATTTCGCCTCGAAACGGGCGTCATCGTTGCCTTGGACACGTAGATGTTCCAGCACCTCGGCGATATCGTCATTCGTCCACATCATCATCCCCCTTGATCAGCTTATTTGTCTTACTTGTTGCGACCACATGGATCCAAGCAGTCGCCTCCAATCGACCCCAAACCCACGTCTGAAATCTCATGATAACGTGAAGATAAATACTCTGTCATGAGCTTATCATGATTGCATCATGATAAGCTCATGACATCAAGAACCGGTTTATGACAAGCGACACGAATACGCATGCCGAACAGCAACAGGAACCTGAACGCAAGCATCAACATGTAAATATCGAAATTGACCGAACCGAGAAAATCACGCACGACATTACGCAAACAGCTAAACTATCTATAGCACATGAGCATGGGCCGGAACCGGGATGAGACGGCTTCGAACTGAGTATGAGGATGGGAAGATGATCTTCGAGACAAACACGCAGAAAGCGGGCATCACGAGCGCCGGTGGCGATGGTTCCGGCGAGCGCGCCGACCGCCGCGACCAGCCGGTCGTGTATTTTGTGCTTCCCTGCTACAACGAGGCGGAAGGGCTCGTGCACACGGCCGACGTGCTGGCCGACAAAGTCGCACATCTTACCGAAACCGGACGGATCAGCAAACAAAGCCGCATCCTGTTCGTCGACGACGGTTCCAAAGACGACACCTGGAGCATCATCCGCAATCTGCACGAACGCGACGCACACTTGTTCGGCGGCGTAAAGCTCTCCCACAACCGTGGCCATCAGAACGCGCTCCTCGCCGGGCTCATGACCGCGCGCGCCTACGGCTGTGACGCCGCCATCTCCATGGACGCCGACCTGCAGGATGATGTGAACGCGGTCGACGGGTTCATCGACGGATTCTGCAACGGCAACGAGATTGTCTACGGAGTGCGTTCCGCACGCAAGAAGGACACATGGTTCAAGCGCACCACCGCCGAAGCCTTCTACAAGGTGTTCGAGTGGATGGGTGCCGAGACGGTACCCGACCACGCCGATTACCGTCTCATGAGCCGCGAGACGCTCGACGCGCTCAGCGAATACCACGAAGTCAACCTGTTCCTGCGTGGCATCGTGCCCACACTCGGCTACCAGACCAGCAAAGTCTACTACGAGCGCGGCGAACGCGAAGCGGGCGAATCCAAATACCCGTTGAAGAAGATGATCGCCTTCGCGATTCAGGGCATCACCTCGTTCTCCACGAAACCGCTGAGCTTCGTCACCGGTGCCGGACTGCTGTCTATCCTGGTAGCGATTGGCATGTTCGTGTACGTGCTCGTCTCGCTCGGGTTCGGCCACGCCATCGCCGGCTGGGGGTCCATGATGATCTCCATCTGGCTCATCGGCGGACTCATCATGCTCTCCCTCGGCATCGTCGGCGAATACGTCGGCAAAATTTATATGGAATCCAAACATCGCCCCCGTTACCGCATCGAAACCACACTGTAGGAGGGGCCGGCGGCCAGCGGACGGCCCCTCCTACAGTGCTTGGATTATATCTATTTTGTCCTCATCACACGAGTCAACGCGTATAGCAATGCCCCCTGCTTGAGGCGGAAATGAGACCGTCGCCGTTCTCCTGCCTCGCTATAACGAAGAGGTGACCATTGGCAAGGTGGTGCGCCTGCGCAGTGGCCACCGGCATCATCCTGCTCACGTATCTGGCCTTGTGGCTGCAATATACGCCCGCCGACGCGACTGGCGTGGATGGCATGCAGTTCCGCTACTTCCTGCCATTAAGCGGCATCTTCATGCTCTGCGCTTGCGAATGCGTTGCCGGGTTGCGGCGGCGCGCGAGTCACGCAAGTCGTGCAAGCCACACAACGCCGCGCTCCTCACGCGCCGTATCCGAATCTACAGCCGTACCTTCCGCAGCAGACGCTGCACGGGCTTAAGCACCACGGTATCGGCAATCACCGCAAATAGCAGCGCCGCCAGCAACGTAGCGCCAAACATCAGCACGCTGATACCCGCATACGACCATCCGTCCGTAGGCACGGGAATCCTCGGGCCAATCAGCACCTTGGACAGTGGCGAGTGCACCAAATAAATCGTGTAGGAATATCCAGCCAGCCAGATAATCGCCTTACGCACCCGCGCCGACGTAATGTGCACGTCGTACCGGAAGAACAGGAACGTCGCCATTACCACCATCGCGAACGCAACCGTGACCGTGCGGCCAACCTGCATCTGCTGGCCGGCGAACAGATATGGCGTGGCGACTGTCCAGGCCAGGGCGAATGGTGCCAACGCATACACGCCGCGCCGTATACGCGCGGACGGCGGATAGTATTCCAACACGAATCCCAACAGGTAGTAGATCAGCAGTCCACGCCAAGGGAATGACTGCAGGAACGTCAACGGATATCCGACAAGATCGCATATATGCTCGGCAGCGGCCACGGCGGCGGCCAGCCCGACCAGCAACCAGGCTCCCGATCGGCCTATCGTACGCATCATCGCGGCCAGGAACGGCGTTGCCAGCACAAACCCGGCAAGCATGAACACGAACCAATAGACGGAATCGTCATACCCGGAGAACAGATCGAACAACGTTCCAGACACAGCGCCGCCAACCGAACGATGATCAATCACCAGGTAGGCAACGAATCCCATGCCACCCGCATACAGCAGATACGGCACAATCAGCGAGACAAAGCGTTTGTAGTAGTAGCGCGCGTACGGCGCGAGGCTACCGGGATCGGCTTGGCCCGCACCGCCGCCTGCCCGGGCATCAGAGCCAGAGCCCGGCAGACGGCCCGCTGAGTGGGTGCTCACCGGCCGGTCGGCATCGAATGTCAGGTTGAACCGGCCCGATACCATAATGAACAGCGGATTGCAGACCATGAACAGCGCGAACAGCACGGATCGCGTCACTTCCGCGCTGCCGGCGAGGGTCATCTTGACGGGCATGTAGTTGTTGATCACGTGGACGCCGATGACCAGACACATCGCCACCACGCGCAGCAGATCGTAGTTCACGTCGCGCGGCTTGCCGGCGACGCCGGAAACGGAATCGGGCATGGTCATCACATGGATCCCGCCAGGGACTTCAGATCGACCGGGCAGCTGATCTGGCTCTTCAACTTGTCCAAGGCGTCCAGGCCGGCCGAGGGATCGGAGGACGCGTCCTTATGCGCGTCGTTCTTGCCGCCGTCCGCGCCGCCGTTCGCACCATCGGCACCGTTCGCACCATCGGCGCCGTTCGTATCCGCCGTGCACTCATCGGTCACATTACCGTTGGAGCCCGTCTCGACGCCATCCGCATTCACCACCGGCGTGGTTACCACGTTCAGTGGATGTGTGGCATCGCTGCTGACCCGAACGGTATAAGCAATCGTCAATTCTTTTCCGGGCTCGATCCACTGCTGGTTGAACATAATGTACTGACGGTCATACAGGCTCGCGGTGTTGGTACCCCATGAATCTATATCAGCCTGCACAGCGGTGATCTCGCCACCGTACGGAGCGGTAAGCACCACGCGGTACAACATGCCGCCGAGCACTGGATTCTCCGAGCCGCCATTAACGAAATCAGGCAACGATTCGGCCTTAGCCTTAGTCAGCGTGTTCTTCATGGTGAAGGTGACCGTGTATTCGTCACCGAGCTGATCTTCCGTAAACTGACCCAGATGCGTGTTACGCACGGCTGTCGTGATGCGCTTATCCAGCACGCCAGAATACAGGGCGTTCTGGCTGGCCGAGACGTCACCGCAAGTCTTTGTGACCGTGGTGGAGGTCTTCAGATACCAATCCTGCTTGCCTTGCTGCAGCTCCGAAAGATAGATGCCGGCTTCGGGCACCTGACTGTCAGCAGACAACTCGCCACTGGCCTTATCGTCGATAAGTCCGGTGGCAATCAGCGCCTCCTGCTCATCCGGATCAGCCATCCATAGCTTGAAATGACCGCTAGCGCTGGTATCTCTAATTGCCTTCAACAGCGGGGATGCAGTAGAGGCATTCGCGTTGCCAAGCACATGGTTCATAATTGCTTGAGCCGCTTCGGAAACGAAGTTGTTCTGCTGCTCGAAGTCCGGGTAATCCGTGTACAGGTCTGAAGCGAAGAACGGCACCGTGGTGGTGCTATCCAGCACTCGGCCGTCCGAAAGCTTGACCTCGCCTGTGGCTCCCAGCAATGCCTGGAGAAATACGGGATCGAATGACAATACACCCGCTACGTTCTTGTCTTCGTTGCCTTTCTGATACAGCCACATGTATTTGTTCATCTGTGCCACACGCTGGAATTCGGGGTCGATGGTCGTGGTGGCCGGGTACTGGTCAAAAGTGTCGCCAAATACCTGGCGCTCCTTCAGCACCGTAGCATCCATTGGCTTCTCAGGAATGTCCCAACCAGAAGTGGTGGCGAAATCACCGATGGTAATCGTGCCCTTATCTGCCGTGATTGCGGCGATGGTGCCCACCATGCCGCCCGCCGAACGCAGCTCGGCCGGGTTCTGCACCATCACCAAATACGTGCGCTTGCCGTCCTCGCCAAGCAGTTGCGGTAGCAAGTTAATGAGGCCATCGTATTCGCTGAGCATCGAATCCACGGTCTTGAGCGCAGCCTTTTCGGATTCGAGCACGGTGGCCACCTTGGCGACGCTCGGAGTCGGCACCTTGTTGAGCTTGGTGAGCTGCTGCGAGATATCCTTATGCACCTGCTTGACGATATCCGGCATATCCATCAGGACGCTGACGTCCACCGAGCCATTCTTCAGGGAGAAGCCCTGCAATCGTTTGGACAGGTTCAGCAGATCAGTGAACGGACCGTTGACCAACGTATCCACGGAAGCCAGCATTTCGCGGGCAGCGGTGATATCGCTGCCAAATCGCGAATGGTCGCGGAAGAAGTCCCACTGCGGGCCGTTCAGCTCCGCATTGAGATCATTGGTGGCATTGACTAACTCTTGGGAGATGTCCGACAGACTCTTATCGCTGCCGCAGCCAAGTGCCGAATTGGCCAGACTTTCGGCGGATGTCAGCACACGCTGCGCATCCGTGGCCATTCTCGAGACGGATGCCGCGTAGAGCGTGCCCACACAGGTGACGCTGGCCAGCAACATCAGCAGCAGCACAACCACCACTCGCGCCCATATCGGCGTACGGCTGATCAGCGAACGGCCGTCGCCACCCACGTGCTGGGGAGTCTTCAGGTTTACGGGACCCGTCTGATGATTTGCAGCGCTATTCGTAGATGCGGAGCGATTGGATTTTCCGTTACCGGCATGGCGGCTTCTCCTACGCCCCACAGCCTTATGGCTCGAATGCCCTGAAGTGAATCGCATACTTATCCTGCCCGAAAATCTGCTCAGCTCATACTCTTATCCAGCGGCGCGAGGCCACGCTTCCGGATGCCGGACTCCGGGTGAATCCGGAATCGCAGACATGCCGGAGCACACGTGACGCCACGCATATCTCATGCCAGTGTACCGATGCCACCGAAATAGACCGAGGGTTTATCCCATACCGGGTGCAAATCCCCGCATGACCACCACATCGCTGTCAGAATGTTCTCAGACTTCATTGAGGAGTATAACAGTATTGCGCAAGAAAACGGTCACTAAACGCAACAATAGTTAAAGCCGTATTGATTTGTTCGGCTTAGGAGAACGGGAGAGGCAATTAGATGTTCGTCCTCAGCAACGCCTGGCGGGCCCTGACACGTTCTAAAGGACGTACGGCCCTGACCGCGTTCATCACCTTGGCGGTCACCTTCGGCACAGTCGCCGGACTGGCCATCATTCGAGAAGATACCAACGCACACACCACCGCGTACGATCAGCAGAAGGCCACGTTGGCCATTCGCCCGACTGCGGCTACGTGGAAGAAGGTCTCCGCTACGGACTCGGCTTCCACCAAGCATTACATGACGTGGACCTCATACACCGAATACGCCACGCTCGTCCAGTCGGCCACCAACTCGTTGAACTTCACGGTTACCGAAACCGTGCCGGCCCGCGTGAGCGGTGATTTGAAGGCCCTGGACGGCGGATCGCTGGGCTCGGCCTCCGATGACGAGACCGGCGGCCAGCTCATTTGGCGAGCCTTCTGGACCAAGGATTCCGCCAAGGCCAGCGACCTCGGCACCTTCGAAATCGTGGACGGCAAGGACCTGAGCTACAACAACCAGTCCTCCAACCCGAACACCACCGGCGCACTGGTCTCTGAAGCGTTTGCCTCCGCCAACAACCTGAAGGTGGGCGATACGCTCAAGGTGGCGGCCGCCTCGGACGCCAAGACCACGGCCAAACTCAAGGTGCGCGGCATCTACAAGTACACATCCGAATCCGCCGTCGCCAATCCGGTGACGGCCGCCCGCAACCGCGAGAACGCGATCTTCACCAACTATCAGACCTTCGCCAAGGCCGGACTCGACCCACAGTCCACCGACAAGACCGTCTCCGGCTGGGCAGTCCCGGATCTGGACGTGGTGTTCGACGCCGGTGATTCCGCTACATACAAGTCCTTGGTGTCCACCCTCAAGAAATCCAAGCTGCCCGCCAAGGGTTACGAGTTCTCTTCCCCTTCGCTGGAATCCTACAACGCTTCTCTGGAGCCGCTGGATACGCTATCCTCGCGCGCGAAGACCGGCACCATTGTGTTGGTTGCCGTGGGCGGCGTGCTGTTGCTCATCCTCGTGCTGTCGGGCGTGTGGGCGCCCAAGCGTGACGACGAGATCGGCATGGCACTGGTGTCCGGCGTCACTCGCGGGCGTTTGGGATGGCAGTTCATGCTGGAAGTGTTCATCGTCACCCTGCCCTTCTACGTGATTGGTCTGGTCGGAGGCGCGTTCGCCGCCAATCCGATCGGATCTGCCCTGGCATCCGGCCATGCCACCCCGGTGACATCGGGCCTGATTTGGACCATGGTCTGGTATGGACTGGGTTCAATCCTGATCCTTGCGATTCTTGCCGCCCTGCGCCTTGCGTTCTTCAGCGCGAACAAACTGTTCGCCGCCGATGGCGACTGGGGCACCGTGAGCGAGACCGAGGAGATTGAAGCGGCCGAAGCCACTGGCGCTGCTGAGACCGATGAAGCTGCTGAAGCCACCGCTCATGATGCTGGCGAGACCAACAAGACGACCACCACAACCGACGATGCGGAGGCACAGGCATGAGCGACAAGAACAACGATCAGGAACTCGAGAAGACCACTGACGCAACGGCTGACGAAGTGACTTCTGAGACTGAGACGAACGACACCATTGAATCCGTTCCGGCTGACTCCGTGCAGTTCAGCGTGACCTTCGATGACGTTGATGACGAAAGCACTGTTGACGATGGTATTTACAGCGCACTGGCATCTGCCGAAACCGGAGAAACCGACGAGACCAGTGAGGCCGAAGCAGACGCCATCGCTTCGGTCAACGCATCCGCCGAAGTGACCGAGCGCAATGCCGCCCGCGTCAACGAAACACTCCGACTGGCCAAAACCGATCACAAAGACGCATTGGCCGAGCATGCGGAGCCTCAGGGCAAAGCGGCCGAACCCACCATGACGCTGGCCTCGCGTATCGATCGCGTGTTGGTGGGCGGCGGTTCCGACGACATTCTGCTCAAGACCTACCCGACCTTTGCCCTGAACAAGGTGACGGTCGCCGGCCCCAAGGGCAAGGTCAACATCCTCGATGGCGCGAATTTCTTCTGCTACTCCGGACACGCATACGCGCTGCTGATCAGCGACGACCCCGATTCGGGCATCACCGCCGACGCCAAACGTCGCGCGCTGATGGGCGTGATGAGCGGTTTGGCCACGCCGGTGTCTGGCACGGTGATGAACAAGAGCGCCAACATTGTTGAGCTCGAGCCCGTGGAACTGCGCGGCCACCGTCTGGGCATCGTACCGCAGCTGCACGCCGTGCAGCCGAAGCTCGACGCCGAACAAAACGTGCTGTACGCCATGGATGCGTCCAACCGCAACTTCCTGAAGCCCAAGCCGGTGATCGCCCGCGAACTGCTGGCCAAGGTCGGCTTCTCCGAGGCCACCAGCGGCGTGGCCGTCGGCACATTGCCTTTGGTGCAGCAGCGTTTGGTGGCCATCGCCCGTGCAATCAGCACCGAGGCCGAAGTGCTGATCCTCGACGAGCCGACACGAGGGCTGAACGCGGATGACGAGGTGACCGTGTTCGCCGCGCTGGCCAAGCTGGCGCACACCGGCGACCCGAAGCATTGCGTTATCGTGCTCACTGCGTCGCGCGAGCTCGCTGAAGCAGCCGACACACTCTTCAAGATCTGATCTGTCCGGCAGCAATACACACCAGACACACCAGCACAGGCTCTTGAAGCTCACGATGTTCGGATACATACCAAACATCGTGAGCTTTTTCGATTTCGAGGGGCTGATTTGCGTGTTCCGGGAGGTCTACTTCCGTTTCAAGGGGCTGGTCATCCGCCAAACCCCGAGTATAAACGGCTTCATGCCAACGTCATTCCGCCGTTTTTACGCCGCGTATACTTGGGCACCAGCCCCTTGAAACGGAAGTAGACCTCAGGAGGATGCCGAATCAGCCCCTTGAAACGGAGATAGGCATGTCGAGATGTCCGAATCAGCTCCTGACAATCCTGATGCGGCTCATTGCCGCGCTAATCTGAGGATAAATCTGACCGTACGAGGCGAAACCTGATAATCATGACCGGATATATTCCCACACTGGAGCAGATCGACGAGTTGCACCGCAAAATCGCGCCGTCCAAGGCGGCGTACGAGCTGGTGCACACGCATTGCGTGATTGTAGCGACCATCGGCTGCCAGATCGTGCGCCGGCAGAACGCGCTGTTCACGCGCCGCTGCACATTACCGAAGGACGCGGAGGTACCGCCCACCGCAGGCGTCACCGGCGGCCATGTGCCGCCGCGTCTGCTCGACGAACATTTGGTACTCATCGGCGGACTGCTGCATGACATCGGCACCTACCGCGTGTTCAAGCATGACGGCTCTGACGGCGAACCGCTCAAATTCAGCAAGAAACGCTACATTCTGCACGGTCTTAAGGGCTACGAGTATCTGCTCGACGAGGGCGTGGACGAGTCCATCGCCCAGTTCTGCCGCAACCATACCGGTGTGGGACTTACGCGCGAGGATGTGGTGCGCCAGGAGCTGCCGTTGCCACCAGCCGACTATGTGCCGATGAATCTCGAGCAGGAAGTGGTGATGTACGCCGACAAGTTCCATAGCAAGTCAGTGCCGCCGAAGTTCCTGCAGGTCGAGGCGTATACGGCCCGAGCCGAGCGATTTGGCGGAGAGAACAAACAACGATGGCTGGATCTGGTGGCCAAGTATGGCGTGCCGGATATTCCGGCGTTGGCGGAGAAGTATGGGATGCGGATGATTTGAGGCTCTAGGGGCCTCTCGTCAGAGACGGCTTATGAAGCTATTTCAGATGGAACGGAGACGGTAGGTGCCGTTGCGGTTGGAGGCGATGATCATCTGGTCGTTCTCCAGCACGTTCCAGCCTTCCTGCTCATAGCCGGAAGAGGAGACCACCACACCGGCGGAGTCGCCGTTGTCGTCGCGCAGCTCACGGTAGCGCATCACACGGTAGTCGGCGGCCTGCTCGCCACGGCCATACTCATCGTAGATTTCCACGATGCGCGGGCTGGTCTTCTCACGACCGGCGGCGCACAGGGCGATGAGCTGGTCCTCGGACTGAATCATGCAGTTGTAGCTGGACTTCGGGTAGGCTTGGCGCAGTTCGCGCACGGCCTGGGCCACGGCCTCGTCGAGCGGGAAGCCGAAACCGATGTATTCCAGAATCACCGCGAAGAAGATAGCGGAGTCGGAACGGCCGCCGGTGGAGAGGAGCACGCTGTGGTTCACCGGGTATGAGCGGTTGGTGACGATGTTGCGGCCATTGGCGTCCGAGATATCGCCGTTGTGGATGAAGCTCAGGCCGTTCGCATAGAACGGGTGCTGGTTCTCCATGATGAGCGGCAGATTGGAGCTTGCCAAGCGCAGGTGCCAGATGGCACCGCGAGACGGTTCGTCGGCCAGCGTCTCAAACGTGCTGTCATGACGGGCCGCGATGGTCGACTTGTAGATTCGGGTGCCGGTTTCCGGGGTGGGTGCGCCGCCGTCGCGCACGTGCGGCGCTTCGGCGGGATCGGAAAGCTGGGCTACACCCCAGCCATCATTGTGAATTTCAGACAGTTCGCGGAAATCGCCGACATTGTCCCGGCCCAACACCGCGTTGAGGCTCAGGTTGAAGCCTGCCGTCGCGTATCCCAGTAATCTGCACATGGTATTTCAACTTACCGAAACCGTGCGGCGACGTGCGGCGACTGTTATAGGCATTCTTTATAGAGCGCATCAGCGCCGCTGCAAACTGGTATGTTATCGCTTCTGTTTGGCGGAGCGCTGAGGCTTGGCGGCGGGTTTGCCGTTCTTGGCCTTGCCCTTATCGCCCTGCTCAGCGACCGCAGCGGCGGCAGCGGTCTCAGCGATCTTCCGCTCCTCGGCCGATACGGCGGCATCGAGCTCCTGTACCAATCGCCCAAGCCCGGACGTGGTGTCCATCGGGTCGGGGACGGCGGCCGGGTCGGCCACTGCACGAGTCGGCGTGGGCGTCGTGATGGTCTTGGCCGTATCGGTGCGCTTCAGACGCGGTGGGCGGCGGGTGGAGACGAACAGCGGCTGCACCTCGACCAGCGGGTTGTAAGGTGCCAGACCGAACCACTTAACCGGCGAGCCGGCCATGCGGCGGATTGCGTACTTGGCTTGCAACGACAGGGCACCGCGTGCGGAAACCTTGGATTCCGGCATCAGGGCCTTGTGAATCAGCACGTAACGGACGGTGCCGATGTCCGGATCGGCGTCGACCTTGGGGTAAATCGACTTCTGCTTAGGCAGTTCGCCGGTTTTGGACAGGTCGTGCATGATCTGGTGGATGTACGCCGGGATGGACTGCGAAACCTTGAAGCCCAAACGGAAGCGCACGCGGTAGATGTAGTTCGTGCCGAAGTCCTCCACCGAGTATTCACGGGTGAACGGCTCGTCGGTGGTTTCCACGCTGACTGCCCACCAAGCACGGGCACGCTTGGGGTGGTCGGCGAAGATGGAGAAGAAGATGTCCGTGTCGAGTCGCTTGGTTTCCGAGTCGGAGGTCAGGTACACGATGTTGTCCGCAAAATACGGGATGCGGAAATCACTGTGCAGCTTGTCGAGCGCGGGTAGGAAGTCGTTGGGCCGCATGTGACGGCGTTGCGCACGTTCGAGCTTGGTGCCCTCATTCCACGTGTACATGACGAACAGAATCGCGGCGGTCAGCAACATGGTGAACCAACCACCGTGCAGGAATTTGGCCATAGACGCGATGAAGAACATAGCCTGAATCGCCAAGAACAGCACGGTGAACACGATGGCACCGACCCGCTTGCCGGAATGCCAGATGTGCACGCCGAGCAGCACGGTGGTGGTGATCATCGTAATGGTCAACGCCAGGCCGTACGCGGCGGAGATATGCTCGGAATCCTTGAAGATGGCGAGCACGGCGAGCGTGGCCACGCACAACACGCCGTTGACCACCGGAATGTACAGCTGGCCGCGCGTACGGGCCGGGTAACGCACCTGCAGATGGGGCATCCAGTTGAGGCGGGTGGCCTCGGAAACCATGGTGAACGCGCCCGTGATCAGGGCCTGGGAGGCGATCACGCCGGCCGTGACGGACAGGATCACGGCCAGGTACCGCACGTTCGGGGTCATCATCTGGAAGAACGGGTTGAGCGACTTCATCGCGGTGTATTGCGGGTTATCGCTATTGGCCAGCATCCACGCGCCTTGGCCGAAGTAGTTGAGCACCAGCGCAACCTTGATGAATGGCCAGGTGAAGTAGATGTTGCCGCGCCCCACGTGGCCCATGTCGGAGTACAGCGCCTCGGCACCGGTGGTCGAGAGGAACACGGTGCCCATCAGGGCGATGCCGGCAGCATTGTCCGGGCTGAACAGGAATTTGATGCCGTACACCGGGTTCAGGGCCGCGAACACAGACCAGTCGTTAGAGAGATTCGTGACGCCTACGATGGCGAGGAAGCTGAACCAGACCAGCACCATCGAGCCGAATACTTTGCCGATGCTTTCGGTGCCGCGCGACTGCACGGAGAAGAGAATCACGATGATCACGACGGTAATCATCAGGGTCAGGCTTGGGTTTTCGTCGAACAACCCTTCCAATGGCGGCAGGGTCTGCAAGCCTTCGACTGCGGAACTGATGGAAACCGCCGGGGTAAGTACCGAATCCGCAAGGAATGCCGCGCCGCCGAGCATGGCGGGAATCGCGAGCCATGCGCCGTACTTGCGAATCAACGAGTACAGTGCGAAGATGCCGCCTTCGCCATTGTTGTCGATGCGCATGGCGATGAGCACATATTTGACGGTGGTGATCAGCGTAATCGACCAGAAGACCAGCGACAGCATGCCGAGCACGGCCTCTCGGTTTACGCTGCCAAGCCCTCCCTGACCGGCAAGGAAGGTCTGCGCGGTGTAGAGGGGCGAGGTGCCGATGTCGCCGTACACCACGCCGAGCGCCACGATCGCCATGCCCCAGGTAACCTTGTCTGGGCTGGATTGCAAGCGGGCCCACCATCGGCCGAGGCCGCCTTTCGACCATGCGCTGGCGATTTTCTCGGCTTCCTTGGTTTCGGCTTCCCTCTGCTTGGCGAGTGCCTCGCGCTCCTCCTTGGTGAGAGTGCGGCGGGACACCTTGGGAGCGTTGGTAAAGGTGTCGGCCCTCAGCAGTGCTTCTTCTTCCTGTCGGGCCTTGGCTTTGGCGGCGCCAGCCTGGGCTGTCTGGGCCTTTGAGGCTTTTTGGGCGCGTGCGGTCCTTTGGTTCGACTCAGCCATACGTTCAGTCCTCCATTGAGGTGGAGATCATCCCCCTCGCTTATGTCAGGTACATCATGGTAGACCTCGTTCACAATTCTGACAAATTTTACAAGTCAACACATCGCCGCGACGGCCGCACACCCGGCCCTCACAGTCCGTATACGGCGCGGGCGGTATCGCGGGTGCCGCGCGCCACATCCGCGATGGACAGGTCGAGCGTATCGGCCATGGCCCGCAAGGTGTAGGGGATCATGTACGGCGCGTTGGTGCGGCCACGGTACGGCATGGGCGTCAGATACGGCGCGTCGGTTTCGACCATCGCATGGCCCAGACCCACAATCCGTAGCGATTCGCGGATACCGTCATTGCCTTTGTAGCTCACGGTGCCGGAGAAGCTCAGATACCAGCCATGTTCGCGCGCAATCTCGGCCATCTCACGGTCGCCGGAATACGAGTGGAATACGGTGCGTTCGGGCGCGCCGTCGGCCAGCAGGGTTTCGATGACCTCGCGATGGGAGTCGCGGTCGTGAATCTGCATGGGCAGGCCCAGTTCCTTGGCCAGGGCAATATGCGCGCGGAAAGCCTCGCGCTGCAGTTCCTTGGCACCTTCGCCGGTGCGGAAGAGGTCCATGCCGGTCTCGCCGATAGCCACCACTTGCTCGGGGTATGTGGTGGCGAGGCGATGTACTTCGGCGAGCGCGTCCTCGAAAGACGTGTCATGGTAAGGCTTGTATTTGAGGGGCAGACCATCCGGCCCCGGCACACCGCGATGCCCGTGGAGCACGGACTCATTGGGGTGTATTGCGAGCGCCGCGTGCACGTTACCTGGATGATCGAGGGCCATCTGGACGGCGGTCATCAGGTGCGGCAGCTCGCAACCGCAGTCGATGATACCCCCAATGCCGACAGATTGCGCCTGCGCCAGCAATTGGTCGACGTCGTACACCGGGACTTCGGGCTGCCCCTTCTCCTGCGCCTCATGGCTCATAGCGCGCGCGAAAGGGATTACGGAGGCCACGTGAGTGTGGTTGTCGATGGTCTGGGCGTCGTCCGGCAATGCTTCAGGTGCCGGGGCCCAGCTACGGTCGCGATGGTGGTGCTTGCTCATGGTTTCTCAGTGTAGGCTGTTTCTCAGTGTAGGCTACCGCCAGCAGGCGAACACGGCGAGCGCAAAAAGCACGATGGTGACGATGGGATTGGTGATGAGACTGAGCGCCTGACGCGTGGTGCCGTGGGTCATGCTTTCTGTTGGAGTGATGTTGAGGATGCCGCCGCAGTCATCGTCTTTTCGCGATTGCGGCGGCAATGTCATCTACACACTCGCCGTAAGCGATGTGCGCGGTGATAGATGCTCGCGGAAGAACGCCATCATTGCGTCATTGAGTTCTCCGCTGCCGGAATCCCACGTCATCAAGGGATAGTCATGAGGAATACGCTTGCCGTTGACAGACCGCAGATCATGCAGTTCATGATCGCAGTTCATCGAGCGCAGTAGCATCGTTGCGTACAGCGCATCGTTTTCCAGAAAATCATCGGTACTGGTGGAAAGCCATACCGGCGGATATGCGATTGCTCGCATCAACGATTCAGTACGCTCATATGGTGTTCCCTCCAATCGTGATATCAATGTTCGGAACGCTGGCCGCAGCTTCTCGAACAGCTCGCCGGAATCCGGGTAGAACGCATCGAACAGATGGTCATACACCAGCATGCCGGAGGTGAAACCGACTGATTGGAACCGCACATGATTACTATCAATCCCCAGAAGAGAGGACAGCTCCTCATTGGTCTCACACGCCAACAGGAACGTTCCCAGCAATGCGCCGGCAGAATCGCTGACCAGGAACAGTTGCTCAGCCGACAGCTGCCACCCATCACCATTGCTTACTAGCCATCGCAAGGCCGACGACACATCAGTCAACATATCGAGGAAATCGCCCCCGGGTGCCAACGTATAGTTGGGGCACACCACGGCAAATCCTCGGCTGGCAAGCTGAGCGGCATACGCATTCTGAATTTCCTTGAATGAATAGAAGAACGCGCCACCGTGAATGTTGAAAATAACCGGAATATCACCGTCGCCGCGCAAGTATGCGTCCTTCGGCAGGAAAATATCCAACTTATGAGCACGCCCGCCATCGGTCATATAGTCGATATCCGGAAATTTCATCACGGTATCAGGCAACGCACTGCGGAAGTCCAGTCGGCGTACGTCACTGAACGCGTAGCTTGCCCGATGCTGCCGCACATAATCGATAAAGACTCGATACTCATCATCATCGGGTATGTCTGCGGTATCGGGAAGATCCTCGTCAAGGTAGGTCCATGTTCGGGCCAACCGTTCCTGTAGCGGCGTCAAAACACAAGTTCCATTCGTAGCGTAAATATCATTCAACGTGAAAGGAATTCCGTTGACAGAGAACGTCATTGCATCGTCGTCTTGATAACGCATCATTCCCCACCTCACTTCAGCTCAGCCTTCATATCCTCAAGCTCCACACCGTTGGTTTCCGGCAGGAACTTGACGACAAAGAAGAAGCCCAGCAATGCCATCAGCGTGTAGAAGCCGTACGTCCATCCAAGACCGATACCATCACGCATAGGAGGATAAATCGTAGTGATAAGGAAGTTGAACATCCAGTTCGCGGCAGTCGCCACGGCCTCCCCCTTGGCACGGATACGATTCGGGAAAATTTCGCTGATGATAACCCAGACGGTGACGTTCGTAGTGGCACAGCAAACCAGGAAGAACGCGTAGGTGCATACGATGGAAATCCACGTCCATGTAATCGACAGGCTCAGAGTACCGTCAGCGCTCAACTGTCCTTGGCCGAAGCCAATGGCCGTGATGCCCAGGAATACCGTCATCAGCAAAGTTCCGTATTTCATAAGATTACGGCGACCGACTCGATCGATAAGCACCATACCTACCACCGTGGCAACGGCGGCGAGCGTCGCACGTACAACAGCGATGGTCAGCGACGCCTGCTCGCTGAAGCCCAGCATGTTCCAAAGGCTGGAATCGTACAGCATGATGATATTCTGCCCGTTGGCCTGAGCCAGCAGAACGAAGATGATGGAAATCCAGACCACGCCCTTGAGACCGAACGTCTTACCGCGCAGTTCCCTGAAGGAAACCTTCTTCTCGTTCTCCTCGCTCTGGAACGACTTCTGGATTTTGGCGATGGTCACATCGGCATTGTTGTCACCGATGACGTCAATCAGAATGGTCTTGGCCTTTGCAATCTCGCCCTTCATAACCAGATAACGAGGAGTCTCTGGCAAAGCGAAGCATAGGAAGAACATGATAACGCCAGGCAGGGCTGTTGTCACTAGCATCCAACGCCATGCGTCTATCCCCATCCAGAATGGCATTTCAGCGCCACCGGATGCCACGACATAGATATCGTTGACGACCAGCGATGCGATGATGCCCAATGCGATGGCCATCTGCTGGAAGCTGGTGAAGAAGCCGCGTCTTGCTGCTGGAGAAATCTCCGAAATGTAAGCGGGGCCGATTGCCGAGGTGAATCCGACACCAAGGCCTCCGACGATACGGAAGATGATAAATATGGTGAAATTCGTCGTCAGACCTGTCACCAAAGAAGCTGCCACAAACAATATGGCGGCAAGTTCCAGTACACGAATTCGTCCCATACGATCGGCGACCACACCGGCGAACCATGCGCCGAACACACATCCCAGCAATGCGCTGGAGACCGAGAATCCGCTCATGGTACTACTGAGAGCAAAACCGGAATCCGGACTGGCGATTGCGGTCACGGCGCCGTTGATGACCGACGTATCGTATCCGAACAGGAAGCCACCCACGGCTCCGATCGTACAGACGGCAATTAACTTGCCTTTAAGCTTGCCATCGATTTGAGACTGAGTCTGTTGGCTCATGATATTCTCCTTTGCCCGATGATGGACCTCGTCGCCCACCAGTAAGCCCCTATCGTATTGAGCGAGCATTTGCCGGTCATTGGCAACAGGGCTATGGGCGTGATACAAATGAATGATTTTGTGACCGATGGTTCAAGGCGTCGTTGTCGTACTCGGAGGAAGCCTGATAACAATAAAAGCGGAGGCGAACTGACGCAGTGCAGTCGCCCATACCGCTTAATCACACCAACGGAGATGCCTATGAGTTTTGCAAGCATAATCCATCAGCATACGGTGATATCCGTGGACATCGGCGGCACCAAAATCGCCGCTGGTCTCATGTGCGTAGACCTCGACGAACAAGGAAGACCGCGGGACATGCCAGCGTTGATTCGACGGTACGTCATACCGACGAAAGCACGTCTCGGCGGCACCTCCGTATTGCAACGCGTCGTTCAAGCCATTCGCCAGTGTCTGGACGATGGTGAGATTCCTTTCCCACTATTGGGGATCGGTGTAGCGAGCGCAGGAGTCATTGACGGCAACGGTTCGGTGGTATCAGCCACTTCGTTGATTCCCGGTTGGGCCGGTATTCAACTGCAAGCCGAATTATCGGCAACGTTCAACGTGCCTGCCATCGTCATCGGAGATGTTCAGGCACACGCCCTTGGTGAAGCGCACTGGGGATGCGGACGACAATACCAATCACTACTGGTCGCCGCCATCGGCACCGGTATCGGAGGCGCGATAATCATCGACGGGAAACTGGTACGCGGCGTCCACGGAGCCTGTGGCCATATCGGCCATCTGCCGCATCCCGACGCCATTGGTATATCCTGCTCATGTGGATGTAAGGGCCATGTGGAGTCAATCGCCTCAGGTACCGGCATTGCCGATAATTATCGACGTGCTCTGCAACAGAACGGACACAATACTCTCCCCACCGACATCAGTGGACGCACTATCGCCGAACTGGCCAGTCAAGGTAGTACGGAAGCCGTAACCAGTATCACTCTGGCCGGCACGAGTCTCGGCGATGTTCTTGGCGGACTAATCAATGCCCTTGATCCCGATGCCGTGATCCTTTCCGGTTCCGTAGTCCATTCTGGAGAACTATGGATGAAATCTGTGAAACAAGGCATCCAAAGACAGACCTTGGGCATTCTTTCCCGAACACCGGTTTTGACAGGAACACTCGGCGGCAGAGCCCCTCTCATCGGAGCAACATCAGCTCTGTGCGCCGACCTCAGATCAAATAAGGAGCAGAAATATGAATACTAACGATACTTATTCGAAACGTCTTATTGATTCGCTCCACGGCAAACTGATAGTCAGCTGTCAAGCATATCCCGGCGAGCCAATGCGGCATCCCGAAACCATGGCCCAAGTCGCTCAATCAGTAGAAATCGGCGGCGCTGCCGCCATTCGATGCCAAGGTCTTGCCGATATCAGCGCCATCAAAGGCCAAGTAAAAGTTCCAGTCATCGGCATATGGAAGGAAGGCGATAACGGCGTATACATCACGCCAACGTTACGCCACGCCAGAGCCTGCATTATGGCGGGAGCCGACATTGTGGCACTCGATGCTACAGATCGGCCCCGGCCAGACGGTCTAACTCTGCAGCAGACCGCGCGGCAACTCAAAAGCGAGGGCGCAATACTGATGGCCGACTGCGGCTGCATCGAAGACTCCGATGCAGCCGTGGATGCAGGATTCGACATCATCTCCACCACGCTGGCTGGATACACCGATTCCCGCGCCAAAACAGAAGGACCGGATTACGAGCTCCTCGCTCAAATGCTGGAGCGGCACCCCCACGTACCGGTGATATGCGAGGGTAGGATACATACTCCGTCCGATGCGGCCAAAGCCATAGAAATGGGTGCCTGGGCAGCCGTAGTCGGTACCGCCATCACCCACCCCATGACGATAACGTCATGGTTCGCCGATGCAGTAAGGTCCTGATGGCGCACAAACCAACAGCGACCTAGGTAGGAGGCGATATGCAGTACGTTAAGGGCACCAATCAGGAACTATTGACCACATCACCGCAGTTCCCTGCCCTGGTCATCGCACATCAGGGATTCGACAAAGCCAGGTTGCATTGGCATGAAGGCTTCGAGGTGGTATACGTCCGACGCTGTCGGGCCACAGTGATGAAAGGCACCCAACGTTCGATGTATCATGCCGGTGATGTAGTACTGATTCCTCCACGCTGCCTGCATAGCATCGAACTTATTCAGGATCTTCGGCAACCATCAGCTGTACCGCAGGCGCTTTCCGTAACGATCTCGCCCACGGAGTTGCTACCGTCATATCCGTATATTACCCAAATCCAACAACAGCTGGATTACGACTACATTGGCGAAAAAGATCATCAACAATTGCTGAAATGCTGCGAACAAATGTTTGCGGCACTGATCAGCGGCAAGCAGACACGGTTCCTTGAAGCGAATTCCTGGTTCTACACCATGCTTACCAATGTTTTTGACTGCGCCAAACCATTGGCTGCAGCGAACCAAGAAGACACCGAGGATGAAACCATACTCCAGGATGGACGAGTCATTAGACGAATACGCCACTACGTGCAACGTCATTATCGCGAGCCCCTATCCACCGCACAGGTGTCGCAGAAATTCGGATATTCACGAGAGCATTTTTCAAGGATATTCAGCAAATATTCTGGAGTGACATTTAAAGACTACGTAACGCGTGTACGTCTGCTGGCGGCCTGCGATTTGCTCACCAACACGGATATGCCAATCAATCAAATCGTCCGGGAATCCGGATTCCCCAGTTCTCAAACCATGCGAGGATCGTTTGACCGCGAATTCGCATGCACGCCCAGCGAATATCGCTCTCGTTCGATGGAAGAATAATCGAGAATCATCTCCATTCTTACGAAGCGCGATATGGACGATACTGCAGTAGGAGTCCAATATGTCGCAGTCCCTCAAAAACGAACAAATCCGGTAGTGCCTGAGAATCTTGGCATTACTACAACCATGGCACGAAGTTACTAATCCTCGCTCACTCCCGTCGAGAGGATGCTTTTCAACGATTCCGACGTCTGTATCTTCAGCGGGCGCTTCCCGGACTGAACGACGAGACCCGCATCCAGTATCTCCCCCACGTATGTTCTCGCACTCTGCTTGGATAGTCCGATTTGGCGGGCGGCGTCGTCCAGCGACATGGACTCGGTCGAATCGAACATCTCCTCCTGGATTACGCCGTATAGTATCGAGGCCGCTTTCGCAGACAGACCGTGCTTCTGCCTAAGCTGTTCGCAAATCGTCTCGCCCTTGTCAAGCTGGTCAACCATGATTTCGAGCTCGTCAATCAGCTCGTCCTGGGCTTCACGGATGGACCCGAGGAGGGTGTTCACGAAAAGCGTGAGCTCTCCGCAGTTCAGCTTAGCCTCCGCTTCCACGAACGCCTTGTAGTAGGCGTTTTTGTTCTCCGCAATGGTGCGCGACAAAGACAGTACCGTAGGCATGGTCAGATCATGATTCAGGTAAAGGGCCAGGAGATACCGCCCTGTCCTGCCGTTGCCGTCGTAGAACGGGTGAATGTACTCGAATAGGAAATGCGACATGATAGCCGCCTGCAGGCGAGGAATCTCGTCGGAGGTTGCGAGATGAATCATATCCGCGAGAAGCGCGCTGATATTGCCTTCGCCACTGACGCCGTTATGAATTGCAAGACCATGCGGCCACTTCAGCTCCATCGCTTATTCTGGTAGAACTTCGCGGAATCATATACACCTATCACATCACTGATAGTTTTCAATAAAGCAGCATTAGCCGCACCGCCTCCATACAACGGCGAGTCCCCGTCCTCTGCTCCTCGAGCCAGTCGCGATGCCACATGCGCAACGCCTCTCGACTGGGATAACCCAACTCGCGGATCACATCCGCAACGCAGCACTCGTACCGCACATACAACTCAACCGCACACCGACGCTGCTCCTTGCTGTACTTCACCATGGCCGCCCCCCTCGAATCACAGTCCAAGAAAACGGCACCACCCCCAAATGATAAGTATTGCTTGTCATGGAACGCCTCCCCAGATTGCGTTCTACACTGGTCAACTTCCACTTGGCCAACCTCTGCCTGGCCAAGCCATACAGGCCAAGCCTTCGAGCGATTACATGCCGCCAATCTCGTCCGCCTGAACTTGCCGTCTCTTGCCACGAGCGCAACATTCCCGGGAAAGCAGCGCAACCGGCAAGCGAGATGGCCACCATCCTGCCGCCTTTTCTGCCTCATCAGCCCATTTTCTACCTCATTTTGATAAAATATGATGCAGAAAAGTTCGTATGATGCAGAAAATGAGGCAGTATGAGATCATTCGACTACATCGAATCAGGTAAGACGTTGCTCACCCCGCACACCACGAGTTTGCTTGCCGCGATTCACGAGGCAAAAGGGCGCCAAAGCATACAGACAACGATCAGACCGGATATATTGGAGACGCTGGTTGCCGTCGCGCGCATCCAAAGCACAGATGCCTCAAACCGCATCGAAGGTATTTCCACCAGCGATAGCAGGCTCAACGATCTCGTCTCGGAGAAAGCCACACCGCGCAATCGCAATGAAGAAGAGATTGCCGGTTACCGTGACGTGCTATCAGCTATTCACGAAAGCCACGACTATATTCCGATTACCCCGAACGTCATTCTTCAACTGCACCGCGACCTCTTCCGGCACACACCACTGACCTTTGCGGGGCATTTCAAGGACAGTGACAACGTCATCATCGAACGAGATGCACACGGGACCAGCACCGTGCGATTCGCCCCACCGTCCGCACTTGCCACACCGGAACTGATCGAACGCGCGTGTTCCGCCTACACGCAAGCAATCCGAGATGGACATACCGATCCATTGCTTGCCATCGCCATGTTCATTCTCGATTTCACCTGCATACATCCGTTCAATGACGGCAACGGCCGCATGAGTCGGCTACTCACGCTCCTGATGTTGTACCGCAATGGCTATATGGTCGGCAAATACATCAGTATCGAACACCTTATCGAGCAAAGTAAACGCACTTATTATGAGGCGCTGGACGCAAGCACCCAAGGATGGGACGACAACGCCAATGATTATGCGCCATTCACGAACTACCTGCTTGGCATCATACTGTCCGCGTGCAAGGAATTCGACGAACGCATCAATCTCACGGCAGGCGGCAGAGCGCAGGGAGCACCGCGAGTAGTCACCAAGGGAACGCGGATTGAAGCACTGCTTGATCAATCCCTAGTTCCACTCTCCAAGGCCGATATTCTCGCTCGCATGCCCGATACCAGCACCACCACCATTGAGCGCACGCTGAAATCACTGTTGGACTCCGGTACGATCATCAAAATCGGTGCCGGTCGCAGCACCCGCTATGTGAAACGCCGCTAAACGCATCCTTGTGCGCAACATCTCGTCACTCTTCCGGCGCTCCGCTGGCCACGCGAATCATCGCGTACTGGGACTCGTAGAGGCGGTAGTACGCGCCCTTGGCGGCGAGCAGCTGCGCGTGCGAGCCGTGCTCGACGATCTGGCCGTGATCGATGTAGAAGATCTCGTCCGCGTTCTCGATCGTCGACAGGCGGTGCGCGATGATGAAGCTCGTGCGCCCCTTGAGCAGATGCTGCAGGCCGGCCTGCAGCGCCTCCTCGGTGCGCGTGTCGATGTTGCTCGTCGCCTCGTCCAGGATCAGGATACGCGGGTCGGCGAGCAGCACGCGCGCGAAGGCGATGAGCTGGCGCTGGCCGGCCGACAGGGTCGATCCGCGCTCCTCCACCACCGTGTCGTACCCGTCGGGCAGTTCCATGATGAACTCGTGCGCGTGCACGGCCTTCGCCGCCGCCTCGATTTCCTCGTCGGTGGCGTCGAGCTTGCCGTAGCGGATGTTCTCGCGCACGTTGCCGGAGAAGATGAAGGTGTCCTGCAGCATCACGCCCATCTGCCGGCGCAGCGATGCGAGCGTCACGTCGCGCACGTCGTGGCCGTCGATCGTCACCGAGCCCTCGGACACGTCGTAGAAGCGCGACAGCAGGTTGATGATCGTCGTCTTGCCGGCGCCCGTCGGGCCGACCAGCGCGATCGTGCGCCCCGGTTCGACGTGGAAGTCCACGAGGTTGAGGATGTTACGGCCGTCCTTCTCGTAGCGGAACACCACGTCGTTGAAGTCGACGCGCCCGCGAATCTGCGGCAGGTCCGCCGCGTCGGGCTTGTTGCGGATCTCCGGCGTGACGTCGAGCGTCTCGAAGATGCGCTCGAGGTACGCCGAGCAGGTGATGAGCTGGTTGTAGAAGTTGCCGATGTTGATCACCGGATTCCAGAAGTTGTTCGCGTAGCCGACGAACGCGATGAGCACGCCGGTGGTCACGTTCACGCCCCCGAAGCCCATCACGCCGACGAAGTAGATGAACGAGATGGTCATCACGGAGATGGTCTGCACGCCCGGCCACATGAGGAACTGGGCCTGCTCCTGCGCGAAGGTCTGCGTGGTCTTCACGCCGGCGATCGACTCGTGGATGTAGGCGTTCAGGTTGCTCTGCTTGTTGGAGAGCTTCTGGAAGGCGCGCCGCTGGAAGATCTGCAGCACGCGCACCCAGATGATGAGCACCGGGAACAGGATCAAGCTCCACAGGGCCAGCTGCCAGTCGATCACGAACATCACGATCAGAGTGATCACGAAGGTGAACACGTCGGAGATCACGTTGATCAGACCGGAGCTCAGCGTGTCCGAAAGCGTGTTCACATAGTTGACCACGCGGATCAGGATCTTGCCGTGCGGGCGCGAATCGAAGTAGCTGAAGGGCAGCGTCTGGATATGCGTGAAGATATCGCGGCGCATGTCCTTGAGCATGAGCTGGCCGACGCGCGTGATCGCCACCGTGCGGTAGCGCAGCCCGAACTCGTACAGCACGATCAGCGCGGCGAGGATTACGGCGAGGATGCCGAGCTTGCCAAGGTCCTTGTTCGGGATCGCCTCGTCGATCATGATCTTGGTCAGGTACGGCACGGCGACGACGATGCAGCTCATCGAGATGACGACGACGAGAATGCGCGCCACCTGTGCCATATACGGTTTGAGATATTTGCCGACGCGAGCGATGTCGTGGAGGTTGATGGACTCCTCCAGCTCCTCATCCTCGCGGAATGTATTGCGTTGTGCCATAAGTCCTCTTCTAAAAACCTTGTGCGACGCCGGACTGGAGTCCGAGCTGCTTGTGGTAGATGTCCCAGTAGCGGCCGTGTGCGGCCACGAGTTCGGCGTGGGTGCCGCGTTCGACGATACGTCCGTGCTCGAGCACCAGAATCAGGTCGGAATCCTTGACCGACGAGATGCGGTGGGCGATGGCGACGATGGTCTTGCCGCCGTCCATCTCCTTGAGGTGCTTCTGGATCTCCGCCTCAGTCTCCATATCGACGGCCGAGGTCGTATCGTCCATAATCAGGATCGACGGATTGTCCGCGAGCGCGCGGGCCAGCGACAGGCGCTGCTTCTGCCCGCCGGACAGGCCCACGCCGCGTTCGCCCACGACGGTGTCATAACCCTGCGGCATCGACCTGATGAAATTGTCCGTGCCGGCGATCTGGGCCATTTTCCGGATATATCGGTCGTCGCTATCATCGCTGGCACCAAAACCGATGTTGCCGCCGATGGTGTCGGAGAACAGGAACGTATCCTGCGCCACGATGCACACCTGCGAGCGCAAGGTGGTCAGCGGCCAGTCGCGTGCGTCGATGCCGTCGATGAGCACATGGCCCACGGTCGGGTCGTAGAAGCGGGAGATAAGGCTGACGAGCGTGGACTTGCCCGCGCCGGTTTCGCCGAGGATGCCGAGCTTGGAGCCGGCGGGCACGGTGAAGTCGAGGTCCTTGAGGATCGGGGTCTCCGGGTCGTCCGGGAAGGCGAAACTGACGTGGTCGAAGCGGATGTCGCCCTTGATGTGCAGCGGGCAGGACTTGCGTTCGGCGGACTGCTGGGCACCGGATGTTCCGGAAGCCCCGGGCGCTCCGGTAGCCTCATCATCGTGCTTGACCTGCTCGACGATCGTGACCGCCTGCTTGACGGCTTCGGCCGCGTCGGGCTTCTCCACGATGCGCGGCTGTTCGGTGAGCAGCTTACGAATCTTGATGCAGCTGGCGTTGAATCGCTGCCAGTCGTTGATGAGCCAGCCGGACTGGCGCACCGGGCCGTCGATCATCCACAGGAAGGAGTTGAAACTCACCAGATTGCCGAGGGTCATGTAGCCCTTGATGACAAGAAAGCCGCCGAGGCCGAGCGTGATGAGCTGCAGCGAGAAGCCGAGGCCGTCCAGCCAGGGCATGTACTTGCGCGAGTTGTAGGCCAGGGCCATGTTGCGCTGCATGTAATCGTCGTTGTGCTCGTCGAACTTTTCGGTCTCGTACGGTTCGCGCACGAATGCCTTGACCACACGGTTGCCCTCGATGTTCTCTTCGACCATGGAGTTGAGGGAGGCCAGCGAGTTGCGGATGGCGAAGAACAGCGGGTGAGCGTGCGTGGACAGGCCGCGCGTGAGCACAAAAATGAACGGCGTGACGCAGGCCAGGACGAGCGCGAGTCGCCAGTCGATGGCGAACATCACACACAGGGCGCCCACGAACATGACCACGCAGTCGGCGATCTGATAGCTCACCCAACTCAGGCAGTGGCGGATCGCGTCAGTGTCGGAGGTCAGGCGGCTCATGATGTCGCCGGTGCGTGTGTGGTTGAAGTACGTGAAGTCGAGCTCGTGCAGCTTCTCGTATTCGTCGGAGACGAGGCGGTAGACCGAGTTCTGGCCGAAACGCTCCATCCACATCTGGTAGCCGTATCGCGCGCCCACGCGGATGATGGTCATGAGGATCATCAGTCCACACAGACGTGGCAGTTCGTCGGCATGTCCGCCGACGATGACGCGGTCCACGATGATGCCGGACAGAATCGGAATGGTTAGGGCCATCGTGTTATTGGCGATGAACAGTAGGAGCGCGCCTGCCACGCGGGGCAGGTCTGGTTTGCAGTATGGCAGCACCCATTTGAGGTTGCTTGCGCTGGTATTGATTCCCGGATCGACGTACATGTGAGGAGATCACCGTTTCTTGGGGATTGTTTGCTTGTGGTATGGTGCGGCATGCTCCTGCGCCGCACGCGGCAATCGCTGCCGCCGCGATTCACGATCAGCCGTGCTTCGCACTGCGCCTGTCATTGGCCGCATGACCGAAGCTCTCCTTCATCGGTCGAAGCACGTTCGACTTTCGCAAACGCGTACTAGTCTAGACGGCCTGCGTCCAATCGCAACGGCCCGCAACTCTGCGTGTTCCCCGCATTAGCAACGCGGCACGACCCAATTCGCGACGCATTCCCCGGAATGTGTCGCGCGAAACGTTGCGCATGCGGCAATGCACGCTCGAGACCTGTTGCATACCAGTCGACCAAATTATAGAATCATAATTAAGTAAATTACGATTCTATTCTGCGAATGCAAATGGCGCAGCATGCCATCCGGTCTGCAGCAGTTGGAAGTGCTGCGCAATCGCGCCAGACTGCTGCACCCCGAAACCAGCCATTACATACTGTTCTCCAAATCAGGCTTCGACGAGCACGTCGCCGCCCGCGCGGCGCAAGACGGTACAGTGACGCTTGTCGATTTTGCGGATATGGATTAGTCGGTTCACTCCATTGCGGACGGTAAGGGTGAAGTAACAGGCTGGGTCAATGGGCCGAACCGCTAGGCCGGGCAACAGACCCAATCCGCGACACATTTCCGGGGAAGTGGTGCATGTCATATCACGCTCAAACAACCCAGCATATATATGGGCAGGTATTCGGTTCGGCCAACAGTCTCCACGTTGCCATCATGGAACACGTAGGCATGGGCAAACCGATAATTGTCGGTATCCAGTAGGTTGTTCATGGCCCGATGCCGCGTATAGTCCTTGCCTGATTTGATTTCAACCAGTGAAATATCATCCAGACCTTGCTGCACAACAAAATCAACTTCCCCAATACGGTTCTGGTTGAAGTAATGCAGTTCCAATCCCTGTGCAAACAGTTCCTGAGCCGCTGCATTCTCGAAAATCGACCCGTAATTCATACTGGATCGGTGATTCACAATCTCCAAGTCCACACTGCGTATCAAACGGGAGGTCAGCAAACCGACATCGTTCATGTACAGTTTAAACGTGTTCTCGTCGGCATGCTCCGTCAGCGGGTATTCAGGGTTCTGCACGCGCGAAGTAGGCAAGGCGATACCTGCGTTCGCCAACCAATCGAACGCCGTCTGCATATGAGCGAACCTGATATTCTTGCCCAACTTGGAGAACTTGAATCGTTTGTTTTCCGCATTGAGCTGACTTGGAATCGCCTCGTAAATGCTCTTGATATGACGACGTTCCACCAAATCGGAGACATATTTGGTGATGTCGTATTCATAGGTATCGAATATGGCCTGCTGAGTATTGCGGATCTTGACAATATCGGCAGAATCCACGAATGACTGCACTGCGTCGGGCATGCCACCAATCAGCAGATACTTGTACCACAGGTCGGTGAGCCGTTCATGTAGATAATCGGGAACCTCCCGTCGATCCACATAACATTCACGTTTTACGTATTGTGCGACGGAATCGGCATCTCCCGCAACACGTGAGATATGCAAAAGTGCCGCACGCTGAATGGTGATCAGCGTACGGCACTGCGCGAAACGCGTGAAATCCGCAGAACGCACGAAACTCACGAAACAGATAAAACGTACAAAACGCAAGCAAGGCGAAGACAACGAGAACAGACAGAGACAGACATCCTACAGGTCAGAACGCCAGCGAACGCACGTAGGAACCAACTTGCGGGCGAACGGGAACCAACGAGCCGTCCGAATCATAATCGAGCGGCGCGAATACCACTTCGCGATGGCAACCATCGCCTCCAGCCCAGCGACCGGCCGGATTGTAGGCGAACCGGTGATACGCGATAATCCATTCGTCGGTACCGGGAATATTCACGATATTGTGATGACCGGTGGCATACAGCTTGCGCGCCGGGTCTTGTTCGATCAGCACGCGCGGTTCGCTCCAGGGCCCATGCAGCGATTCGGCCATCGCGTACTTGACGCAGTATTCCGGCTCTCGGGCGTCGTTCTCCGACCAGCTGGCGTAGTAGATGCCGTTGCGCTTGTGAATCCAGATGGCTTCACGGAAATCGCCCGGCACCCAGCTGAAAGCGCGCGATTCGTCGAACGACAGACAGTCCTCATTGAGCGGCGCGGCCCAAGCTATGCCGTTGCCCCACAGGAAGTACCGGGTGCCATCATCCTCCACGTATACGCCGGGGTCAATGGTGTGGCAATCGAACGTACCTTCGCGCACGATTGGTTCGGGCTCAGGCACGAACGGCCCGCACGGGGATTCGCCCACAGCGGCGCCGATCTGGGAACCGGCCACAAAGTAGAACACGTATTTGCCGTCCGCGCGCTGTACCACGGAAGGCGCCCAAGCACCATCCGAGCCATCCCACCACGGCACATCGCGCAAGTCGAGCGCCGGATATCGCTCCCATGTGGCCAAGTCGTCGGACACATACACACTGAACGCGGTGGTGTCCCAATTATCCACACCGTCATCGGTGCAGTACAGGAAATATCGGCCATCGAAAATGGCAAGATTCGGGTCGGCGCAATACCTGCGCAGCGGATTAGTGGTCAGTACCGCGTTATTCACGCGATGAGGAAGGCCGTCACGAGGCACGGCTCTCGGTTTTGGCGATGTTTGTAGCACAGTGCCAACAGTACCCATGGGAAATTCTTATCTGGTGAAGAACAGGGCTCCCCACACGCCGCAGAAGGAGATGATATGAGCGTAGTGGGGAGCCGGAATTAATACCGTGATCAGCCAGCCGACTAGTCGATCAGCCGATCAGCCCTTGACCGAACCGGCGACGAGGCCGGAGATGATCCACTTCTGGCAGAAGATGAAGAACACGAACACGGGCAGCAGGGCGAGCACGGTGATGGTCATGAAGCTCGGCCAATCGGTCGAGAACTGGCCCACCGCGTTGTACACCTGCAGCACGATTGTGCGCAGTTCCGAGCTGGAGAGGAACACATTCGCGTTCATGAAGTCGTTCCACGTGCCCATCGTCTGGAACACGACCACGGTCGTCAGGATCGGGCGGATCAGCGGCATCACGATCGACCAGAAGATGCGCAGCGGGCCGGCACCGTCGATGCGTGCCGCCTCGATCAGTTCGAACGGCAGGCTGCGCATGTACCCGACGATCAGGAAGTAGCAGAACACCGCTCCGCCCAGGTAGATAATCACCAGTCCGGCCAAGGTGTTGACCAGGTGCGCGTTCGCCTCCATGCGGTACAGGGGGATCAGCGTCGTCTGCGCCGGCACGACGAACGCGACCATCAGGATCGCGCCGACCGCGGCGGTGAACGTGGACTTGCGCAGGATCATGCCGTATGCGGCCAGGGCGCCGACGAGCACCTGGATCACGACCGCGAAGAACGTGACGATCAACGTGTTCAGCAGGGAGCGGAGCACCGGGACCGTCTCGAACGCGTTGATGTAGTTCTTGATCGTCCATTCCTTCGGCAGGCCGAGCGGGTTGGCGGACATGTCCGGAATCGTCTTGAACGTGTTGATCAGGATGTACCACAGCGGAACCGCGCATACCAGCGCGATCAGGATCATCACCACGCTGGTGACCGCCGAACCGATCCTCTTGCGCGTCGTGAAATTCATGCCCTTCGGCGCGGCCGTGACGGAAGAAGCCTTGTTGCCCATGATTTACTCGAACCTCCTCGAGATCAGGTTGGAAATGCCCATCTGAAGGAACACCACGACGCCCGTGGCGATGAAGAACAGGACCGCCAGCGCGGAACCGATGCCGTACTGCGACTGGCCGATGCCCTGCTGGATGATCGACTGCGTGACCGTGTACGTCGAATAGCCCGGGCCGCCCTTGGTCATCGTGAACGGCAGGTCGTACACCTTCAGGCCGCCCGACATGAGCAGGAACGTCGAGGTCACGATGCCTGGCATCAGCTGCGGCAGGGTGATATGCGCGAACTGCTGCCACTTGTTCGCACCGTCCACGGTCGCCTGCTCGTACAGGTCCGCGGGGATCGCCTGCAGGAACGCCAAGTAAAGGGTCGCATGCCAGCCGATCTGCGCCCAGATCGCGATGAAGATCACGCAGAACTTCGCCAGAGAGTTGTTCGACAGCCACGGCACCGGTCCCAAACCGAACGCCGCGAGCACGCTGTTGACCACGCCGGTCTTCATCGGGGAGAAGATGTACTTCCACACCATGCCCATGATGGCCAGCGACGGCACCGAGAAGAAGAAGAACACAGAGCGCACGAAATCACGGCCGACGAACTTGCGGTTGAGGATGACCGCCAGCGGAATGGCGATCACGGTCACCCCGACCATCACCACGATCGCGTACAGGATCGTGAAGCCCAGGCCCTGCAGGGTGGACGGATCCGTAAACACCTTCTTGTAATTGTCCAGACCGACCCAGTTCATGTCCATGCTGTAACCGTTGAAGTCGGTGAACGAGAAGTACGCGGTCTGTGCCAACGGCACCAGGAACAGAACCACGAACACCGCCAGGATCGGCAGCAGGAACCAGAACGATGTCACGTCCTCATGCAGGCCACGCGCACGACGACGCCGACGATACAGGTCTTCGTCCAACGGCGGCAGGTTGCCGACCGCCGAGCCTTGCATTGTTGCGCTCATATGCCATCCTCCTTTGACATTGGCTTATGACCGAAATCCGATTGCGGGCATGCGAAGGGCGACCAGCCGCAGCCGACAGGCCGCCCCATTACCATGCGCACGGTTCATGACGAACCGGAGATTGTAGTTATCTATGTGTGATTATGTGTGATTATGTGCGATCCGTTGCGGGTCACTGCGCGGCCGCGACCTTGGCGTCGATGTTCTTGGCATACTGGTCGGGCGTGATCTGCCCCTGCACCAGCTGCTGGTTCTGCGCCTTGAGTTCGCTCTTGAGAATGTCCGGCTTCGAATAGAAGTTGGTGTGCAGGTAGTACTTGCCGGTCTTGATGTCCTGATCGTAGACCTTCTGGTACTGCGTCATCACCGTAGCGTCGAACCCGTCGACAGTGACAGCGTCGCCGGCGTCGTTACGCTTCTGCAGCGCCCACTTGCTTGACAGGAAGGTGAGGAACTTCTCGGCGGCCTTGAGCTTGTCGCCGTCGAGCTTCGCGTAGATCGCCCACGCCGGGGAGGCGGAGCCCTGCGCGTACTGCGTGTAGTCGTCGCCGAGCTTGGGCATCGGGGCGAAGTCCCAGTTCATGCCGGCCTGTTCGAAGGTGGCAAAGTCCCACGCGCCGTCGACGATCATCGCGACCTGTCCGTTGGTGAACTGCGTCTTCATGTCGTCGCCGCTGATGCCGACCGTGTCACGGGTCACGCCACCCTCATCGTACAGGCGGATGTATTCCTTGACGGCCTCGAGCTCGTCGGTGCCCGGCGTCTGGTTGTCCTGCGTGGACAGCGTGGTCGGGTCGACGCCCTTCTTCTCGAGGATGGATCCCTGGAAGGCGTCGATGAAGCGGCTCGGCTCGTCGGCGTTCGGCTCGAGGAACGGCTCGATGCCGGCGTTCTTGAGCTTCTTGCACAGCTTGAGGAAGTCGTCCCAGTTCGCCGGCGGCTCGTCGTAGCCGACCTGCTTGAGCAGATCCTTATTGTAGGCGATGCCGGAGACCCACGAGGTGATCGACATGCCGTAGGTCTTGCCGTCGCGGCCGACGAAGTCCTTGTTGGCCTGGGAGATGTTCTTCATGAACGACTCGTCGGTCAGGTCCTTGGCGTAGCCGTTGTCGATGAGGTCGTCGCGATTCTCGGAGGTGATGATGAACACGTCCGGGGCCTGGTTGCCGACGAGACGGGTCTGCAGCGTGGAGATGTACTCGCTGGTCGGCGGCGCGTAGCTGAAATCGATCTTGATGTCCGGGTTTTCCTTCTCGAACTCGTCGATGTACGGCTTGGACGTCTGCTCGTTGTCCCAGCTCAGGTAGCTGAGCCGGATCTTGCCGGCGTCGGCGTCCGAGCCGCAGGCGGCCAGCGGGACCAGCATCGCTCCCGCGCAGGCCAGAGCGAGCATTCGTTTGCCCCAGATCTTCATTGACATTGCAACTCTCCTTTGTGTCGGTGGCATACGCCATGTTGTATGCCGAAAAACCACATTGCCTTCCGTGCAAGAGCCCGGTTTTAAACCGATTTAATCTTGTAGTCGCATTTATAGCACTCCGTTCAAACGGTGTCAACTCGTTGCAAAGCCTTTTAAACACAAGGGCTGTGGAACGCGCGGAATCGCACCGGACAACGAAAAATAATTAAACAAAAAACGCCGCGAGTTGTCCCACCAATCGGCGATCCACCGCGAACAACCACCGGACGACCGATCAGCGCGTGCGGTTGGACGACTCGCGCACCAGCACCTCATAACCCACCGTGACATGCTTGGGCATGGCCGGCGCGCCGTGACGCCCCTCCTCGATGCGCTCGCACAGGATGTCGACGGCCTCGCGGGCAAGCTTGTCGATGTCCACCGCGATCGTGCTCAGCGTCGGCGCGCTGTACGATCCCTCGCGCACGCCGTCGAAGCCGATCACCGCCACGTCGTCCGGCACGCCGATGCCATGCTCGCGCAACGCGCGCAACGCGCCGAAAGCGATCGCGTCGGTCATGCAGAACAGCCCGTCGAACGGGAAGTTCCCCTCCTCGATGCGCCGCGAAACCGCGCGGTACGCGTCGTCGGTGCCCCAGTCGAACAGCTGGATCGTGTCGGCCTTGGTCAGCGTGCGCTCATGCCGCTCGAACGCGCGATGGCAGCCGGTCAGACGTCGGTCGCCCACGTGCATCGACCGGCACGCCTGGTCGGCCGGCATGAAGTCCGTACCGACCAGCCCGACGCGCTCGCACCCTATCTCGAACAGGTGCGTCACCGCGGCCTCGGCGCCGTTCTCGCACGGCGTGAACACCGAGTCGAACGGCCCTTGGTACGACTGGTCATCGAGCAGCACCACCGGCTTGCCCCCGCTTAGCTCAATGATCTCGGCGTCGCTCAGGCCGCCCGCGCTCAGGATCACGCCGTCGCAGAACTTGTTGGCGACCTTCTCGAGGATGCTTTTCTCATGGCCGACCTTGCCGGTCGAGATCTGCTGCGCCACGGCCTGGATGCCGCGGTCGAACGCCGCATTCGACACGCCGGCGAGCAGCTGCGCGTAGAACGGCCGGTCAAGCTGGAAAACGGCGGCCTCGATCACGCCGGTTCGCCCCGAACGCAGGCTCTTGGCAGTGATGTTGACCGAATAGTTCATCCGATTGGCCACGTCGATGATGTGCCGTGCCGTTTCTTGTTTAATTCTGGGATCGCCGCGCAGGGCGAACGACACGGACGCAGGAGAGACACCCGCCGCCTTCGCGACATCACGCATCGTCACCGCCATGGCGTCCTCCTTAGGTATTTATGGGCTTTTCGGCATCTCACCGAGCAGCTGCCGACACCTTCAATCATCCATTTGACGAAGACAACCTCGACGTACATAATGGTCACCAGGAATTAAATCGGTTTAACACTGAAGGGGTAACGTCACCACACACGGGGACCGCCGCTCCCGACGGCGCGACGCCGAACCACCCCAACGCGAGTCCCCCGCACGCCGGCCACAACGCCGAGACCGGCCGCAGGCCGCATCATCGTCATCGCAAAGGAGTACGCATCATGACCGACACCATGGCACACACCCAACCCGCATCACCCGCATCGTCCGCACCGACCATCACCGCACCGGGCGGCCGCTTCGTCTTCGGCGGCGACTGGAACCCCGAGCAGTGGGACGAATCCACCTGGGCGGACGACATCGCCAAACTCGAACGCGCCGGCATCAACGAGGCCACCATCAACGTGTTCTCCTGGGCGCTAATCCAGCCGGACGAGAGCCGCTACGACTTCGCCATGCTCGACCGCATCGTCGACCTGCTGGTCGCGCACGACTTCGGCTTCGTCCTGGCCACGTCCACCGGCGCGCTACCCGCATGGATCGCGCAACGCTACCCCGACGCCACGCGCACCGACTACGAAGGCCGTCGTCACCGCTTCGGCGTGCGGCACAACGCCTGCCCGAATTCGCCGAACTTCCTGCGCCTGGCCGGCGCGCTGGCCGGCAAGCTCGCCGAACGCTACGGCGCCAACGACCATCTGATCGCCTGGCACATCTCCAACGAGCTCGGCGGCCGCTGCTACTGCGACAACTGCGCCGCCGCCTTCCGCGTCTGGCTCGAACGCAAGTACGGTTCGATCGAGGCGTTGAACCGCGCGTGGAACGCGAACTTCTGGAGCCACACCTACGCCGATTTCGCCCAGATCCTACCGCCGAACGCGATCAGCGACGGACTGGACGGCGAGCGCGCCACTCTGTCCGCCTGCAGCATCGACTACAAGCGGTTCCAGTCCGACTCGCTGCTGGGCACCTACGTCACCGAGCGCGACGCGATCCGCGCGTTCGACGCGATGCATCCGATCACCACGAACCTCATGGACACCTACGAGGGTGCCGATTATTTCCGTTGGGGGCGCGAGATGGACGTGATCAGCTGGGACGATTATCCGTTCCCGCACACCACGCCTTCCGACAATGCGTTCAAGCACGATCTGATGCGCGGCGTGGGCGACGGCAGGCCGTTCATGCTCATGGAGTCGACACCGAACCAGACGAACTGGCAGGAGTGCAACGTACTGCGCGCGCCCGGGCGGATGCGTGCGGAAAGCTATCAGGCGGTCGCGCATGGCGCGGATACCGTGCAGTATTTCCAGCTCAAGCAGTCGCGCGGCGGGTTCGAGAAGTACCATGGCGCGGTGATCTCGCACGGCGGGCGCGAGGACGAGCGCGTGTACGGCGAGGTGCGTGCGCTCGGCGGCGAGCTGGCGGCGCACGGCGCGCGGTTCGTGGGCGGTCTGACCGAGGCGCCGGTCGCGCTGATGTTCGACTGGGATTCGTATTGGTCGACCGAGAACATCTCGTTGCTGCCGAAGGGCTTCGACTATCCGGATCAGGTGCGGCGCTGGTATGCGCCGTTCCACCACCGCAACATCGCGGTGGATGTGGTGCCGGAAGACATTGACGCCGGGCGGCTGGCGGGCTATCGCGTGCTGGTCGCGCCGGCGCTCATGATGGCCAAGCCGGGCGTTCGTGAGCTGGTCGAGGGGTTCGTGCGCGCCGGCGGCACGTTCCTGGCGACGGTGATGGCAGGCATGCACGACGAGCATGACAACGTGATCCTCGGCGGATACCCGGGCGCGTTCCGTGAGGTGTGCGGCATGCGCATGGAGGAGATGGACATGATCCCGGACGGCCGCGACGTGCGTGTCGTGTTCGGTTCGGGCGAGGGCGAGGACGCGGACACGGACGGGTCCCGGGTCTCGCTGGTTGCCGGGCTGATCAAGCTCGACGGCGGGGCGCGCCCGCTGGCGGCCTACGCCGGCGACGTGTTCTACCGGGGTACGCCGGCGGTGACGGTGAACGATTTCGGCGCGGGCACGGCGTATTTCGCCGGTGCGGTGCTGGACGAGGCCGGCATGGACGCCGTGGTCGGCGACGTGGTGCGCCGGGCCGGCGTTACCGGCATCGTCTCGCCGGAGCCGGTGGAGGTGGTTACGCGGCGGTACCCGTTACGCGGGGAGTCGTTGACGTTCGTGATCAACCATGCGGATACGGCCACGGCGTGGCAGGATACGCCGTTCGCCGGATGCGAGTCGGTGCTTGACGGCACGGTACTGGGCAGGGATCTGGTGCTGGAGCCGTACGGCGTGACGGTGGTGCGCACCGCGGCATGACGGATTCGACCGCCGGCCGGTCGCGGACCATATCCCAAGTCAGCAACCGGCCGAACCATATCTCGCGGCTTCAGTCATCCTTCATCATCAGTATTCGGTAGCGGCCCTAAATCAGCTCCGCCATCCGGCTCATAATCACTCGCCAACCACGGGCGGAAGTAGCTCCCGACTATCCACAGTGGGACATTGGTCAGCCAATCCTGCTCCTTGTAATTCCGCATCGACGTACGGTAACCGCAAATCCCGTATTTGTCGCACAGCCACTTCAAGCTACGCTTATGACGCTCGGTACCAGCTTTGGCCTCCAGCGGAATGATTGCGCCATTGCCTGCAAAGACAAAATCAACTGCTCCCGTACTGTTCGCATTCGACCAGTACATCGGTGTGATGCCGGCGGCCACTAATTGCTGGCAAACATACTGTTCCGTTAACGCACCACGGAATTCGGTCAGCCCGCCATCACCAAGGACCACGCTTGCGGGAGTCAGATCCAGGGCCGCTGCCAGCAGCCCAACATCATGGAGATACAGTTTGAACGCGGAATCATCACGGTATGACGGCAATGGTGCCGCAGGTTTTTCGACGCGATACACCCGCAACGCAAGACCAGAATCGACAATCTGCTGAATCGCGGATTCATATTGCGCCGCCCGAGCGCCACGAGCGATGTGGCCAAAAATAAATTTATGATTCTCACGCGCCAGATGGGACGGAATCGAGGAAAACACCAAACGCATTTTCTCACTATCCACACCGGTTCTGGGATGTTTGGAAAAGTCCATGTCGTAATTGGATAACAATTCTTTCTGCACGGCACGCGCATGCTGATAGCCATCTTCTACAAATGTCTCAACGACTTCGGGCATGCCGCCAACAAAACAGTACTGACGAACCCTTCGCTCTAAACGTTCCGCAAATCCCCCAAGTGTCTCAATACGCTGGTTCCGGATGCGTTCGGCTATCACTCCATCACCGACCGCTTCCAAGAACTCCACAAACGTCATCGGATACATATCGATGGAGGTGACACTGCCAACCGGGAATGACAGGTCTTCGTGCTGAGCCATGCCCAGATAGGAGCCCGCTACAGCGACATGGAGATCCGGCATTTCTTCATGGAGCGCTTTCAACAGAGTCAGTAAATCAGGGATTTCCTGTATCTCGTCGATGCACAGCAGCGTCTTGCCGGGCCGAACGCGAACCCCATTAAACGCCTCCATGGAATCAAGCAACATGTGCACCGAATCCACACCTGTCAACGCAGCCTTTGCACCGCCATCGAACAAGTTGACATAAGAAAATGACTCGAACTTGTCCCGACCCAGCACCTTAAGCACATGAGTCTTGCCTACCTGTCTCGCGCCGCACAGCACTATCGGCTTGTGCTCCGTCGCTTCAGCCCATGCCGACAACCTGGTATATATATCTCGCCTGAACTCCGCCATGCCGCCCTCCCTATCGCATGGAACCGTACATCACAAATCACTGTCCTGTCGCCCCATCATACCGCAATACACATTTTTCCTAGGGTTGCAATTCGCGTATTCTACATTTTTCCTAGGGTTGCGATTGTCCAAAATTACATTTTTCCTAGGGTTAATAATGCAGAATACTGCACTTTTCCCAGGGTTAGTACCCTGACCTTCCCTAATCACACGGTGTTGTAAAGGCGGGCGGGGAAGGCGTCGCGGTATTGGCCGGGGGTGAGTCCGGGGCGGCGCTTAAAGACGCGCATGAAGTATTTTGGGTCGGCGTAGCCCACGTCGTGCGCGAGAGCGTGCGGGATTTTTATACGGACTGTGTTCTTTCTGATCAACCGGCAAAGCAAGCGATGGCGCAAATGCTTGGCGTAATTTGCAATCCTCTAACTTCGACGCTGTGGTGCGGGTTAGGGCAACGAAACATTACAGTAGCAGCAGATGGCAAATGGTTCGTAGCGGATTCATGCACGTCGCTGTCATCAAGTATCCAAGGTTTCGCACTGCCACTCATCGCGCAGACCATCACGGGCTCACCGGCACAGGCGACGCTGCTGGATTCAATCATGACCCTGATATCGTCGGTATTGCGGCTGCCAAGTGGCGTGGTACAAGATAAGTACGACCGCAAAAAACTTATGATTGCATTCGGCCTGATTGGTTTCGCACTGTTCGGCATATGCGCGGCCCTAGGATGGGCGGGATTACTCATATACCCGGTGCTGATGGTACTTGCGATATGCCTCGGCATGGGCATGATTGAGACGATTGCGGCCCCGGCGATCACATTTCTGTCCGGCATCGCCATGCAACACTGGGGCTACTCAGTCACGTCCGTGGCTTTGGGCTTGTGCATCGTGGCGGCCGCGATCCCTGCCGTGACAATGAGGGAACTGGTCACACTGCCTAAGCCGGATGGCTGGGAGGACCATATCCGCAAATCCGGGCTCACCAAGTTCTGACAACAAGTAAGGGCGACTATCTCCCGGATTTGTGACGCTCGGCAACCGTCAGCGTCACAAATCCGGGAAGAGGAAGGTGGATACGGTTTCAGCCGCGCGGGCAGCAAGGTGGACAAATCGTTGCCGGGGTGGAATCGCGGCAAGTATGCAAAAGCCTCCCGTTCGCGCGACGCATAAGCGCGCAAACGGGAGGCTTCCCAACCGCAGCATCATATGCAGAAATAAGGAGAGTAAGGCATATGCTGCCGCGGTCACACCCCGCCGGGAACCTGCCGCAGGCCGCGTCCGGCATCGAAAGCCATGCAGTCGATGCGTGCGGCCGACCGTTCCCGGCGCGGTGGCCATGTCAGACGTCAGTCAGACGTCATCACTTCTGCCAGCCGATGTCCTGCGGCAGGTTGCCGGCGAAGCCGGACGGGCCGTAGTTGGCCAGGCCCTTCTTCGCACCGAGGTACAAAGCCGGGTTGGAGACCGGGATGGTGCCGTACAGCTTGAGGGCTTCCTTCTCGGCGGCGTTGACGGCCTTGGTCTGCTCGTCGTAGTCGGAGAGGCCACCGGCCACCTTGACGAGCTTGTCGATCTTTGCGTTGCCCACGTAGGAGTAGTTGGACGAGCCGTCGGAGGTGTACAGCTGCGGGGCGGACACCACGAAGGTCATGGCGCTCGGAGCCTGCCAAGCCATCGGCAGCACCTGGTAGTTGCCGGAAGTCACGGTGTCGGAGAACTTGGACTCGGCCACGTTCACGACCTTGACCTTAATGCCGGCCTTCTTCATCATCGCCTGGTAGGCGTTGGCGAGGGCCTGCTGGGTGGCGTCGTCACCGAAGAAGGTGAAGGAGATCTCAAGGGTCTTGCCGCCCTTGGCGTAGTAGCCGTCCTTGCCCATCTTGTAGCCGTCGGCCTCAAGGGTCTTCTTGGTGTTGTCCACGTTGTACTTGGCTTCGGCGGGCAGGTTGTTCTCGTAGCCCTTCTGGAACGGCAGCAGCAGCTCGGAGCCCGGCTGCTCGGCCTTCCAGTTCAGGCCCTGGAACTGCACGTTGTTGTAGGTGTTCGCGTCGAAGGCCTGGGTGATGGCCTTGCGCACCTGCAGGTCGTCGAGCGGCTTGGACTTGCCGTTGTACTGGAGCACGCGGGTCTTGGTGCTGTAGCCGATGCGCAGCTGGGCGTCCTTGACGGAGCGGATGGCCTTGATGTCGTCCTTGGTGGAGGCCTCCACGGCGTCGATCTCGCCGTTCTGGAAGGCGTTGAGGGAGGCGGTGTCGGCCATCTGCTTGTAGACGATCTTGTCCAGCTTCGGCTTGTTGCCCCACCACTTCTCGTTCGGCACGAAGGTGACCTGGGAGTCGGAGAAGGAGTCGACCTTGTACGGACCGGCGGCCCACTCGTTGTGCGGGTTCTTCACCCAGCCCTGGGTGAAGGTCTTCGGGTCGGCGGCCTTCGGGTTCACCAGAGTGCCGAAGACTTCCTGCCACGGGTAGTACGGGGTCTTGTAGGTCACCTTGACCTGCTTCGGGCTGTCGCCCTGCTCAACGCTGGCGATACGGTCGAAGCCGTCGGTGCTCGGCGGGTTGTAGTCCGGGTTGGAGCCGTTGTTGGCTTCCCACGTGGCCTTGAAGGCGGTCCAGTCGATGTCAGAGCCGTCGTTCCACTTGGCCTTCGGGTTGATGTCGTACTGCACGACCATCGGATCCTTGCTCACGAGCTTCATGTCGGTCAGGAAGTCCGGGTTCACCTTAATCGGGGAGCCATTGACCCGGTCGGTCATGAGCAGGCTGGGCTGGTACCAGCTCCACAGCTCGGACATGTAGCCGGTGTTGCCGTCAGAAGACAGGTAGTTCCAGTTCGGGCCGACTTCGGTGATGGACAGGGTCAGCGTGCCGCCGTCCTTGACGTTGTCACGGCTCTGGTGGTTGTCGTAACGCTCGGTGACCTTCGGCATGGGCAGGTCGCCGGTGTACGACGAATCGATGCCGGCCGGCGGTTCGGTGGCGCTCGAGGCGTTGCTGGAACCGTTGCCATTGCCCGCGCCGCAGCCGGCAAGCAGCATGGCAAGCGCCGCAGTGGCCGCGGCGAGCGCGGTCAGCTTACGTGTCTTGTTCATTGTTATTTCCTCCTCTATATGGTTCCGACCGTCATGCGAAATGGCATGCAACCTGATGGCCGCTCGGTCGGGAAGTGTCATACGGCCGCAGCGCCGGGCGTTCGCCGCGGCAGCGGGCCTGTTGTTCGGCGCTCAGCTTGGGCATGAGCGGGCAGCGGCCCATGAACGGGCAGCCTTCGAACGTCTCGGTGGGGCTGGGCACCTCGCCCTGCAGCACGATGCGCTGGCGGGTGCGTTCCGCCTTCGGGTCCGGCACCGGCACGGCGCTGATGAGCGCCTGGGTGTACGGGTGCAACGGGTGCTCGAACACGTCTTCGGTGTCGCCGGATTCCACGATGCGGCCCAGGTACATCACCGCCACGCGGCTGGAGATATGGCGCACCACCGACAGGTTATGGGCCACGAACAGGTAGGCCACGCCCAGCTTGTTCTGCAGGTCCTCAAGCAGGTTGATCACGCCGGCCTGGATGGACACGTCCAGTGCGGAGACCGGCTCGTCGAGCAGCACGAGCTTCGGGTTGACCGACAGCGCACGCGCGATGGCGATGCGCTGGCGCTGACCGCCGGAGAACTGCGTGGGGAAGCGGTCCACCTGGTCGGGGTTCAGCTCCACCAGACGCATGAGTTCACCGATGCGTTCGCGGATCTGCTCTTTGGAGTAGTGCTGGACCTTCATCGGCTCGGCCAGGATGTCGTAGATCGGCAGGCGCGGGTCGAGCGAACTCATCGGGTCCTGGAAGACATACTGCACGGCCGAACGCAGCTCGCGGCGCTTCTCGCGCGGAATCTTGTGTTCGAGCTTGGTGCCGAACATCTCGATCTCGCCGTCCTGCGGCTGCTTGAACTCCATGATCTCCATGAGCGTGGTGGACTTGCCCGAGCCGGACTCGCCCACGAGCGCCACGGTCTCGCCTTCGCGCACGTCCAGCGTCACGTCGTCCACGGCCTTGACCTCGCCGATCTTGCGACGCAGGAAGCCGCCGGCGGTCAGCGGGAAGGTCTTGCGCATGTGCTTGACGTCGAGCACCATCTTGCGTTCGTCGCGCGGGATGCCGGCGAACTTCGACTTGGCGGCCTCGGCCACCGTGTACACGTCGTGGAAGGTCAGGCCCTTGTCCACGATCTCCTGGGTGCGGTGGCAGGCCACGAACTGGCCCGGGCGGCCCGGCACCGGCTCCATGGCCGGCTCGGTGGTGTGGCATATGTCGGTGGCCAGCGGGCAGCGCGGCGCGAACGGGCAGCCCTTGGGCATGTTGACCAGGTTCATCGGGGAGCCCGGAATCGGCACCAGACGGCTGTTGCGTTCGCGGTCGGAACGCGGCACGGCACCCAGCAGGCCCATGGTGTACGGCATGGCCGGGTGGTCGAAGATGGAGTCGACGTCCGCCTTCTCGACCGGGCGGCCGGCGTACATGACGACGATGTCGTCGGCCACGCCGGCGATCACGCCCAGATCGTGGGTGATGAAGATGACGGCCGCGCCGGTTTCACGCTGGGCCTTGCGCAGCACTTCGAGCACCTGGGCCTGGATCGTCACGTCCAGTGCGGTGGTCGGTTCGTCGGCGATGATCACGTCCGGGTCGTTGGCAATGGCCATGGCGATCATCACGCGCTGGCGCATGCCGCCGGAGAACTCGTGCGGGAAGGACTTCAGGCGGTCCTCCGGGTCCGGGATGCCGACCAGGTTCATGAGCTCGATAGAGCGGTCGTGAATCTGCTGTTCGGTCATCTTCGGATTGTGGGTGACCAGCGCTTCCTTGATCTGGTCGCCGATGGAGAACACCGGGGTCAGAGCGGAGAGCGGGTCCTGGAAGACCATGGCGATGCCCTTGCCACGAATCTCGCTCATCTCAAGATCGGACTTGCTGAGCAATTCCTCGCCGTGGTAGGTGATGGAGCCCTTGACGCTGGCGTTCTTGTCCAGCAGGCCCATGATGGCCATGGAGGTCACGGACTTGCCGGAGCCGGACTCGCCCACGATGCCGAGGGTCTTGCCGGGGTACAGGTCGAAGTTCATGCCGCGCACCGCGCGCACGGTGCCGGCTTCGGAAGCGAAGCTGACGGTGAGGTCGCGTACTGAAATCACCGGTTCGGATGCCATGCCTTGCGCTCCTGTGGTGTCGGGGTTGGTGTTGGTTGTTACGTTGCTTGCGTTGCGTTCGTCGCTCATGATGCCCGTCTCCCCTCTCACTCGGCCTTGCCGCCGGAGCGGGAGTACGGGTCGATGGCGTCGCGCAGGCCGTCGCCGATCAGCTGCACGGAGAAGGTCAGGACGATCAGCACCACGGACGGGAAGACCAGCACCCACGGCGAGGTCTGCACCACGGACTGGCCGGCGTTGAGCAGCGTACCGAGCGAGGTGTCGGGCGCCTTGATGCCCAGGCCCAGGAAGCTCAGCGAGGTCTCGCTGTTGACCGCGCCAATCACGCCGAGCACGGTGTTGATGACCAGCACCGAACCCAGGTTCGGCACCAGGTGGCGCACGATGATGGTGAAGGACGGCACGCCCATGAACTTCGCCGCGCGGATGTATTCGCGGTCGCGCAGGCTCAGGGTCAGCGTGCGCAGCGTACGCGCATAGCCGACCCAGCCGAACGCGGTCAGGCCGATGGCCAGCCACAGCCAGTCGCTGCCGCCGGCCGCCATGCCGACGATCAGGGCGATGAGCAGGAAGGACGGCACGACGAGCAGCATATCCAGCAGCCACATGCCGACCTTCTCGAACCAGCCTTCGAAGAACGCCACGGCCGTGCCCACTAGGGCGGCGATGATCGTGGTGCCGAACGAGCTGAAGATACCGATGGTCAGCGAGCGGCCGAGGCCGCGGATGATCATCGCGTACATATCCGAGCCACCGACCGTGGTGCCCAGCCAGTGCTGGGCGGACGGCGGCGAGGCGAGGGCGGCGAAATCAGGCTCGTCGTAGCTCCACTGGGAGAATTTCGAGCCGAAAATCGCCAAGAGAATCAGCAGGATCAGCACCACCAGACCTACCACGGCCGAGGGGCGGCGCATGAAGCGGCGCACGTACAGCTGCATGCGGCCGGTGCGGTGGAAGTCGTCGTTGCTGGAAGCCTCCTGGGCGTTCTTGGCGTCGGCGGACTGCGGTTCGCTGCCCTGCGGATCGGTGAGTTCCATATCCTGGGCGACGGCGTCGGAGACCATGTTCTCGTTGTCGTTCATCATGTTTGATCGTCCTTTGCGCGGGGCTCAGCTCAGTCGGATGCGCGGGTCAAGCCAGGCGGAGAAGATATCCGCCAGCAGCGCGCCGGTCAGCGTGCACACGCCACCGAACGCGGCCACGGCCACGGCACCGTTGATGTCGTTGTTGGCGATGGTCTGGGTGAAGTACATGCCCAGGCCGTTGATGGCGAACACGTTTTCGGTGATCACCGCGCCGGTGAACACACCGGCGATGGAGAAGGCCACGTCCACGGCGGTCGGAATCAGCGAGGTGCGCAGCGCGTGGCGGCGAATGGCCGCGTTGAGCGTCAGGCCCTTGGCGCGGGCGGTGCGCACGTAGTCGGCGTTCATGGTGTCGAGCAGGTACGTGCGCTGGGTGAGGTGGTAGCCCACCATGCCCGGAATCGTCATCACGATGGTGGGCAGGATCAGGTGTTGCAGATAGTCAAACACCCAAAGCACCGGGTTGGAGCCTTGGTAGGAGTGCAGGCCGGTCACGTAGAACGCGCGGCTGCCCACGATGTTGTTGAAGTTGATGGCCAGCAGCACCACCATCAGGCCCATGACGGCGGCCGGGACCACCAGGAAGAACGTTGCGGTGGTGTTGAGCACGCGGTCCTGCCACTTGTACTGGCGGATGGCCGTGTACACGCCGATGCTCACGCCGAAGAGGATGGAGAGCACGGTGGCGAGCGTCACCAGCTGCAGCGAAGCGGAGATACGGGAGGCGATGGCCGGCGCCACCGGCGACTGGTCCGGGCTCAGGCCCCAGTTCCATTGGGTGAGGATGCCCTTGAGCCAGCGGAAATAGCGGATGACGACCGGCGTCTGGTCGTTGATGTTGGCCAGATCGAGCGACCGGTTGATCGACTCGATCGGCGGATGCGGATTGCGCGACATGTAGTTCGAACGCGGATCCATGAATGCGCTGGCCAGGAAATACGTCATCGATACTGCCACGAACAGCATGATCACGTAGTTCACAATGCGCTTGATGATGTACTTGAACACCCAACCACCTCCCAAATAACTGGGGAAGTGATACCTCCCCCCCCGCTCAAAACCACAAATTGAGTCCAATATATGGAATATGGGTATTGACTTTTCCGACTTTTTCCTGTACGGAAAACTGCGAAAACACTTACTGTATATTGGGCAAATGCTGGGCAAACATCCGTTTGTTAATTTTGTATTTCCTGAGCCTTTGCTGGACATGCCTTATACTTTCGTGTCAGCAGTCCGCCGGCCCGGATGGTGACAGTCCCCGCCGCCGGCAACGGATTATCCATCAACATCAGACAGGGGCATCATGACGACAGACGCCAGCGCACGGGCCATCAAACCCGAACTTCTGCGTACGTACACCGAGGATTTCAACAAGGACCGCGCCAACCTGATCGCGGCGGACGCGGCGGTTTCGGCCGGCGTGCTCAAGGCGGCCACCGACTATCGCGGCGTGCGTGCGCTGCCGCGCGACTTCTCCATCGAACTCAAGCAGGGTTCGATCACCAATCAGGAGCGTTCCGGCCGTTGCTGGATGTTCGCCTCCCTGAACACGCTGCGTTACGAACTCATGCATCGCTGGAATCTTGAGGATTTCGAGTTCTCCGAGACCTACCTGTTCTTCTGGGACGCGATGGAGAAGTCGAACACTTATCTGGAGAACGTGCTGCGCACGCTCGACGAGCCCACCGACTCGCGCCTGTTCGAGGCCATCAACTGGGGCCCGTCCGATGACGGCGGCTGGTGGCAGATGTTCGCCGCGCTGGTGAACAAGTACGGTCTGGTGCCCAAGAGCGCCTACCCGGAGTCCGAGAACTCCCGTAATTCCGATGATTTCAAGCAGTACCTCAACTCCAAGCTGCGCGAGTTCGCGGCCGAGCTGCGCCGCCGTTCGGCCGCGGGCGCTGGCGAGGACGAGCTGCGCACGCTGAAGGACGAGTACATGGGCACCGTGTACCGCATCTGCGCCGTGTCGCTTGGCGAGCCGCCGGAGAAGTTCGACTTCTTCGCGCGCACCAAGGATGACGCCGAGGCCGACGCAGACGGCAAGGCCGAATCCTGCAAGTGCGGCGACTCCTGTAAATGCGAGGGCAAATCCGACGCCAAGGCCTGCAAGTGCGATAAGGACAAGTCCGACAAGCCGAAAACCGGCAAGGACGAGCGCCCGCAGATTCGCGAGATCGGCATCACCCCGCTTGAGTTCTACAAGAAGTACGTGCCGGTGGACGTCAACGATTTCGCGACGCTGGCCAACGCCCCACTCAAGAGCCGCCCGTTCAACCGGCGCTACCGCATCCGCTTCAGCGCGAACGTGGTCGAGGCTGGCGATATGGAGTTCGTCAACGTGCCGCTGGACGTGTTCAAGAAGGCCGCGCTTGACCAGCTCACCGCCGGCCACCCGATCTGGTTCGCCTGCGACTGCACGCAGTTCGCCCTGCGCAAGGACGGTTTCTTCGACCAGTCCGTGGTGCGCGTCGACCAGCTGTTCGGCACTGAATTCACTGGCGACAAGGCCCACGGCCTTGAATACGGCGACAGCCCGAGCAACCACGCCATGACCTTCACCGGCGTGAACCTCGGCGAAGACGGCAAGCCGAACCGCTGGAAGGTGGAGAACAGCTGGGGCAAGGACGCCGGCAAGGACGGCTACTACGTCATGTCCGACGCCTGGTTCGACCGCTACGTCACCGAGCTCATCATCCGCAAGGAATACCTCGACGACGCCACCCGCGCCCTGCTCACCACCGAACCGGTCGAGCTCGACCCCTGGCAGCCACTGACCCGCCGCTGCCGCTGACGTTCCGCTGGCGGGAGCATATATTCGAATGCCCCTTCTCTCTGTTCAGAGAGAAGGGGCATTACGTTATGCGAGTACGCCCGGCCGCACCTATTCGAGACTATCGCGGCTGAGCTGAGCAAAAGTGCCGTCATCATCGGCCAATTGCCGGTAGGTTCCGGCCTCGCTAATTGTTCCGAACTAGTTATCCACAGAGTTATCCACATCTCCCGCAAGCTAGAGCCACATACCCCGGTTTTCATAGCGAGCATGTGACCGCTGCGCTACGGTGGCGTCATGAACGACATATTGCCCACTCCACCGCCCGGCGTATTCGACGACGAACCGTCCGGCTGGACCCGGCCCCACACACCGGGCGTTGCGTCTGCGCGCACCATCAATCCTGAGCTACGTTCATCACCATGTATGGCGAGTTCCGCGCCAACTGTGATTACAGGCCCCGTGTCGCCAGCAATGAGCGAAACCCTCACCCAACGTAAGCGGGAAATGCTTAAACGATGCACGGACGCCGCGCAACAGCTCGGGCAACCGGTGCTCTTCGGCATGGCCACATCGCTGATACTGCAATCCGTGCCGCTTCCCAAGGATTGCGATATCGACCCCGCCGAGCTCCATACCGTCTCCGACTCACACCGCACACGAATACGTGCCATCGTGCCGCCAACGACACCACACATCTGGAAGCCGCTGAGCGATGCGCACAATGTGCGTATCAACAAACATGTGTACGCACTGGATCTGATACACACTTGGGCACAACTCGCCGCTCATATATCGCTCGAATCGCTGGTCATACTTGGCGACGCAATCCTTACGGCAATCGCCCGCAAGCCGGGTCTGGCGAACGGCCGCACTGCTGACGGCATTTATCAGGACTTCGTGCGGCAAGTCACTGGACTCCCGAAATTCAACGCAAAATCCAAGTGCATGATCGCTCTTGCATTCATTACGCCCCGCGTGGACTCTCCGATGGAATCAAAGACCCGCATCGCGACGACGAAATACGGGCTTCCGCCAGCCGTGACAAATTACACGGTGCCCGGCGCGACATTCAGCAACGGTGCGCCGATAACGCTCGATCTCGCTTGGCCCGAATTTCGCGTCGCCATCGAATATGACGGCGATCATCATCGCACCGACAAAAACCAGTGGCGGCGGGACAACGACAAGCGCGAACTGCTGCGACATCATCATTGGATCGTCATCATCGCCACTGCCGCGAACATGGCCGATGAGCCATCCCAAGCCGAACTCGCCTACCGGGTCGGGCGGCAGTTGGCATTGCGAGGTGCCGTATTCGATTTCACTTTGACGGCAACGCCACTCGATGAGCTCGCCCGGCGGAGGCGACGAAGAATATAACGTTTATCGCGAAAGTCGTACAGTATCCATGTTGCGCCGACGCTGCGCGACTCGGTGTCCGTGTCCGATGTCCCGGTAGCGATGTCAATCGATTTATGTGTGGACCGGGCCAGATTTCGCTGTCCCGGTTCTCCATTTCGCCCCTTTTTGAGCAACCAAGACAAAATTTCATTCACCTATCACCCCACCGTGCAATATTCGCCATCGTACATCGGCGGAATTCCGGGGTTTTGGGATTACGGATAATGGGCGTTTACAAGGGGGCTGTCCCGGTTCCCAATAAGAAGCCGAAATCACGAACTGGGACAGCGAAATCTGTCCCGGTAATCGCGTCAATCGGTTGCCGTCATCACCGGAACATCAACTGCGCATAGGTCGAACGCTTCAATGCGCAACAGGCATGCGACCATATCGCGATAGCGATATTCCGACGGAAGTATGGGACTCACCACGCGACCAATATTATTTGCCGAGCTTTGGAGCCTCGTGCTTGGCGCGGCGGATCACGGCATCGGGGAAACCGGCGTGGATGTAGTCGGACAGCATCCGCAATAGCCTCTCGTCAAAGGTGTGCCGCTCATCGCTGCTGGCATCGACCAGGATGAAATCCCATGAGTATTCGGTGTCACCGTCGTTGATGATGAGTCCGCGGCCAGCAACGCGGCGATCTGTATGGCGCCTCGCTTGACCAAGGCCGATTCCGCTTGAGTCAGGTTGCCCGAAAATGTGACGGTATACATCATTAGTCCCCCCTTCTTTGTTATTTTCTAGAACAGCAATGCCTTATTGTAAACAGACAGCACTCTGCCATAATCCTTTTTCAATATGCGGCCCATGGCATTCCCAGCATTAAAAAAAAAAGAAACCCGGCGGAGGGGGCCGCCGGGTGAGAGAGAAGAGAGAAGAAGGGTTCAGTTATGGGGTTCGAAGAACCTCGCCACCGGTATGAACTTCATTCCGTTGACATCTTCTATATAACCGCTCCATGCTTGGCGAATTGATGTGCTTGTCTGGGAAAAGTCTTGGCGGAGTGTGACGAATTTGTGACGCCCGCCGACAACCGGCCTCGCATTGTCGGGGCTTGACCGCACATACGGCAACGGGCCACCTCGCAACACTTCATGTGCGAGGTGGCCCGTCAGCTACGAGCTAGCAATGCCGAATCATTCGGCGGCGAGCTTGGCCTTCTCGGCGGCCAGACGCTCGGCTTCGGCGGCACGGCGAGCAGCCAACGCTTCATCGAAGCGAGCCAGCTCCTCTTCCACGGCCTCGGTCGGAATCTTGGCGAAGATCGGCGTGGGCTTGGGCACCACGGCACCGACCTCGATTGCCTCGCTCTTCCACGGGTGCACGTTCACACCGAGCTCGTAATCGCCGGTGATGATCGGGTACGTGAAGCCGGGCTTGTCGAGATCCTCGACTTCCTTGAGCTCAGGCAGCGGCGAGAAGGTGCCGGTGCCGCCGAGCGCCTCCCACACCTTCTGTGCGGAGTGCGGCAGGAACGGCGCGAGCAGGTGGTTCGCGTCAGACACGGCCTGAGCGGCCACGTGCAGCACGGTGCCGAGACGAGCCTGGTCGTCCTTGATCTTCCATGGTTCGGTGGCGGAAATGTACTTGTTGATGTCGCCGACCACACGCATCGCCTCGGACAGGGCGTGCTTCTGGTGGTGGGTTTCGATGGAGGAGCCGACCACGTCGAACGCAGCGGAAGCCTCTTCCAGAAGGCCACGGTCTTCGTTGGTCATCGAATCCTCGTCCAGCGGCGGAATCTCGCCGAAGTTCTTGTTGATGAGGTTGGCCACGCGGTTCACCAGGTTGCCCCACGAGGAGGCGAGCTCCTCGTTGTTGTGGCGCACGAACTCGGCCCACGTGAAGTCGGAATCCGAGGATTCGGGGCCAGCCACGGAAATGTAGTAGCGCACGGCGTCCACGGGGTAGCGGGCGAGGATGTCCTTGACGTAGATCACGATGCCGCGGGAGGAACTGAACTTCTTGCCTTCCATGGTCATGAACTCGCTGGCCACCACCTGCTCAGGCAGGTTGAGCGGACCCATCGGGCCGGTTTCGCCGCCCTTGGAGCCCTTGCCGTTGTACGCCAGCATTTCGGACGGCCAGATCTGGGAGTGGAAGGTGATGTTGTCCTTGCCCATGAAGTAGTAGGCCGGGCACTTCGGGTCGTTCCACCATTCGCGCCACTTCTCCGGGTCGCCCTGGCGGCGGGCCCATTCGATGGAGGCCGACAGGTAGCCGATCACGGCGTCGAACCACACGTACAGCTTCTTGTTCGGGTTGTCGATCCAGCCCTTCACCGGCACCGGGATACCCCAGTCGATGTCGCGGGTGATGGCGCGCGGCTTGACTTCCTTGAACAGGCCAAGCGAGAAATTGATGACGTTGGTGCGCCAGCCCTTGCGGGTCTCCAGCCAAGCCTTGTTGGCTTCGGCGAGCGCCGGCAGGTCGAGGAAGTAGTGCTCGGTCTGCTCGAAGCGCGGGGTTTCGCCGTTGATCTTGGAGACGGGGTTGATGAGCTCGTCCGGGTCAAGCTCGTTGCCGCAGGCGTCGCACTGGTCGCCACGCGCACCTTCGGCGTGGCAAATCGGGCACTCGCCCTCGATGTAGCGGTCGGGCAGGGTACGGCCGGTGGACGGGCTAATCGCCACCTGCTGGGTGCCTTTGTAGATGTAGCCGTTCTCCAGGCACTGCTTGAACATCTCCTGCACCACGTGCTCGTGGTTACCGGTGGTGGTGCGGGTGAACAGGTCGTAGCTCAGGCCGAGGTCGCACAGATCCTTGGCGATCACGCGGTTGTAACGGTTGGCCAGTTCCTGGGCAGTGAGACCTTCCTTCTCCGCCTCGACGAGAATCGGGGTGCCGTGCTCGTCGGTGCCGGACACCATGAGCACATCATTGCCCTTCATGCGCTCGTAGCGCGCGTAGACGTCGGAGGGCACGCCGAATCCCGCAACGTGACCGATATGACGGGGGCCGTTTGCATACGGCCAAGCAACATTCACCAAAACATGACTCATAAGGCTTGATTATCCGGCGCGGCGGGGACACGCCCGGATAGCTGCCGCGCCGCCATCCTCATCCCACTCACCTATCCGCCCGCAACTTCCCCACATACTTATCCGTACACCTCTTGCGCGCTTATCCACATACGCATTCGCACACGTATCCGTACGTACATCCGTACACACGTCCACGCACCCATCCGCACGCACGTCCACGCACATCCGCACGCACGTCCACCTGTCGATATCCACCGAGTTATCCACATCATTCGCGCACCTAGTGAAGTTATGCACTTATCCACCGTTTTCGCCTATCCGGTGGCGCGCAAGCCGCATTTCTGCATATTGTTCGGTCATGGATATCACAGCAGGTCCGATGACGAACATCACAACAGTCGCCTCGCCGGCAACCGCGCAGCCCGCGGTGCCGCCGATACTGTTTACCAAGGATCTGCCGGGACCGCTCAGCCTTAACCGTCTGGCCGCCTTCGGCGCGTTACGTAAGCTCGACGATTCCGCCGGCTACTGGATCGAGCATTCGGGCACACTGTATGGTCGCGCAAAAATCGTCGCGGAGGTCGCCCCGTTTGGCACTGTGGTGTGTTCGATGACCGCCGCTTGGGTATGGCTGGGAGGCCCCGACTTTCCGAGCACCATAGACGTGATCTCCACATCGCACTTCCGCTCGGCATCCGTCAGCCGCCGCATCCGCGTATTCAAAAGATTGACGTTGCCGGAGCAAATCATCAAGCTCGGCGGGCTGCCTGTCACCACGCCAGCCCGTACGGCTTGCGACCTGGTGATGAGTCCTGAAGACATCCCCGATCCTTCCACCATCAACGCGCTGGTGTGCCAACTGATGTCCGCGTACCAGTTTCGGCCAAACGACTGTCTGCAAATCGTCAAGGAGCATCGGCATCACAAGTATGCCGGACGCGCACGCATGTTTTTTGAATCGGTGCAGAAGGAGATTGACGAACCGGCTTTGGAGCAATGCGCATGACGAGGGGATTCATCGCCAAAGGACATCGCAGAGGCCGCCATGCCGCTCACCGTTTACGGCATTTGCGGCAGGCGCAACGGTTGCCTCGCCACGCGGCGGCGGCACACTCATCCGAATCCGCATCGCGCGCAATCTCGGATATGACCGCGCCGCCTGAACCACCCATCAGACTTACGCCCGCGGTGGCATGTTCGCCCGATACGGATGTTGCCGTGCTCTGGCACATCGCATATCACGTGCCCGAACTGCGTAAATGGCTGGTTGCCAATCCCAAAGCCGACGCGCCTTTGCTGGAATTGGTCTCGCAGCGTGGTGGGCCCGGGGTCCGGCAGGCGTTGGAAATATTGTTCGAGTCGATGGAAGCGTAACGGGGAGATAATCGCCGGCTGCTGCGCTATCCCTTGATTTTCAGCACAGCCGCATACACCTGCTTGCGATTGGCCAACGATCCGTCAGCCAGTGGATGCTCCTGCACCACTTGCGCGATGGCGTCCTTGATACGCAGGCCGTCCTCCAAAGCACGGTCGATGGAGAGCACGGCCATGTCATCCACGCTCAACGTACTGGGCGCGGCCGCTTCGGCCTCCTCGTTGGACGCGCCGCCGATGACCAGCACCATCTCGCCACGGGGCGGATCATCAATCACACTTTGGCGAATCTCGCCAATCGGGCCGCGACGAATCTGCTCATAATCCTTGGTGAGTTCGCGGCACAGGGCCATCGGGCGATTCGGGCCGAACGCGTCCAGCAGATCGTCCATCGAATCGGCAATGCGATGAGGCGTCTCGTAGAACACGATGGTGCGGCGTTCGGGCAACAGCGTGCGCAGATACTGCACGCGCTCGGAATGCTTTCGCGGCAGGAAGCCCTCGTAGCAGAAACGGTCGGTGGGCAGGCCGGAGAGGGCGAGCGCGTCGAGCACAGCGGAGGGGCCGGGCGCGCAGGTGACGGGCAGGCCGCGTTCGATGGCACGGCGCACGATGGCCAAGCCGGGGTCGTTGATGGTGGGCATGCCGGCGTCGGACACGACGAGCACGATGGCGCCGGTTTCGACCTGATCGAGCAGGCCATCGGCCTTGTCGCGCTCGTTGTGGTCGTGATAGGCGATGACGCGACCGTTCACATAGACGCCGAGGCGACGGGCGAGATCGTAGAGGCGGCGCGTGTCTTCGGCGGCCACGATATCGGCCCGCTCCAAGAGGGCCACCAGACGGGCGGAGGCGTCGCCAACGTTGCCGATCGGGGTTGCGGCGAGCACCACGGTGCCGGCGGGGATGGTCACGGCCGATTCGCGGGATTGGGTGGCGGCGGATTCGCCGGCATGAACTTCATCATTGCGTTCAGGCACTTGCGTCACGCTACCGTCAGCGTCATACTGCTCATTCAACTCATCTGCGCTTGTCATACTCCCAGTATTGCCCATACCACAGAGCAATCCACGACAATCCATGGCGGAATCGAGGCATTCTCCCTTTGCAGGGGCTGATTTCACATGTTCCGGAAGTCTACTTCCGTTTCAAGGGGCTCCTCATCCGGTGAAGCACCAGTACAAACGGCTTTGACGCAACGCTATTCCGCCATTTTGGCGGCATATCTACTTGACCATCAGCCCCTCGAAACGCAAGTAGACCTCCGGCAAACCCCAAATCAGCCCCTTGAAACGCGAGATGGCAGAATTTCAACGAAGACAAATAAAAAGACCCTCTGCGGTGGAATGAATGCAGAGGGTCTCGTGGAGCTGACGGTAGTCGAAACCGCGACCTCTTCGATGCGAACGAAGCGCTCTACCAACTGAGCTACAGCCCCTTGGATGTTACTTTGCTCCGCAAAGCAACTCGCAACAATATAGTACGGAGTGCGGTCAAACGCAATTTGACGCCGAAGTGTCGCAGACGGGGTAAATCACCCACACCGCTCCGCATGGATACCGCGGTGGCACCCGGCAACGTCATCATGCTTCCAGCACATGCAGCACTTTCTTTTCGTTGTAGAACGCGAATACGATGCCGCCCAAGCCGCACAGCACGGCCGCGCACACGGCGGCGATGCGATAGCCCGCGCCGGACGCCATGCCGATGGTGGAGACGCCGGTGAACAGCAGCATGGCCACGGACTGCCCCATCTTCATCGCAAAGGTGCGGGCCGCGTAGAACATGCCCTGACGGTCCTGGCCGGTGGTCTTGGAGCTGGCGTCGGCGATATTCGCCACGATGGCTTGCGGCAGAATGCCGAACGCGGCCATCGGAATCGCGCCGACCACCGAGAGCGCCAAACCCTGGGCCATCGCCGGAATGAAGCCGAGCGCGGCCGAACCAAGGGCGCCGGCAAATGCGAACGCACAGGTGAAGATCACGAAGGCAACCAGCAGCAGGCGCTTCTTGCCGACCTTATTGGCCAAGATATTGACCGGCAGATAGAACAGCACGGAGACGCCGGTCATGAGCACGAAGTAGATGGTCGTGGTGGTTTCCGGCAGCTTGAGCAGGCTGGTCACGAAGAACGGCAGACCGGTCTGGAAGGTGGTGATGGCCACCCAGTAGACCACGTCGGAACACACGAACTTGCGGAATTCGCCGTCGCCGAACGTCTGCTTCAGGGATTCGATGGCCGATTCGGAGGTGGGCTGGGAGTTGACGTAGTCCTTCTCGCGGATGGCCAGCGGCGGCACCAGCATGCACACGAACGCCACGGCGGCCATGATGGTGAAGGTCACGCGGATGGCGGTGATACGGCCCATCATCGGCACGAACGCGCCCCAAATCACCGGCGCCACGTACGCGATGGCCGTGCCGGCCACCCAAGTGAAGGAGATGGCGGTGGAGATGGTGAGTTGCTGCTTGGAGTCGTGGCCGAGTTCGGCGATGAGCGCGTTGTACGGCGTGCAGTAGAACGTGAGGGCAATGTAGTAGCCGATAACAGTGACGAACAGGAACGCCGCGTTGACCCAACTGGTGCCGTTGATCGGACTCCAGAACACGAGTACGGTGACCACGGCGAGCGGCAGGGCGGCGAATTTCAGGAACGGCATACGGCGGCCGGATTTGGCGTCGCAACGGTCGGAGAGGGACGCCACGGCCGGGTCCACGAACGCGTCGAAGAATCGGGCGAAGGCGGTGATGCCGCCCACCACGGTCACGATGCCGAGAACGACCAGGCCCTGCGGCACGAATACGGTCTGACCTTGGGAGATGGTCTCCTGATCGGGCTGGTAGAAATACACGAGCCAGTTGGAGATGATGCCGGAAAGCAGCGCCCACCCGAACTGGCCGACCGCAAACGCCCACACTTTGGCGATGGGGAGATCTTTGATGGCTGATTTCGCCGGTGCAACTTGCGCGCCCGTTACACTTGCTGTAGTCGTATTGCCCATTCCCCATAACCTCCGAATCAACATTGACACAGTGTCAAAAACCAGTATACACCGGGGTTTTACACTCAATTCCCTGCAGGGCAAAACCGCACACCACAATCCACACCCCGAGCCGCCTTCCCCTCAGCCATCCGCAGGCTCTACGATGAGAGCCATGACTGGTCTGGCCGAACGACTACCGCACGTCGCCGCTTTCCCCGAAGCGCTGGGCACCGGGTTGCTGCTGCATACCGATGTCGCGCTGGACGACGGGCTCAGTAACTGCATCGATATGTTCATCAGCACCTATGAAGCCGCATTGTCCCGGTTCAAGGATGATTCGACGGTCGGCCGGATGCGCACGGCCACGCATGGCGGCACGTTCGATTTTCCTGACTGGGCATTGGGTTTATTTGGCCTGTACGACCAGCTGTTTGCGTCGACTAATGGGACCATCGACCCATGCGTGGGCGAGGATTTGATTCGGCTTGGCTATGACGAGTCGTATTCGTTTACGCCTGCGCCAGATGCCGCTGAACATGCAGGCGCGATCCACGGACGAGCCATTTGGTCAGCCGACGTTGAGCGGCATGGCACAACACTGGTGACGCGCGGACCGGTCGCGCTCGATTTCGGCGCGTGCGGTAAGGGGTATTTGGTGGATTTGCTTGCGGGGATGTTGGGTGATGGCGCGGGTCACCCTCAACCCATTCAATACGTCATCGACGCCGGGGGTGATTTGCTAGTGCACACGGACGAACCAATCACCATCGCCCTTGAAGATCCTGCCGATCCGGCCAACGCCGTAGGTACGGTCGAAATCAGCCACGGCGCATTCTGCGCGAGCTCCCCCAGCCGCCGCCACTGGCCTGACGCCGCAGGTCACCAACTTCACCATCTGCTCAACGCCATCGACGGACTACCGGTTGACGATGTAGCCGCCACATGGGTGGCCGTCACGCCGCCATCGAGCGCCATAACCACGAAGACATCGACGCATGGCAGCAATGCCTCGACAACGGCAAACCGCGATACCGACGATTCGTCGAACACCGTTGCGGCACACGTCCCTGTCACACTGGCCGACGGCCTCGCCACCGCCCTGTTCACCACCCCGGCCACCCAGCTGCGCGCTCACTTCCCCTTCGAATGCGCCATTCTCAACGCCAACCGCACCGCCGCCCAATCCCCCAATTTTCCCGGCGGCTTTTTCACACACTAATGTACGAAATCATCAGTATCACATCCCTCGGGTGGACCGATGGGTTGCTCCCCTCAGTCAGCTACGCTGACAGCTCCCCTCGGAGAGGGGAGCCGAGTATAGCTAATCCGCTAATCCGCTAACGCAGGAAACAATCCGTCAGTCAGCGAGTGCGAACTGGCTGTTGTAGAGGTCGGCGTAAAAACCGTCCGCCGCCAGCAGCTCGTCGTGCGTGCCGCGCTCGATCACGTCGCCGTGGTTCATGACGAGAATCATGTCGGCGTCGCGAATCGTGGAGAGGCGGTGCGCGATCACAAAGCTCGTACGCCCCACGGTCAGCGCGTCCATGGCCTTCTGAATCAGCTCTTCGGTGCGGGTATCGACCGAGGAGGTGGCCTCGTCGAGAATCAGAATCGGCGCGTCCTGCACCATCGCACGGGCGATGGTCAGCAGCTGCTTCTGGCCCTGGGAGAGCGACGACTTGTCGTCGAGCACGGTGTCATAGCCGTCCGGCAGCGAGCGGATGAAGTGGTCGAGGCCCACGGCCTTGCACGCATCCTCGATCTGCTTGTTGGTCACGCCGGGCTTGGAGTAGGCGATGTTCTCGCGCACAGTGCCGCGGAACACCCACGTATCCTGCAGCACCATGGAGAACTGGTCGTGCACGTTCCAGCGCGGCACGGACTTGGTGTCCACGCCGTCAATCGCAATCGAGCCGCCGGAAATCTCATAGAAGCGCATGAGCAGGTTGACCATGGTGGTCTTGCCGGCACCGGTCGGGCCGACGATGGCGACCTTCTGCCCGGCCTTGACGGAGGCGGAGAAGTCGTGGATGATCGGCTTGCCCGGTTCGTAACCGAACTGTACGTGGCTGAATTCCACGTCGCCCTTCACTTCGTGGCCGTTGGTCCCAAGCAAAGCGGACTTGCCGGATTCGTCCTCCATCTCCGGCTCCTCAAGGAAGCCGAACACGCGTTCGGCGGCCGCCGCGCAACGCTGCAGGTTCTGGAAGGCCTGGGCGAACTGCGCCAACGGCTGGGTGAACAGGCGGACATACATCATGAACGCCACGATCACGCCGAACTCGATCTGCCCGTCGAGCGCGAGCGCCGCGCCCACCACGCACACCACCACGTAGCCGAAGTTGCCCACGAAATTCATGAGCGGCATCATCAGGCCGGAGAGGAACTGCGACTTCCAGCCGGACTCGTAGAGGTCCGAGTTGTACTTCTCGAAGCGACGAATCGAATCGGCCTCGCCGTTGTATGCCTTGACGATGAGGTGACCGGCGTACATCTCCTCCACGTGGCCGTTGACGTCACCCAGCGCCATCTGCTGCCGGGCGAAGTACTTCTGGGAGGACTTCATGATGGCCATCATGATGATCAGGCCGATGAGGCTGGCACCGATGGCGCACAGGGTCATGATCACGTTGTTGTAGAACATCATCACCATCGCGCCCACGAACAGCGTCACCGAGGTAATCAGCGAGCCGAGCGACTGGCCCAGCGTCTGGCCGATGGCGTCCACATCGTTGGTGATGCGCGACAGCACGTCGCCGTAGCTAACCTTGTCGAAGTATTTGAGCGGCAGTTTGTTGATTTTGACCGAGATGGACTCGCGCAGTCGCTGGGCGGTGCGCTGGGTGACGTTGGCCATCATCCAGCTTTGCACGTAGCCGAGCACGGCGTAGCCCACGTACAGGGCCACCAAAGTCCAGGCGATGTGGCCCACCGTGCCGAAATCTACCGAGTTCATCACCGGTCTGCCGTTAACGATGGCGGGCAGACCTTTGACGATCTCGTTGGTCATGTCCTTGAGCTTGTCCGGGCCGACGATCTGGCAGACGGTGCCGGCCGCGCCCAGGATGAGCGCGATGATGATGACGGGAAGATAGTTGCGGCAGTAGTTCACGAGTTTGCCCATGACTTTGCCGAAATCATGGGGCTTTTCGACGGCACGCCTGCCGCCCATTGGTCCTCTTGGCATTTGTTTTACTCCTTAAAAGTCCGTATTGACCTCCCTTTGATGAGGGAGGTGGCGCGAAGCGCCGGAGGGAGAGAAGCCGTACGCGACTACCCCTCAGTCAGCTGTGCTGTTTTATTCGCTCGCTTATCAGCTCGTCTTCGCCTGGGAACAGCCCACTGGGCTGTTCCCTTTACGGCTCAGCCCCTGACATGGGGAGCTACCGCTGCCGCCCCCCCTACGCCGTAAGCTCCGACTGGCTGAGCTGGGATTCGGCGATCTGGCGGTATACGTCGCAGTTGTCGAGCAGTTCCTTGTGCGTGCCCTGACCCACGACCTTGCCGTCGTCGAGCACGACGATGCGGTCGGCGTTCATGATGGTGCCGATGCGCTGGGCCACGATGAGCTTGGTGGAATCCTTGGCCTCGCGGGCGAGCGCGTCGCGCACTTCGCGGTCGGTCTTGAAGTCGAGCGCGGAGAACGAGTCGTCGAAAATCAGGATTTCCGGGTGACGGTACACCGCGCGCGCAATCGACAGGCGCTGCTTCTGGCCGCCGGACACGTTCGATCCGCCTTGGGCGATCGCGGCGGAATACCCGCCGTCCATGCGCGCCACGAACTCGCTGGCCTGCGCCACGTCGGCGGCGGCCTTGACGCGATTCAGCTGCTCGGCCGGTATATCGGCACCTTCCGCGGCCTCGCCAGCGGCGATCAACGCGGCCTCGCGCTTGCGCCCGGCCGGGGTGGAGGTATCGGCCATCTCGACCTCCGCCGGGTCGCCCGGCTGATCGCCGTAGCTCACGTTGGAGGCCACGGTGCCCTTGAACAGCACGGACTGCTGCGGCACGTAGCCGATCTTGTCACGCAGGGCCTTCAGGTCGTAGTCGCGCACGTCCACGCCGTCGACCAACACCTGGCCTTGGCTGGTGTCATAGAAGCGCGGCACGAGATTGATAAGAGACGACTTGCCGGAGCCGGTGGAGCCGATGAACGCCACCGTCTGGCCCTGCTCGGCGGTGAAGTTGATGCCTTCCAGCATCGCCTCGCGCGAATCCGGGTAGGTGAAGCTGACGTTGCGGAATTCCACGGTGCCCCTCTGGCCGGTTTTGGCCACGTCGGCGGCGGTTTTGGTGCCGTTCTCGACGATTGGCTCAGTGTCGAGCACCTCCATGATGCGCTGCGCGGACACGTCGGCGCGCGGCCAGAGCACGAACACCATGCTCATGAGCAGGAAGCTCATGATGACCTGCACGGAGTAGTTGGAGAACACGACCATGTTGGAGAACACGGTGAGCTTGTCCTTGAGCCCGGCGGCGTCGATGAGGTAAGCGCCGATCCAGTAGACGGCGAGCATCAGGCCGTTCAGGACGGTGTTCATCAACGGCATCATGAACGCCATGACGCGGTTGGTGAACAGCTGGGTCTCGGTGAGGTCCTTGTTGGCCTTGGTGAATTTGGCTTCCTGGTAGTCCTCGGCATTGTAGGCGCGCACCACGCGCAGGCCGGTGAGGTTCTCGCGGGCCACGAGGTTGATGTTGTCGGTCAGGGTCTGCATGACCTTGAACTTCGGCATGACCATGGCCATCATGACGGTGATGGACCCCACCAGGACCGCCACGGCGATGCCGGTGGCGAGCGTCCATTCGAAGCCTTCGCCGGCGATCTTGCACACGGCCCATACGGCCATGATCGGCGACTTGACGATGAGCTGCAGGCCCATGGTGATGAACATCTGCACCTGCGTGACGTCGTTGGTGGAACGGGTGATGAGGCTGGCGGTGGAGAACTTGCTCATCTCGGCCGGGCCGAAGGACTCGACCTTGCGGAATTCGAGCGAGCGCAGACGCTGGGTGAACGAGGCGGCCACGCGCGCAGCGATGTAGCCGGTGATGATGGCACACGCCACGGATCCGAGCGAGATGAGCAGCATCTTGCCGCCCGCGATCCAGATGTCCTTCATGTCGCTGCCCGGCGTCTCGACCAGCGTGGTGATGTCTGACATATAGTCGGGCAGTTTCAGGTCGAAGTAGACCTGCCCGACGATGGTCACCAGGGCGATGAGCATCTGACCGATCTCCGCTTTGGAGAGGTATTTCATGATGCGAAACATTGGTTTCCCCTTGTGTTGGTTGGGTTGGTTATTGGTTATTGGCGATTGGTTCTTAAGTTGGCTGGGTTATCGGTGATTATCGGTTCACGATGTCTTAATAGTTTCCATTGTTTGATTACTTACACTGTGAGATATTATACGCACTTCTGTATGTTCGCTGTGAGCGTCCTCAATTACCTTTACCTCCCTCTGACGAGGGAGGTGTCACCGCGCAGCAGTGACGGAGGGAGAGACCCGCCAGCGGGAGGAAGCTAGTCTCGCTCAGCCTCCGCGCGCTTAGCTGCCATGTGTTCAGCCACGCGCTTGTCCCGCTCCACGAATGCCTCACGCACTTGTTCAGCCGTCGGCCGAGGCCGCCCCGGATGGCAAATCGACATATATGTGGTGAACTCAGACACCAGGTCAACGAATTCGCGCGTGCGCCGCTCCCCCATTTGCGAGAAAATCCAGCAAATTGCGGAACGCATTTCCTCTATCATCCGATGAGACTGCTCGCGCCCGGAATCAGTGAGATTCACGCGAATAATGCGCCGATCCTTGGAATCAATGTCACGCGTGACCCAGCCTTTTTTCTCCAGAGACGACAGCACAGTGGAGATGCGGCCGGAACTGGCCTGCAGCGCCGATGCCAATTGCGATGGCGTTTGCGTCCCCTTCATGGACAGCTCCCGGAGCACGAACTGCTCACCATGGGCTCCACGAGTGAATTCCCTCTGCATTGTCGAACGATTGCCCCACACGCTGGCATACAGTTCACTAACTGCTTCCTGCTCAAATCCCATAAGAGCACCATCCATTCCCATTCGCCACACGGCAGAGCGCCGCAAACACCCCAAGAATATCTCACACCGTAAACAATTCATTACTAGAAAATATTTTTGGAACGCATAATGCACACACTCCACGCTCTTTGATATTCTGAAAGCCGCATAGATATTCACTTCGGGGCGTCGTCTAAGAATATTTGCTGGGCCAACGGTAGCGACGTTGGCATTGTGCTCCATGAGGTATCTGGTCGAAAAGGCGGACGAAGACAGACCAGTTGGGCGGAGCGCGCCCATACCTCAAAACCATTGCAATTATTGGCTTTGACCATTTTCGTGGAGTCACGAAAATGGTCATGAAAAACATAAGGACACACCCATGAACCGCGACGAAATCACACGCAAAACCAGCGAACTCAGCACTATCGCACACACCACCGAGGACTCCAAAGTTGAGTATTGGTATGCACGCGAGCCAATGACCTATATGGGGTCTTGCGCACTTAGTAGGACAAGTTTCCTACAACACGGCCATACGCAGGCACATTGATGTTGATTGATTATTCAACATTATCCGTATACCCAAATCACACACAACAAAACCACACAAGAGCACAGTACACGCCCAACCACGCCGCAGAACGCCGGCAAGGATGTGATACAGGCCACAGAAAGCGTTGTACCGCCTAGGCAATGCAACAATTGTCCGCTATGCTCTGAAGGCAGATGGCGGCACGGATGCCATCCCAAAGAGGGGGTATGACCATGATTCGAGGTATGAACCTATGCAGCATCGCCGGCTGCACGCACGAAGCAGAAGAAGCGGGCATGTGCAACATGCATTTCACATCGGCGCTGGTTCACGGAGCGCTGCACTACACTGCGGGCGGACGTCCGTCGCACTGCTGAGCGCAACAACAAAGCAAAACAACCAGTAACGCTCAACGGCTTCCACATGTTCATGCTCTAATTGCATGTACTTGCAGACACAATGGCCGGTCTGAGCCAGCTGCCCTCGCATGGAGCAGCCGGCTCAGACCGGCCATTATTGTTGCTTTGTACTGTTTGCACTGTATTGCGCCTGCATTGCGCAAGCTCGGGCGCACTCGGGTGCACTCGCTGAGTGGCGTGAATCGCAGATTGCTCAATAGCAACGCAATCCACGCCACTCAGCAGTTGCCATGGTTATGCGCGGCGTTTGCGGATGACGAGCAAGGCACCAGCCGCAGCTGTCAGCACCACAACCACGACCGCAATGGCAGCCACGGCAACACCCGTATTCGAAAGGGGCGCAGCGCCATTAGCAGCCGGCTTATTCGTGGCAGTGTTACCGGGCTTAGCAGTGTTGCCAGGATTGTTGGTATCGCCGGGCTTCTGCTCTCCAGGGCCGGGAGTGACCTCCGTGGCCGTGACCGTGACTCCGAACGTCGCGTTCACGCCACGATAAGAGACGGTGATGGTCTTCGTGCCTGCGGTGGCAGAATCAAAGCCAGTGAACTTCAGATCACCATCAGTTGGATCAATCAGCTTGCGCAGCGTTTCGGTATCGCCGACTTTGTAAATGGCGGATACCTTCACATCGGCAGCGTTGAACTTATCGCCTACCTGATAGGAATCCTTGGTCACTTCCACAGCAAGCTCGGCCAACTGAGGCAGTTCGCCGAATGTCACTGTGTAGGTTTCCGCCGTGCCATCCTCAGCAGTTACAGTCACCGTGGCCACGCCGCTGTTCTCGGTCGAAGCCTGCTCCACCTGCACCGTAGCCTTCGCGTCAGCAGCAGTCGCCTCCACCGTCGGGTAAGAAGCAGCGTCTCCGGCCAGCGCACCGGCATATTCGGTGATATCCGCGGAGAATCCGTCAACCGTCTTGCCATCCACAGTCAGATCAGCAAGATTGGCGTTACTAGACGGCTGCGGCTTTGGCGTTGCTTCACCTTCGGCGATGCGTACTTCAGCGATCTTGGCATAGTCATTGCCATCGGCGTAGGTGAAGTTGAGGCGAATGCCCTTGGTGGCGGGCAGAGCGCTCACATCGGCTTCCGTCACGGCTCCAGCAGCACCATTCACAGTGACTGCCGGCAGCGTGGCATCAGTCCACGTGGCGTTGTCTTCAGCTAGGTACGATACAGTGAAGCTCTTCGGAGCGGCCTCGCCCTTGGCCTTATCCACCGCAACGCTGAGCTTGCCCAGCTGATATGCCTTATCGAAGGTGTAGCTGAGCCACGGCGAGGTGTCGCCGGTGCCCCAGTTCGACCAGTTGGTGCTCAGATTGTTGTCGCAAGTCAGGTCGGCCGTAGAAGCGGAGGCCCAGCTGCTGGCCGGCTCATACTTCGAGGCTGCGGCGGACGAGCAGAACAACCGGGCAAGGTTGCTTTCCACAGTCACGGTGAGCGTGGCAGTTACTGAAGAATCAGTGACAAGGCGTACCGTCACGGTTTGCTCGCCCAATTTGGTGGTGTCGAAGCCTTCCAACGTGTATTCATCTGGCTCCAGTACACGCGCCTTGCCATTGGTGAGCGTAGCGGTAACCGTCACGTCCTTATGCGCGAGCGTCTGCCTCTTGGCGATAGTGGCTTCAGGGCCCTTGGCCGCGATGGACTCCACAGCAGCAGTCTGCGAACCGAACGCAGTGCCGTTGAAGGCCACGGTGAATGCGCCGGCATTGCTGTTCGACGTGGCGAAAGCACCGGCATCGAGCCCGGTTACGTCCGCACCGGTCAGCGTTACCGTAGCGACATCCTGCCATTCATCGTTCGCGGAAGCACGCCAGTAGCCTTTCAGGGTATCGGTTGCGGCGCGCTCCAGCTTGAGTTGCACTTGGTCGCCGAAGCCGGCACCAACATGCGATGTTTCCTTATCGATGTAGCCATCGGCATTGGAATCGTACTGCATGTAAATGCCGCTTGGGCTGGCAAGTAACGTGGCATATCCCTTGCCGCCGTTAGCGTCAGCAAGACCGTTACGAACCACCAGGCCGGCACGCGGATCGCCATTACCGCCCAAGTCGAGCGGCTTGACCGTGGTTTCCAGCGTTTCGTTCACGTCCAGAGCATCAGGCTGGTACACCGCACTGCCCTCGTTTTGTCGGACCAATTATGGTCAAAGAGCGGAGGAACCGGCCGGCAATAGTCAATATTGCCGGCTTGTTCCTTCACCCATTACTGCGCGAGGGTGCTATGCACGCTTGCGCAGCATGAACAGTGCACCCGCGGCAGCGGCCAGCAGAGCGACAGCGCCAGCGATGGCGGCAACACTGGAACCGGTGTTGGCCACCGTGTTCTTGTTGCCGTTGCCGGTGGCACCGGGCTTGTTGGTGTTGCCGGGCTTCTGTCCTTCAGGGCCAGGGGCGACTGCGTTGGCCTTGACCGTGACGTTGAAGGTCGCGGTCACACCACGGTAGGAGACGGTAATCGCCTTCTTGCCTGCGGTGGTGGAGTCGAACGAGCCAATCGCAAGCTGCGGGTCGTCAAGAGCGACCGGCACTTCCTTGGTCTTGTCGCCACTCTGGTAGACGGCAGTCACCTTCAGACCGGCGGTATCGAGCTTGTCGCCGATGGCGTACTCGGTCTTCGTGGGTCCGATCACCTTGAGCGAAGCCAAAGTGAAGGCGTTGAAGGTCACCGTGTAGGTCTTCGTCTCAGACTCGTCGGCTGAGGTCACCGTAATGGCGGCCTTGCCGCCAAGCTTGCCGTTCTCAACCGCGTCGCCAGTCACCTTGACGGCGGCGGCATTGTCGGTGGCGAAGGCCTGCAGCACCGGGTTTGCCTCGGCGTCGACCGGCAGATCAACCGTGTAGTCGGTCTTGGCCGGGTCGAAGCCTTCAACGGTTTCGCCGTCAAGACGCAGGTCGCCCAGCGTGGCATCGGATGCTGGCTGCGGGGTGAGTACCGTGCTGTCTTGTGCGAACACCTGGATCTCAGCCACGTTGATGTACACCTTGGTGTCCTGCAATGTGTTAGTCAGGCGGATGGCCTTGGCCTTTACCGGGGTGCCGAGCACGAAGTCAACGGTCGGGGTGTCGGCGGCGGTGATGCCGTCGGAGCCAGAGCCGGCATCACCGGCCTGTATCTTCCAGCCATCCTTGGTACCGACTCCATGCCATTCGCCAGCCTCATCCTGGTATTCCAGCGTCTGGCTCTTCGGCCAAGACGCACGACCATCGTAGTAGAAGAAGGTCTTCACTTCGGTGATGGTCTGAGCTTCGTCGAAGGTGAACGTGGCGACCGGGTCCACCGTCGAGGCGGTGGAAGCCCAAGTGGACCAACCCTTTGACGTAGTGTCACCATCGATGGCCTTGGAAGCGGAGGCACTCTCCTGGAAGTTCACCGAAAAGTTCGTGCCAGAGGCCGCGGCGATGTTCTTCGCAGCACCCTGAACCGGCGTCACGAATGCCTGAATTTCGGTGGCGTTCATGTAGTCGTTGTTCACGGTGTTCACAATGCGCACCTTCGTGGCATTCACTGTGCCCTTATCGGCCTTGAACGTCACCGTCTGGCCTGCGGCAGGCTTAACATCGCTACCGAATTGCATCCACGTCTCGCCATCAGTGGTGTACTCGGCCTTGGCGGAAGCCGGAGCCTTGTCACCATACGTAATGGTCACGCTGCTAAGCTCACACTCAGAGCCGAAGTCAATCGTGGCGGTCGGGCTGGCGGAATAGTCACCAGCAGAGTTCCACGTCACCCAGGCTTCAGCTGACGTGTCACCATCGGTGAGCTTCTTCCACTGATCGCCCTTGCTGTATTCCGTCTGCTGGTTGGTCACAGTCAGGTTGGAAGCAGTGTCGGCCACATTCTCAGGCGTGGCGGCGGTGACATAGATCGTACCCTTCAGCGCAATCGTGGTCGTGTCGTCCAGCTGGTAGGTACCGGCCACGGCAATGTTGTCGCCAGCCTTGGCCTCGGCGAGCTTGGCATCAAGCCCATCGAAGTTCCAAGTAACCTTAGCCGCATCACCTTCAAATGCAGGCGATGCCTTGACGTGCAGATACACCGGCGCAGCCTCAAGCGCGGCCTTCGCCTCGCTCGCACCGGTGCCGGCCAGCACTGTAGCCGATACCGGATCGGAAACGGTGAGCGCGCCAACGTAGACCGTAGCGGCGACATTGAACTCGTTGCCGTACACATCGGTGGCGGTAGCGGTGGCTTCGTAGGTGCCTTCCTTGGCCACATCGACCTTGGAAGTATCCCAGTTGGCAACCGTGGCCTTGCCTTCGCCCTAGGTGTAGTAGAGCGTGACTTCGGTCGGCAGCGCGGCCTTCTCGTTAACGGCGGTCTGCACGTTCACGGTCTTCTGGCTGGTCGGCGTTACATTGCGTAGAGTCCATGTCTGGTTGGCGGACGGCGAAGTGCCGCTCGGTGACTGCCACAAGCCAACCTTCGTGCCGACTGGGGTACCAGAGTTATCCACATCGAGGTTCGTCTTAGTCGCGGCATTGAGCAGCTGGTAGGTCGAACCATCGGAAGTGTTGAGAATCCACTTGGCAGCCGGGTCGGACTTAGCGGCCTCAACCGTTTCGTTGGAAAGCGCGTTCGTGCCATCCTTGGACACCAGCACCTTGCCTTCGGCGTTAGTAATCACATAAGCCTTGAGATCAGGGCGCTCGGAGTCGGCGGGCTGCTCGATCTGGGTAAAGGTCCAAGTCTGCTTCTTGGCGTTCTCGGCATCGGAAGCGACGTTGGCCAGGGACAGCGCGGAATCACCAGAAGTGGTATCAGCCACGGCCTTGCCGGACTGCTTACCAACGAGCTGGTAAGTGTCGCCGGTCTCGACGGCAGCATCCTTAGCGTAGCCGGTCACGCCGGTGAGCTGGATGGAGGCGATAGAACGGCGGGCACAGTGACCGTAGCGGTCTTGGCAGCCTTGTCAATCATCACAGAGCCTTCAGCTTGCTTGACGTTGCTGGTCTTGGCGAAGACTTCCGGGGTGGCGGAATCGACACCCGCGTTCTTGTCTTCGGCAGAGGTTTCGGTGGTCAGGTAGAGCTCACCGTAAGCGTTGTCGGCAATCTCGCCGTACTTCGACAGGTCGATGACGAAGGTCTGATCGGAGGTGCCGGAGTTGCGGTGGACGACGGTTTGCGTCTTGCCATCGGCGGAGGTGGCGGTCATGTTGTTGTCTTCGTCATTGTTGGCGATGACCTTGTCGCCCGCGTGGATGAAGTGGGTGATGGCCTTGACGCCGTTGTACTTGGCGTTGGCGATAACCGTGCACGGAGCGAGCCCCTCGGTGGTTCCGCCATTGTTGTTCACGCGGCGCTCGGAGTAGAGCTTGCCGTCCGCACCAGCCACAGTGCAGTCGAAGTCCATGAGCACGGTACCCCAGTTGGTGTTCTCACCCTTCGGGTTCACGTCGTTGCCCATCTGCATGTTGTAGAGATCTTCAACGACCTGCCAGAAGGTGAAGTCCTTGGACTGCAGGCGAGTCACGTTGGCGGAAATGTAGCTCATCATGCCAAGCGCGTTATCGAAGCCATACGGGTTGTACGAACCGGACTGCCAAGAACCATCCACCTCGCTCATGGAGAGCTTCTTGTTGTCGGCCTGTGCAATGTCGCGAGCCAACAGCTGGCGACCGGTGGAGTAGGCGTGGACGTTGTACTGATCGATGAGATCCTTGACTTCCTGCGGGTACTGGTTGTACGAACCAACAAAGTCGGAGGAGTTTGTGGCGTCGGTGGCAGCGATGACGGTGTCCTTGTTGCCTTCCAGCGCCTTGGCGAGGGCCTTGATAGTGGCCTGCTGTTCGGCGTTGTTGACGTGCATGCCCTCCTGCGGCTTCTTCAGCGCGTTGGAGTACGGGGTGACGGTCTTGTCTTTGTCGGAGTAGTACTTGTCCCAATAGTTATTGATGAGCTTGGTATTGTCATCACTCTCATCGGTGTACTTCGAAGCCATGTCGCCCGGAGTTCCCCAATAATTGGTCTCGGACTCGTTGAATGGCTCGACCGTGTCGACGTTCGCGCCAAGACTTTCGAGGTGCTCGACGTTCTTGGCCATGTACTGAGCGAACTTCTCAGGGTTTTGCAGGTTGTTCTTGCTGGAATTGAATTCACCAGTAGCATATCCGCTGTTGGTCAGGAACCACGGAGCGGAGTTGGCGAAGGCTTCAATGTCGGTGATGTCAGGGTTATCGCCAGTGGCACCGCGTTCAATCCACCAGTCCTGCGCCGCGGACTTGGAGAAATCATACTGGCTGTCGTCAGTCGGGTCGAATGCTGCGGCCAGCTTGACTTTGTCGGCCTGCTTGGTGGTTACGCCGTCGTCGTATGTGCCGGAACCGGTGGCGTCATCTTTCCACGTGCCGGGCACGGCAGCGCCCTGGCGCATGAACGGGTAGCCGTAAGCGACGTCGGATGCGTTGCCGCCGCCCACGTTGTAGCGGGCCATGTTAAGGTCCAGTCCTTCATCACCGAAGATGGACTGGTAGAACTGCTCGCGCAGCTGTTTGCCGTATTCCACGGCCTTGGCCTTGGAAGCGTCATCACCAAGGTTGGTGGTGATGGATGATTCCTCGCCGAGACTACCGGCGGCGTTGGCGAACCAAGCCAGCGAAGTGCCCCAGCCATCAAAACTGTTGGCATACCACGGATTCGGGGTCACGGTAATGGCATCGTTATCAGCCGCATACGCAGTGCCGGTAACCGCAAACGCCCCCCTCCCACTAATGTTGCCGCCGCAACCATTGCAGCAAGCGATCTGCCCAGTACCTTCATTGGTCTCCTTAGTGTTCCTGCTATCCGCCTCATACCGGGAAAATCGGCCTTTGCTTCACTGCGCTGGCCTCTTTGCCTGATATACGGCCTACGCCGGCTCTTTTTCCGGCGCAGACAGAATGTTTGCGCAAACATTCTGATATGACCAAATTTTAGCACAAAATCATCACCCAACAAACAGGCTCAAAGACTTAGACTCCCTGCAAGAGTCACAAGCCGCCCCACCAAAATAGGAATGGGCAGCGCCTCTGACAAGGGTGCTGCCATTCCGGCTGTAATGCCCGTTGCGATATTGCGGATATATTCATACATTCAGACATGACGTTTATCTTCATCGCATCATAATTAGGGACATCCCCTATGTCCTAATGTATGAATAGCGATGTCCTAATGCACTAATTAAGCGCCTAAATGTACTAATATTTGCGCACTCATGCACTAATCAGATGTCCTAATGCACTAATTCGATGTCCTAATGCACGAATTGAATGACCGAATGCATCAATGAGACCTATATGCGGTCAGCTTGCCGACGACCAGCCATCAGCTGCTGGCCGCTAGCAAGTCGCTAACAGCCAGCCGACCACCAGCCACTAACAGCCGTCAGCAAACAGCCCGTCAAATCTCCTTGTGTTCCAGCGCGACCTTCAAATCGCGGCTACGGTAGCGCTCGCGCAGCATCGAGAACCCACCGAAGCCCACAAGCCACACCAGGCCGGCAATCGCGGAGTTGCGCGTATCGTCCGCAAGGAACAGCGTCAGGTAAATGAACACGAAGAACGCAATCGCCACCGTATTGAGCACCTTCCAGGCGGGCATGACGAAACCGTCCGGAATGAAATCAGCGGAGCGACGGTACTTGCGGTGTGCCATCAGCGTCAGAATGTAGATAAACAGGAACACTGCGGAGCTGGCGGACGAGAACAGCACGAACGCTCCGGACACACCGGGAATAGCGTTGACAATCGGCGAAAGCAGAATCAGCACCGCGGACACCAGAATCGCACGAGCCGGCACCTTGCGGTCGGACACCTGACCGATCTTGTTGAGCGTCGGGTTCGGCGACTCCCCGGCCAGCTGGTACAGGTGGCGGCCAGCCGAGTACAGCAGCGAGTTCAGCGCGGAAGATGCGGCGGTAATCACCACGAAGAACACCAGCGCGGACGCCCAATTCAGCCCGGCGTACTGGAACACCATGATGAACGGGGAGGCAAAGGAGCCGTCCTTGTTCGGCTTGAACGAGGTCCACGGCACAATGCACATAATGGCCATCAGTGCGCCAACGTAGAAGATGAGCACGCGCACGATAATCTCGTTGATGGCCTTGGGCAGCACCTTGCGCGGGTTCTTGGTCTCGGAAACGGTGACGCCCACGAATTCGATCATCTCGTAGGCGAAGAACACCATCTGGAAGCTCATGAGGAAGGCCATCCAGCCGTTCGGCGCGAACGAGAAGTTGGCGAACAGGTTGTCGAATCCGGCGTGGCCGGCCGGGCTCACGTGGTCCACGCCGTGAATCTGCACGGCTGGGTAATGGTAGCCGATCACGATCATGACCACGGCGGTGGCGATCATCGCGCAAATCAGCGTGATCTTGATCATCGAGAACCAGAATTCCACCTCGCCGAACACCTTGACGGCAATCAGGTTGATGGAGACCAGCACCACGAGGAAGCACAGTTCGATCAGCCATTTCCAATGGGTCAGATCGAAGCCGAAGGTGTCGAAGAAGGTGATGAAGTATGTGGAGACGGCCGTGATCTCGGTCATGCCGAGCAGCACGAGCGCGGCCCAATACGTCCAGCCGGCGAAATGCCCCCACCCGTTGCCAAGGTAACGGGTGATGAAATTGATGAAGGTGTGCTGGCTGGGGTCGCGGTACATCATCTCGCCGATGGCGCGCATCAGGAAGAACATGATGACGCCGACCAGGATATACACGAAGACGATCGAGGGGCCGGTCAGTGCCAGCGACTTGCCCGAACCCAGGAACAAGCCGGTGCCGATGGTGCCGCCAATGGCGATGAACTGCACGTGGCGATTGCTCAGGCCACGCTCCATCTCGTTGGTCTGGTCCAGGCTTTCGACAGACTTGAGTTTGCCCGTAGCCTGCCGTGTACCACCATTCACATTCGTATCGGCCATACTGATTTCATTTCTCTTCTCTGCCGCCCGATTGTTACGTACCGGACGCGATACTCGTTCAAAACAAGTTCAGACTGTATCACCGAAATATGTCGCGAAAACCGCTCAGCTCAAGAATACATGCGATGATACTGTAAATATTCAGCCAAAAAGTTCAATTTGCCAACACCAAATTGAACTTAGTGCGAATCACCTCCCTCACAGAGGGGGCTCAGCAAGGTCATTCCACGGACTTGAGCGAGCTGACCGGGTCTACGCGATCGAGCACTGGGTCGGTGAACAGCTGCACCAGCAGCGCGAACGCCAGCGTCGCCACCACGGCAATCGCATAGCTGTACCAGTGCACTTCCACTTCGAAATACAGCGACGGCATATTCAACGCAGCAGTCAGTAATCCGCCTATCCACCTGCCAAGCGGCAGACCAACCACCACACCCATACCGGTCAATATCATCATCTCGCGGTTCACGTAGTTGTGCACCTCGCGGTCATAGAAGCCCAGCACCTTCAGTGTGGCCATCTCGCGGATGCGTTCGGACACGTTCGTATTGGCCAACGTAAACAGCACCACCAGCGCCAGGCCGCCGGCGAGCCCCACAATCAGCGCCACCACGGCACCCATCAAATCGAACTTAAACGTGGCGGCCAGATGCGCACAGCTCACGGCCTTGAGCACCGACGATTCCTCGCCCAACCGATCCGCATATTCGGCCTGTTCGGTCTCGGAACCTTTCAGCTTGGCAAGCATCGCGTTCCACGTCAGGGTCGAGGCAGTGCCATCTCCCGGAGCCGAAGACGTCACACCGTCGGCCGCAAACTTCTGGTCGTACAGCCGCTCGCTGATGTACACATCAGAGCCAACAAGATTGCGCGTCACGGCCGCGACCTGCACCTTAGCCCGGCTGCTACCGCCATTGCCCAGCGTGATGGTGTCTCCGGCATGAATATTCAGCGAGTTGGCGGCGGATTGCGACACAATCACGCCACTATCGTCCAGCTCTACAGTGCCGCCGCCCGCCTTGCCAAAGATATTGGGAAGCCCGAACCATCCATCATCGCCGGCTTGTTCCAGCGTGACCATATCGTTCAAAATATTCAGCGAATCGTTGGGCACGGTCATCAGCTGCACGGTTTCGCTTTCCTGGGCCGCATTGCCCATCTCGCCACTATCCACGCGCAGATTCAGCGTTTCGGTGGTCTGCCCATCATTCTTGACCTGCTTGCGCATTGCGGCAGCATCATCATCGTTGGCCACGACCATCAGGTCGTACTGGTAGATCTGCTCGTATTGTTTGACGCCAATCGTGTCGACGGTGTCATTAATCGCAAATCCGCAGATAATCAACGCCGTGCAACCGGCCACGCCGCCCACGGTCATAATCAAGCGCGACTTGAATCGGAAGATATTGCGCGCGGTGACTTTGCCGAGGAAGTTCAGCCGGCTCCATACCGGGCGAATCCGCTCCAGCAATATGCGAGCGCCCGCTTTCGGTGCCTTCGGCCGCATCAGCGCGGCGGGCGTGTGCCGTATTTCCTCGCGGCAGGCGAGCGCGGTGGCCACGCCCACGCCGACCACGAACAGCACGATGCCGGCCGAACCGTACAGCCAGTCGTATTCGAGTCGCACACCGGGCAATATATACAGTCCCTCAATCACCACCAGCAGGAATGCCGGGATGCCAAGGAATCCGACCAGCAGACCGATGCCGCCGCCGACCAAGCAGGCGAGCAACGCGAACAGCAGATACCGGCTGGACACGGCGAGTCCGCCATAGCCGAGTCCAAGGTAGGTGCCGATAAGTCCGCGGTCTTCCTCGACCATGCGGGTCATGGTGGTCAGGCTCATGAGCACGGCGACCAGCAGGAACACAATCGGGAATGCGCGGCCGATGGATTCGATGGAACTGACGTCTGATTTGAGCGAGCTGAATCCGTCGATCGAAGCGCGCGTCTGCACATACCAACGTGCGTTGGCCACATCGTCGATGCGCCGTTGCTGCTTGGCGAATTCGCTTTCCGCTTCGCATCGCTTCGCATCGAGTTCAGACTGCGCATCATCCAGTTTCGCCTTGCCGTCCGCGAGCTGTTGTTCGCCTTCTTCCAGCTGCCGCTCGCCTTCTTCGAGCTGCTGCTTGCCGCTGGCCAGTTGGGCGGCCTGCGCTTCAAGTTGCGCCGACTGGGTTTCGAGGGTTGCGGCATTCGCTTCGAGTTCCGCGGATTTGGTATTGAGCTGTGCCTCTCCTGCAGCCGCTTCCTGTTCCTTGGCGGTCAGTTGCGCGTTCTGCTGGTCCAAGGTGGATTGTGCGGGGGCAATGGTTTCGTTTAATGTGCGCTGCAAATCGGCTTTCTGCTGGACCAGACTGTCTCGCTGCGCTTGCAGTTCCGTTTGCTTGGCGGTCAGCTGTTGCCGCAAATCACTGATTGACGGCACCTCAGGCACGGTAATGCCAAGGCGTGCAAGCAGTTGCTTGATGGCCTGCCATGTGGGTGAGTTGAGGTCGATATTCGGGTCAAGTTGCGCCAGTAGATTGTCGGCCTGTTGGATCATGGACAGCATCTGATCAATTTGCGCCACGCCTTGGTCGATTTGGGTAATGCCCTGTTCGATTTTCGTGCGGTTGGCGGTCAGTTCCGTTTGCGCCGCATCGAGCTGTTTGCGAGCCGAGGTGAGCTGCGCTTTGCCCGATTCGAGCTGGGTGCGCGCTTCGGCTATCTGTTGGCGACCTTGCGCGATCTGTTGACGGGCCGAGGCAATCTGCGCGCGCCCATCGGCGAGCTGCCGTTCGCCATCGGTAATGGTTGTCTTGTTGTTCTCCAATTCGGTACGGCTGTTTTGCAATGTCGTTTCGTTGGCTTCCAGCTCGGCCCGGTTGTCGTCGATCTGTTTCTGGGCTTCGTCCAGCTGCTCGTTGGCCTCGTCTTTGGCATCGTCCAGTTTGCGCTGCGCGCTGGAGACGATCTGTTGGCGGCGGGCTTTCTGGCGTGTGGTCTGTATCTGATGTTCGATACGGTCGGCCACGGTTTTGACGGCTTCATCATAGGCATCGGAGAACGTGTCGAAATCGGATGCGCCGGTGACGGCAATCGATATCGCAGTGTATATATCGCCGGTCACGCCGTCGCTGGGTGCAAAGAACGTATAGTCCTCGGATGAGGTGGACCGGAAGGAGGTCATGCCCGAATAGCCGTCTGGATTGTTGAGGTCGCGCGGGTCGAGTACGACGCCGGTGATGGTGAGTTTCGTGGGGAACTGCGGGGATTGCTCGGCGTCGGCGTCCGTATTGGCGTCGGACTTCGCATCGGATGCCGAGGCATTGGCGGCGACACCTACCGTATCGGCATTATTGGAATCGTCAGTCTCCGTGGCCGCTACCGATATGACGGATGAAGAGGTGTCTTGTGGCGTCACAGTAATGGTGCCGCCAATCTTGAGTCCGCTATCGTTCAGGAATTGCTGCGTAACCGCCACTTCGCCGGCCTTGTTCGGCAGTTTGCCCTGCCGTATGTACGGCTGATCAAGCCCTTCGGTACCGATTTCCTGCATGGTCACGGTTTTCTTGGTGCCGTCCACCAACGTGGTCACCGTCTGAGAACGTTCGGGCTGCACGGTTTGCACACCGTCGATTCGGCGCAGTGCCGTTGCATCATCATCGGTCAGGCCGTATGTGGATAGCACCTGCAGGTCATGCAGTCCCTGCTGATCGTAAAAACGACCAGCCGCCAGAAAAGCATCGCGGCATCCGGCGTAGATACCGGTCAGCACAGCCACGCCAAGCAGCGTAATGACGGCGATCGAGACGAACCGCTTCCAGCTGCGCAGCCAGCACCGCAACGTGTCTTTGGCAAATACCGCAGAAACGCCCGCTCCTCGACCGCCGTTATCGTCGAGGTTCGGCCGTTTCACAGACTGTTTCACAGGTTGTTTCACGAATCGCCTCGCTTGTTTCACGGGGCGTTTCACAGAGTGTCTTGCAGTGAGCATCGCCAATCACCTACCATTCGATATCGGCGATGGGCCGCGGCGTTGCGTTGACCTCCTCGCTGGTCACCTTGCCGGAGCGGAAGCGAATCACTTTGTGAGCCATCGGTGCAAGCGCGGAATTATGCGTGATGATCATTACGGTCATGCCTTGTGTTTGGCAAATATCCTGCAGCAACTGCAGCACTTCCTTGCCGGTCTCGTAATCGAGCGCACCGGTCGGCTCATCGCACAACAACAGCTTCGGCTTTTTGGCAATCGCGCGGGCGATGGATACACGCTGTTGTTCGCCGCCGGACAGTTGCGCGGGGAAGTTGTCCATCCTCTCCCCCAGTCCGACTTTGCGCAGCGTTTCCTCTGGATCGAAATGGTCAGGGCAGATTTGCGAGGCGAGCTCCACGTTTTCGAGCGCGGTAAGGTTAGGCACCAGATTGTAGAACTGGAAGACGAAGCCGATATCGTTGCGCCGGTAGGTCACCAGTTCCTTTTTCCGCAGACCCGTAATATCGCGTCCGCCGACCACTACGCGGCCGGTTGTGGCGGTATCCATGCCGCCCAGAATGTTCAATGCCGTGGTTTTGCCGGCACCGGACTGCCCCAGAATCACGCTTAATTCGCCTTGTTCGGCGGTGAAGCTGGCCTCGTCGAGCGCGCGAATCACACTGCTGCCAGAAGGATATTCCTTGACCACATGGTCGAATTCGATATACGCCATCGCACACCTCCAACGCGCTCGTGGCAGCCACCTAGCCCCATAGGCCCCGCCAGAACTTCCTGCTATACTCAAGTAAAACAACACTGTGTCGGTTCTGCAACCAACAGTTGGATTGTGGGTTGTCGGAACTTGGGGAGAAGGCCATGGCCAAAGAATTGACGGAAAGCCGCCGCACCCGCTACACGAGACGTGCCATGCAGGACGCGCTTATCGAGTTGCTGCGCGATCAGCCGCTCGGCTCCATCACCGTTAAAGCGTTGTGCGAGCGGGCCGATGTGAATCGTTCCACGTTTTACGCGCATTATGCGAGCATCGAGGAACTGCTACACGACATTGAAGACGAAACCATGGCCTGGGTCACCACCGCACTCGAACAGCTACTCGCCCAGCCAGATCCTGCCGGCATCGAGCATGTTATTGAGCGCATCTGCCAGTACATTGCCGACAATCGCAATCATCTCCAAGTGCTGATGAGCCCGAAAGCGGATATCGGTTTCCAGCAGCAGCTGCTGGGATTGATTTACAGCCAGCGCGGTGTAGGCGAACAGTTGCAATCTTCGGCGGGTTACCCAGCCGAGGCGCAGATGCGTATGCGATTCGCCGTGTCCGGCAGCATTGGGCTTTTGCAATATTGGCTCGCCACCGATCTCGCGGCCTCTCCCGAATCGGTGTCCCACACCATCTTCACCATGTGTATGCCTGCCACGCAGTGAGCACAGTGAATTCAGTGAACTCAGTGAACTCAGTGAACTCAGCGAACTCAGTGAAGCGTGCGGTTTCATAAGCATCGCTCGCTATAGCTTCGCCTGCTCACCGGCCGCGCCCACGCCCGCGCTTGCAATAGCGCACAAATAGACGATTGACCATTTCTGAGACGATACGGCGGCATAGAATAACGAACGTTGCGCATCACGGCAAGCCCCGCGTGCGCCAAACCCAAGAAATGTGAGAGAAGAGCACAATGAGTACTACTGATGCGCCTAAGAAGCCGCGCGAAACCGACGACGTGCCGGTGCCGGCCACGCTGCGCAAGTCATTGAAAAACCGCCACATCCAGCTGATTGCGCTGGGCGGCGCCATCGGAACCGGCCTGTTCTATGGTTCCAGTGAATCCATCGCGCTGGCCGGACCCTCGATTCTGCTCGCCTACTTGGTTGGCGGCCTCGCGATTTTCGCGATTGTGCGTGCACTGTCTGAAATGTCCGTTGAGGATCCGAAGGCGGGCGCGTTCAGCTACTATGCCACCCGCTACTGGTCCAAGCGCGCCGGCTTTATTTCCGGCTGGAACTACTGGTTCAACTACATCCTCGTCTCGATGGTGGAGCTATCAGTGGTGGGTTCGTTTGTGAACTACTGGTTCCCGGCGATTCCGACATGGGTGTCGGCGGCCGTGTTCTTGGTGATCATCTGCGCCGCCAACCTGCTGGGCGTCTCTAAATTCGGTGAGTTCGAGTTCTGGTTCGCCATCATCAAGATTGTGGCCGTGATCGCCATGATTATCGGCGGCCTGGCCGTCATCATCTTTGTCCTGCCCACCGCATCCGGCGTGCGCGCAAGCTTCGCGAACTGGTTCACCGTGGGTAACGGCTTCTTCCCGAACGGCCTGATGGGGCAGAATTCCGACGGTTCCTGGACCGGCCTGCTGATGGCACTGGTTGTGGTGATGTTCAGCTTCGGCGGCACCGAGCTCATCGGCATCACCGCCGGCGAAACCGAGGATCCGAAGACCACGATTCCGCGCGCCACCAATGATATTATTTGGCGAATCCTCGTGTTCTACATCGGCGCTCTGGGTGTGATCATGGCCGTAGTGCCGTGGAACACCATCGATGGCAAGTCCAGCCCGTTCGTGCAGATCTTCGATTCCGTGGGCATTCACGCGGCTGCCGGTATTTTGAACTTCGTGTGCCTGACCGCTGTGATGAGCGTCTACAACTCCGGCCTGTACGCCAACTCCCGCATGTTGTACTCGCTGGCCAAGCAGGGCAATGCGCCCGCTTACTTGGGCAAGCTCAACTCGCGCGGCGTGCCAGTGGCCGGCGTGCTGACGTCCGCCGCGATCACCGCCATCGCCGTGGTCGTGGTGTTCGTGTGGCCTGAGTTCGCGTTCAACTACCTGATGTCGATTGCCACCATTGCCGGCATCATCAACTGGACGATGATCATGCTCACCGAAATGAAGTTCCGTAAGGTGGTCGCCGCGGGCGGCGCCCCCGAGGATTCCGAGCTGGCCGGTCTGAGCGGCCAGGAGGCACTGGACGCGATTCACTTCAAACTGCCGTTTGCCAAGGTGGCCCCGTGGGTGGTGCTGGCGTTCCTAGCGCTGGTCGTGGTGCTGATGTGCTTCTCCACCAGCTACCGCATCGCCGTCATCGCCGGCGTGATCTGGCTGGCCATCCTCTTCGCCGCCTACCAGCTCACTCAGGCGAAGAAGTAAGGCTCCATTTGCGAATAGCTCTCACTGATGAGCACTCAGTGAGAGCTATTCGCAAATGGGATTTATTCATGAAATAGCTCATCGATGCCGACGAGCTGAACGTCGGATTGAGACGCCGCAGCATCGTCGACCAGTGATTGATCGAAACCGCCGAGCGAAAACAGCAGGTATGTTCGCTGGCCGATACCGGTTCGCGCAGCACGGTCTCGCAGTAGATTCAGCACGGAACGGTCCACCGGCGCATTGCGGAATTTGCACTCGCCCACAATGGCAGCATCAGACGCATTGTCAACGGCCATCACGTCTATCTCATCCTGACGATCCCACCAACGGCCAACCGCACGCGCACGGAAGGGCAACCGTCCAGCAGCACTCTCACGCCACATCCATTCACGGCACAGACCCTCGAACGGTTTGCCGGCAAAATCATGTAATACCGGCTTGATATGACGCTCGTATACGCCTTCCACATCGCCCCGCTCCAATTCCGAACGATACGGAAAGACAAACGAATACCAGAATCGGAAGAAATTGTCGCTCAGCTGATACAGCCCACGCGAACCTTTCGCCCGCTCCTTAGGCTTCGCCGTGACTGGGAACTCACGTTCCACAATCCCCAGTTCCATAAGATTGGCGAGATACGACGATACTGTTGCGTTTGCCATCATCGTGTGTGTCGCGATCTCATTCAGCGAAGTTGCGCCGAGCGCGATCGCCCGTATCACGCTGTTATATTTCGCAGTTTCCCGCAGTTCTTCGTGCAACAAAAATTCAACCTCGCTGTATAGCGGAGCAATGCGTCTCAGAATATGCCGCTTGACATTTGCGTCTATGGTCTCATCTGGGTCAAATTCCTCTAGGTAACGCGGGATACCGCCCAGTATTGCGTAGGCCAGCGCCTTATCCTCGCTACTATAGTTGGGGAAGAATTGCGCTGCATCCCAATATGGCATCGGCAGCATCTTCAGGATACCGGTCGCACGACCATATAGCGGCGATTTTTCTCCCAACAGCTCCTTTTCGATGAAGCTCATGGCACTGCCGCAAATCACAATCATCAGATTTGCATGACGCAACGTGTGGTCCCAAAGATTCTGTAGCACTGACGGCAATGACGGATCAGATTTGACCAGATAAGGAAACTCATCGAATATCACAAGCCTGCGGCCGCCATCGCTCGGCTCTGGCAGCCGGGTTAACTCGGTTAACGCCCTTTCCCAAGAAGGATATTGACTCAGATAATCCTTGCCCGGGGCACCCGCCTCGAACATGAGACGGGAGAACGATGCCAGCTGTTCATCTTTAGTGGCATTCTGCGCCGCGAAGAATAAGGTTTCCTTGTCTTTTGCGAGTTGAATAAGCGTCTCTGTTTTTCCCACGCGCCTGCGGCCGTAGACGAACACAAGCTGTGCCCTACGCTCAGTGAAACATTCCTGCAGTTGCTTGAGGTCATCGTCTCGTCCGATGAATGCCATGCTGCCCGCCTCCTTTATGCCATACGCCGGCGTATTTCTATCGCATCACGATTTATTGTATCACGATTAGTATAATCGTGATTATACAAGCTGTGACGAGGTGCGGGTACGGGTCAATCGGCATCGACGGGACCGGCCGCAGGGGCCACAATTACATCACCGTGGTCGCCGATCTCGTGGAGCACGATGTCATCAACGTGACGCCGGGCAAGGACCCGGCCACGGTCGAACGGTTCTCGCGTGATTTCATGGACCACAACGGGGTCCCGGAATATGTGCGTCTGGTCGCCTGCGACATGAGCCTGGGCTTCCGGAAGGGCATCCGTGAGCATCTGCCCCATGCGCGGCGGATCGTCGACAAGTTCCACGTGGCCAGGCACGCCAACGAGGCCGTCGACAAGGCCGGGAAGACGGAAGGCCGGCTCCAACCCGCTGCTCAAACGGACCAAGTACCTGTGGCTCAGGAACGAGGAAAGCCTGACCGAACTGCAGGTGGAGACCAAGCGCAACCTGACGGGGCAACGGTTGAAGACCGGCCGCGCCTGCCGGATGCGCGAGGTCCTGCAGGACATCCACACGGACAGCCGCACCCCGTCCGAGGCATGGGTGCGCCTGCATCGCCTGTGCTCGTGGATGATGCACTCGAGGCTCGAGCCGATGAAGGACTTCGCCCGCATGATCCGACGCCACTTCGCCGAGATCGTCGCCTACTTCGAGCACCCGTACACCAACGCCGTGCTCGAGGGCGCCGACAGCGTCATCCGGAACGTCAAACGACGGGCGAGAGGCTTCCGCGACATGGACTACTTCGCCACCATGATCTACCTGACCTGCGGCAGACTCGACCTCAAAGCCGTCACCACCACTTGACCACCACCCACCACAAACAGCGAAAGGCCAAAAAAATGACGCATGTGCCGTTATACATTAAAACGCACAGAAAATCACACATATACTGTGCGATTTTCTGTGCGTTGCAGTGAGCAGCTACTCAGTTATGCGCGGCGCTTGCGCCAGATGGACAGCGCAGTGCCGGCAGCGGCGAGCAGCACCATGGCACCGCTCACGCCATATACGGCGGCACCGGTGGCCGGCAACTTGCCGTCAGACTTGGTGTCATCGGTCTTGTTGTCGGTCTTGTCGCCTGCGTTATCGCCTTTGTTGTCACCATCGCCGGTATCCGGCTTGGTGGGCGTTTCCGCCTTCTGCAATGCTGCGATGGCGGCGCTCAGATCAGCGGCGGCCTTGTCAACCACAGCCTGGTCGGAGGAAGCGAGCGCAGCCTTGGCGGCCTGCAGTGCCTTGGCGAGCGCAGCCCAGGAATCAGCCGTGCAATCGGATTCCTTGAGCGCTTCGGCAGCGGCGATCTGCTTGTTGAGCTCAGCCAAATCGACCTTGCCCTGCTCGATGCCGGCCACCTCGGTCGAGGAGGGGTTTACCAAGCCATCGGTGTAGCCGTCGTAGGCGACCGCAACAGTGCCAGAGATGGTGACCGGGAGAGTCACCGTGGCCTTGCCTTCGGCGTCGAGCTTCACGGTCTTGGACCAGTCGCCAGCAGAGAATTTCACCGAGCCGGCGAGCGTGCCCTTGTCAGCGGCGGTCACCGTGGCGGTGAGTTCGCGGGTTTCGGCGTTGTACTCGGCCTTGGTAGCGGAGTCAACAGCGGGCAGCGTGGTCGGGGTGGAGGTATTCCACTTGTGCATGTTCTCCGCGATGGCAGCGGACACGTTCACGAACGCGCCGTGACGGGTCGGGGTCGGCATGTTGGTCGGGGTCACCTTACCCGTGACATTCGGCCCCCACTGCTTCTCGGTACCCCAGCCGTCGGTGGAGGACAGACGGTTGGTCCAGCTGGACGCCGCGATGGCGGACTCGGAGGTCATGTACGGCTTGTATCCGCCGGAGTCGGCCATGATGATCATCGCATCGCCAGCCTTATTCTGGTTCGGGTCGCCAGTATTGAGTTTGATGGACTCCGGGCCTTCGAACGGCAGGATGTTCTGGTCAACGAGCTGCCAGGTCTTGGTCGTATCGGCGTTCGGATCAGCGGCGGCGGTGGTGCAAGTCAGGCACTGGGAACGCTCAAGGAACGTGGACTTGCCGTCGGTGATGTAATCGCCGGCCTTGCCGCTTTCCTCGTTCTTGGTCAGGCGATAGTACATATCGCCAATCTTGAACACGGTGGAATCAATGCGGGAGTACTGGGTATCCTGCCACTTCTCGGCCGGAGTGAACGTCTTGAAGTCGCGGGTGGTGGCCATCACAAGGATGTTGTATGCGCCGTTGGTCTTCGAGCTCTTCACTGCGGTGGCACGGGTGTCATCGGTGTATTCACGCGAGGACCAGAACACCACATAGGAGTTCAGCGCGTCATCCCAGAAAGCTTCCGGTGCCCAAGTCATGCCCATGTTGTCGGCGTTGACCTTGATACCGGTGTCGCCGTCCTCGGCGTTGGTGCGAGTCCAGTTCACCATATCGGTGGACTCCCATGCTTCAAGCTTCAGAGAGCCATACTGCTGGTTCTGGCCCCAGCCCTGCGAGGAGACCTTGAGGTCGGTGGCGATCATGTAGAACTTGTCGCCATCCTTGGACTTGAGCACATACGGGTCACGCAGGCCCTTGGTATCGGTGTTGGAGACGATAACCGGGTTGCCGCTGTTAATCTCGCTGAACGAGAAGAAGTTGTTGCCGTCGGTGGCGGACTCGTACAGCGCCTCACCGATCTTGCCGTTGGTGGTGGCCTCATCGGAAAGGAAGGTCACGGCCGCATAAGCGCCGTCCGGAACGGAGCGGGTTTGCTCCTTGACAGTGACTTCCACGGTCTTGGTCACGACCTCGCCACCGTTGTAGGAGGCAGTGGCGGTCAGTGTGACAGGCTTGGAATCACCGTCGCCGTAAGCCGGGCGAGTCACCACGCCGGCACCCTTATACGGATCGGCCATACCGTTCTTCGGAGCCTCGTACTTGGCGTCAGTGCCGGTAATGAGCTTTTCATCAGAGGACTTCCACGTAATCGCAGAACCATTCTTGGTGCCTTCGGCAACTAGCGGCAGGTCCTCGGTGGTGGTGGTCTTCAGCGCGGAAATCGCGGCGTTGAGGTCGGCTTCGGCAGCGTTCTTGGCGTTCATCGGCTCAACGGTGACGGGCAGTTCGGCCTTCACACCACCCAGCCCAGTGGTGGCGGTGATGGTGGCAGTACCAGCCTTAACGCCGGTTACAGTACCGTCTGCGGCGACCTTGGCCACGGACTCATCGGAGGAGGACCAGGTGACGTTCTTGCTCACGGCGTCGTCCGGGGTGACGGTGGCGGTGAGCTTGGTGGAGTCCTTCTCAATCAGGGTGAGCTTGTTGTTCACCACACCGGTGCCGGAAATCGCAACGGCGGTCGGCATGGTCAGGTCAGCGCCCCTGTAGACCTTGATGTCATCCATTGCACCATTCCAGTACTCATCGACGGAGTAGAACGACTTGCCGATGTAGGCGGTGGTCGCGCCGAGATCGCTCATCTTGATGCCGGTGTTGGCCTTGAAAATAATCAGGGCATTGTTGCGGAACACGGCAAGGTTGGTGCCGTCCACGACAATCTTGTAATCGGCCCAGCTGTTGTCGTTGCCGGAAACGGTGACCTTGGATCCCTGTTCGTTACCCCAGTTGTTGTTGGAGATAACGCCCTTGATGGCGGTCTTGCTGTTGTAGAACATCAGGTACTTGTTGGCGTTGGACTGATCGGTGGTGTTGGCGTCGTTCGAGCCGTCCTTGCCGACGATGAACGAGAAGAACTTGCCGCTGTCGTCGTGACGAGTCTTGGACGCGAACTCCAGAGTGAAGGAGTCGCCGGCGTCCTTGAACAGCTGGTCATCGATCTGGGCGTACTGGCCATCGCCGCGCAGTGAGAGCGCCTCGTTGTTGCTGCGGTCACCGTACTGTTCGATCTTGGCGTTGTCTTTCAGCGTCAGGTTGTACTTGCCGGTCGAATCGGCAATCGCGCTGTTCGTGGTGCCGTTTTTGCCCGTGAAGTCCCAGCTGGCGAGCAGCGTCGGTTCAGCAGCCTTAGCAGTCTGCACTGTCGCGGTATCGGTTGTCTGTGGTTGGGAAATCTTCCGACTCCATGGCATACGTCGTCGGAACTACTGCCATCATCGTTGATATTGCAACCAACGATGCTGCCATCTTCTTCCAATGCTTCACCGCATCTCTCCTTGTCCTTTGCCTCGACCCACTTGTCGGGTGTCTCGTTCGCCTCTACGTGAACGCAAACATTATTTGCGATGATACCATTACGGCACTGAGACTCAGTGTGCCAGATTCCTTATGTATATAAGCACTTACAGGGGGCAACCGCCCAGCCCGAACACTCCCCGTATGCCAAAAGCCCCCTTCCAAGCCAATCACTAATACCCCTCAATCGGCACCCCGCTCCGCCAGCCGCCCCAAACTGTTATCAATTTGTTATCTTTACCGCGCTTGCGTGGACAGAGAACGCTCAGACCTCGAAGATCGCCGCATATTCGCGAGAGAACCCGCCTAGTCAATGAGATATGGATTGAAAACACGCTCGGTGACGGGGATATGGAGCATCAGCATGGTGCCGTAACCAAGAATCACCAGCAGGAACAGTCCACCGGGCATGTAGAACCAGCTGGCCACCAGCAGCGCCACGAACACGGCATCCACGATGACCAGGGCCACGGTCATCGCGATGTGGGAGATGCCGAAGATGAAGGCGTTCTTCAAGGTGCCGGCCACGGTGTTCTCGAAGCGTGCCTGAAGCGCGAACACCCATTCGAAGCCGATAAGCCAGAGGATGGTCAGCGCGAATTTGATGATGAGCAGCGGCGTGATCTGCAGGACGATCCATGACCAGACCAGTGCAATCAGCACCACCAAGAACGGCAGCCACAGCAGTGTGGCTTTGATGAAGTTGGCTTTGAATGACTTGAAGTAGTTGGCGGTTACGCCTTTGCCCTCGCCCTCGATGGAGCGGCGGCAAGCATCATGGCCGGCGGTCAGGGCCGCACCGATGGTGATGAGCGGAATCGAAGTGACCAGCATCAGAATGTTGATCCATACGCCGTCAACAAGATTGCTCCACGCGCGCATGAATTTCGAGTCCGGTGCCAGCCAGTTCATCAACTACTCCTTGTGTCGCCTGTGGCTCCCCTCTCTGAGGGGAGCTGTCATCGCAGATGACTGAGGGGAGACTTGATGGAGCTCAGGATACTCCCCTCAGTCGGCTTCCGCCGACGGCTCCCCTCAAAGAGGGGAGCCGGATTGGTGGAGCTCAGCCCTTGACCGCGCCCGCCATGACACCAGAGACTATATACTTCTGGCATACCAAGTAGAAGACGATGATGGGGATGATGGCCAGCACCAGGCAGGCCATCATGGCGCCCATATCCACGGAACCGTAGCCGCCCTTGAGGTATTGCACGGCGACCGAGATGGTCTTGTACTTGCCGAGGTCGAGCGTCAGGTACGGCAGCAGGTAATCGTTCCAGATCCACATGGCTTCGAGGATGGCCACCGAGACGATCGACGGCTTCATGATCGGCACCACGATCTGGAAGAAGATGCGCGGCACTGACGCGCCGTCGATCATGGCGGACTCCTCAAGCTCCTGCGGGATGCCCTTGATCACGCCGGTGAAGATGAACACGGCCAGACCGGCCCCGAAACCGAGGTACACGATGCACAGGCCCCACGGGGTATTGAGCTTCAGCATGTCGGCGATCTTGGAGAGGGTGAACATCACCATCTGGAACGGCACGATCATGTTGAACAGGAACAGGGTGTAGAGCAGCTTCGCGGCCCAGTTGTTCACGCGCACGATCCACCATGCGCACATCGAGGTGCACACCAGAATCAGCACCACCGAGCCGACGGTGATAAGCAACGTCCAGCCGAAGGAGGCGAAGAACTGCGTGGTCTCGATGCCGCGCACATAGTTCTCAAGTCCCACGAACGCCTTGCCGGCAGGCAGGGAGAACGCGTTCTTGGAGATGTACGCCTTCTGCTTGAAGGAGTTGATCAGCACCAGGACGATCGGGAAAATCCAGAACAGGGAGACAACGGAAAACAGCACGGTCCATAATGCGCCATGCTTCACAGGCTTGTTCTCGTTCATCAGGCTGCCACCTCCTTGCTCGTGGTGAGCTTGTTCTGAATCAGGGCGATGACCGCGACCAGGATGAAGAACAGCACGGCCTTCGCCTGGCCGACGCCTTCCCAGCCCATACGGCCGTAGAAGGTGCGGGTGATGTTCAGCGCCAGACCTTCAGACATGTTGCTCGGCGCACCGTTGGTCAATGCGAGGTTCTGATCGTAGAGCTTGAAACCGTTGGTCACGGTCAGGAAGGAGCACACGGTGATGGACGGCATCATCAGCGGGATGATGATGCGGAACATGGTCTGCCGTCCGTTGGCGCCGTCCACGGCCGCGGCCTCCAGCACATCGGTGGGCAGGGCCTGCAGGCCGGCGATGTAGATGATCATCATGTAGCCGATCTGCTGCCAGCACACCAGGATGACCAAGCCCCAGAACCCGTAGGACGCCTTATAGGTCAGGGCGCGGCCCCAGTGGGCCAGTACGCCGTTCAGGAGCAGCAGCCAGATGTAGCCCAGGATGATGCCGCCGATAAGGTTCGGCATGAAGAATACCGAGCGGAACAGCGTGGAGCCCTTGATCGCCTTGGTCAGCATGTAGGCGATGGCGAAGGCGATCACGTTGATCACGATGGTGGTCACGATGGTAAACGCGGTGGAGAAGCCGAGCGCGTGCAGGAATTCCTTGTCCTTCAGCGCTTTGCCGTAGTTCTTAAGCCCCACCCATTCACCGTCGGTAACGGTGGTGAATTCGCAGAAGCTTAAGTAGACGCCCATGATGAAGGGCACCAGGAACCCGATGATGAATGCGGCGAATGTGGGGAGCGCGAACAGCGCCCACCATCTGCGTATCGCCTTGCCAGCCATGCTGATCACGACTTTTCCTCCTCCTTGAGTCCGCTGCGTTGCGACACTGCATCGTGCGCCGGCTGCGGAGTTCAACTCAATGCGAGCCTGCCGATCGAGAACCGCATGCACGGCCTGTTCTCGTTCAAGCCTATGTTCATAGTAAACGTCGAATCATTATATGTCAAACGTTGTCATTTTAGGCGTTTCAAGTTCGAGCACACTCCGGCTCCAGCAATCTTCTTTCACCTAAGATAATGGCTATATAAAGCCAATCTAACGCCGACATAGACACTTTGCAAACGTTTGTAATACAATCGTTGTCATCGCCGCAGATCAATCAATCAGCATGTACACTGGAGTCAGTTGTGCATGTGTATTGCGATTTTCCATTCAACGCAAGGGGGCTGCAATGGCTACGAGCATTCAGGATGTCGCCCGCGAGGCCGGAGTCTCCATCTCCACCGTCTCACGTTCCTTCACCAGGCCGGATCTGGTGTCGGCCAAGACCCGCGAGCGCGTGCTCGCCATCGCCGACAAACTCAATTTCTCACTCTCCCGCTCGGCTGCGGCCCTGAAATCCGGCCGCTCCCTGCGCATCGCAGTACTGATGAGCGGCCATATCCGCCTGTGGTTCACCGCCTCGGTCATCGAGGGGCTCAACGAGGTGCTGCACACGCAGGGCTACGATATTTCGGTATTCCAGATTTCCAGCATCGAGGAGCGCAAGGAATTCTTCGAGATGTTGCCGGTACGCCGTAACGCCGATGCCGTGATTGTGGCGTCTTTCGATATCGACAACAACGAAATCGCGCAACTGGCTTCGGTCGGCGTGCCGATCGTCGGCATCAATTCAGTCGAACCCGAAGCCCGCGGCTTTACCGCCGCCGTCAATATCGACGATGTGCAGGGCTCCACGCTGGCCGCCCGCCATCTTATCAATCTCGGACATCGCCGCATCACCTACATCAGCACCAATCGCGAGGTGTCGCTGAGCTTCTCCGTGCAAAGCCGATTCGACTCATTCACCGCCTGCTGCCGCAGGGAAGGCATCGAGCCGCAGGTTATCGTCTGCAAGGTCGATGACGATGGACGTTATGAAATCAGCGACGTGGTCAACCAACTCATAAGCCAAGACGAGATGCCCACCGCCATCGCATGCCAAGAGGATGGCATCGCTTTGCCGCTTATGTTCCAGCTGGAGCGCAATGGATTCTCCGTGCCCGGCGACGTCTCGTTGATCGGCTACGACGATAGTTTCTACACCGGCGATATCGGCCTGACCACCATCCGCCAGGATCCGGTGGAAATGGCCCGCGTGGCAGCCCGCATGACGCTCGATCTCATTGACGAAAAGCCGATTGAGCAACCCTATATCGTGTTCCCGGCCCAGCTGAAGGTCCGCTCCTCCACCTCCCGCGTTAAGTAGGCTCACACAACAAAGCCCACCATAGAAAAAGCGTGAGGCAACCGCACAATAACGCTCAATCGCACATTGTGGGAAATGGCGAAAAATCGCCAATCCATGGACCCACAGTGTGCGATTGGCCGGGTGTGTGCCTCACACTTTTTCTGCGGCGGCCGATTTTGTGCGAGACTCAGCAATACAAAGCGGCGCCCCTGGAGAAGGAAAGGCAGGGGCGCCGCGGATTGTTGCTTATCGGCTATGGGACTCCATGAGACTCAGTGCGAGGCCTCGTATTCGGAAGCCCAACCGTCCACGAAGGCAGTCTTGACGGCATCCCACTTGCCGGTGCCCTGCGCGTACTCGAGCAGCGCCTGGCCGACCTTGTTCTTCCATTCCTCGGACGGCATCATGGTGAAGTTCCAAGAAACCTGGGTCTTGCCGGACTCCTGGTCTTCCACGGCGGCCTCGGTCAGCGGGTTGTCGCTTTTGACGTCATCGAAGGTCTTGAACGGGGTGGTGAAGCCCATGTCCTGAGAGAGGGCCTTCTTGCCGGTATCAGAGGTGATCACCCACTTGAGGAAGTCCTCGGTGGCCTTCTTGTCGGCGTCGGAGGCCTTGTCATTGATGCACCAGTAGTTCTCGGAACCGGTGGTCAGACCCTGCTTCTCCTCGCCCTTGACGCCGATGTAGATCGGCATCATGCCTACCTGATCGTCGGTCATGCCGGCCTTCTGCAGGTCGGTCCAGGCCCAGGTGCCGTTCTGGTAGAAGGCGGCCTCGCCGAGCGCGAACTCGGAGTTCGCATCATCTCCGGTCTTGGCGCTCAGCTGGGTGGGTTCGGTGGTGGAGTCGGTGATGTACAGGTCGAAGATCTTCTTGTAGTTCGGCAGGTAGGTGCCCTTGATCTTGGCCGGCTGCTCGGTGACGTTGTCGTCCTTGAACTCGTAGTAAAGCGGCAGATTGGCCAGATGGGTCTTGAAGCGCCAGTCGGAGCTGGAGTCGAAGCCGGCGGAGGTGAACGCGCCCTTGATGCCGAGCTCGTCCTTGCGGGCCTGCATGTCGTCGGCCACGGCCTTCAGGGTGTCGAAGTTGTCGATTTCGTCCATGGACGTGGCCTTGGCGCCATCCAGCGCGAAGTACTTGTTGAGGATGTCCTTGTTGTAGATCAGGCCGTAGGTTTCCATCACGTACGGCACGCCGACCACCTTGTCGCCATCCTTCAGGGCCACATCCTGGTTGGCGAGCTCCTTGTACACATCCGTATTGGACATATCGGCGGTGTACTTCTTCCAGTTCTGGTAGCCGACCGGGCCGTTGACCTGGAACAAGGTCGGGGCTTCGGTTTTGGCGATTTCGGACTTCAGGGTCTGCTCGTAGGTACCGGAGGCCGCGGTCTGCACCTTGACCTCAACGTCCTTTTCCTTGGTGTATTCCTTGGCCAGAGCGGTCCACTGATCAGCCGCTTCCGGCTTGAAATTCAGGTAGTAGACCTTGCCCTTGGCGTCATCGCCGGAGGTCGAGCTTCCGCAGGCCGCCAAAGCGCCGAGGGACATCGCAGCGACAGCCGCCATCGCGACTGCTGACTTGACTGTACGATTCATCATCGAACCTTTCTCTTTCATCGTCGACCCGGCCGTCCCCGGTCAGGACAGGTACGCTAGCACGCACCTTTACGACTATCGACATGCACTATTATGCAACGGTTTGCTTCTTTTTGCAAACGATAGCAATATCGGCGCGTCATAAATCATCATTTTCAGGCCATTGTCAACAAATATCCCATTAATTCAGTCATTTTTGCCTCATCATCGCAATGCAAGCGTTCGCAACTATGAGAGCGCTAACATATCTTTCATGGCAATCGATTGCCACTTATACCCATCAAAAAACAACACGCCGACGCTATCGTTTGCAAATCATTTATCGACATACCGCAATTCCCGCCACAAACAATAAAGGCCCGCCCGCAGTAGCGGGCAGGCCAGCGCAATCGCAGCGCAACCGGGGCTAGGCGTTCCACCGTTCGATGACGTTATCTCCCTTATAGACGCTGAGCACCGAGTAGTGCGCCGTATCCAAACGCAGCAACCGTGCGAAATGCGGGTCCACGCCCAGCCATTGCGAGGTGAGGATGCGCAGGATGTGCGCATGAGCCACCAACAGCACATTATGGCCGTCTTTCAGCAGCGGCGTAATCTCGTCGATGGCGCTCTTGGCGCGTGCCGCCGCTTCTTCCAGCGTCTCGCCAGGCCCGGCATGGACCGGCACCTGTTCGCCCGAAGGCAAGGTCTCGACCCAGTCGCCCTCCAGCGTGGGCGTCAGCGAGCGCGGCCCGTCACGCCACACATCCCATTCAAAACCGCTGGCCTCACTCACCTGCTGGCGCGTACGCCCCTCGGCTCGGCCGTAATCCCATTCAGCGATGCCGTCCAACACACCGTGGTCCGCAAAACCAGCCAATTCAGCGGTTTGGCACGCCCGCTTCAGCGGACTGGAAAACACACAACTCTGGCTGAATCCTTCGGGGAAGGCCTCGCGCAGGCGCCTTCCGGCATCCGCTGCCTGCTGCTCGCCGACCGCGGTCAACGGGATGTCCGTGCGCCCGGTATGCTGCCCGGATTCGCTCCACACGGTCTGGCCGTGGCGCAGCAACACCAAAAATCCATTGCCGCCACGAGAGTTCTCGACGGCAACGGTGCCGTTCACGTTCTGTTCGCTCATGCCTCCACTCTAGTCTGCGCTCGTTCATGACTCCACCATTAACGCCCATCTTTTGCGCTGAGATGATTGAGATGCTATTAGACTGAGAGTCATGAGCGACGAAACGAACACCGACTTCCCCTCCAGCGCCGACCGCGCGGTCGACAGCCTGCACCGCATCGACGAGAAGGTCAACAGGCTGCGCGAGGACCGGCTCAACGACCCTGATTCTCTGGGCGACAAGCTCATCAAGTCGGCAGTCCCAGCGCTGGCAGGCTTGGTTGCCGGCAAAGCATTCCAGATGATATGGGACAAGGGCACAAGCAAACGCAATCTGCGCAAGGGACTGGCGGCAGACGCGCCGCAAAGTCTGGCAATGAGTCTGGCATTCGCCGCCGTTTCGGCCGCACTCGGCGCAGTGGTTTCGCAGCTGTCGGATCGGGGCTCCAAGGCGTTCGTCGACCACCGCCATCGCAAGCCCAGCCGCTAATCCCCCGGTTGGATGATGGTTTCTGTTGGCTGACTGATGACTCATCGCTGGAATTTCGTCAAGGAACCATCAGTCAATCGACAGGAACCATCAGTCCAGCACAGTTCCGCCACACAATATCGGCATTTCACTGTGAGGTAATCCACCGTGGCGTCCGGCGTCTGCCGTGCGACAATAAAGCCATGGTTACCAACGCAACAATCGAGGCTCTTCTGGGCCGCCGCTCCATCCGTAAGTTCAAGGACGAGGCCATCGACGACGATACCCGCGTCACGCTCGAAACCGTCGCCCAACATGCCGCGTCCAGCCAGTTCCTTAACGACTGGTCCGCCATCCGTATCACCGACCCGGCCACCAAAGCCAAGCTCGCCGAATTCGGCCATCAGCCGTATATCGCCACCGCGCCGTTGCTGTACGTGTTCGTCATCGACGAGCACCGCAACGCACGCATCGCCGAACGCAAGGGTATCGATCCCGCTTCCGACGAATTCCATCTCAAGTACAGCTATCGCTTCACCCAAGCTCAGAACGACGCCGTGCTGGCCCTGCACGCCATGGAGACCGCCGCCTATTCGCTGGGACTGGGCTGCGTGATTCTCGGCTCTCTGCTCAACAACATCCCCGGCCTTATCGACGTGCTGAATCTGCCGGAATACACGTATCCGGTGCTGGGTCTGGCCATCGGCAAGCCCGATCAGAACCCGACCGTCAAGCCGCGCATGCCGCGCACGATGCAGTTCTTCGAGAACACCTACCCGGCTGACGCCGATGGCGTACTCGACCAGCTGCCCGCCTTCGACGAGGAAGTTCACCGGTACTACGATCTGCGCCAAGCCGACCGTCCGGTGGACGCTTTCAGCGATCAGGTCGCCACGATCAGTCGGCAGGATGTCAGCCATCAGACACTGCTCGACAAGGCCGCCGCTCAGGGCTTCCGTCTGGATCAGTGAGACCAGAACCAACGAGATAGCCTCGGATAGGCTCGTCACTGAGTCGTCTCGGTCTCAGCACTGCGACGACTCAGTTCCAACACCTCAACATTTCATCACCGGATACCGGCAAAATTGCACAACCATCCCGCCGGTGTCGCACCATCAACAAACGTTCACATATCAGTCCCATTATGCGGACAACCAACGGCCAGTTTTGCAAGAAAACCCGCCAAACCAGCAGTATCCGCACCAGTGGTGGGAATAGACTGCATGTGGCCGCAATGACTACGAACCGGAAAAGAGGGACTGGATGCGGACGGTTTGGCAAGTCTTTCTACGCGATTGCAGACGTATCTTACGCAATCCCGTTGCCGTTGTGGTGACGCTCGGCGTAGCAATGCTGCCCTCGCTGTACGCATGGTTCAACATTCTCGCCAACTGGGATCCCTATTCAGCCACCGGCAATCTGCAAGTGGCCGTAGCCAATGAAGACCAAGGCACCACCAACGATCTGGTCGGCCATCTCGATGCGGGCCGGCAGGTCGTCAAGAAACTCAAGCAGAACGACGAACTCGGCTGGCGCTTCGTAGACAATGAGGAACAGGCCGTCCACGGCGTGGAGACCGGCGGATACTATGCAGCCATCGTGCTGCCCAAGGATTTCAGCGCCAGCTTGGTCGAATCGGTGACCGGAACCTCCAAACAGCCGAAAATCAAGTATTACGTCAACGAGAAGAAGAACGCGATCGCGCCGAAAATCACCGACACCGGCGCCACCACCATCGATGAGCAGATCAACTCCGCCTTCGTCACCACGGTAGCCACCACCGTTGCCTCGGCCATTTCCGAAACCGGAGACGATCTCGGCCAAGCCACTGGCAAAGTCCAGCACGATACGATCGATGATCTCAATACGGTGATGTCCACGCTGAACACCGTTCAGGATTCACTCACCGACTTACAGGACACGCTGGCCCAATCAGACACGATTCTCGCCGACGCCAAACAGACCACCGCCTCACTCAAGCAGACCGTCGCGGCCGCGCAGAATGCCTCCCGCCAGTCCGGCACACTGTTGGCGGAAACACAGGCCGGGTCACAAGCCTTCTCCACCACACTGGTCGGCGCGCTCGACAGCAGTTCAGCACAACTCTCCGGACTGGCCGTCCACGTCAACAACGCCGCCGGCAGCATCACCGGCTCCTTCAACAGCGCGCAGAACTCCGTCGACACCATCACCAACACACTTTCGGCCCCACTGAACGCCACCCAAACGTCAATCAGCGATCTGAAAGACGCGCTGACCAAAGCCGGCATCGGCAAAGACACCACCGACCCGGTCGGCCAGAACATCTGGAAACAAATCGATGCGCTCGACTCATTGATCAGCAAACAGCAGACACAGCTCAACACCTTCCATACCGACACCACACAGTTCATCAACTCCGGCAAAGACGCCACCACGAACCTTTCCGGAGCCATGACCAACACCACCACCGGCGGCATCGCGGCGCTGAATACCGCGCGCGGCTCGCTGACCGGCACCGTAATGCCGTCGCTCACCTCATCATTGAACAGTTTCGCCGCCCTGAACGGCACGCTGGATGGCACGTTGACTTCGTTGTCCGGCACCTTGGATCAGGCCGACGGGCTGTTCGACCAGCTTGTCGATACCCTGAACCAAACGAAAACCACCATCAGCAGCACGCAGGATTCGCTGCGCCAGGCGGCCAGCGATGTCGCCACCGTACGCACCGATATCGCCACGCTCGATAGTTCCGCCGCTTACCAGAAAATCCGGGATACGCTGCATCTGGATGACAAGGGATTCGGCGAGTTCATGGGCAATCCCGTCACCCTGACCACGAAAGTCGTGTACGCCACCGACAATTACGGGTCCGCGGTCACCCCGTTCTACACGAATCTGGCACTGTGGGTAGGCGGTTTCGTGCTGATTGCCATCTACAAGCTTGAGGTCGACCGCAAAGGCATTCGCCGTATCACCGCTACGCAAGCATATCTTGGCCGCTGGCTGCTGCTGGTCACCATCGGATTCCTGCAAGCCATCATCGCCACCATTGGCGATCTGGTGCTCGGCATCCAATGCGAGCATCCGCTGCTGTTCATCTTGGCCGGAATCTTCTGTTCGTTCGTCTACATCAACATTATTTACGCGCTGGCCGTGGCGTTCCGCCATATCGGCAAAGCCATCGCCGTAATTCTGGTCATTGTGCAGATACCCGGTGCCTCCGGCCTGTATCCGATTGAAATGATGCCGAACTTCTTCCGCGAACTGCACCCATGGCTGCCCTTTACCTACGGCATCAACGCGATGCGCGGCCCGATCGCCGGCCTGTACGCGAACCATTACTGGCTCGACATGCTGCACCTGTTCTGGTATCTGCCGGCGGCGCTTTTCGTGGGACTTGTCGTACGCCGGTATGCGATGAACCTGAACGCGCTGTTCGACCATCGTTTGGGAGATACCGACCTGATGATCACCGAGCACAACAGCATGGTGAACGAACAGGTGAGCTTGAACTCCGTATTCCGCACGGTGTCCGACAGCAAGGAACTGCGCGATATCATCGCTCATCGCGCGCACCGGTTCTTCGCGCGGTACCCAAAGATGATCGTTGCCGGTCTGACATTGCTGACCGTACTCCCGTTCGTATTCCTGGTACTGCTGTTCGTCACCCAAAAGAAAATCGCCATGCTGACCTCCTGGATTCTGTCGATTATTCTTATCGACGCCTATCTCATTGTGGTTGAATACGCACGCGAAACCTACGCCATGCAGCTTGGCGTCAGTGCCATGAGTGCCGACGAGTTCCGCAATGTGATGCTCAACGGATACGTGTGGCGGCGTTTCCACGGCCACGGACGTCACGAAGCGGCGATGGGCAGCAATCCGGATATCGGCGAAACCACTGAACGACTCACACTGTTCGGCGATCAGGCCGCCGAGCCGACTGCGCACACCGCACAGTTCGGTCAGTCCGGTCAGTCCGGTCAGTCTGGGCAGTCTGGGCAGTCTGGGCAAGGAGGCGCACGATGAAGCTTATCTGGAAAATATTCGTACGTGACGTGCGCCAAGCCACCCGCAATGTGATCGCCGTAATCGTGGCTATGGGATTGGTGATTGTGCCGGCACTGTACGCCTGGTACAACATCGCCGCCAGCTGGGACCCGTACGGCAACACCAAGGCCTTGAAGGTCGCCGTGGCAAACGTGGATAAGGGCTATAAGTCCGATCTGATGCCGATCACCATCAACGTCGGCGAAACCGTGACCAATACGCTCAGGGCCAATCATGACCTTGACTGGCAGTTTGTGGATCGTGCTAAGGCCATCGATGGCGTGAACTCAGGCGAATACTATGCCGCGCTGATTATTCCAAAGAGCTTCAGCTCCGATATGATGACGCTGTTTTCACCGAAGATCAAGCACGCCAAGCTCGAATACTATCTCAATGAGAAAATCAATCCGATCGCTCCGCATATCACCGACCAGGGTGCTACCACCGTGGCCACGACCATCGACCAGACATTTGTGAAGACCTTGGCGAGCGTGGCGCTGGATTTGGTTTCCAACGTGGCCGATTACGCGCAAAGCCCGCAAATGGAGCAGTACGTCAACAACGCCTCCAGTCATATTGCCACCATGTCGTCTCGTTTGACCGGCACTGCGTCGCAGATGGATTCCTATGCCAATCTGCTCGGGGCCGCCAACAGCATCATTGATTCCACCGATAAGCTGCTGGGATCAACAGGCTCAGCTGCGGCCACAACCAAAAAGGCGTTGAAACAGACCCGCAACGGCGTCTCCAGCCTCGACAAGGCATTGTCCGGAGCCACCGATGGCGTCGGTACGGCATTGCAGCAGGCCGGTTCATCCTACGACACCATTGCCAAGCAGATCGATGCCGCTTTTGCCGATGTGGGCTCACAATCCTCGCAGATATCAAACAAGCTGACCGATATGCAATCCAAAGTGGAGGCTCAGGCCGACAGCTTTGGAAAGTATGCCGCCGCTTTACGAGATCTCGCCAAACAAGCGGCTTCACTGCCCGTGGGCGGAGATACCGTTGCCGCTCAACTGAACGCGGCTGCAGACCAAGCCACAAAGGCGCAGCAGAGCATGCAGCAAGCCGCCACCGCGTTGGGCGATGCGGCCACGCACATAGCAAATGGTACTGCCGATGCCGATACAGCGCGTCGAGATCTGAAATCACAAATCGCCGCCGCCAAACAATCGATTACTCAGGCTTCAGACACGTACAAGAGCACGCTGAAACCGCAACTGAACAATCTGACCTCGTCCATGGACGAAGTGGCCACGCAGGCAAGTTCCGTAATCGACGGGCTTGCGTCGACCGTCAGCAGCGTGTCAGGTCTTTCTGGCGGCGTTTCAGACAGCCTGACGGATATCCAGTCGGCCTTGACTGACGCAGCTAGCGCTTTGACCCGTTCGGCGAAGAAACTCGACAACTTGTCTTCCCAACTCGCCTCTATCACCAGTGGCGGCACCAACGACCTGTCTGTGATTTCCTCTGCGAAGCCCGATGCCATTGCTTCCATGCTGGCGGCACCCGTAGCGGTCGACCGCATCGCGCTCTATCCCGTTGCCAACTATGGTTCCGCGATGGCTCCGTTCTACACGATTCTGTCTATCTGGGTCGGTGCGATCATTCTGGTCGCCATGTTGAAAGTATCGATTTCCGACCATGAGAAGGCTCGTATCTTAGGGTTGGGCAATGATCTGCCGCTCGGTTCGGGAGTGGGTCTTCGCGAGGCCATGATTGCCGGGCGGATTGCCGGACCGGCCGCCGCGTTGGATGTGCTGAAGAAGCCGCGTGCCGAGTCTTCCGGCAATGCGCGGCAGTTCGGTTTACGCTTGCACCACGAATATTTCGGCCGATACATGATTTTCGGTTTCCTTGCTTTGCTGCAAGGTACGCTGGTGTGCCTGGGCGATATGTTCTATCTCGGCGTGCAGTGTGAGCATCCGATTCAGTTTTTGATGGTCGGGTGGTTGTCTGCACTGGTGTTCTCGAATATTGTGTATACGCTGGCCCTATCGTTCGGTGATATCGGCAAAGCCATTGCCGTAGTACTGCTGGTTATGCAGGTAGCCGGTTCCGGCGGCACATTCCCCATTGAAACACTGCCGACGTTCTTCCAGGTCGTTTCTAAATGGCTACTGTTCCCCTATGCGGTGGATGCGATGCATTCGGCCATGGCGGGCTCATTCGGCATGGAATACTGGGTTTCCATGGGCAAACTGGCACTGTTCCTTGTTCCCTCATTGCTGTTGGGACTTATGTTGCGCAAGCCGGTAATTCGCTTCAACGATTGGGTTATCCGCAACCTTGAAAGCACCAAGGTGATGTGAGTGTTGGACGGAGTGTGTCCGAGCGCCCTGAACGCTTAGCAGCCTACGACCTGGCGTGTTTGGACCGTAACCTGTCTCAGATACGGCGTTGGCGAGGCCTGTGGAGCTTCTGACGCTAACGTCTACGTGGCTTGTAGCCCTTTTTACGACTGTGTGGCTTGAGTTGCTGGTTCAGCGGTACATGCCGGTAACTGGATTGTGGATCGCGATGTGTGAGGTGCCAGCATCCGCAATATTCGCAACGGTACACCCATAGCTCGGCTCCACGCTCGATCAGGCTTTGATCAGCGGCACGCTGAGCCTGCGCCTTATCGTGGTACATGATTTTATTCGACGTGGCGCAACGTTTAGGGGTGAAGTAATGCATAGCAAAAGCCAGTGTAGAGCGACCCCATAACCAAGCCAGTTTCTGGCTCCCCTCTGGAGGGGAGCTGTCTGCGCGGCGGACCGGGGGCCCGGGCGTCGGGATTCCACGGTCACGGACGTGCTGTTTTCCGGATTTCCTGCGGAAATGGGAACGCGCCGCGCCGTCTCTCTTCGGCCCCGACGGCGGGGCCGGCCGGGAATGGTCCCGGACGTGGGTCTCATGAGTGCGAGAAGCCCCGGGTGTTTTTGTGGGGGTGTGTGGGTTTGGGTCGTGAGTGTTTCGGGTATGCGAAAGCCCCTTGGGGCGTGTGCTCCGAGGGGCTTCCTGTACGTGTGGTGCGGCGGCGTGCTACTCTCCCACACCCTGTCGGG
>JACXXQ010000032.1_pt1 | contig 115631 bp, 89 predicted proteins | sample 8621361 | NCBI WGS metagenome assembly JACXXQ01 (sample SAMN15503820, study PRJNA645414) | gut metagenome | isolation source: feces | host: Bos taurus | place: USA | collected 2016 | reverse complement strand
AACTGTTAGAATTACAGGACCAACAAGGGTGTTGCACTTCTAAATAGACATCGGGGTGTCGCAGGAGTCGAATCGGTATGCTACTCTCTTCAGAGTGCTTAGGCACGCCCTCGTATCCCAATTGGTAGAGGAAGCAGCCTCAAAATCTGCGCAGTGTGGGTTCGAGTCCCACCGAGGGCACTTTAGCTAGGAGTTCGCTGAAATTATTACGAACCCCATTGTTGGGTAATTCAAGAAAGAGGTTGGCATGGTTGCAAGGAAGAAGTCCGAAGAACCGAGTATCAACGTCGATGAGGTGCTGACCGACGAAGAACTCAAGGCCGTAGCCGATGAAAGCGAACCTGCTGAGCGCAAGGCCGTGGCCGAGGATGGTCCGCGTACCGTCGTCGTGGCCGAGGATGAAGCCGTGAACCGCATGGATCTGGTCGCCATGCTGGAAGACAACGGTTATGAGGTCGTTGGTCAGGCCGCCAACGGCGAGGAAGCCGTGGAACTGACCCGCAAGTATCGCCCTGATGTGGTGTGCATGGATGTCAAGATGCCGCGTATGGACGGCATCGCCGCTGCCGGCATTATCTGCGATGAGAACATCGCCCCTGTCGTCATGCTCACCGCATTCTCCCAGACCGATCTGGTGAAGAAGGCCACCGGTGCCGGTGCCATGGCATACGTCACCAAGCCGTACGAGGAATCCAAGTTGCTGCCGACCCTCGAGGTGGCCATGGGCCGTTTCGCCGAGATCAACGATCTGCTGGACAACGTGGAGCGCAGCGAACGCAAGCTCAAGGAAACCACCGACCAGCTCAAGGAAACCGAAGAGAAGCTCAAGAAGGCCGAAGACACGCTTGAGGAGCGCAAGCTCGTCGACCGCGCCAAGGGTCTGCTGATGGACAAGGCTGACTTCTCCGAGCAGGGTGCCTTCCGTTGGATTCAGAAGACCTCCATGGACCAGCGCATCCCCAAGAAGCGCCTGGCTCAGGCCATCATCGCCAAGTACGGCGATCCGAAGCCTTCTGATTCGGGCGAACGCTGATTATCGGCGTCGCCGTACTGAGTCGTAAAGTAACACAAACACACTATGGGAGAGGCCAGCGTGACCGTACCCACCAATGAAACATTGCTGGTGGTGGACGGCCACTCGCTGGCCTTCCGTGCATTTTTCGCCCTGCCGGTCGACAACTTCAGCACCTCCAGCGGCCAAGCCACCAACGCCGTCTGGGGTTTTGCCACCATGCTCGCGCAGGTGATCGATGCGGAGAAGCCCGACCATCTGGGCGTCGCCTTCGATGTGAAGGGCGGCACATTCCGCAATGAGATGCTTCCGCAATACAAAGGCACCCGTGAGGCGGCTCCCGAAGAGCTGCTCACCCAGCTGCCATTGATTCAACGCATGCTCACGGCCCTCGGCGTCACCTACATCGAGAAGCCGGGATTCGAAGGCGACGATGTGATCGCCACCCTCGCCACCATGGGAGATAAGGCCGGCTACCACACACTGGTATTGTCCGGAGACCGAGACGCCTTCCAGCTGGTGGATGACAACGTCACCGTGTTGTACCCGGGCCATCACTTCAAAGACCTGAAGCATATGACGCCGCAGTCCATCGTCGACAAATACAAAGTCACTCCCGCACAATATCCGGATCTGGCGGCGCTCCGAGGCGAAACCGCCGACAATATTCCCGGTGTGCCCGGCGTAGGCGACGGCTTTGCGGCCAAGTGGATCAACCAATTCGGTTCCCTCGACGGCATTTGCGAGCACGCCGATGAAATCGGCGGCAAAAAAGGCGAATCGCTGAGGGCCAATATCGACCAGGTCAAGCTCAATCGCAAAGTCAACGCACTGGTACGAGACGTCGATCTAGGCGTCGATATCGAGGATCTGACATTCGGCACCGTGGACGTGGCACAAATCGACGCCCTGTTCAAGGAGCTTGAATTCGGACCGCGTACCAAGAGTCGTGTACTGAAAACCTTCAATACCGGGGCCAAGGTTTCCAACACATCCGGAGCCGGCGAGTCTACGAATAATGAACAGGACAAGCAGGATAGCAACCTCGATCTGAACCTGCCGGAACCCACGAGCATCACTGCTCCGGAGCAGTTCGACGAATGGGTCAAGGCCCATCGCGCCGAGGTCAAAGTTCCCGGTGAAATCGCCGATTTCACGGTTTCCGACTATGGCGATGGATCGCAGCGGCATACCGTCTGCGGCGACGCGGTCGGCCACGCTTGGACCGTGGCCGCATGGGGCGATGAAAGGCCGGGGCGTGCCACGGCACAAGCCATTGCCGTGGCCACGGCAACATCAGCGGCCATAGTGCCCCTTCCAATCACCGATACCCTGCGAGCACAGCTTGCGCGGTTCCTGAAAAGCGAACACTCCCGCACCATCGTGCATGGGTATAAAGAATTGCTGCATCTTCTGGGCGCGGTAGATCTTGACATGGACCTGCCGATGTTCGACACCAAGCTTGCCGGGTATCTGACCCAACCGGATTTCCACGCCGATAGCCTCAAGCAGGCGGCCGAGCACTTCCTCGACATCCACTTCACCGAAACCGAACAGCCTTCGCAAGGCACGTTGGACTTCGATGACGATCAGGTCGAAGAAGATCCGAACGAACATCGTCTGCGCGATTTGGCCATTATCCGCAGCCTCGCCGTCACGCTCGGGCCGATTATCGACGAGCGTGAACAATGCTGGCTGATGCGTGCGATTGAACTTCCTGTTTCCCGCGTGCTGCACGGCATGGAGCACACAGGAGCCAAAGTCGATAGCGTTCGACTCGTTTCCATGCGTGACCAGTTTGCCGCCGAGGCTCGTCAGGCGCAGGAAATGGCTTGGGAGTATGCCGGCACCGAAATCAACCTGCAAAGTCCCAAGCAGCTGCAGAAGGTGCTGTTCGAAGATATGGGTTTGAAGCCCACCAAACGCACCAAGTCCGGCTCATACACCACGAATGCGGCCGCATTGCAGGATCTGTATGTCAAATCAGTGGACAATGAGCGGGCCAACGGTTTCCTCGGGGCGTTGCTGCGCCACCGAGAGATCAACAAGCTCAAGCAGATCGTTCAAACGCTGATCGATGCCACCAATACATCAGATGAGCGCATCCACACCACTTTCGAGCAAACCGTCGCGGCCACCGGCCGATTGAGCTCCGTGGACCCGAACCTGCAGAACATCCCCAATCGGAACGCCGCCGGCCGTGAGATTCGCGGCGTGTTCGTGCCGGGGGAGGGGTACGAGGCCCTGATGAGCTGCGATTACTCACAGGTCGAGCTGCGTATCATGGCTGATCTGTCCGGTGATGAGGCGCTGATCGAAGCGTTCCGCTCCGGAGCCGACTTCCACAAATACGTGGCCTCGATGGTCTACAAGCTGCCGGTCGACCAGATCACCGGCGACCAGCGCAGCCACGTAAAAGCCATGAGCTACGGATTGGCCTATGGTCTGAGCACGTATGGTCTCGCCCAGCAGCTCAAGATCGCGCCACGTGAAGCGGAAGCGTTGAAAAACCGGTATTTCGATACCTTCGGCAAGGTGCACGATTACCTTGAATCGCTGGTGGCCAATGCCCGAGAGAAGGGGTATACGGAAACCATTTTCGGACGGCGTCGCTACTTCCCGGCCCTGCATTCGACCAATCGTGTTGCGCGTGAGGCCGCCGAACGTGCGGCACTCAACGCACCGATTCAGGGATCTGCCGCCGACATCATGAAGATCGCGATGATTCGCGCCGAGCAGACCTTGGCCGAGGCCCACGTCAAGAGCTGTATCATTCTGCAGATTCACGATGAACTGGTAGTGGAAATTGCGCCGGGAGAAGGCGACCAGGTCACCGAACTGGTACGCAACGCCATGGAACACGCCGTCGACCTTGCCGTGCCGCTGGACGTATCGTGCGGCATCGGTTCCGACTGGCAGCTCGCTGCGCACTGACAATCTCTAGCTCCCCTCGGGTGAGGAGGCTGAGCCGTTGAGCAAACAGTCCAGTGGATTGTGTGTAGGCGAAGGCGAGCCGATAGTCGAGCAATGAAGAGCACGAGCATGGCTTGTCCGCAATTGCAGAATGAGTCCCTTGCCGCAATAGCCCACTACAATGGGACATATGCCGAATCTCAAGCAAGTCATCGACGTTCTCGAGACCCTGTACCCATTGCGCTACGCCGAGGAATGGGATGAGCCGGGTCTCATCGTCGGCGATCTGAGCCACGACGTGCACCGCATCGTGTTCGCCGCCGACCCGACCTCCGCCATCATTGACAAGGCCATCGCTACTGGCGCGGACCTGCTCATCACCCATCACCCGTTGTTCTTCCGTTCCGTACACGAGACGAGCGGACTCGGTTTCCGGGGCGACATCGTCCGCAGGCTCTACCAGCAAGGCTGCGGGCTGTGGGTAGGGCACACCAATGCTGACGCTGCGTATCGCGGCGTGGGGCAGGCGGCGGCCGACTACTTCGGACTCATCGACCAGAAACCACTCGTGCCGATTGACGATGCCAACGCCTCTCATCCGGTCGGCTTGGGGCGTGTGGGTCGTTTGCCGAAGCCTGTTGCCCTGAAGGATTTCGCTCAGCGTGTATTCGACGAAGTGTCCGATCATGGCATGACCACCGCGCTCGGCATCCAGGTATGCGGCGATTCGGACACTTTTGTTCAGTATGTGGCCATTCTGCCTGGCTCCGGTGACTCCCTGTTCAACGAGGTGCGTGCCACCGGTGCGGACGTGTACGTAACCAGCGATTTGCGTCACCACCCGGTGACCGACGCCATCGAACAAGCCCGGTATGAAGCCCGTATGAGGGCCCAAGGCATCATGCTCGGCCATGGAATGGCGGGGGAGAGCCATGTGTGTCCCTGCTTCATCAACACCCCTCATGCTGCCATCGAATCCATGTGGTTCAACTACGCGATCGATGACGTGCCGGCCGCCATCGAACAAGCGACCGGAGCAAGGCCTGAAGTCGAGTGGTTCCACGACACGACCGATCCATGGACGCTGTCCATTACCGCGCATCGGGATTAAGGCGCTATAGTGACGTGGCGAAAACGTTTTTTCCGAGGAGATGACATGTTTGGGGGAAGCAAGCAGGAACAACTGGAGCATCGGCTCGACCATAAGCTGAACGTCTCCTCGGACGGCATCGACATGGACGTGCCCGCCAAAGTGATCAGTAGCGAAACCGTTTATACCGGGCGCATCTTCCACGTGGACGACATGCGCATCGCTCTGACCGACAAGCAGGGCAAGGAACACGAGATCGGCCGCCAGGTGCTGCGTCACGCCCCCTGTGTGGTCATGCTCGTGCACGACATGTCCACCGACCGTTACCTCATCGAACGCGAATACCGTGCCGGATCGGACATGTTCGCCTACGGGCTTCCCGCCGGTCTCATGGACGAGGGCGAGGACATCATGGACGCGGCCCTGAGGGAACTGGCCGAGGAAACCGGCGTGGTGCCGGACCGTGACACCATGGGTGTTGACTTCGTGGGCGATTTCTACTCGTCCGAAGGCATGACCGACGAACTGGCCCACATCATGGTGTTGCATTTGGGCCCGTTCAGACGGGAGCAGCGCCATTTCGACGCGGACGAGCACGTGGAATCCGCGTGGATTCCGTGGAGCGACCTTGCCGCCACGCGCATCACCTCATCCAATTCGATGATCGCCATCCAGCATGAGGCGTTACGCAGACTCATCGCCAGGAACTCCGACAAAGACAAGCCGTCGCTGTTCTCCTGACGTTCAACTCCCCGGCACATCAGTGACACAAGAAAGTGGGATACTGAAAACTATGCAGATCAGACCTGGATCAATGTATCCGCTGGGCGCCAGCTATGACGGCGCCGGTGTGAACTTCGCGCTGTACTCACAGGTTGCGCAGAAAGTCGAGCTATGCCTGTTCGACGAGCACGATGCGGAAACGCGCATCGAAATGACCGAACAGAACTCATACGTATGGCATAACTACATCCCCGGCCTCCAGCCCGGCCAACGCTACGGCTACCGCGTCTACGGTCCCTATGACCCGATGCACGGCCTCAGATGCAACCCCAACAAACTGCTGCTCGACCCGTATGCCAAGGCCATCGAAGGCAACATCGACGGCGACGAAAGCCTGTTCTCCTACTGGTTCAAAAGCCCGGACGACACCTCGGCGATGAACGACCTTGACTCGGCCGCCCACACCATGAAGTCGGCCGTCATCAATCCGTATTTCGACTGGGGCAACGACCAGCACCCCTACATCTCGTACCACGATTCGGTGATCTACGAGGCGCATGTGCGCGGCATGACCAACCTCAACATGGACGTGCCGCCGGACATCCGCGGCACCTACGCCGGCCTGGCCTATCCGAGCGTCATCGAATACCTGAAGAAGCTCGGCATCACCGCCATCGAACTCATGCCGATCCACCAGTTCGTCAACGACTCCTTCCTGCAGGAGAAGGGCCTGTCGAACTACTGGGGCTACAACACCATCGGCTTCTTCGCGCCGCACAACGCCTACTCCTCCTCCGGGGAACGCAGCGAGCAGGTCAACGAATTCAAGTCCATGGTCAAGGCCTACCATCACGCCGGCATGGAGGTCATCCTCGACGTGGTGTACAACCACACCGCCGAAGGCAACCATATGGGCCCCACCCTGAGCTTCAAGGGCATCGACAACGCCTCCTACTACCGACTGGTGGAAGGCGACCAGCAGCACTACTTCGACACCACCGGTACCGGTAACTCGCTGCTTATGCGCTCGCCGCACGCGCTGCAGTTGATTACCGATTCGCTGCGCTACTGGGTTACCGAAATGCACGTCGACGGCTTCCGCTTCGATCTGGCCGCCACGCTGGCACGCCAGTTCCAGGAGGTCGACAAGCTGTCTGCGTTCTTCGACATCGTGGAGCAGGACCCGATCATCTCGCGCGTGAAGCTGATTGCCGAACCGTGGGATCTGGGCTCCGGCGGCTATCAGGTGGGTGGCTTCCCGTCCAGCTGGTCCGAATGGAATGGCCGCTACCGCGACACGGTGCGCGACTTCTGGCGCTCACAGCCCTCCACGTTGCCCGAATTCGCATCACGCCTCATGGGCAGCTCCGATCTGTATCAGGTCAACGGCCGTCGACCGGTGGCGTCCGTGAACTTCATCACCGCGCATGACGGTTTCACGATGAACGACCTGGTCAGCTACAACGAAAAGCACAACGAAGCCAATGGCGAGGGCAATCGCGACGGCGAGAGCAACAATCGCTCTTGGAATTGCGGCGTTGAAGGCCCGACCAATATTCCGGACGTCAACGACTTGCGTCAGCGTCAGATGCGCAACATGTTCGCCACGTTGCTGTTCAGCCAGGGTATCCCGATGATTTGCGGTGGCGACGAAGTGGCCCGCACCCAGCAGGGCAACAACAACGCCTACTGTCAGGACAACGAGATCTCCTGGACCAACTGGCATCTTGACAAGGGGCGCAAGGAACTGCTCGCCTTCGTTTCCAAACTCATTCATCTGCGTTTGGATCATCCGGTGTTGCACCGCCGTCGCTTCTTCACAGGCCGTGAGCCCGGCGACGATTCGAACATGATTCCGCAGGTCGAGTGGTTCGACCACACCGGTTCGATCATGGATATGGACGACTGGCAGAACACGCATGCGTTCTCCATGATGATCTATCTGAACGGTTCGGATATTCCGGAGGTAGACTGGTACGGCAACCGGATGGTCGACAATGACTTCATCCTGATCTTCAACGCGCATTACGAGCCGATTATGTTCACCCTGCCGGATGAGCGATACGGCCGCAAATGGCAGCTGGTCGTGGATACGCACAACCCGGATGGGCCGGAACTGAGCTATGAGGCGGGCTTCATGATCACCGCCCAGTCCCGCAGCTTCCTCATGCTCATGAGCGACAAAAAGCCCAAGAAGCCCATGGGCCTATAACCAGACCGAATTTAAGCTCCCTCTGACGAGGGAGCTCCCAGTATAGCCGGGTGAGGGAGAGACCGCAGCAAAGCCGCGAACTCCTACTCGCGCCCCTTACGCTCCTCCACGAGCCGAGCATCGACATGATTCGGCTGATCAGCACCCGTTTTGAGGTGCCGATGGCGGAATCCTGCCATATCAGCGTCGAACAGGCCGAGGACTGCATGTCGGCGCTGTTGCCAAACCTCAAGCGGTGGCGGCGTCAGGATGAGATCGATGCGGTGGCGGAGGGGAAATGAGCGATGGCATTCGACTATAAAAAAGGAATATAAGGACCTGTATCAGCCGAAGAGGATGCCCGCCATCGTCACGGTGCCGGCGATGCGGTTCGTCGCGGTGGACGGTGTAGGAGATCCGAACGAAGAAGGCGGCGATTACGCCAAGGCGATGCAACTGCTGTACGGCATTTCGTTCACCATCAAAATGAACAAGAAGTCAAATAATCCGGCCGAGCACATTGACGGGTACTTCGACTACACCGTGCCTCCGCTGGAGGGCTTATGGAGCATGGAGAAGGGTGTGCCCGGCGTCGATTACACGCGTAAAACCGACTTCTATTGGACTTCGATGATTCGTCTGCCGGAATTCGTGACCGATGAGGTCTTTGCGTGGGCCAAGGCATCGTTTGCCTCCAAGCATCCCGAAGTCGACATCAATCGTGCATATCTCTTCGATTTCGATGAAGGCGTGGTCGCGCAGGTCATGCACAAGGGCCCGTACGACGACGAGCCCGCAACCGTGACGATTCTGGACGGCTACGCGCGTTCGCAAGGCTACGGGCTCGACTTCTCCGACGCCCGCCGCCATCACGAGATCTACCTATCCGACCCGCGCCGAGCCAAACCGGAAAATCTCAAAACCATCATCCGTCATCCGGTAGTGAAGGTGGGTTGACTTTCGGCGAACTGCTCGAAGCGCTCACCGCGCAGTAGCGTGAACAATCTGCCGGAATCCTTACCGGGGTCAAAGAGCGCTACCAAGAACTCGATAAGCAAAATAACTAGAAGCACGGGTTCCTCTCGGAGAGATTCTGCCCGAGCGGCCTTATAAATCCTTGCGCGGGTCACCTTTCCCTGTGCAGGAAGCATCCAGGCTCATGTGCATTGATGACGCCGATGGATTGCAGATAGGCGTAGACGATGGTGGTGCCGATGAATCGCATGCCGTACGTCTTGAGATCCACTGCGATGGCGTCGGACAGAGGGGATGTAGTCATGCCTGTCTCGTAGATGACGTGACGGCCGGTGAACCGCCAAATATAGTCGTCGAAACTGCCGTACGACGTCTGGATATCCCGGAATGCGTTGGCATTACCGACCGTCGCGACGATTTTGCGACGGTTGCGGATGATGCCCGGATCGTTCATGAGTTCGGCGATCTTGTTCTCGTCATAGCGCCGGATCCGTTCGATGTCGAACCCATCGAACGCCTGACGGAAACGCTTGCGTTTGTTCAGTATCGTCTCCCATGACAGTCCGGCTTGGAAGGTCTCGAGCACCAGCATCTCAAAGAGGTGGTGGTCATCATGCGACGGAACCGCCCATTCGGCATCGTGATAGGCAACATAGACGGGATTGCTGAGATTGCACCAGCCGCAGCGTGGTCTTATATCGTCCATGTGCTCTCCCTATGGGTCGTTGGAGACGGTCGGTTCTAGATGTTGATTCGATGTGTGATCCAGTATAAACGGTGTGTTCGGATAGCGGTCTGGATGTGCGGATTGTCTGAACCATATTTGCCGGATTGCAGGTATAAAGGGGTTAGTTACTGCGGTTGCGGGTATTTCGGTACTAGTTAGGGGTGATTCTGGGCTGTAACTCGACACCTTTTACCTGCAACCCGCTCCCGCCCACGGGATTGCACAATCGGTTGCAGGTATTTTGGTGTCATTTGAGATTGGGAAGCGGAAATCGATGTCGAATGGAAGCGAACTGACTAGCAGGTGGGGTCCCAACATCACAAAAGTCCCTTAGACCGCAAGGCCATATAGGTTCTACGGTCATCGGATAAAATCGGATAAATCGTTTAGCGGCCGGATAAAAGAAGAAGCCCAGAATCGTTGAGATTCCAGGCTTTTTTTGTTTGTCGGGCTAGCGGGATTTGAACCCACGACATCCTGCTCCCAAAGCAGGCGCGCTACCAAACTGCGCTATAGCCCGATGCGCCATTAAGGCACAAGGAATCATTATAAACGACGCTGGATACATTGCGTGTCGAGCATATGAATTCAAAAAAGGTTCTGGATTCTCTTGATAGCTTATGAGTGACATCTTTATTCATTGATGCTCTACAACGACTAGGTTTGGATCTGCACCGATATCCGGCGCATCCGCTGGACTAACAAGGACCGTGCAAACGATGTGGCCCCCGACTTCCTGCGAGGAAGTCGGGGGCCACATCGTTTGCACGGTGGACTATCGGATCAATTCTGATCAGATCAGCTCGAGATCGACGTCGAGGCTGATCGGCTTGTCCGCCGGGATATGGTACTGGGGGTGCACCGGCGACATCCAGGAATCATCACCGCCGACGCCCATCTGTGCGGCAAGGACGCGCAGGAACATGTGCTTCGGCTTCGGCAGCTCGTCCTGGTGCTGGGCCTCCTCAAGCATGAAGCTGGAGTACGGCAGCAGGCTTACCGCGAACGGCGCGGCACCATCGGCGCGGCTGACGCGCATGCCGTGGCCGTGATCGTCGGTAATCTCGGCCCAACGCACATCCTCATGGTTGCCCGTCTCCTGCGGCATGAGGTACGGCGCATGATCGGCGAAGGCGTTGGTGCTCCACACGCCGAGCTTGGCGTGCTTGCGGTCCAGGTACGTCTCCGCCGGGCCGGTGCCGAAGAACCTCAGGTTCGTGTACTGCACAGGCAGCGTCCATTCGATGCCGAACGCCGGGATGGTGGGCAGGTCGCCCTGCTCTCCGGGGTATTCGACGTGCAGGTTCACGCGGCCATCGGTGTGGGCAGTGTAGGAGACGGTCACCTTGGTGCGCTGCGCGGTGGCGAGCTCATACGTGTACGTGCCCTTGAGCGTGCTGTCGTCGATCTGCTCGAGCACGTTGTCCACGCAGCGGGCGTAGCGGCCGGCGCCCAGCCACTGGACGCGCTCGAAGCCATGACCGGCACCGCGATCGTTGTCGGTCAGCGGACGGAAGGTGGTGATTGCGGGACGGCGCAGCACGAACTCGTTGCCGGCGAAGGTGTAGGAGACCATGCCGCCCTGGGTGCGCGAAAGCAGGACCTCGCGTCCGGCGCCTCGCACGCCGGCGTTCCAACGGCCCACGGTGATGGTCCCATCGGCCGGCTTCGTGTCGGGCGTCGCGGTGGCGTCCGCGGGCACCACGGTCTGTCCGAAGGCGAGCTCGTAGCCGCTCTCGGCCCAATCGGTCGCCTTGGCGAGACGCTGCGAAACCTGCAGCACCAGTTCGCGGGCGTCGGCGCGGTACGCCGCCACCGGCCATGCGACATCGAACGTGCGGGTCTCACCGGCCGGCACGTCGAAACGCCGGGTGGACTGCCAGACCGGCTTGCCGTCGGCGAGAACGCTCAGAACGAACACGTAGTCGCCGGTGGCGGTGAACAGGTTGTCGTTCTTGACGGACACCGAATCCTTCGTCACGTCGATGTGGACGTTCGAGTACAGCTGCTTGACTTCCTGAGCCTTGGGGGAAGGCTTGCGGTCGGCGAACAGCAGGCCGTCGCCGGAGAACTCGTAGTCGGACGGACGGTCGCCAAAGTCTCCGCCGTAGCGCAGGCTCCTGGTGCCGTCGGGCTGGGTGGCGTAGATGGCCTGGTCGATGAAGTCCCAGATGAAGCCGCCCTGATATTTCGGGTAGCGTTCGAGCGCCGTGTATTCGTCCATGTTGCCCACGGAGTTGCCCATGGCGTGCATGTATTCGCAGGAGAGGTACGGCTTCTTCGGGTCGTCCTTCAGGTACTTCTCGATCTCGTCGGCATGCGAGTACATACGGGTCTCGATGTCGGTGACGTCATCGTAGTCACGGTTGTGGGTCACGCCCTCGTAGTGCACCGGACGGTTCGGGTCGATGTCGTGCACGTGCTTGTACATGGCGCGGAACACGTCGCCCACGTAGGATTCGTTGCCCAGCGACCAGATCAGCACGCTCGGGTGGTTGTAGTCACGGCGCATCATGCTGTTGACGCGGTCGACGCAGGCGCCTTCCCATTCGCGCTTGCTGCCCGGCACGATGGTGTCCTCGGTGAGGACGTCTCCGGGCAGGGACCAGCTGCCGTGGGCTTCGAGGTTGGTCTCGTCGATCAGGTAGATGCCGTACTCGTCGCACAGTTCGTACCAGCGTTCCTGGTTCGGGTAGTGCGAGGTGCGGATGGAGTTGATGTTGTGGCGCTTGCAGAAGACCACGTCATCGATCATGTCCTGCTCGGTGATGGCGCGGCCGCGTTCGGCGTCGAACTCGTGGCGGTCGGCGCCCTTGAACACGATGCGCTTGCCGTTGATGGTCAGGATGCCGTCCTCGATGCGGAAGCGGCGGAAACCGACCTTCTGGGACGTGCATTCGATGACGTCGCCCGCCTGGTCGATGACGTCGACGTCAAGCTCGTACAGCGTCGGGCTTTCGGCGCTCCAAGGGGCGATGCCCTGCAGCGGTCCGCTGGAGATCGCGGTCTGCGCCTCCGCGTCGCCCGTCGTCTGCCACACCGTGTTGCCGTCGGCGTCCTTCAGGGTCGCGCGGACCGTGGCCGCGTCGGCCGCGTTGAGCACGGTCAGCGCGGCGTCGAGGGAAGCGGTGCCGGCCTCGGGATCCCAATCGGCTTCGATTTGCGTGTTCTCGATGTGCACGTGCGGGCGGGCGGCGAGTTCGACGGAGCGGAACAGGCCGTGCAGACGCCAGAAGTCCTGATCCTCAAGCCAGGAGGCGCTGGAGTATTCGTAGCAGGCGACGGCCACGACGTTCTCCCCGTCGTGCAGCAGTTCGGTGATGTCGAACTCATTGGGCGTGAAGCCGTCCTCGCCATAGCCGACGAACGCGCCGTTGACCCACACGTAGATCGCCGTGGCCATGCCGTGGAACACGATCGACACCGATCCGCCGGCCTGCTTGGCGTTTGCTACGGGGGCGGAGACGGTGAACTTCCTGCGGTAGAGCGCGACGTGATTGTTCTCCGGGATGTTCGGTTCCAACGGGTTCTCGTGGCCGTCCCACGGATACTGGACGTTCACGTACTTGTGGTTCATCAGACCGGCCGTCTGCAGGTGGCCCGGAACCTGGATACGCTCGAACGAGGAGTCGTCGAACGACTCGGCCGTCGCGGGTTCCTCTTCGAGGTTGATGTCGGCGGCCTGAACGACCTCGACCCGCCACTCGCCGTCAAGGCTCTGCTTGAGATCGGACCATTGTCCGCTCTGGGGGTCGCGGGCGTACCACTTGTGACTGGAATGGGCCGGAGTCCGGTTCACCTCGAACACCGTCGGGTCGGTCAGCCAAGCTTGCGATGCGCGATCGACATGTGTGACGTCTGTCATGCTCTCCTGCTTTCTGTCATTACCTCGTTGTGAATGATATTATGGAGGAGGTCGGGGCCTCCTTTACCGAAAAGAATAAACAGTTTTTATATAAAACGCAAATCCTGTTTACCGCTTCCAAATCACTGGCACTGCTTGCCGTCGACGCTACGCCGCGTCCATGCAATGTCTCGGTTCAGCTCATGTTATCCCATCCTTGCGACACGCTGTTTATCTCCTTGTTTACTAATGCTTTTTACTTTCGGTGATAAAACTTGTATGCTATACTTTGCATAATCAATGAGTGATTCCATGCTCTGGGTTCTTAAGGAGAAGATTAATGAGCAACGAAAATGTCGCGGACGGTGACGTCCGCAGGAAGGGCGGGTTAGGCCAGCGCATCGCCTACGCGTGCGGCAACTTGGGGCAGGCTGCCTTCTACAACGCGATGAGCACGTACTTCGTCACGTACGTCACCAGCTGCCTGTTCGTCAGCTACAGCAAGGCTCTCGCCGCCCAAATGATCGCCGTCATCACCGGCCTGATCGTCGTTATCCGCATCGCCGAGATCTTCATCGATCCGCTGCTGGGCAACCTCGTGGATAACACCACCACCAAGTGGGGCCGTTTCCGCCCGTGGCAGTTCATCGGCGGACTGGTCTCCTCCGTGTTGATCATGCTCATCTTCTCCGGCATGTTCGGACTGGTCAACGTGAACACCACGCTGTTCATCGTGCTGTTCGTCATCACGTTCATCGTGCTTGACGTGTTCTACTCCCTGCGTGACATCTCCTACTGGGGCATGATCCCGGCGTTGTCCTCCGACTCCCACGAACGTTCCACCTACACCGCCCTTGGCACCTTCACCGGCTCTATCGGCTACAACGGCATCACCGTCATCGTCATCCCGATCGTCAGCTACTTCACCTGGACGTTCACCGGCGCCAAGGGCCAGGGCCAGGCCGGATGGACCTCCTTCGGCTTCATCGTCGCGCTCCTCGGCCTGATTACCGCCTGGACCGTCGCCTTTGGCACCAAGGAAAGCACCAGCGCGCTGCGTGCCAAGGCCCAGAAGAACGGCAACCCGTTCGAGGCGTTCAAGGCGCTGTTCCAGAACGACCAGCTGCTGTGGGTCGCCCTGTCCTACCTGCTGTACGCCATCGCAAACGTCATCACGACCGGTGTGATGTACTACCTCTTCGTGTTCGTGCTTGACGAGCCTGCCGCCTTCTCCATCACCGGCATCATCCCGCTGATCGCCGGATTCATCATGGCGCCGCTGTACCCGATTCTCAACCGCTGGATTCCCCGTCGCTACCTGTTCACCGGCGGCATGGTCTCCATGATCATCGGCTACACGATGCTCGCCCTGTTCTCCAGCAACCTGCCGGTCGTCATCGTCGCCCTGATCTTCTTCTATGTGCCTGCGCAGTTCATCCAGATGACCGCGATTCTGTCGCTGACCGACTCCATCGAGTACGGCCAGCTGAAGAACGGCAGGCGCAACGAGGCGGTCACCTTGTCGGTGCGGCCCATGCTCGACAAGATCGGCGGCGCGATGTCCAACGGTGCGGTCGGTGCCGTTGCCCTCGCGGCTGGCATGACCGGTCATGCCACGGCAGCCGACATGACCGCGTCCAACATCGCCACGTTCAAGACCTTCGCCTTCTACATCCCGCTTGTTCTCATCATCCTCAGCCTCGTCGTGTTCTGGTTCAAGGTCAAGATCGATGAGAAGATGCATGCGCAGATCGTTGAGGAGCTCGAAGCCAAGCTCGCTTCCGGCGAGATCGTCGACGATGAGGCGCAGGCAGTTATTAAGAACTGATCTCCCGTTCCCATCCCTCCCATAAGGCCCGTCCGCCTGAACCGCAAGATGCGGTCCGTGGCGGACGGGCCTGTTCGTTCCTGCGGTCGGCGGTCATGAACATACCCATGTCGGTTCCGGCAGTGGGGCCGGAACCGGCGGCGTGTCGACTATCGGCCAGGAGTGTCTATCAGCTAGTATCAGCTGGTATCCGATATGGGCCGTGGCCCTGCGCCGCCTGCCAAAGGAGATAACCGTGCGTGCATGACGTGACTTCGCATGGCCAAAACTGCTGACCGCGGACGGACGCGGCATCGCTTTCGGTGGCGACTATAGTCCCGACCAATGGCCGGAGGAAATCTGGGATGACGACATCCGCCTGATGGGCCAGGCCGGCGTCAACACCGTGGCCCTTGCCATCTTCAGCTGAGATCGCCTCCAGCCCATCGAAGACCATTGGGATTTCGACTGGCTCGATCGCGTCATCGACAAGCTCGGTGACGTGACCGTCGCCGGACCGCATGTGCAGGTGCTTGCCTCGTATGCCGGCGAAGAAGCGGATGAGTGGGAGCTTGACGGCATGGCCGCGATCACCCGCAACACGTACGGCGAAGGGGAGGCGTATTTCCTCGGCTGCGATCTGGGCGTGAGCGATCTGACGCGATTCGTGGGAGGCTGGCTTGCCGCGCAGCCGCAGGATGGCCGGCAGCCGGAAGCCAACCTGCGGTCGCCCGCCAGCGGCGTGACCTCTGACGTTCTGCACACCGTGCGTCAATCCGACGACGCCATATTCGACTTCTATCTGACACGTGGCAGATCGGATGTCGAACTGCGCGACATCGCAGGGGAGCCGATCGTCCTGTTCCGGGCGGAACGGGGTAGTGACGGCGGCGCGTATACGGTGCATCGCAATGGCGTTTTCGTGACGAAGCGCCCGAACCCGTCGGTGTGGTCAGTTGCGACGAAACAGGAGGGCGGAGCCGCGGACGGTTTTGTGAGACGGTCCGCGGCCTCACCGTTGGAAGCCGCGGACTCGGATCATCAGCAACGGACACGCCGTTGATTTCCACTTCCGGAGCAACGATGGTGAGCTTTGCCGCGACGAGATGCTGCAGGACGGTGCCGACGTACATGGTGCCCGGATTCTCCCTTCGCCGCTGCGCTGCCTGCCGCAGCAGATGTTCCACGGCCGCATCAACGGAAAGCGAGTTGTCGGACTCCAGCTTGAATGGTTTGCTGGTGAAGAACGCCTGAATTCGTTTGACCCAGTATTGCTCGATCTCGGTGAATTGCTCTGCTGTCGGACGTAATTCATTGATGAGCTCGGCATAGTCATGCATCAGCGCCATGGTGCCGCGGCTGGTTCGTCCCTTAAAGATTGAACCGATAGAACCGTCATTCATTACTTTTTCAACGATACCGACACGCTCATTCGATTGTGTCCAATACTGCTTTCTTTCTGCATGAACAACGGTACTCGGCAAGGCGGTAACGATAGTCGCAAAGGCTAAGAAGCCCGTACATAATCGTTTTTTGTAGTGTTTCAGATTTTCAGTAGAATGGCGACAGCCAAATCCCGCTGGCTTGCTAGTAAAGCGTTGTCCTCGGGGGGAGTTTTGTTTGTTGTTGAAAGATAACGCGGCATCGAATAGATAGGGGAGGCCCGGCATGGGACGTCATCAGCGTGCAGAAACCTCCGGACTCATCTCCTTCTTGATTTGCGCCGTCGTTGGCGCGGTATCAATGAACCTGTACATGGAATACGCGCCGGCCATCTGGCAGCTGACGCAACGCCGATTCATGGTATGTTCGGGCATCGTGGCGGCATGCGGCGTCATTTCCTTCATTATTGGCTATGCGCGCAAATCACGTTCATTGAACCTCAAACATGGTTGGTTTGCACCGATTCGTCGCATTTTCGAAATCGTCGCCCTTTCGGTGGTGTATGCCTCGACCATTTTCCTGTCGTCTTTTGCACTCATCGGTGCGGCCAACGACATGATGGGCAATGCCATCTTCTCCGGCTATATCTCCAGCGTCTGCGCCGCCTTCGCCGGCGTGGTGGGGTACATGACCTTTGTACAGGCGGAGATGATGAACGCCAAAACTATTGCCAGTCTGTTGCCGTTCTTCGTCATCTCCGGCGTGGTCACCGCCGGCATGACCACCGACGACCCATACTGGTATCACAACAACTTTTCGCAGCTCGGCGACAGAACCACGTTTGCGGCCCGTATGTTCAACTCCACGCTGATTCTTGCCGGCACATGCATCATCATCGTCAGCTACTTCGCCATCTCCGAACTGGTGACCACCGAACGGCTACAGCGCCTCTGGCACGACCGCACCAACAGAGATCCGAATCGCGGCTACGAAATCCCACATTTCATGCTGCGCATCTCCATTCTGTCCTTCCTGCTGATGGTGGCCGGCCTGGCATTCATCGGCATCGGCGTGTTTCGGTACACGCCACACAATCTCTTGCACAATATATGCGCCAAAGGCCTGCCGTTCGTCATGCTGCTGCTGTTCGTGCTCCTGCCGTGGCTTGCGCCACGCCTGTCCAAAGCAGTGATGGTGGCCTCCGACCTGACCGCGCTCGTATGCGCTGCATTCTGGGTCAATATGATGATGGGTCACAACACCCTCACCAATGTGGAGGCGTTGGCCGGTCTGGCGTTCCTCGGCTGGTTCATCGTGTTCTCGCGCCAGATCGCCGCCATCGAGGCCGATCGCGCGGCCGCTCAGTTGTTGCACGCGCAGGCCATCGAAGGCGGTTTTGAGCAGCCGTCTTCCGCACCTGATCAGCAGATCGAATCCCGCATCGCTGCCGACCGGTGAATAATTTGTTTGATAGATTTGGCCTTATGACTGAACGACTCACGAATCTCTGGCCTGCCCCGCTCGCCGCACAGCCGTTGAACGCTACGGTAACGGTGCCGGGCAGCAAGTCCCTATCCAACCGCTACCTGATTCTCGCCGCCCTCGGCAGCAAGCCCGTTACTCTGATTGGCCTGCTGCGTTCGCGCGACACGGACCTTATGATGGGCGCACTCGAAGCCCTCGGTGTCCGCTGCGACGTGGATTCCGCAACCGACACCACCGTAACGGTTACTCCTCCTGTATCCGGCCGATTCCATGGCAACGTCAATGTGTTCTGCGGACTGGCCGGCACGGTGATGCGTTTCGTGCCCGGCCTTGCCCTGTTTGCAGATGGCCCAGTGAATTTTGATGGCGACGAACAGGCTTATGCACGTCCGATGAAGCCGGTGCTTGACGGTTTGGAACAGCTGGGTGCAACGGTTGATTACCACGGCGAGGTTGGCCGTCTGCCGTTCACTATTACGCCGCCTGCAACCTTGCCGGCTGCCCAGGCGCAGGTCAGCATCGATTCGTCCGGTTCTTCCCAGTTCATCTCCGGCCTGTTGCTGATTAGTTCCAAACTGCCTGGCGGTCTGCACCTCGCGCACACGGGGGAGAAGACCCCGAGCCTGCCGCACATTCGCATGACCGTGGCCGATGTGACCGGTGCCGGCGGTGCGGTTGAGGCCGACGAATCCGCCCGCACATGGACGGTTGAACCGCGCGCAATGCAACTGCCGAGCAAGGTGACCGTTGAACCCGATCTGTCGAACGCGGCGCCATTCCTCGGCGCGGCATTGATCGCCGGCGGCACGGTCCGGGTGCCTCATTGGCCTGAAACCACCACCCAGCCGGGCGGCCTGTTGCCCGGATATCTGGAGCAGATGGGTGCCGAAGTATCGTTCCCGACCATCGGCGGCGTGCGCTATTGCGAGGTGACCGGTGACGGCACCGTGCGTGGGCTGGGTACGTTCGATTTGACGGCGGCCGGGGAGATTGCGCCCTCGTTGGCGGCGATTCTGGTGTTTGCTGATAAGTCGACAGACATGGTTGGTATTGGTCACCTGCGCGGCCACGAAACGAATCGTCTGGAGGCATTGGTCAACGAGATTCGTCGTGTTGGGGGAGTGGCTGAGGAATTGCCTGATGGATTGCGTATCGAACCGGTGCCGGCGGAGACGTTGCACGGTGCCGTGATGGAAACCTATGCTGATCACCGTATGGCCACGTTCGCCGCGATGCTGGGGCTGCGTATTCCCGATATCGAGGTCATCAACGTGGCCACCACGCGCAAGACCTTGCCTGATTTCGTCGGTATGTGGAGTGGCATGCTGAGGCAGTAAGGGGTCCTGTGTTCTGGTGGAACTCCCCTCAGTCCGCTACGCGGACAGCTCCCCTCAGAGAAGGGAGCCAAGTTATAGGGCCTGGATCCCCTCTCTGAGTGGATCTGTCCGCCGGAGGCGACTGAGGGGAGTATGACGCAGGGGTAGTGGTCTCATGACCATATACGAATGGGGGCTGATTCCAATCGGAATCAGCCCCCATAGTGTTGCAACTAGAGATTAGTGAGATGCCTAACGGTGGTTACTTACTTGGCGAAGGTGTTGCCGTAGGTATCGGTGCCAGCCTCGGCGATTGCGGCGGACTTGCGGGCGATGGCCAGTTCTTCGTTCGTCGGGATCACGGCGATGATCACGGAGGAGTCCGGAGTGGAGATGATGCGCGGTTCCTTGGAGCGGGTGGCGTTCTTCTCCTCGTCCAGCTTGACACCGAACGGAGCGAGCTTGTCGCACACCATCTTGCGGACCACGTCGTCGTTCTCGCCCACACCAGCGGTGAAGGTGATCACGTCGCAGCCACCCATCTGGTAGGTGTAGTTGCCGATGTAGCTGACGATGCGGTGCACGTAGACATCCAGAGCCAGCTTGGCGTCTTCGTTGCCTTCGGACACCAGACGGTGAACCTCACGCAGATCGCCGTAGCCGGTCATGCCCATCATGCCGGAACGCTTGTTGAACAGGGCATCGAGCTCGTCCACGTTCATGTGGGCGTTGCGGATCAGGTGGAAGACCACAGCCGGGTCGATGTCACCGGTACGGCCACCCATCATCAGGCCCTCAAGCGGGGTCAGACCCATGGAGGTCTCAACCGGCTTGCCGGAGACCTCAGCGGAAGCGGAAGCGCCGTTGCCGATGTGCAGAACGATCTGCTTCAGGCCTTCAGCCGGCTTGCCGATGACGTCCGGCACCACGGAGGAGATGTACTCGTGGGAGGTGCCGTGGGCGCCGTAGCGGCGGATGTGGTACTGATCGGCGATTTCCTTGTTCAGCGCGTAGGTGCTGGCGGCCTTCGGCAGCTGGAAGAAGAAGGAGGAATCGAAGACGAAGATCTGCGGAACGTCCGGCAGCAGGGAGCGCATGACTTCGGCACCCTTGGCCTCCGGGCCGTTGTGCAGCGGGGCGAGCACAGCCAGATCCTTGACCTGGTTGATGGTCTTGTTGGTCACGAGGGCCGGCTTCGGGAAGATGGAGCCGCCCTGCACCACACGGTGGCCGACGGCGACAATGCCAGCCTCAGACAGGTTCGGGCCGTACTCCTCGAAGAAGCCGAGCACGCGCTTCAAGCCCTGCTCGTGGTCGTGAATCGGCTCTTCAAGCTCGTGCTTTTCGCCGTTGTACTCGTGCTTGTAGTGGCCGTCGACCGGCTCACCGATCTTCTCGACGAGGCCGGAAGCGAGGCCTTCGCCGGATTCGAGATCAACCAGCTGGTACTTGATCGAGCTGGAGCCGGAATTGATGACAAGGACGGTTTTCGCCATTGTGGGCATCCTCCATTGTGAATTGAATGTTCCCGTGGATACACGGGTTACCGTTGATTAGATTACTCGTTGCTTGCTACAAAATAAGCATTACAGTGGCTCCCGCTGGCGGGAGCTAAGCCGGGCTCACTGCGCTTCGATGGCGGTGAGGGCGATGGTGTTGATGATGTCCTGCACCATCGCACCACGGGACAGGTCGTTTACCGGCCTGTTGAGACCCTGCAGCACCGGGCCGATGGCCAAGGCGCCGGAGGAGCGCTGCACGGCTTTGTAGCCGATGTTGCCGGCGCACAGGTCCGGGAAGACGAACACGTTGACGTGTCCGGCCACATCGTTGCCCTTGGCCTTGGTGGCGGCCACGTCGGGCGACCAGGCGGCATCGAACTGGATGGAACCGACCACCGGCAGATCTGGAGCCTTCTCCTTGAGCAGCTTGGTGGCTTCCTCGACCACGTCCACGTCCGGGCCCTTGCCGGAGCCGAGGGTGGAGTAGGAGAGCATACCGACCTTCGGGTCGATGCCGAAGGCACGTGCGGTCTCGGCGGACTGCAACGCGATTTCGGAAAGCTGCTCGGCGTCCGGGTTGAGGTTGATGGCGCAGTCGGCGAACACGGCCACATGGTCCTTGAAGCACATGAGGAACGCGCCCGAGACCAGTTTCTGGCCCGGCTTGGTCTTGATGACCTGCAGGGCGGGGCGCACGGTGTTGGCGGTGGAATGCACGGAACCCGAAACCAGTCCGTCGGCATAGCCGAGCACCACCAGCATGGTGCCGAAGTAGCTGGCGTCGGCCAGCTGCTTGCGGGCCTGCTCCTCGGTCATGCCCTTCTTGGCACGCAACTCGCACAGCTTGGCGACCATGGGCTTCAACACGTTCTCGTCATCCATGGCCTGGAAACGGGCGCGGTCCAGGAACTTGAGGCCGAGCTCCTCGCCGCGGGCCAGAATGGCATTCTTATCGCCCACGATGATGAGATTCACAATCTCACGCTCGAGCAGGTAGTCAGCCGCCTTGATGATGCGGTCCTCCTCGCCTTCGGGCAGCACGATGGTCTTCTTGTTGCTCTTGGCCTTGCCGAGCAGGCCGAACTGGAAGGCGTACGGGGTGATGGGCGCGGTGACGTCCACATCGAGCGCGGCGAGCACTTCATCGGTGGGAGCGTTCTTACGGAAGGTCTCCAGCGCCAGATCCTTGGTGGATTCATCGGTGAAGGGCACCTGCGGCAGGGTCCAGACCGGCAGACCGTACTTGGCGAGGGTCTCCTTGACGGAGAAGGCGTGGCGCGGCTCACAGCCGGTCACGAAGATGCCGAGCACCTTGTTGCCGGCGGCCTCCATGCCCTCGATGGACAGATGCACGGTCTCGTCCAGCTCGTGCGGCCAGCGGTCGATGGTACACACGGCCAGGAACACGCCGGCCTTCAGGTCGGCGGCCACATTCGCATTGAATTCGTAGCTGGTCGGATCATTGACATGCGACTTGTCGGTGCCGACGATCAGTGCGGCATCCGCACGGGACGCATCCATGGCGTCGTTGAATGCACCGACGATGTCACCACGGGCGGTGTCCTTGTCGGTGCGCACCTTGTGCACGTCAAGTCCGGTAGACAGAGCCACGCCAAGGCCAGCATTGGACTCGGCGAGCAGAATGGGGGTGAAGTCGTCGTGGTTGGACACAGCAGGGCGGAACACCATGGTCTTGTACTTGGAAGTCAATGCGTTGAGCACGCCGTAAGCGACGACGTTGCGGCCATTGGCGCCTTCAGGGCTGGCGATATATACACGGGTGACGGTCACGATGTTTTTGTCTCCTTTGATGATCAACACGATAGGGACCACGCCTCATTGTAGTGGCGATTACTGTTATCGCTCACGCCGGTGTCGCGCCAATCGGAAGAGCGTCCCCTTGGCGATACTTTCCGGGGAAAGTATCGCACTGCATGCATTCCAGTCCCTGTTTTGCGACGCATTCCCGGGAATGTTGCGCAAAAGTCGCCCGATAGGATAGAAAACGAAAAAGGCCGGTGTGTGAAGCACCGGCCTTGATTGTGGAGCTAGGGGGATTCGAACCCCCGACCCTCTCCATGCCATGGAGATGCGCTACCAGCTGCGCTATAGCCCCGTTTTCAATTGTTGGCCCGTTGTTTGGACCTCGTATACATTACGACGAGATGTCGATTCTGGCAAAAGCCGGCGTGTCGCCAAATGACAAAAGTGTGATTTGGCGACACTTTTTGGCTTGTTTCCGCCATTATTCAGGCATTGAGTCATTCAGTTATTGCTTGAACGGTTCCGAATGCACCGGACCTATTGGATTAGCAGGGGAGTCGGGAACATGATCAGCGTTCGCGTTCCCATTCGTCGGTGTCGGCGATGGCCGGACCGTGATTGTAGTCCAGCAGACGCCAGCGCACAGTGCCATCGGGATTGTCCATCGGCACCAAGCGCACCCAGTGCGCATTGCGCAATGAGACCACCGTGGAGAAGGTCGGATCGATCGCGGAAATGCCCAACAGGGTCTGCAATGTCTGCGCGATCCATGCGCCGTGCGAGAACACGAACAGGTCCGTGTCGTCTCCGGCACGCGTGGACCAGTCCTCAAGAGCCTCCACACCGCGTTTGCCTACGGCTTCCTTGGGTTCGGCACCATACTTCAGTTCACCGCCCCGAGACTCCATCCAGGAACGGAAGTCCTCAGGGTAGCGTTCGGCCAGTTCAGCCACGGCATGGCCATCCCAGTCGCCGAAGCTGCGTTCACGGACGCGATGATCATCGACGGGCTCGATTCCACCCAATACGTCGGCGAAAGCCTGCGCGGTGGCGTGCGCACGCTTCAAATCGGAGCAGACAATGAACCGGTGGTTGATTTCCGGCCGACGATCGACGTACAGGCTTTTCAAGGCCGCGGCGGTCTGCTTGACCTGCCATTCACCCACGGCGTCCAGCGGAATGTCGACCTGGCCTTGGAGCTTGTGAGCGGCGTTATAGGAAGTGCGTCCATGACGGATAAGGAAAATGGAACGAACATGATTGGCCATAGTGACGATCCTTTCGATTCCAGTGAGGAAACAGGGAAAAGGGAGGGATGCCTGGTGCCGTCAATGACGTTCGGCAACAGGCAGCCCGACACACGAATATCAGCGAGTATCAGCGAATATCAGCGTTATGTGATTCGCACGTTACGCGGTGGTGACGGCAGCAGCGTCCGCATGCTCCGCCGTTTCCGGGTGTGCGAGTTCAAGATCGATGGCCGGGCAGTCGCGCCAGAGTCGTTCGAGCCCGTAGAATTCGCGCGATTCCTCGTGCATGACATGAATCACGAAATCACCGTAGTCAAGCAGCACCCACTGGCCCTCGGTCAGGCCCTCGCGAGAGCGCGGCTGACGGCCGGAGCACTTAAGGAACAGGTCCTTTTCGATTTCCTCGGCCACGGCCAGTACCTGACGCTCGTTGGAGGCGCCGGCGATCATCATGATGTCGGTGATGCCGAGCAGGTCGGCTACGTCGAAGGCCATGATGTCGGTGGCCTTGATACGGTCTGCGGCCTCGGCGGCCACGCGGACGGCGTTGATGGAATCCTGAAGTGCGGGCATGGTTCAGCGCTCCCAGGCGGGCTTCCAGCCCTCGACGTTGTGCTGCGTGTTCTCGGAGTAGACCATCGTGTCGCTCGGCACGGCGTGGCGCACCACGGAGCCGGCGCCGGTGGTCACGTTGTCGCCGACCTCGACCGGGGCCACGAACAGGTTGCCGGCGCCCACATGGCAGCCGGAGCCGATGGTGGTGCGATTCTTGTGCACACCGTCATAGTTGGCGGTGATGGTGCCGCCGCCGATGTTGGTGTGGTCGCCGAGCTGGGCGTCGCCCACGTAGCTCAGGTGCGGCACCTTGGTGCCGTTGCCGATGTGCGCCTTCTTCATTTCGACGAACGCGCCGGCCTTGGCGTCCTCGCCGAACTCGTTGCCCGGGCGCAGGTAGGTCCACGGGCCGATGTTCGTGCGTGCGCCGATGTGCGATTCCTGCACGCGGGAACGCTCGACCACGGCACCTTCGTCCACGGTTGCGTCAATGAGGGTGGTGTACGGGCCGACGATGGCGTCCTCGCCGACCACCGTGTGGCCTTGCAGGAAGGAACCGGGCAGGATGGTGGCGTCGCGGCCGATCTGGACATCGTCCTCGATCCAAGTGGTTTCCGGGTCAAGAATGGTCACGCCGTCGCGCATCCAGCGCTCGCAGACGCGGCGGTTGTAGGTCTTGGACAGCGCGGCCAGCTGCACGCGGTCGTTCACGCCTTCGACGGTGAGCGGATCCGGAGCGGCGAACGCGCCGACCTTGCCAGCGGCCTTGGCGGTTTCCAGCGCGTCGGTCAGATAGAACTCACCCTGCGCGTTGTTCGACTTCAGTCCGGCGATTGCCTCGGTAAGCACGGAAGCCTCGAACACGTAGACCGAGGTGTTCACTTCCTGCACGGCGAGTTCGCTGCGGTTGGCGTCCTTCTGCTCGACGATGCGCAGCACGTTGCCTTCGCGATCGCGGATGATGCGGCCGTAGCCGGTCGGGTCATCGAGGATGGTGGTGAGCACGGTGGCGCCGTTGCCGGAGGCGGTGTGGAATTCGACCAGGCGGTGCAGCGTCTCGCTGTCGAGCAGCGGCATGTCGGAGGCGGCGATCAGCACCGGGCCATCGACCTTGCCAGCCTCGGTGAGCTGTGCCATTGCGCACTGCACGGCGCGACCGGTACCGGGAATGTCGTCCTGGTTCACGATGGTGACCTGCTCGTCATAGGAGCGGGCGGCTTCGGCGACGCGCTCGGCCTGGAAGTGCACGACCACGGCCAGCGTGTCGGGGTTCAGGGCGGTCACCGAATCCATGACCCTGTTCAGGAAGGTCTTGCCTGCAAAAGTATGCAGCACCTTCGGCTTATTGGAACGCATGCGGGTACCCTCGCCGGCGGCGAGGACGATGGCTGCGGATAATGCCATAACTGACGTATTCCCTTCGATCGGAATGTCTATTGAGGGTGGAAACACCTCAAAACAATAGACGGCCGCCCGGATGTCGAGCGGCCGTCAGCCGTTCCCCCACCTGGACTCGAACCAAGACAAAGGGTTCCAAAGACCCGTGTGCTGCCATTACACCATGGGGGAGTCGTGGGCTTTCGGCCCACAAGTGTTCATTTATACCATACTGTCGGTATTTACCGAAAGACTACGCCATGTCGCGTCTCGCATCGTGTGCTTTCCTTGAACAAACACGCACGTGATCAGGCGAACAGGAAGCCTTGACCGTGGTGCTCGGGGTAGGTGTCGAACAGTTCGGCGACCGAGCCGTCCTCGAATACGGCGCGGATGGCGCTGGCCAGCAGCGGGGCGATCGACAGGACGGTCAAGCCATCCCAGCGCTTTTCCTCGGGAATCGGCACGGTGTCGGTCAGCACGACCTCGCGCGCACCGCAGTTCTTGAGCCGCTCGATGGCCGGGCCGGAGAGCACGCCATGCGTGGCGACCACGGTCACCGACTTGGCTCCCGCGTCCTGCAGCACGTGGCATGCGCCCGCGATGGTACCGGCGGTGTCGATCAGGTCATCGACAAGCACGCAGTCCTTGCCGGCGACGTCGCCGACCACACGGTTGGCGACCGCCTGGTTCGGGCGGGTGATGTCGCGAGTCTTGTGCACGAAAGCGAGCGGACCGCCGCCGAGACGCTGCGCCCACTGCTCGGCCACGCGAATGCGGCCGGCGTCAGGGGAGACGACGGCGACGTTGTCGAGATGGCCTTGGAAACGATCACGGATGTAGTCGACCAGCACCGGCATGGCCACCAGATGATCGACCGGGCCGTCGAAGAAGCCTTGGGACTGCGCGGCATGCAGATCGACCGACATGATGCGGTCGGCACCGGCGGTCTTCAGCAGGTCGAACACCAGACGGCAGGAGATGGGCTCGCGGCCGCGGTGCTTCTTGTCCTGACGGGAGTAGCCGAGCAACGGGCAGACCGCAGTAATGGAACGGGCCGAGGCGCGCTTCAATGCGTCGATCATGATGAGCTGCTCCATGATCGCCTTGTTGATGGGTTTGTAGTGGCTTTGCAGCACGAACACATCGGCGCCACGCACCGATTCGGTGTAGCGCACGTACATCTCGCCGTTGGCGAAATCGTATGCGGTGGTTTCAAGGACGTCGATGCCGAGCTGCTCGGCGACATCCTCAGCCAACTTCGGATGAATCCTTCCCGTAACGAGAATAAGATTCTTATCGGGCTTCCCTTCAAGGATTGCGCTCACCATGTCTCCCAACGTGTGGTCTCGTTGATGCAGTCTTCAGCATAGCCGTTCTTAACGACCGGTTGGACAACTCAGCGTTGCCTGCCGTTCACCTGCCGCTTGCGATCCATTGTTCGATGGCCTGTTTGACCGCCTTTGCATAGATATCGCTATCCATGCTCGGGTGGATGCCGTCGGAGCCGAGCACCTGCGCGTTCGCGTTGGCTGTGGCATTCCAATCCACCAGCACCACATTGTCCGGATGTGCGGCCGCATAGTCGGCAAGCACCTGGTTGGTAGGTGGAATCCACGTACGGTCTCCGTGGGCATTGACCAGTACCAGCACGCGGTCGGGGCCGATCATATTACGAATCTGGTCCAGCTGATCAGGGGTGATTGCCGAATTGGTGCCAAGGCCGATCAGCACCCATTGCCGCAGACTGCCGGCGGACAGATCATTGCCGATGAGTTCGGGGGCGACCATGATGGAGCGGGAAACGCTCGCGTCGGTCTGAATGCCGGGGAAGACTTCCGAAAGGCCCTGTGATGAGGCCAGCATCACCGAATCGCCTATGGCGGTAATCTGATCGCCGGTGGGCATCTCATGCTTGGGCTTGGGCGGTGCCGGCACGGCATGTCGCAGCAGCACGTGTTCGGTTTTCTGTATGCGTTCCAGTTGTGCGGCCTGTTGCTCCAGCTGGATCTGCATGGCGGTTTTCGCAGGTGCATGAATAATGCCCTGCGCGCAGCCGACCAACGACAGCGCCAGGATAACGTCAACGGCAATAACCCGGGCCGCATGATTCTTCTTGTTCGTGCGAAGGGGCACCACGACGGATATCACCGAGTGCATTGCCGCCGGTTTCTCCACCATCAGCCAGGAAATCATCACCGCAATGGCGGTGAGCAACGCGGTCATGATGAGAGGCCAAGGCCCTACTGCCTTGAAGATCTTCGGGGCAAGGGCGCTGGAAAGAATCCACAACGGCCAGTGCCACAGGTAAATGCCGTACGAATACTTGCCGAGGGCGGCCAATGGCTTGAACACCATGAGGCTTTGCATCCAGGAATCGTCGGAGATGGTACCGGCAATCAGCAGCACGGACAACAGGCTGGACAATATGATGCCGCCGCGGAAGGCGAATGCATCCTGTTTGCCGATAACCGTCATGGTGACCAAGGCAATCAGGCTGAGGAATGCCAATACCGGTGCCGTCGCATTCCAGATGCGATGCTTTACAGGAATCTGAGGTAACGGAGCCCGGTACGTGGCGGCCGAAGCGCTCGATCTAATGGTGCGGGGCATCGGCACAGCTCCCTGACGAGCGTGGCCCAACTGAGGAGCGGTGACCCACCAGGCGAGAGCCACACCCAGCATCAGGTCCATGCTGTGGGTATCAGTACCGAAGTAGACGCGGGTGGGGTCGCCCTTGGGCACGTACATCACCCACATGGCGATACTGCTGAACGCCGCGAGTCCCAGTGGGATGAGTGAGGGCAGTTTCGTCTGGCGGAGCTTCCACATCAGCCAGACGATGAACGGCACGATGACGTAGAACTGCATGAGCACGCCAATGAACCACAGATGGCGAAACACCTGCGGGTTCATTTGGTCGAAATAGCTTTGGCCTCCGGCAATGGCGTACCAGTTGTAGCAGCCCAGCAGCACGGTGATGACTTGGTCGCGGATGGAAACCAGCATATCGTGATCGAACAGCCAGCCGGCGCTGACGATGATCGGGATCAGCAGGAGCAACGCGGGGTAGAGGCGCACCGCCCGCTTGGGGATGAATCGCACGAGGTTGAGCGTTCCGGTCGTGTTCAGGGACCGTATGAGGCTTGTGGCGGTCAGGAATCCCGAGACGGTGAAGAACACGTCGACTCCGTAGAATCCGCCCGGCAGACGCTGCTGCATGCAGTGATAGAGCACGATGGCTATCAGCGCCAGTCCTTTAATACCGTCTAGACCCACGAACCGCTTCACGGATAATCCTTCTCTCACCGTAGTGCTGATGGCATCCCCCGTTCTCTCCAACAAACGGAAAACAAGCCCAGCATGGTAGAGGGGAGAGACAATGCGACAGCAGCGAATCGTCAGGCCGCATGCTGCATGATTACCGGCTTGACGATTCGCGGCATACCGCGCTTATCGGTGGCGTTTACCGGTGATACAGACTCACCCGTTCGTACTTCGGTTCGCAGCACACGTTGATGCCGAGATTGCGATACAGCGCCTCGTCCGTGGATGAGATGATAACGGAGAAAAGGCGTCGCAGCCCTGCAACTGTTTGAGCCCGTCGATGACGCGAGCGGCCACAGGACTGGTGGCGCTGGTGATTGACAATGCAATCAGCGTTTCATCCGAGTGCAAGCGTCGGTTCACGCTGTTGAGATGTTGGCGGCTTGCAGTTCGATGTATTTTTCCTTGTCGAATCCCTGGCGCGAAGAGGTCGGCATCCCTTTCCGGACGACGTCGTAAGCGGAAAAATTATACTGGGCATCGTCGGCAACAAAAAAGGGATTCCCCGATGGAGAATCCCATTCGTCACAGAGAGCAATTACTCCCATTCAATTGTGGCCGGAGGCTTGCTCGTGCAGTCGAGGACGACGCGGTTGATCTGGCGGCACTCGTTGGTGATGCGCGTGGAGATCGTGGCGAGCACATCGTAGGGGACACGGGACCAGTCGGCGGTCATGGCGTCCTCCGAGCTCACCGGACGCAGCACGATGGGGGAGCCGTAGGTGCGCTCGTCGCCTTGGACGCCCACCGAGTGAACGTCGGCGAGCAGCACGACCGGGCACTGCCAGATGTCACGGTCGAGACCGGCCTTGGAGAGCTCCTCGCGGGCGATGGCGTCGGCCTCGCGCAGCAGGTCGAGGCGCTCCTTGGTGATCTCGCCGATGATGCGGATGCCCAGACCCGGGCCCGGGAAAGGCTGACGCCAGACGATTTCGTCGGGCAGACCGAGCTCGGTGCCGATGGCGCGCACCTCATCCTTGAACAGGGTGCGCAGCGGTTCGATGAGCTGGAACTTGATGTCCTTGGGCAGGCCGCCGACGTTGTGGTGGGACTTGATGTTGGCGGCACCGTCGCCGCCGCCGGATTCGACGACGTCGGGGTAGAGGGTGCCCTGCACGAGGAACTTGACTTCCTTGCCGCGCGCGCCGGCCTCTTCAAGCACTTGGCGCTGGGTCTTCTCGAACGTGCGGATGAACTTCTCACCGATGATCTTGCGCTTGCGCTCCGGCTCGGAGACTCCCTTCAGGGCCTCAAGGAAGTCATCGGCCGCGTCCACGGTGATGAGCTTGATGCCGGTGGCGGCAACGAAGTCGTGCTTGACCTGCTCGACCTCGCCCTTGCGCAGCAGGCCGTGGTCCACGAACACGCAGGTGAGCTGGTCACCGATGGCCTTGTGCACCAGAGCGGCGGCCACGGCGGAGTCCACGCCGCCGGACAGGCCGCAGATCACCTCGGCGTCGCCGACCTTCTCGCGGATCTTCTTGACTTGATCCTCGATAATCGAGGAGGCGTCCCAGTCGTTGGGCAGCGCGGCGCAACGGTGCAGGAAGTTTTCGATAAGCTTCTGGCCAAGCGGGGAGTGCTTGACTTCCGGGTGCCACTGCACACCGTAGAGCTTGCGGGATTCGTCCGCCATGGCGGCCACGGGCGCGCCTTCGGTGTGGGCCAGCACTTCGAAGCCGGCCGGGGCCTGTTCGACCGCCACACCGTGGCTCATCCACGTGGTCTGCTCGGCGGGGGAGTCGGCGAGGATGCCGTCGGCGTCGTCGATGGTGGCTGAGGTCTTGCCGTATTCGCCGAGAGCGGCCTTATCCACCTTGCCGCCGAGCTCATAGGCCATGACCTGGAAGCCGTAGCAGATACCAAGCACCGGAACACCGGATTCGAATACCTTGGTATCTATGGTCGGCGCGCCGGGCTCGAACACGGAGGCCGGGCCGCCGGACAGAATAATCGCCTTCGGATCCTTGGCCAGGATCTCGTCGACCGGCATGGAATGAGGGACCAGCTCGGAGTACACGCCTGCTTCGCGCACGCGGCGGGCGATGAGCTGGGCGTACTGGGCGCCGAAGTCGACGACAAGCACAGGACCGTTTGCCATTGATATTCCCCTAACGTTCATTGGAATTTTACGTGGGCTGAACACCCCTGATTATCACTGGTCAAGGCGACAAGGCCGACACGCAGGGACTATGTGCGCAAATCGAACAAACTACATGCCTGTAGTCGGACAACACGCCGATTTCGAACATGGGAAATCGAACGTGCGCTGTTCTAGCCAGATGCTAGATTTCCGCATGCTTCCGCCGTTCTGAAAAAGTATGTTGAAAAAACTAATGTTGACAAACGGTCAGTTGAACCGCACAAATACTGAAATTTCCGCAACAATTTCGAACACACCCGCAAGAAATCGTTCAAAAGTCGCGTTGTCCTCGTACCATGACGATTGATTGGGAACGGAAAACCTTGGCACCGCAAGGGTCAGGAACCGTGACCGAACAGAAATAATCAATCGCACGATCACGTGCAGGAGTACAGGAGTACACATGACGAGTCCTGTTATTGGCACCCCTTGGAAGAAGCTCAACGCTCCGGTTTCCGAGGAAGCCCTCGAAGGCGTTGACAAGTACTGGCGCGTTGCCAACTACCTTTCCATCGGCCAGATTTATCTGCGTTCCAACCCGCTGATGAAGGAGCCCTTCACCCGCGAAGATGTGAAGCACCGTCTGGTGGGCCACTGGGGCACTACCCCTGGCCTGAACTTCCTCATCGGCCACATCAACCGTTTCATTGCTGACCACGGCCAGAACACCGTGATCATCATGGGCCCGGGCCACGGTGGCCCGGCCGGTACCTCCCAGTCCTACCTGGACGGCACCTACACTGAGACCTTCCCGAAGATCACCAAGGACGAAGCTGGTCTGCAGAAGTTCTTCCGTCAGTTCTCTTACCCGGGCGGTATTCCGTCCCACTTCGCTCCGGAGACCCCGGGCTCCATCCACGAGGGTGGTGAGCTGGGTTACGCTCTGTCCCACGCTTACGGTGCCATCATGGACAACCCGAGCCTGTTCGTCCCGGCCATCGTCGGCGACGGCGAGGCCGAGACCGGCCCGCTGGCTACCGGTTGGCAGTCCAACAAGCTCGTGAACCCGCGCACCGACGGTATCGTGCTGCCGATCCTGCACCTCAACGGCTACAAGATTGCCAACCCGACCATCCTGTCCCGCATCTCCGACGAAGAGCTCCACGAGTTCTTCCACGGCATGGGTTACGAGCCCTACGAGTTCGTCGCTGGCTTCGATGATGAGGACCACATGTCCATCCACCGTCGCTTCGCCGAGCTGTGGGAGACCATCTGGGACGAGATCTGCGACATCAAGGCCACCGCTCAGACCGACAACGTGCACCGTCCGTTCTACCCGATGCTGATCTTCCGCACCCCGAAGGGCTGGACCTGCCCGAAGTACATCGACGGCAAGAAGACCGAGGGCTCCTGGCGCGCTCACCAGGTGCCGCTGGCTTCCGCCCGCGACACCGAGGCCCACTTCGAGGTTCTCAAGAACTGGCTCGAGTCCTACAAGCCGGAAGAGCTGTTCGACGCCAACGGCGCTGTCAAGGACGACGTCCTTGCCTTCATGCCGAAGGGCGAGCTGCGTATCGGTGCCAACCCGAACGCCAACGGTGGTGTGATCCGCGACGACCTGAAGCTGCCGAACCTTGAAGACTACGAGGTCAAGGAAGTGGCTGAGTACGGCCACGGCTGGGGCCAGCTCGAGGCCACCCGTACCCTGGGTGTCTACACTCGCGACATCATCAAGAACAACCCGCGCGACTTCCGCATCTTCGGACCGGATGAGACCGCTTCCAACCGTCTGCAGGCTTCCTACGAAGTCACCAACAAGCAGTGGGATGCCGGCTACATCTCCGACGAGGTCGACGAGCACATGCACGTCTCCGGCCAGGTCGTTGAGCAGCTGTCCGAGCACCAGATGGAAGGCTTCCTCGAGGCCTACCTGCTGACCGGTCGTCACGGCATCTGGAGCTCCTACGAGTCCTTCGTCCACGTGATCGACTCCATGCTGAACCAGCACGCCAAGTGGCTTGAGGCTACCGTCCGCGAGATTCCGTGGCGCAAGCCGATCGCCTCCATGAACCTGCTGGTCTCCTCCCACGTTTGGCGTCAGGACCACAACGGCTTCTCCCACCAGGACCCGGGTGTCACCTCCGTCCTGCTGAACAAGTGCTTCCACAATGACCACGTCATCGGCATCTACTTCGCCACCGATGCGAACATGCTGCTGGCCATCGCCGAGAAGTGCTACAAGTCCACCAACAAGATCAACGCCATCATCGCTGGTAAGCAGCCTGCTGCCACCTGGCTGACCCTGGACGAGGCTCGTGCCGAGCTCGAGAAGGGTGCCGCCGCTTGGGATTGGGCTTCCACCGCCAAGAACAACGATGAGGCCGAGGTCGTGCTTGCCGCCGCCGGCGATGTTCCGACTCAGGAGATCATGGCTGCTTCCGACAAGCTGAAGGAACTGGGCGTCAAGTTCAAGGTTGTGAACGTTGTCGACCTGCTCTCCCTGCAGTCCGCCAAGGAGAACGACGAGGCTCTGACCGACGAGGAGTTCGCCGACATCTTCACCGCCGACAAGCCGGTGCTGTTCGCGTACCACTCCTACGCTCACGACGTGCGCGGCCTGATCTACGACCGTCCGAACCACGACAACTTCAACGTCCACGGCTACGAGGAGGAGGGCTCCACCACCACCCCGTACGACATGGTTCGTGTCAACCGCATCGACCGCTACGAGCTGACCGCTGAGGCCCTGCGCATGATCGACGCCGACAAGTACGCCGACAAGATCGACGAGCTCGAGAAGTTCCGTGATGAGGCCTTCCAGTTCGCCGTCGACAAGGGCTACGACCACCCGGACTACACCGACTGGGTGTACTCCGGCGTGAACACCGACAAGAAGGGTGCCGTCACCGCTACCGCCGCTACCGCTGGCGACAACGAGTGATAACACCTCCACGGTGTTGTTAGTTCGCTAACGCCAAAGGGCTCGGGATTCGTCCCGAGCCCTTTGCTTATTCATAAGCCCCCTCTGACGAGGAGGCTGTCATGCGAAGCATGACTGGGGGAGAGAAAAGCGGAAGCGAAGGCGAGAGCCAAGACTGAAAACAGCCCATAAATTCCCCACCCCAACTAATCCTTAAGGATGACAACTCCCCATCAATTCAATCCTGCGCATGATGGAAACCACGCCATTCCTCCATAGGCTTGGAACCAGTATCCGGGCACGAGGCTCGGAGCCAGCCATGGGGGAGAGCACATGCAGAAGGATCAGCAGCAGACCGCAATCATACAACCGTTGGACGCTACCGACACCGTGGAATCAAGTGTCGACGCCCTTGCCCAAGGCGAGGCGGAGAACGCGGAAGTCGCCGAATTCAACCGATTAATGCGCGAACGTGAGACGCGCAAGAAAAAGCGCGTGGTGCATCGTATCATCGCCGTCGCCGTCGTGGCGGTACTGATTATCGGCTTTATGGTGGTGCACGCGATTATTACCCCGTCAGATGGGGGCGTGTCTCCGGTATCCACGGCAACGGTGGAACGTGGCCATTTCGTCGACCAAGTCAGCTCCACCGGTTCCATAGAACCCATCAACTCCACCGTCGTCGCCCCGCAGATCGACGGCACCATCGGCGAAGTCAAGGTGCAGGAAGGCGCAACCGTCAACGCCGGCGACGTACTGTTTACCATCAACAACGACAAGCTCGATAGCGACGTGAATCAGGCCGATCTGGCTCTGCGAGCAGCGAACTCAAACCTTAATGCCGCCCAGCAGCAGGTGAACCAAATCAATGCGACCATAGGTCAGGCACGTAATCAGGATGGTGAGGAAGGCCAAGCCGCTGCCGATGATGCGGCCGGACAGCTGCCCGCTGCACAAAGCGGCGTGGAGAGCGCGCAGGTCGCCGTTCAGCAAGCACAAGCCACCTATGACGAGGCGGTCGCCCAAGCCAACAAGCGTACGGTCACTGCTCCGGTCTCGGGCACGGTGCTGACCATGAGCGCGGTGCCCGGTGCCGCCATCGGAGCTTCCTCCGATGGCTTATCCACTTCCGCCGGCGCAGACGGTAAACCATTGTGTCAGATCGCCGACCTGAGTCAGATGAAGGTCAATGTCAACATCAATGAGCTGGATATCACTAAAGTGGCCAAGGACCAGAGCGCCAAAGTCACGTTCTCCGCGGTGCCGGGACTGACGCTCGATGCCAAGGTGGATACCATCGCCAGCACCACGTCGCAGTTGGCTGATTCCTCGGCAGGCGGGCAGAGTGGCAACGGCGGCGTGGGATACGCCGTGCGTCTCATCATTCCCGCCCCTGATCCGAAACTGAAGCCGGGCATGACGGCCAGTGTGAAAATCACCATGCAGAGCATTGACAACGCTTTGATGGTGCCGCTCGCCGCCATCGTGGATGAGGGTAAGGAGAGCAGCGCGGTCATGCTCGAGACCAACGCCGAAACCCATGAGTTCAAGCGGGTGCGAGTCACGGTCAAAGCCAAGAACAACACCAAAGCCGTTGTGGAAGGCAATGTGAGCAAGGGCGATGTCATCATACTTGATGGCGCTTCGGCTGCCGACAATACTGGCGATGCTGCTTCTTCCACCTCGCAAACCGCGGCTTCGGACGAAAGGGCACGCTGATATGTTCCCGTTTCGTTCCGACGCGAGCCGGGCAAATCGCGGCAAACGGCGTAATGAGACCATTGCCGTGCCCACCGCCACAGCCAACGTCATCGAGGTTGAAAACATCAACCGCATCTTCGAGACAGGCGACACCTACACCCATGTGCTCAAAGGCATCACCATGAACGTGCGCCAAGGCGAGTTCCTCGCCATCATGGGACCATCCGGTTCCGGCAAATCCACGCTGATGAACACGCTGGGCCTGCTCGACCGCCCATCATCCGGCACCTACCGCCTGTGCGGCATGGACGTGCAGAATCTGAGTGATGACGAACGCTCCGAACTGCGCGGGTGGCTCATCGGCTTCGTGTTCCAATCCTTCAATCTGCTGCCGCGCACCAGCGTGCTGCGCAACGTGATGCTGCCCCTGGCCTATTCCGACTGCCCGGTGCGTGAACGGGAAGGGCGTGCCATCAAAGCACTCCAATCAGTGGCGTTGAGTCCGGAACTGTTCGACCGCAAAACCAATGAACTCTCCGGTGGTCAGATGCAGCGCGTGGCCATCGCCAGAGCGTTGGTACAGGACCCGCCGCTGATTCTCGGCGACGAGCCGACCGGCAACCTGGACTCCAAAACCGGCGATGCGGTGATGCACACGTTCGAACAGCTCAAGCAGCAAGGCAAAACCATCGTGCTCATCACCCACAGCCCCGAAGTGGCCGAACGCGCCGACCGATGCCTGCACATGCGTGACGGCGTACTGCGTGAAGGGATGTACCGATGAGAACACGGGATCTGCTGGCGGAAACCGGCTCCGCACTGAGGGCGAACAAAGGCAAAAGCGCACTGACCATTCTCGGCATCGTCATCGGCATTGCCGCGGTGATTACCATGACCTCACTGATCGGTGGCATTCGAGACTCTCTGGTCGGCGAACTGGGCATGAACGCGGCGCGCACGATTTCGATTTACACGGACGTCGGCACCCTTGACGACGAACAGATCACTGCGATGCGCGAGGAACTGACCGACTACGAGTACTTCTCGCCGACGAACTATGGTGCCGCCTCGTCAATCGCCGCGCCCGGTACCACTGACAAGGTGTCGGCGAGCATCACCGGTGTCGACGAGCATTTCTTCGATGTATCCGGAGTGACGATTGGTCGTGGACGGGCCTTCACATCGAGTGAAGCAACGAGTGGTGCAATGGTGGTGATTCTCGACGGGCAGGGCGTGCAGAAGCTGTTCGGCAGCGCGGACATTGACGCCATCGGCAGAACCGTCACGCTTGACGGCAATGAAGCAACCGTTGTGGGTGTGGTCGAGTCGTCTGGATTGATGGGCGGCATGGGCGGCGACAGCGTGAATATCTATATGCCTGCCACCACTGTGGCGCTGCGGTTTGCGTCCTCGAACATGGGATACATGCAGATCTACGGACTGGCCAAGGACGGGGTTGATATCGACCAGCTCACGGAACAGACGAAGACCGTTGTCGCTCGCATCATGCGTATCCCAACCGAACAGATCGACCAGAATCTGTCGGTCGTAAGCGCCCAATCCTCCATCGACCAGCTTTCCAGCTTCATGAGCGCATTCCAGGTGCTGGCGGGTTCGGTGGCCGGGGTCTCGTTGCTGGTGGGCGGCATCGGCATTATGAACATGATGCTCACCAACGTTACCGAACGCATCCGCGAAATTGGCCTGCGCCGGGCATTGGGTGCCACTCGGCGTGACGTGACCGCGCAGTTCCTCGCCGAATCCATTGCAATCACAGTGCTTGGAGGTCTTATCGGCACGTTGATCGGCTACTTGCTGTCGTTGGGCGCCGCTGGATTGGTGTCCGGCATCGCCGGTGGCATGAGTATCGCGCCAGCAGTTTCCGTGCAGTCCATCGGACTGGCAGTGGGCATCTGCATCGCTGTCGGCGTGATTTTCGGCTACTATCCAGCTAGGCGCGCGGCAAAGCTCGACCCGGTCGAGGCGCTACGGCATCAATAATCGCGTAGCACCCCGAAATGCAGTAGGGCATTGCGCACACCGTCGTGGTCCACGTCGTCGGTGATGTAATCGGCGGCGGCCTTTGGCTCGGCGGTCGCATTGCCCATCGCGACCCCGATGCCGGCGTAGGCGAGCATATCCGTGTCATTGCCGCCATCGCCGAAGGCCATGGTCTGCCCGCGCGTGATGCCGTAATGCGCCATGAACCGCTGGATGCCGCGCGGCTTGCCGCCATCGGCCGGAATCAGATCCGTGAAATCCGGATGCCAACGCACCCCGCGCACATTGCTGCACAGTCCCACCAGTTCGGCCTCCAACTCGGGTCCGACAAAGGGACTGATCTGGAAAGTCTCATGATCCAGCGCGCGGGTGCGCGGGTCCTCAAAATACCGGGTCGGTGCGGTTTTGCCCAGTTTGCTCCACGTGGCGCGAAGCAGATCATTGGACTGGTTGAAGTACACGTAATCCTTCTCGCCGAAATTGCACACCACATCGGGGTGACGGTCCAGCCAGTCGAGAATCACCTCAATATCAGCAGTATCCAAGGCCTGCGAGGCAAAGAAGCCGGTGTCATCAAAGCAATACTGCCCATTGAACGCCACCACGCCATCGAACGTCACCGGCATGGTATCCAGCACCACGTGCATCTGTGAAGGCGCGCGGCCCGTGCAAATCAGCACCTTGACGCCTGCGGCCTGCAGCCGGTGAATCGCCTCGATTGTGGAATCCGGCACCGTATGGGTCGTGAAACTGGTGAGCGTGCCATCGATATCGAAGAATACGGCTCGGATATCGGCATTGGCAGTATCGGTAGTCATAGCTTCCATTGTCAAAGCCCCTCTCGACGTGCTTTCCGGCGTGTTCGGCACGCCTATAGCGGGTTATCAAACGCACGAATCCCGGCCATTGCATGCGCGCCATAAAAGACACCTATACGGCAATCGGCCATTTTCCGTCACTTTCGCGGTTCAAGCGCGTTATGGTGTTACCCGACATCAATTTTGGAGAGAGGAAATCCAATGACAGCAGCAACCCAGTCGGCAACTCCGGCCGCTCCTAACAATAACGAGCCGGTGCGTGTGAACCACACCGTCCGCAACGTCATCATCACCATCGTGGTCGTGGCGATTATCGCCGTGGCCGCGTTCTTCGGCTACCGCGCGTTTGCCGGTGCCAACGAGTCGTCCGCCAAGGGCAGCAAGGGCAACCCGGTCAAGATCGGCGTGGTCGGCGCTACCAACCCCGAATGGGTCAAGTTCAAGCAGGACGCCGAGAAGGCCGGCATCTACGTCGACATCGTCGACTTCCAGGACTACACCTCCGAAAACCCGGCCCTCGACTCCGGCGAGCTGGACCTCAACGAATTCCAGCACCTGCTTTACCTGGCCAACTACAACGTGAGCAACAAGAAGGACCTGCAGCCCATCGGCGGCACCGCCATCTACCCGCTCGGCGTGTACTCCACCAAGGTCAAGGACATCAAGGACCTGAAGCAGGGCGACACCGTCACCATCCCGAACGACGAAACCAACCAGGCCCGCGCCATCGGCGTACTCAAGGCCGCCGGTCTCGTGACGCTCAAGGGCGACTGGACCGCCTTCTCCACCCCGGCCGACATCGATGAAGCCAAGAGCAAGGTCAAGGTCACCCCGCTCAAGGCCGAACAGGTGGCCACCACCCTGAAGGACCCGACCATCGCCGCCGGTGTGATCAACAACGACTACGTGGCCGACGCCGGTCTCAACCCGAAGGACGCCATCTACCAGGACAACGCCGAATCCGAAGAGGCCCGCCCCTACATCAACGTGTGGGTGGCCCGCAAGGCGGACGTGAACAACGAGACCTACAAGAAGCTCGTCTCCATCTTCCAGCAGAAGGACGTGCTGGCCGCCCTGCAGGAGAACTCCGGCGGTACCGCGGTCTTCGCCGACAAGTTCAGCGCCTCCGAACTCCAGGGCTTCCTGTCCGACATCGAGAAGGACGCCAAAGCCCAGCAGTGAGCCGTGGCTGATACGAGCGCACGACTAACCTGTCCATAGCCATTACCACCAAGCGGAGCGAGTACCCGAGCCAACATCGGGATTCGCTCCGCTTCCGTGACCGGACACCAACAACCAGCATCAGGGAGCACTATGAGCGACCCCATCATCACCTTCGACCATGTCGTGAAGGAATTCAAAACACGCGGACGCGGCGCGAACATCGCACGAGCCGTGGATGACGTCAGCCTGACCATCGATCGCGGCGACATCTTCGGCATCATCGGCTATTCCGGTGCAGGCAAATCCACACTGGTCCGGCTTATCAACGCGCTCGAACGACCCACCTCCGGCACCGTGACCGTGCTCGACACCGATATCACCTCTTTGAGTGAGACCAAGCTGCGGCCCATCCGCCAGAAAATCGGCATGATTTTCCAGCAGTTCAACCTGTTCTCCACCAAAACCGTGGCGCAGAACATCGCCTACCCGCTGCAACTCGATCACTGGCGCAAGGACTATCAGGATCGTCGCGTCAACGAACTTCTCGAATTCGTGGGCCTTAGTGAGCACGCAAACAAATACCCCTCGCAGCTGTCCGGCGGCCAGAAGCAGCGCGTCGGCATCGCCCGCGCACTGGCCACTAATCCGGAGATTCTGCTCGCCGACGAAGCCACCAGCGCGCTCGACCCGGAAACCACCACCGAAGTGCTGGCCTTGCTCAAGCGTGTGAACGAGGAATTCGGCATCACCATTGTGCTTATCACCCATCAGATGAACGTGGTCCAGCAGATTGCCGGCCGCGTGGCCGTAATGAGCGCCGGACGCGTGGTCGAATCCGGCGACGTATACGACGTGTTCGCCGCGCCCCAGCAGCCGGTGACCAAGCGATTCATCGCCACCGCCCTGTCCGGCCTGCCCGAGGAAGACCGGGTCGAGCGATTGCACCACGAATGGTCGGGCCGTATCGTCACCGTGCTCATCCGCCAAAAGGACGTTTCCGGCAGCCATGGCCACGAACTCAAGGCATCCGGACAGAACATCTCCGAACTCATCGCCAAATACGGCGTCGAATCCAGCCTGCTCTACGGCGGCATCGACACGGTCAAGGGGACCGCCATCGGTGCCATCACCTACGAATTCAACGGGCCCGGCTGGCACGTGGACGAATTCCTGCGCGAGCTCGCCGCCAATAGCGACGTCATTGACTTCGGCACCGCCGCAAAGCCCGTGGCTTACGCCGACGCAGTTGCCGGACATGCCTCCTACGCCGAAGACCGCGCCCATGACCCACTGGCGGCCGATACTGCCACCGCGCCCGCTGTATCCGCCGCCGCACATGAAGGAGGCAACGCATGATCATCCTCGCCAACTCGCGTAGCGACTGGAACGTGCTGCGCCCACTATTGTTCGAATCCATCGGCCAGACCCTGACCATGGTGCTCGTCACCCTTGTCATCGGCGGATTCCTCGGCCTGATCCTCGGCGTGGTGCTCTATGGCACCCGCCCCGGCAACCTGTTCGAGAACGCGGTCGTCTACCGCATCCTTGACATCATCGTCAACATCGTGCGCCCGATTCCGTTCATCATTTTCCTGGCAGCCATGCAGCCGCTCACCATCGTCGTGGTCGGCACGTCCATCGGCACCGTGGCCGCCATCTTCCCGATGGTGGTCATGTGCACCTTCGCCACTTCTCGTCTGGTCGAACAGAATCTCGTGCCGGTCGACCCGGGAGTAATCGAGGCCGCGCGTTCGATGGGTGCCGGCAAGCTCACCATCATCCGCACCGTACTCATCCCCGAAGCCCTGGCACCGCTGATCCTGGCCTACGCCTTCCTGTTCATCGGCGTGCTTGACATGTCTGCCATGGCCGGCTACATCGGCGGTGGCGGTCTCGGTAACTTCGCCATCGCCTACGGCTACCAGAAGTTCGACCAGACCGTCACCTGGACGGCCGTGATCATCATGATCGTACTGGTCCAGGTGGTGCAGGGCATCGCCAACGCCATCGCCAAACGACTGCTCAAACGCCAGCAATAACAAGGCATACTGACCCCATAGATCGCGGCCCTCGCCAATATGAAGCGAGGGCCGCAATACATTCTTCGCGCTACTAGAATCGGGAACCATGAGTGAACATATCGACATCGACCACGAACTCATCACCATCCGCCACTACCTGCACGCCCATCCGGAGCGTAGTTTCCGTGAATTCGACACCAGCATCTATCTGACCGACCAGCTCAAGGCGCACGGCATCGAGATCCTGCACAACCCGCTGGAGACTGGTGTTGTGGGGCTCATTCAGGGCGAGGCCGGTCCCGGGCCGCGTATCGGGCTGCGCGCCGACATCGACGGCCTGCCCATCGTGGAAGACTCCGGACTGGAGTTCAGCTCCGTCAATGAAGGCGTGATGCACGGCTGCGGCCACGACCTGCACATGACCGGTCTGCTCGGTGCCGCCTTCTGGCTCGCCGAGCACCGTGACAAGTTCGCCGGCTCAATCAAGATTCTGTTCCAGCCGAGTGAGGAGACCGGCCAAGGCGCTCGCGCCATGATCGACGCCGGACTCGTGGATGACGTCGAAGCCATTATCGGCACGCACAACAACCCCAACTATGCGTCCGGCCAGCTGGCCATCGGCGTCGAGCCGATGATGGCCGGCTGCGTGAAATTCCGCGTGACCCTCCACGCCCAAGGCACCCACGCCGGCTACCCGTACAAGGGCACCGGGCCCATCGAAGCGCTCGCCAGTATTATTCTGAGCCTGCAGACCATCGTGAGCCGCAACGTCACGCCCTTCCACCCGCTGGTGCTGTCCGTTACCGAAGTGCACGGCGGCCATGTGTGGAACGTGGTGCCCGCCGAAGCCGGATTCCAAGGGACTGTGCGCTATTTCCACAAGTCGGATGGCAATCTGGTCGGCCGCCGATTCAAGGAAGTGGTGGAACACACCGCCGAGGCATACGGTATCAGCGCCGATGTGGTCTGGGATGATTTCCAAGACCCGCTGGTCTCCGATCCAGGTCTTGCCAAGGCCGTGGCGGCGGATGTCAACGACTACGCGCAGCTCGAACCGATACGTCAGTCGATGGCGGGGGAGGACTTCTGCGAATTCGCCAAGGTGACGTTGCCGGTGTTCGCGTTCGTCGGGTCAAACGGCCAGGAAGGTTGCGCCGACTGGCATAGCCCGCATTTCGTGGGTCTCGACGAATCCATTCCCACCTTCGTCAACTTCTACGTCAACGCCGCCCTGCGCGTGCTCAACGAGCTGAGGTAAATCCTTTTTTGGCTCCCCTCTGGAGGCTGAGGCGTTAGGCAGACAGCCCAATGGGCTGTCTGCAGCCGAACCAGATATGCGCGGGCCTCGCCCGTCCATAAGTGCAGGACGAGCTATCAGCGAAGCTGACTGAGGTGAGTGGCATTCGTTCATTAGGTCGATTCATCGTCCATTAGGTCGGTGAACGGCGATACTGGTTGTTGGAATCGCGCCATTGCAACGACTGATATCGCATTGCAGTGACCTAATGAACGCAAAAACGACCTAATGAATGACGCCAAGCCGGAAGAACAGGCAATCCGACGCCATACGCGGCTACACTAAGAAGCTATGACACAGCTTCGCTTCGCACTCGCCCAGATCGACACCTGCGTCGGCGCGCTCGATGCCAACGCCGCCAAAGTGCTCGACTACTCCCGTAAAGCCGCCGCAGGGAATGCCCAAGTGGTTGTTTTCCCGGAAATGACCCTCACCGGATACCCCATCGAAGATCTGGCCCTGCGCCGCACCTTCCGCCAAGCCGCATGGGACAAGGCCAACGAACTCGCCGCCCAGCTCAACGACGACGGCCTCGGCAATCTGTTCGTGGTGGTTGGCACCGTGGGCACTGATCGTAAGACCTCCAAGCCGCGCAACCGACTGGTGGTATTGCATCAGGGCGTGGTCTGGGCCGGCTACGACAAGCACTTCCTGCCCAACTACGGCGTGTTCGACGAATTCCGTATCTTCTCCGCCGGCGACCGTTCCGTGACCCTCGACGTGGATGGTGCCACCATCGGCGTGGCCATCTGCGAGGACATCTGGCAGGATGGTGGCCCGGTGGCCGACCTGGCCACCAAGAACATCGACCTGCTGCTCACCATCAACGGCTCGCCGTATGAGGAAGGCAAGACCAACACCCGTTTCGAGCTCGCCCAGCGTCGTGCCGCCGAAGTCAACGCCCCGGTCATCTACCTGAATCAGGTCGGCGGTCAGGACGACCTGGTCTTCGACGGTGGCAGCTTCGTGGTCGATGCCGACGGCACGCTTATCGAACGCGGCCCGATGTTCATGGAAAACCTGACGTTCTGGGACTTCGATTCCACCGCCGAACATCAGGTCAAGGCCGAGATCGTTCCGGAACTCGACCCGGACGAAGAGGTATACACTGCCTGCGTGCTCGGCCTCAAGGACTACATGGCCAAGAACCACTTCACCGGCGTGACGCTGGGCCTCTCAGGAGGCATCGACTCCGCACTGGTAGCCGCCATGGCGGCCGACGCATGCGGCGGCGAGAACGTCTGGGGCATCTCCATGCCCTCCATGTACTCCTCCGATGGTTCCAAAGACGACGCCGCTGACCTGGCCTCCAACATCGGTGCCCATTACGAGGTCCAGCCTATTGAGCCATTGTTCAACGCCTACCAACAGCAACTTGACCTTGATGGCGTCTCCGCCGAGAACCTGCAGGCCCGCATCCGCGGTGTGATCGTGATGGCCAGTTCCAATTCTCGCGGCCTGCTCGCCGTGGCCACCGGCAACAAGTCAGAGCTCGCCTGCGGCTACTCAACCATCTACGGCGATGCGGTCGGCGGCTACGCACCCATCAAGGACCTGCTCAAGACCCGTGTCTGGGAGATCAGCCGTTGGCGTAACAAGGCCGCGGCCGCAGGCGTCGGTATCGGCGGGCTCAAGATCGTGGGCAACGAGGACGGCAACGCCGGCATCCCGTTGAAGGACGGCGTGATGATTCCGGTCTCATCCATCGAGAAGGCTCCCTCGGCCGAGTTGCGCCCCGGGCAGAAGGACTCCGACTCCCTGCCCGAATACGCGCTGCTCGACAAGGTGCTCGCTGCATACATCGAGCACGCGCACGGCCGCGCCGACCTGTTGGCCGACGGCTTCGACCAGGCCACCGTGGACACTGTGATGCGATTGGTGGACCGCGCCGAATGGAAGCGCCGCCAATACCCGTTGGGACCGAAGGTCACGGCCCTCGCGTTCGGCCGCGACCGCCGACTGCCCGTCACCAACGCGTTCAGGGAATAAACATATATTGCTCCCGCCAGCGGGAGCAAGTAATACCGTTGAGGAGGTACCAATGACAGACGATAACAAGAAGCAGTGGTATTTCAACACCGTCAAGAAGCAGGCCGAGCTGGGCATGGTCTCACCGATTGAACAGCGCATGGGTCCGTACAAGACCAAGGAAGATGCCGAACACGCCTGGGACATCGTGGTGGACCGCAACGCCAGATGGGAGGAGGAGAACTGGCGCTGGAAGAACTACGGTGTGAAATCCGCGCAAGCGAACGATGAAGACTGACGGCCAAAACAGACGGATACGGTTCTGCTGTCAATCTCAAGACCGAACCGCTCACCAAGCCGCTCATACGAACATCACAGTATGAGCGGTTTCCCATATCTGGAGACGTGCAATAGCCCCATCAATACCTAGAAACCATTGGAATGGCAGCGTTCACAAAAACAATGTGAGATAGCTCACTCCCAATTTCGGCTTTTCCCAAGCAAGTGCCAACTACACTGTTGAACCAAGGGTTCCGTGAAGATGCGAAACCTGCAACCCCATTTAAGGAGTGACATGACCGCAGTAGAAAATGCAGCTGTCTCCCAGGAGGAGCTCGACGCCAAGGCGTGGGCCGGCTTCACCGAGGGCAACTGGCAGAAGGATATTGACGTCCGCGACTTCATCCAGAAGAACTACACCCCGTACGAGGGCGACGAGACATTCCTGGCTCCTGCCACCGAGAAGACCAAGCACCTGTGGAAGTACCTCGACGACAACTACCTGGCCGTGGAGCGCAAGCAGCGCGTCTACGACGTGGACACCCACACCCCGGCTGGCATCGATGCCTTCCCGGCCGGCTACATCGACTCCCCGGAAGTCGACAACGTGATCGTCGGCTTGCAGACCGACGTGCCCTGCAAGCGCGCCATGATGCCGAACGGCGGCTGGCGTATGGTCGAGCAGGCCATCAAGGAAGCCGGCAAGGAGCCGGATCCGGAGATCAAGAAGATCTTCACCAAGTACCGCAAGACCCACAATGACGGCGTGTTCGGCGTCTACACCAAGAACATCAAGGTCGCCCGCCACAACAAGATCCTCACCGGTCTGCCGGATGCCTACGGCCGTGGCCGCATCATCGGCGACTACCGTCGTGTTGCCCTGTACGGTGTCAACAAGCTGATCGCCTTCAAGAAGCGCGACAAGGACTCCATCCCGTACCGCAACGACTTCACCGAGCCGGAGATCGAGCACTGGATCCGCTTCCGCGAGGAGCACGACGAGCAGATCAAAGCTCTGAAGCAGCTCATCAACCTCGGCAACGAGTACGGCCTGGACCTGTCCCGCCCTGCTCAGACCGCCCAGGAAGCCGTGCAGTGGACCTACATGGGCTACCTGGCCTCCATCAAGTCCCAGGACGGCGCCGCCATGTCCTTCGGCCGTAACTCCGCCTTCTTCGACTGCTTCATCGAGCGCGACCTCGAGGCCGGCAAGATCACCGAGACCGACGCCCAGGAGCTCATCGACAACATCGTCATGAAGCTGCGTATCGTCCGCTTCCTGCGCACCAAGGACTACGACAACATCTTCTCCGGCGACCCGTACTGGGCGACCTGGTCCGACGCCGGCTTCGGCGACGATGGCCGTCCGATGGTCACCAAGACCTCCTTCCGTCTGCTCAACACCCTGACCCTTGAGCACCTCGGACCTGGCCCTGAGCCGAACATCACCATCTTCTGGGATCCGAAGCTGCCGGAAGGCTACAAGCGCTTCTGCGCCAAGATCTCCATCGACACCTCGGCCATCCAGTACGAGTCCGACAAGGAAATCCGTTCCCACTGGGGCGACGACGCCGCCATCGCATGCTGCGTCTCCCCGATGCGCGTGGGCAAGCAGATGCAGTTCTTCGCCGCTCGCGTGAACTCCGCCAAGGCCCTGCTGTACGCCATCAACGGCGGCCGCGATGAGATGACCGGCATGCAGGTCATCGACAAGGGCATCATCGACCCGGTCACCCCGGAAGCCGACGGCACTCTGGACTACGAAAAGGTCAAGAACAACTACGAGAAGGCTCTCGAGTGGCTGTCCGAAACCTACGTCGAAGCGCTGAACATCATCCACTACATGCACGATAAGTACGCCTACGAGTCCATCGAGATGGCCCTGCACGACAAGGAGGTGTACCGCACCCTCGGTTGCGGCATGTCCGGTCTGTCCATCGCCGCCGACTCCCTGTCCGCCATCAAGTACGCCAAGGTGTACCCGATCACCAACAAGGAAGCCAAGAACCTCGAAGGCCACGAGTACGAGTACGTCGAAGGCGCCGACGACGATCTGGTCGTCGGCTACCGCACCGAGGGCGAGTTCCCGGTCTACGGCAACGATGACGACCGCGCCGACGACATCGCCAAGTGGGTCGTCTCCACCGTGATGGGCCAGGTCAAGCGCCTGCCCGTCTACCGTGGCGCCGTCCCGACCCAGTCCATCCTGACCATCACCTCCAACGTGGAGTACGGCAAGAACACCGGTTCCTTCCCGTCCCGCCACAAGAAGGGCACCCCGTACGCCCCGGGTGCCAACCCGGAGAACGGCATGGACTCGCACGGCATGCTGCCGTCCATGTTCTCCGTCGGCAAGATCGACTACAACGACGCTCTTGACGGCATCTCGCTGACCAACACCATCACCCCTGATGGTCTGGGCCGTGACGAGGACGAGCGCATCGGCAACCTGGTCGGCATCCTGGACGCGGGCAACGGCCACGGCCTCTACCACGCGAACATCAACGTTCTGCGCCGCGAGACCATGGAAGACGCCGTCGAGCACCCTGAAAAGTACCCGCACCTGACCGTGCGCGTCTCCGGCTACGCGGTGAACTTCGTCAAGCTCACCAAGGAGCAGCAGCTCGATGTCATCTCCCGTACCTTCCACCAGGGCGCCGTCGTCGACTGATGACCGGCTCCGCGATACGCGACACTGACTAACTGAAGGGGTGGGGCACGGCTCCACCCCTTCCTTATTTTCCACAGACTTTCGCATCATTTGGAACAGGAGGACAATTATGCCCGCAACACCCACGTTCCGCACCACGACCAGGCATATGCTCAAGGAATCGAAGACCTATGCCTCGCAGACTTTGATGGGCGGCCTTTCCGGCTTTGAATCCCCAATCGGACTCGACCGACGTGACCGCCTTTCCGCCCTGAAATCCGGCGATATCGGCTTCGTCCACTCTTGGGACATCAACACCTCCGTGGATGGACCGGGCACCCGCATGACCGTGTTCATGTCCGGCTGCCCGCTGCGCTGCCAGTACTGCCAGAACCCGGACACTTGGAAGATGCGCGACGGCAAGCCCGTCTACCTTGACGCCATGATCAAGAAGGTCGATCGTTACAAGGACCTGTTCAAGGCCACGCATGGCGGTATCACCTTCTCCGGCGGCGAATCCATGATGCAGCCCGCCTTCGTCTCGCGTGTGTTCCATGCCGCCAAGGAGATGGGCGTGCACACCTGCCTCGACACGTCCGGCTTCCTCAACACGAGCTACACCGACGAGATGCTCGAGGACATCGACCTGTGTCTGCTCGACGTCAAATCCGGCGACGAGGAGACCTATCACAAGGTCACCGGCGGCACCTTGCAGCCCACCATCGATTTTGGCCAGCGACTGGCCAAGGCCGGCAAGAAGATCTGGGTACGATTTGTGCTCGTGCCGGGCCTGACCGACTCCGAAGAGAACGTCGAAAACGTGGCGAAGATCTGCGAGTCCTTCGGCGATGCCGTCGAACACATCGACGTGCTGGGATTCCACCAGCTTGGCCGCCCGAAGTGGCACGAACTGCGCATCCCATACCCGCTGGAGAACCAGAAGGGACCCAACGCCGCCACCCGTTCGCGGGTGGCCAACCAGTTCAAGGACCACGGCTTCACCGTGTATTAAATTGCAGGGCCGAACCGCGCGTAAATACCACGATTCGGCCCGTTCGCCCATACCCTAGAGATATGGCCGACATCTACGCATTTCCTACGGGAGCGTCCAACGACGGACGCCCCGTACGCCCTCAGGGTGTGCCGGATGAAGTATGGGCAGCTGTCGAATCCGTCAGCACCATGAAGCGCATCCATGACGTGCGCTATCGGGAGATTCCCGTGCCTTCCACCTTGGCCGATTATGGTATCGGCGTGGAATTCGAAGCGGGAGAGCGTGCCCTCGGCGATGCCTTTTCCGCCGGTCTTGGCAACGATGCCGAATCACGAATCGCCACAGGCTGGATCATGATGCTTTATGCTCATGAGCTGCGCATTGACTGGGATTCCAACTGGCGTTGCGTGGCGTTCGCGCGACTTCCGCTGGAAACCGCCGAAAACGATTCTCTGACCCCCGGCATGTACTGGGATGACATGTGCGACTATTTCGACGGCATCGAGCCGGATTCGGTATCCGGCACAGTCACCGTGACCCAAAACACGGCTTTTGGTTCGATGGCCGGCTCCACCAGCGCCGGGTGTGAGATTCGCGTCTCATGGACCCCGCTTGACGGGACCGGACCGGACGGTACTATGGACGCCGGCGCACAAATCCGCTCGTGGGCCGCATTCATCAGATCCACCATCCGTTTTGAGGAGGATGACGCCAGTTGAGTGACGTCCGTGACACCGAACCCCGACTGCTGAAAGAGCCTCGCGGGGGAGTGCCCGATGTCACTTCGTCGCTGGATGGCTATCATCGTGCCTGCGATGCGCTGGCCGAGGCGACGGGCTCGCTGGCCGCCGACGCCGAACGGGCGTCCGGATTCCGCTATGGACATGAGGATTGGCTGATTCAGTTCAAACGTGAAGGTGCGGGCATCGCCTTGCTTGATCCCGTCGCCCTGACACGGGCCGGAGCTGACTGGAATGAATTCAATGACGCCGTGGGCGATGCTACATGGATTCTGCATGATTCTCTGATGGACTTGCCCGGATTCGCCGAAATCGGACTCAAACCCAAGGCCTTGTTCGACACGGAAATAGCGGCGCGATTGCTCGGCCTGCACCGCTTCGGTCTGGCCGCCGTCACCGAACACTACCTCGGCATCACGCTGGCCAAAGAGCATTCCGCCGCCGATTGGTCCTACCGTCCGCTGCCGCGCGACTGGCGCAACTATGCGGCGCTCGACGTGGAGGTGCTTATCGAACTCGAAACCTTGATGCGTCGTGACCTGAAAGCCGCAGGCAAGGACGAGTGGGCCGCTGAAGAGTTTTCTCACGCTTTGGTTGCGGGCCTTGCCCCGCGCAAACCTCATCCGATTCCTTGGCTGCGTATCTCGCGCATCACCCAGCTGAGTCGTGATCCGAGGGGCTTGGCCATCGCCAAATCCCTATGGGAGGAGCGCGACCGGCTCGCCCGGCGATACGACATCGCTCCCAGCCTGTTATTGACCGATTCGTCAATCATCGAGGCCGCGACCAACAAGCCGCACAATGCCACCCAATTCCGCGCACTCCGATCCCTGAACGAGCGTGTGCGCATTCATACCGGCACCGAGCAGGACAAAATGTTCGAGCGGTACGCGCCGATTCAGCGTACGGTCAAGCCGAAGGTCTGGAAGCAGGCCATCGACCGCGCCATGGCCCTGAAGCCCACCCAATGGCCTACCATGCCCGCCCCCGAACAGGACGAAAACGGTGTGGTGAACGCGCCCCGATCCATGCGACTGTGGCAACAGCGCCATCCGGAGCGTTATGACCGTCTGCAGCGGGTACGGCGTGTGATCAACCGCATCGCCGAAGACACCCGCACGCCGGCCGAGATGATCATCAAGCCACAGATCCTACGCAACCTGTGCTGGGTGGAAGACCCGGTGGAAGTGGACGTCGAGACGTTCCTGATCGAGCAGGGCGCAAGAAACTGGCAGGTGAAACTCATTGCACCGTCCGTAAGTGGCGTTATCATGTAGAGGTTGCCTTACGGCAGAACTGTAAGAAATAACGACTTTTGAGGAGTCATTAGCGTGAAGATCAGCGTTCGTAACCTCGAGCCCACCAAGGTGAAGCTCACCGTCACTGTTGAACCGGAAGAGCTCAACCCGTATCTGGATGCGGCCCGTAAGGAAATCGCCAAGCAGGTGAACGTTCCCGGCTTCCGTAAGGGCCACGTTCCCGGCAAGATCATCGACCAGCGCATCGGTTTCGCCGCCGTCGCCGGTGAGGCCGTGAACGACGCGGTCCCGGAGCTGTACTCCAAGGCCCTGGATGAGAAGAAGATTCGTCCGATGGCTCAGCCGGAGTTCGACGTGCAGGATGTTCCGCAGTCCGCCAACGACGAGACCAAGCTGAAGTTCACCGCCACCGTCGAGCGTCGTCCTGACATCGAACTGCCGGAAATCGACGGTCTTGAGATCGCCATCTCCAAGCCGGAAGTCAAGGATGAGGACGTCGACAAGCGCCTCGAGACCCTGCGTCAGCGCTTCGGCACCCTGGTCGGCGTGGACCGCCCGGCCGCCAAGGGCGACTTCGCCAACATCGACCTGACTGCTGAGATTGACGGCGAGACCGTCGACTCCCAGGAAGGCGTGAGCTACGAGCTCGGCTCCAACACCATGCTCGACGGTCTGGACGAGGCTCTTGACGGCCTGTCCGCCGGCGAGGAGACCACCTTCGAAGGCACGCTGGAAGCCGGCGAGCACGAGGGCCAGAAGGCCACCGTGAAGGTCAAGGTCAACTCCGTCAAGGCTGAGGAACTGCCGGAGCTGAACGATGAGTTCGCTTCCGAAGCTTCCGAGTTCGACACTCTGGACGAGCTCAAGGCTGACATCCGCAAGGCTGCCGCTCAGGACGCCGAAGGTCGTCAGGCCACCGAGGCTCGCGATGCCTTCATCGCCAAGCTGCAGGAAGGCCTCGAGATCCCGGTGCCGAAGGGTGTCAAGGCCAACATGGTCGAAGAGCAGATCAAGGGCATGACCCCGGACCCGGAGAAGGCCACCAAGGAGCAGAAGGCTCAGGCCGAGGAGACCGTGGAGAAGGATCTGCGCGATCAGATGGTGCTCGACGCTCTGGCCGAGAAGCTGGACGTTCAGGTGTCCCAGTCCGACGTGTTCAACTTCCTCGCTTCCATCGCCCAGCAGTACGGCATGGACCCGAACAACTTCATCCAGGCCATCATCAAGAATGGACAGCTTGGCTCCGCTGTGCAGGAAGTCGGCCGTTCCAAGGGTCTGCTCGCCGGCATGCGCGCCGTCAAGTTCACCGCTGATGGCGAGGTTGTGGACCTCTCCGGCTTCCTGGGCGAGGCCGCTGAGGACGAAGAGTCCGAGTCCGTCGAGGCCGCTTCCGCTGCTGCCGCCGTGGCCGACGAACTGTCCGCCAAGGATGACGCCAAGGACGCTGAGTGAGCATAGCCTCATCGCGTTAGCGTGATTGTTTGAGCCCGGAATCGTGTTTCACGGTTCCGGGCTCTTCCTATTCTGGTAAAAGGACTATTTCTTTGGCTCCCCTTTGGGGGGGAGCTGTCGGGCGTAGCGAGACTGAGGGGAGTTCCCAAGGCATACTCGTTGCATAGCGTGCGGAGGTTGACATGCAGCCAACGGTTACTATCAAACGCCTTGGTTGGCTCGCTGCGGCGACCATTGTGCTCGGCGTGCTCATCGGTGTGGGAGCAGGTCTGCTGACCCTGTTGCTCTACGGCGTTGAACATGTGCTGCTCGGCTACATCGAAGGCCCAGAATTGTCTGGTCCATTCGGCGTGCCCGCTGCACGCCGTGTGATATCGGTGACCGTGGGACTCGGCATCGCGGGCATTATCTGGTATCTGCTACGACACAAAACGACTGTGGTGCCCTCAGTCAAGAAGGCCGTGGCGGGAAAGCGAATGCCTTTCTGGCAAACCATTGTGCATGTGGTGTTGCAGATTTTCATCGTCGGCTCCGGTGCCTCGATCGGCCGAGAAGTCGCCCCACGCGAACTCGGCGCCATGATCGCGCAACGTTTTTGCGACCTGTTCCATATCGAGGGCGTTGATGGTATCGACCGGCGCATGGTGGTGGCAGTGGCTGCCGGTGCCGGTCTAGGAGGCGTCTATGACGCGCCGCTGGCCGGCATGTTCTTCGCCGTCGAAATCCTATTGGTGGATGTGACGATCGAAAAGGCTGCGTTTGGACTGGGCGTGTCTGCCATTGCCGCATTCGTGGCGGTTGCGATCAAAGGGCATTGCCTGTTCTACGACATCACCGCCATGCAACCGGAATCCACGCCAACGTTAATGCTGTTCGCTCTGATCTGCGGTGCGGCATGTGGAGTGGGCGGCGCATTGTTCCGAAAAGGTTCGCAATGGGCGGAAGCGCACAAGCCGACCGGCAAGGCCATTCTGTGGCAGATGCCGCTGGCTGGTCTCATCACCGGTTTGGTGGCGATTGTTGTGCCGCAGGTGATGGGCAACGGCCGTGCCGCAGCGCAACTTGGATTCAGCACGTTCATTCCTGAAACCGCCGGCACTGCTGGTGCCATGCAGTCGGCATCTTCAGCGGCCGCCTCTCCATGGAACTTGCTGACGGGCGGCGGTAATGTATCCGATTCGGCCTCTGGCGGGGGAGCGGGCTCTGGAATGGCCTCGTTTTGGGCCATGCTTCAGGGTGGGAGCGGCTCTTCTGGATCCGTGATGAACGCCGGTTTCCCGCTGTCCCAGTCCAATATCTGGATGTTGCTGGGTGTGTTGGCACTCACCTTTGTCGCCAAGGCGCTGGTGACGCTGATGACCATTCGCTCCGGTGCATCGGGCGGTGTGCTGCAGCCCGGCATCGCATTAGGTTCCACGCTGGGTGCGATGCTCGGCCTCGTATGGATACTGATGTTTCCGACTGATTCGGTAACCGCGTGTGCCTTGATCGGTGCGGCTTCGTTGCTTTCGGCCTCACAGCAGGCACCGCTTATGGCCATGTGCTTGGTGATGGAGCTGACCGAAGCGCCGATTACCTTCTTCGTGCCAGTCGGCATGGCCGTGGCCACGTCGTCGTTGATATCAAAGTGGTTGCTGAGTCGTAAGTAAGTAAATGCATATATTCTGGCTCCCCTCTCTGAGGGGAGCTGTCGAACACAGTGAGACTGAGGGGAGCCGAGGTAAAGAAAGCTATGTCAGAAAACACCGAAGTCCGTGCGGCACTTGAATCGCTTGCCGCTGAGCCGCTCACTGAGCAGATTGACTACTATCGAAAGCCATTCATGGTGTTGTGGGCCGCCATTCAGGAGGCCGCCAGCGATGTGGCCGAAGACTACGACTTGCCTGCGGATATGGCCCAATTATGGGTGGCCGAACAGATGCGCCAAGTCGCCGATTCACTGGTCGATCGGCTCGCGGAAAAAGCCGTGGCCCATGGTGCCAGCAAGTCCAACGTGGCGCGAGCCGCCGGTGCCAGCCCCGCCAATGCCGCCCGTCGCTTCCCGCGTCTGGGCGACGATGCCGCCTCCCAGACCCGCCTCCTCATTGACGACGTCCTCGACACCTTGGAATAACCCGAAATCCCTACGCTACCCGCCAAAAAGCACGCGAAAAGCCGCCTTCAGTCGCTTCAAGGCGGTAGTCTGAACAATGTTCGAGTAATTAGAAGGAGAATCAAGGTGAGCAATACCTTTGCGACCTTGCCGGTCATGGCGGGCGATGACGTCCCGGCCGGCCCCGTCGACCCGATTTTCAACCGTCTGCTCAAAGACCGCATCATCTGGATGGGTGAAGAGGTCAAGGACGATATGGCCAACCGCATCTGCGCTCAGCTGCTGATGCTGGCCGCCGAGGACCCGAAGAAGGACATCTGGCTGTACATCAACTCGCCGGGCGGCTCCATCACCGCAGGCATGGCCATCTACGACACCATGCAGCTCATCGAGCCTGACGTGGCGACCGTGGGCCTGGGCATGTGCGCTTCCATGGGCCAGTTCCTGCTGAGCTCCGGCACCAAGGGCAAGCGTTACCTGACCTCGCACGCCCGTGTGCTCATGCACCAGCCTTCCGGCGGCATCGGCGGCACCGCCACTGACGTGCGCATCAACGCCGAGCTCATCATGGACATGAAGAAAACCATGAGCGAGCTGACCGCTGAGCAGACCGGCCACACCCTCGAGGAGATCTACCGCGACAACGAATACGACCACTGGTTCACCGCCCAGGAAGCCCTCGACTATGGCTTCGTGGACAAGCTCGTGACCACGCCGGACACCATCGGCAACAACCAGCAGGGGGAGTGAGACTCATGGCAAGTGAAGAAGCAAAGTTCGCCGCCCGTGCCGACCGCTTGGCCGGTCGTCATGGCGTAGCCGGTTTCATGCCGGCCGCCGCCCGCGCAGCCCAGCCCGCGCCGACCAACCGTTACATCATGCCGCAGTTCGTGGAGAAGACCCCGTATGGCATGAAGACCCAGGACGCCTACTCCCGCCTGTTCGAGGATCGCATCATCTTCCTCGGCGTGCAGGTGGACGACGCCTCCGCCGACGACGTGATGGCCCAGCTGCTGGTCCTTGAATCCCAGGATCCGAACCGTGACGTGATGATGTACATCAACTCACCCGGCGGTTCGATGACGGCCATGACCGCCATCTACGACACCATGCAGTACATCAAGCCCGACGTGCAGACCGTGTGTCTCGGCCAGGCCGCCTCCGCCGCCGCCATTCTGCTGGCCTCCGGCACCAAGGGCAAGCGCCTGATGCTGCCGAACGCCCGTGTGCTCATCCACCAGCCGGCCATCGACCAAGGATTCGGCAAGGCCACGGAGATCGAGATTCAGGCCAAGGAAATGCTGCGTATGCGCGAATGGCTGGAGGAGACCCTCGCCAAGCACACCGGCCAGGATGTCGAGAAGATTCGCCGCGACATCGAAGTGGACACTTTCCTGACCGCTCCTGAAGCCAAGGAATACGGCATCGTGGACGAGGTGCTGGAACACCGCCAGTAAAACTTCCGAACATTGCAATACCCTCGGTCGGCAACGACCGGGGGTATTGTATTTCAAGGATGACAATAATAATGCGCAGCGTGGCGGTTCGACGGTGCGGCGCGGTCGGCAAAGGAGAATCATGGGACGTGTGGTGAGCTACAACGAGGACGTACCCCGTTGCACGTTCTGCGGCAAAACCGAACGTCAGGTCAGAAAACTGGTGGCCGGTCCCAACGCCTCCATCTGCGATGAATGCATCGCCCTGTGCGTGGACATCATCTCCGAGGAGCGTGTCAAAGATGCCGAGGTCAATTCGCTGAGCCTGCCCAAGCCCGCTCAGATCTTCGATTATCTCAACCGTTACGTCATCGGTCAGGAGAACGCCAAGCGCGCATTGTCCGTGGCCGTATACAATCATTACAAACGCGTCAATATGGAGCTTCAGGAGTCCGCTGAGCAGCTTGACGGGAATAACGGGCACGGTGGCCAGACCGGCAAACAAGCCAAGCAATCCGCTCCCGCCCAGACGCGTGCTACCCGCCGCAGCAGTGACCCTTTGGCTGACGTTGAGGTCGCCAAATCAAACATTCTGTTGCTCGGCCCCACCGGTGTGGGCAAAACCTATCTTGCACAGGCGTTGGCCCGCGTAATGAACGTGCCATTCGTCATCACCGACGCCACCACCCTGACCGAGGCCGGCTATGTAGGCGACGATGTGGAAACCGTGCTCCAACGTCTTCTCCAAGCCGCGGATGGCGACGTAAGCCGAGCCCAGCACGGCATCATCTACATTGACGAAATCGATAAGATCGCGCGCAAATCAGGTGAGAACACCTCCATCACCCGTGACGTGTCCGGTGAGGGCGTTCAGCAGGCGTTGCTGAAGATTTTGGAAGGCACCATCGCCTCCGTGCCGTTGGAGGGCACGCGCAAGCATAAGGAGCAGGACACTGCGCAGATGGACACACGCGGCATCCTATTCATCTGCGGCGGTGCGTTCGTGGGACTGACGGATATTGTTCGCAAGCGATTGGGCCGTCGAGAGACCGGCTTCGGCGCGAATTGGCACGACGCCGACATGAAAGACGAGGAATTGCTCGAACAGGTCAATGCCGATGATCTGGCCGAGTTCGGGCTGTTGCCTGAGTTCATCGGACGTTTGCCGGTCACCAGTGTGCTGAAGGAACTTACCGTAGACGATCTGACGGCGATTCTCACCCAGCCAGCCAACGCGCTGATCAAGCAGTACCGTAAGCTGTTCGCCGTCGACGGCGTCGACCTGCAGTTCACCGAACAGGCCATTCGGGCGATTGCTGATATCGCCATCAAGCAGGGGACCGGCGCACGCGGGTTGCGTTCGATTATCGAACGTACGTTGCAGGACACGATGTTCCAGTTGCCGAGTTTGGATGATGTGAAGCAGGTGATTGTGGACAAGGCGTCCGTAGAGGGTTCCAGTACGCCCAAACTCTTGCGCGAAGCCGTGGATGTGCCGCAGGGACGCCTCAAAGTTGCGTAGTCGGTTTTGCTTGACCGAGTCCGTACACATGCGGCGTGAGGCCAGTAAATACGCCGTTGCGGTGGCGATTAGGATGGTGCGACTCGCCGCAACACGCCGAGTTGCATTCATCTGAACGGCGTGTATTATATATCGAGTTGTCTGAAAAGACAACATGCGCCAGTAGCCCAGCGGATTAGAGCAGCTGACTACGGATCAGCAGGTCGCAGGTTCGAATCCTGTCTGGCGCACAGTAAGCCTCGAAAGCGAAATGCTTCCGAGGCTTTTCCAATTGTATTGGCCCGTTTGAGTCGGCCACACAGGGGTGGGGTAAGGTTGCCCTTCGCGACTCAGCCCGGAGCGGAACGTCCTGAGATATTCCGTACTATTACATACGGTTCATCCAAGAGAGTACAGCAAGGAGACGCGATGGCCACGACCGCCGGCGCGAAGAAGGGACTTTGGTCCACCATCAGGCGAATCGCCGCCTCAGACCGTATTTCCGGACTCATCATGCTCGGCTTCGCGCTCACCGGCCTGGTGCTCGCGAACCTGCCCGCCACCGCGCATGCGTTCGAGACCGTAGCGGAAACGCATCTGTTCATCCCCTACACCAATCTCGACCTGCCGATTGGCCATTGGGCCCAGGATGGTCTGCTTACCATCTTCTTCCTGACCGTGGGCCTCGAACTGAAGCAGGAACTCACCACCGGCTCGCTCGCCAATCCGAAAGCGGCCGCCGTGCCGATGCTGTGCGCGGTGGGCGGCATGATCGCCCCGCCCATCCTGTTCCTGGCCGTCACGGCATTGTTCTCTCAGATCGGGCCTGGTGAACCCGGCACGCTGATTCTGACCACCACCGGCAGCAGCATTCCGTTCTCGGAGATGTCGCACGGCTGGGCAGTGCCCACCGCCACGGATATCGCGTTCTCACTGGCCGTGCTCGCCCTGTTTGCCAAGGCCCTGCCCGGTTCGATCCGCGCGTTCCTGATGACGCTTGCCACCGTCGATGACTTGCTGGCCATTATTCTGATCGCCGTATTCTTCTCCTCGATCAACGCCTGGTATTGGTTCATCGGCATCGTCGTGTGCGCCGTCATCTGGGCATACCTCGTACGACTGAAAAAAGTGCCGTGGATTGCGGTCGGCATCGTCGGCGTCCTCGCTTGGATCATGATGTTCGAGGCAGGCGTGCATCCCACACTGGCCGGCGTGCTGGTTGGCCTGCTGACTCCCTCCCGTGAAATGCACGGCGAACTTTCACCGCGTGCCGAACGCTATGCCAACAAGCTTCAGCCATTCTCCGCACTGCTGGCCCTGCCCATCTTCGCCCTGTTCGCCACCGGCGTGCACTTCGAGTCGGTGAGCCCGCTGTTGCTGGCTTCGCCGTTGGTTATCGCACTGATTGTGGCTTTGGTGGTCGGCAAACCTTTGGGCATCATCACCACCGCATGGCTGGCCACGCATGTGGGCGGGCTCAAGATGGCCAAGGGGCTGCGCGTGCGCGACATGATTCCCGCTGCCGTCGCCTGCGGCATTGGCTTCACTGTGTCCTTCCTCATCGCTTCGCTGGCGTACAAGAACGCGGAACTTTCCGCTGAGGCGCGCTTCGGCGTGCTGGTGGCCTCCCTGATCGCCGCCGCGATTTCCGGTGTGCTGCTGAGCCGTCAGTCCAAGCGATTCGAGAAGGCCGCAGCCGCAGCAGCGGCCGATGCGGAGGATGACGAATCGATTGATGGTGATGGCGCTGGTCAGACCGGTCGCACCACAAAGTCCACCACGCCCACGGAACACCCCGGCACCCTCGCCGACGGCACCGCCAGTGTGGAGATTGACTTCCGCCACTGATGGCTTAGACGATCCCTACTCCATTGTTGGCCTTGTTTCGTGAAAACCGTACGCTGAGGCGCGCTCACCGTACGTTCTTCACGAGATGAGGCCTTATTTCGTGAAAACCGTACGCTGAGTGTCACTCACCGTACGTTCTTCACGAAGTCAAGGATGATTTCGCGGAAAACGTATGCAGAGCTTCAGGCGCTAGAATGCGAAGAGTCGATAGCACCGTACAGGAGGATATTGGATGGCAAAGAAGCAGAAGAAATCCAAGAAGAACGACGGCAAAAAGGCCGCTGAAGCAAAGAATCTAGCCGAGGCCGCATCCAAGTCCACAGTCGTGGACGATATGGAACCATTGGAAGCCACAGCCGCGAATGATGCGGCAACGTTGGAGGCCGAGACGGCAACCGAGGCTGCCGCAACGCCGGCGAACCCGGTCGACTTGGAGGACGTCTCGCCGCTGGGCGACACCTATCATCGCGGCCCGGTGATTCTACGCGGCCAGATGATTCCCTCGGACAATACCACCGCCAATCTGCTGAAACCCGACCAGGACACCGACTGGCTGCACATGGACCCATGGCGTGTGCTGCGCATCCAATCGGAATTCGTGGACGGTTTCGGGGCGCTCGCCGAGCTCGGACCTGCGGTCTCTATTTTCGGCTCCGCACGCACCCAGCGCACCGAATCGATCTACAAGGCGGCCCGGCGCATGGGTAGCCAGATAGCCAAGCGCAACATCGCCGTCATCACCGGCGGTGGTCCCGGCATCATGGAAGCCGCGAATAGGGGAGCGGCACTGGCTGGCGGCAAATCCGTGGGACTCGGCATCGAATTGCCGCACGAGCAGGGGTTGAACCAGTGGGTGAACCTTGGCATGAGCTTCCGGTACTTCTTTGTGCGGAAAACCATGTTCGTCAAGTATTCCTCCGGCGTGATCGTGTGCCCGGGCGGCTTCGGCACACTGGATGAGATGTTCGAGCTGCTGACCTTGGTCCAGACCCACAAGGTGGCGAATATTCCGGTGGTGCTCTACGGCAAGGAATACTGGCAGGGGCTCTTTGACTGGCTCAACGGTCCGGTGGCCGAGCACGGCATGATTTCGGCAATCGACCCGAAACTGGTCACCGTGACCGATGACGCCGACGAAGCCGTGGAGGTGGCCGTCAGCGCAATTGTGAGGTAAGCGAGATAGAGTGGCTCCCCTCTCCGAGGGGAGCCAAGGGCAGAGTTACTTTTTGTAGGCGATGAGCAGGCCTGTGCCGTCAGGGGTAAGCGTGGACTCGAAACCTTCGTCATCTTCGACGGTGGTGAGCAGCTCACGCATGGCGATGGCCTTGTCGCTGCGGTCGGCCGGATTAATCATGCCGCCCTGACCGTCCTCCAACGCCAGCACATCGGTGAACACGATCACGCCGTGCGCGCGCAGCAGACGGGAGGCCTGGGCGAACGTGGCGGCATAGTTCTCGGCGTCGCCCGCCACCACGATCAGATCGTAATCATTGGCGTTGAGGCGCGGCAGAAACACGCTGGCCGGGGCGTTCACCGCACGCAACGTGGTGTCGGTCTCATCCTGCAGTTCGGCGAACGCCTTGCGAATCAGCGCGATGCCCTGAGCGGTGGAATCGACCGCAGTCAGCAGGCCCTTGTTATCCAGCGCATGGGCGAGCTGCAAGGTCTCCACCAGCGAGCCGGTGCCTACGGCGATGACCGAAGCGGCTCCGGTGATGCGCACCAGCATGCCCAGCAGACGGGCCTGCGCGGCCGAACCCTGCAACTGGCCGGACTTGTCGGCGGCCGTACGGGCGTCGGTCAACGCATTGGATTCACGTTCGCGCGCGTGTTCCTCGGTGAATTCCCATGCCTTGGCGAGGTTGGTGTACTGCGTTCTGTCCATAATTCGTTCCTTTATGTCTTCTCTCGTGCGGGCACCCAGTGGATGTATCGACTACGTGTTGCAGCGATTGCCGTAGCTGGTCGTGGCGCGGCTTAGCGCTCGCGGACCTTGGCCACGATCTGCCACATCTCCTCGCCCACATCGATGCCGCGCGGGCAGTGGCGGGAGCAGGCGCGCACGGACTGGCAGGCGGCCACGCCGTCGGCGGTGTCGATGGCGTCCATACGCTCCATGGCCTTGGTGTCGCGCGAATCATTGACGAAACGGGAGGCCCAAATCAGCGAGGCCGGGCCGATGAAAGCGTCGCCGCCGGCGTACACCGGGCAGGCGCCTTCGCACACGCCGCAGGCGATGCAGTTGCTCAGCAGCTCGTATTTGGCGAGTTGTTCGGGGTTCTGCAGGTATTCGAACACGTCCACCTTGCCTTCGGCGGTGGTGGCGAGCACGCCGTCCGCCTGAAGATATGGGGTGAGCTTCCTTATTTGGTTGAGCATCGGGTCGATGTCGGCGATGAGGTCGCGCTGCGGCGGGAAGCCGGGCAGGGATGCCAGTTCGATGACTCCCAGCGAGCCGTTTGCGGCCGAGTCCTGGTCGGCTGCCGCGTTTGCGTCGTTTTCCGCGGAATCGTCGGATTCTTCGGACTCGGTGCCGGTGTGCCGGAACCCTTCGTCATCGACTTCGGGGATGGCGCCGGGCTGCTTGGCCCAATCGCGGATGGTGGCCGTGCACAGCAGGGTGGGGGTGCCGTTGATGGCCACGGCGTCCGAACCGCACATGCCGTGACCGCACGAATAGCGGAAGGCCAGCGTCGGGTCGACGGTGCGTTTGATGGTCAGCAGGCAGTCGAGCACGGTGTCCGAGGGGTGCGCGGGAATCGTGTATTCCTGCACCCACTGCTTGCCGCGCGGACGACGGCGTGCCGCCGAATCCGAGCCGCCGCCGAATGGGGAGCTTTTCTTGGCGAACGGGCTGCCGCCGCGTGCACGTTCGGCGCGCTCGGGTCGCGGCGTGAAACGATGCACTTGCAGGGTAACCGTCGTGTTGCTCGCCTCAGCCATGTTCTGCCTCCATGAAACAGTGGGATGTCAAGTCCAATATCAGCCAACCTATTGTGCCACAAGCCCTAGGCGGCTTGGTATTACCACCAGCGGATCAGTACTCGCGCTTCTTGGGTGGATAGTCGGTGATGTGCACCGGCTTGAAACTTGCCGGACCATCATCGGCGACCATCGAGTGAGCAAGGAAATGCTCATCGTCGCGTTCGGGGAAATCAAGTCGTTGCATGGATCCGCGGGATTCCTGACGGGATTCGGAAGCGTGCAGCATGGCCTCGGCCAGTTCGATTAGATGACGGACTTCCCAGATGGCGGTGACCTCCTGATTGAAAGCGGCGGTCTTGTCATGGGCCCGCAAGGTATCGGCAACCGGTGTGATGTCGTTGTTGATCTGAGTCAACGCCGTATCGATGGTCTGAGCGGTGCAACGTACGGCCAGAGCCTGCTCCATCACTGATCCGAGTTGGGCCATGAGCTGATAAGGATTGGCGGTGGGCCCGCCATCGTCTGAATCGTCCATCGGTCCGGCGAGCAGTTCGTCAAGCTCTGCCTTGCGGGAATCGGCAGCCTGATCGGCGGCATCGGTCAGCATGTCATCGGTCGAATCATCGGCCATGGGGGAGTCAACCGGGTTCTCGACGATGCGTGCGGCCATCGTCTGACCAGCACGTGTACCGAACAGGCAGGCGTCGAGCAGAGAATTGCCGCCCAGACGATTCGCACCATGTACGGAGACACAAGAGCATTCGCCAGCGGAGAACAGTCCATCGACTACCTGCACGGCACCGTCGGCCCAACGGTACACCTCGCCATTGGTGGTGATGGGGATGCCGCCCATCGTGTAATGCGCAGTGGGCTTGATAGGCACCAGGTCCTTGGCCGGATCGAGGTTCGCGTACTGCTCGATGGTTTCGACCACCTGCGGTAGCGCTTCCTTCATACGTTCGGGGTCGATGCCGGTCATGTCCAGCCAGACGCAGTCCTTCGGACCATCCGGGTCCTTCGGGTCGGCGACGCCGCGGCCGGCGTCGATCTCCGCCATGATGGAGCGGGAGACCACGTCTCGCGCGGCCAGATCCCTATGCTCCGGGGCGTAGCGTTCCATAAACGGCTCACCGTCGGCGTTCCTCAGGATGCCGCCCTCGGCGCGGGCCGCCTCGGACAGCAGGATGCCGGTGTGCGCGAGCCCGGTGGGGTGGAACTGCACAAATTCGATGTCCTCCAGCTGCAGGCCGGCGGCCAAGGCCAATGCCATGCCGTCGCCGGTCAGGTCCCAGGAATTCGATGTGGTATGGAACAGTCGGCCCGCGCCACCGGTGGCAAGAAGCACGTTGCGCGCGTGGATGGCCTGAATCTTGCCCGAATGCGTGTCAAATGCCACGATGCCGGCCGCCTGCTTGCCGTCGTCGGCGAGCACCAGGTCGGTCACATACCATTCCTCGGCGAACTCGACGCCGGCGGCCACGCACTGCTGCCACAAGGTGTGCAGAATCTGGTGGCCGATGCGGTCGGCCGCATAGGCGGCGCGCTTGACCGGGGCACCGCCGAACTCGCGCGTGTGGCCGCCGAACCGGCGCTGGGCGATATGCCCGTCATCGGTACGGGAGAAGGCCACGCCCTGACGCTCCAGGTTGATCACGGTCTGCGGCGCGTATTCGGCGAGCAGTTTGGCCGCGTCCTGGTCGACGAGCCAGTCGCCGCCCTTGATGGTGTCGTAGTGATGCCAGTGCCAGTCATCGGACTCCACATTGCCCAGGCTCGCGGCGATGCCGCCCTCGGCCGAACCGGTGTGCGAACGCAGCGGCTGCAGTTTGGAGACCACGAGGATCTTCGGGTCCACGCCTTGTTCCTTGAGCTCGGTGATTTTGGGGGAGCGCAGCAGTCCCAACGCCGCCGACAGGCCGGCCGCTCCGGCGCCGACGATCACCGCATCATACATATCTTCCAAACGTTTCGGACTCATGGGTTCGATTCTCGCACACCCGCCGAACAGTCTTCGAGCCGTGTCATGGAAGCCGATTAGCCGACACGGCTGCTCAGCTTGAGTATGCCGGCATCCCGCTCGATCACTCCCTTCAGCTCCAATGCGCCGAGTAGCTCAAGTATGGTGCCGATATTGGGAATCTCGTCGGGTACCGTCTCTCGCGCCACACGCAATAGTGCGTCCGGGGTGACGATGAGATGTCGTTTACGGCATTCACGAATCAATGCCACTAATGTGCGTTCCATTTCCGGCAGCTTGGCGATAATGATACGTTGTTGGGCTTCCTTCTCGGGATCGAGCTTCGGCTTGACACGAAGATCCGGCATCTGATGCGACGAGGGCGGCTCTTCACCCTTGCTCTTGTTGGCACCGGCCTCGGCAGTTGCGCTCGCCGGCCCATCCTTGGATTGAACGAGTGTAGGCTGAGTATGCTTGGTCCTAAGACGTTTCGAATGACCTGAATCTTGTGACGACTCCTGTGACGCCGATGATTCCGAGGATGCTGGCGATAACGGAGTCGTTGCCGGCGCTTCCATGGCCTCCTCGTTTTCGGACGAGTCCTGACCTGTGGATTTCGGTATGCCTGGGCATGCCGCCATAACGGGCTTATGCCGTTCATGGCATATATCCTCAGTGGATGTGGCGGCACACAGAATCATTGCCCGGTGGTCGCCGATCATCTTATTGCACCCGGCGTTGCAAGGCTGATTGATGTCACCGGGAACCGCATACACGTCGCGCAGCAATTCGCATGCCCATCCCGCGGTGTTGAGCGCTCCGGAACGCAACCGGGCTTGCGTCACAATCAATGTGGAAGACATGGCCGCGATAATGCGGTTGCGGAGTAGAAAACGACGGGCTTCGGGAATCGTCCCTGGGCACAGTTCACTGATCAGTGCACCACCCTGCGCCTCGATACGTTCGAACAGCGTGCGGTTACGCATCGGTCCGATATGGTTGAGCCCGCCGGCGAATACGGCAACGGTTCTGCCCACATTGGCGGGCATTCTGCCGTGCAGCGCATTCAACGCTCCCCAATGTGCCGCCGCATCCGTGCCCATTGCGCCTCCGGACACGACCAGATGCCCGGCAACGACTGCCTGTTCGGCTACGGTGTGTGCCACATACCGGCCGTATTCGGTCACGTCCCGTGAACCGACGATGCCGACCGGTTTGGCGCAACTGGTCAATGCGCGTGGATCGCCTTTGATCCACAAACACAGCGGTGGCGCCCAATCGGAGCGAATGGACAGGTCGGCCAACTGCGAGGGCCAACATGGATGGCCGGGGCCGATAATCCATTGCGTGCCATCCATAGTGAACCAGTCGCCCAGTTGGATGATGTCTTGCGAGGGCAGGTCCATCATGCGGTTATGCCAGCCGGCCAGTGCATTGCGGAAGGAGCACATCGCATTCGCCGACGCCTTGCGGCCCCATCGGGTGAGGCCATCCACGAACATGCGGTCAATGCGTGACAGCGCCGGGCCGCAGATTCCAGATGGCTGGCTTGGATGGGATTGCGCCAACGCGTGCCAGAGGGATTCGGCGCTTTCCGCGCCTTTGAGCGCGGCGTACATCATCACATCCGCCCCATCAAGACAGAACGTGAGCGCGGCGCGGTACAACGTATCCGTGGGAGGCATGGGAATGGTGCGCGAAACAGCGAGGCCCGTATCGGTGTGATCCACACTGCCTGCGGTGCCGCCAGATTGTCGGATATCAGTAGCGTTACTCATGTCATCCTCGTTCTCATTTCGATGCCCTGATGGACGTCCTGCTCGGTGGGGGATACGCGGCCGGCCAGATCGGCGAGCGTCCAAGACAGACGCATGGCGCGATCGGCCCCGCGCAATGTGAGTTGATGATTGGACAGGGCCCGATTGACCAATTCCATCGCTTTCAGCGACGTATTGGCGTGCAGCCATTTGCCCGAAGCTTGCGCGTTGCACACCCATCCATACTGTCTGAACCGGTCCTTGGCCACTTGACGGGCGCGAATCACACGAGCTTGTATCCCGGCACTGGACTCGCCGATCGTCTCGCTCTGCGCGGCAATGCGCGAGACCGGTGGCACCGCCATCTGAATATCCACACGATCCAATATCGGTCCGGACAATCGCGAGAAATAACGAATACGGTCTTTTTCCCGGCAAGCGCAACGTTCGCCGGTACCGTAATAGTATCCGCACGGGCAGGGGTTGGCCGCCATGATGAGTTGGAATGAGGCCGGGTAATAGGTGCTGCCTTTTGAACGGGAAAGCGCCACATACCCGGATTCCAATGGTTCGCGCAACGTCTGCAGGGCGCGTGCGCTGAATTCCGGTGCCTCGTCCAGAAACAGAATGCCTCGATGCGCGCGCGTGATTGCGCCGGGAACGGCGATGCCGCTGCCACCACCCACCAAGGCCGCCGTGCTGGCGGTGTGGTGCGGTGCCTCGAACGGCGGCATGTCGGTGATGCCGTACTGAGGCAGTATGCCGCACAGCGACCGAATCGACGCCACCTCCAGTTGTTCCGCCTCGTTCAACGGGCACATGATGCCGGGCATACGTGAGGCCAGCATGGTTTTGCCGCTGCCTGGCGGGCCGGTCATGATGAGATTATGTCCGCCTGCCGCCGCCACTTGCAGCGCCCATTTGGCATGTTCCTGACCCAGAACCTCGTTCATATCGCCACAATCGTTGGGATGGCTTGTGGGCGATTGATCCATGGTGGTCTCGTCGGCAACCGGTGTATCAGTAATCGTATAGGTGGCATCGCCGCCCATCAGTTCGATGAGCTCACCCACATGCCTCACGCCCACTACATCCAGTCCATCCACCATCGAAGCCTCGTCAAGATTGCGATGGGGAACAATCATTTTGCGCACGCCACGTTCCTCGGCATGCAGCATGATCGGGAGCAGCCCATGAATCGGCAGCACCGAGCCGTCAAGATTCACTTCGCCGAGCACAATGGTATCTTCCAAGCAATCATGCCCTATGGCACCCGCCGCGCATAGGACGCTGGCCGCGATGGCCAGATCATGCGACGAACCACGTTTGGGCATGGCCGCAGGGCTCATGTTCACGGTCACGCGGGTTTGCGGCCAACCGAATCCAGTGGCTTGACACGCCGATTTCACGCGCTCGCGGGCTTCGGACAACGATGCATCCGGCAATCCGATGATGCTGAAGTATGGCAAGCCAGGGCTGATGAAAGCCTGCACTTGGACGATGAAGGCCTTAAGGCCGATCAGTCCGACTGAGAGAGTGCTGCCAATAGCCATGTCTACTCCTTTCGCAATGTGTTTCGCAACGTGGCTGTTTTTTTTTGGGGGGGGGACGAATTCAGAAGGCGTTTTCGATGTGATGCACGAGCGGTCTGCCCACCCGAAGCACGATGGTGACGACATCGAAACGGACTGCCGTATGCGGCACACGATTACGCCGGTCAAGCAGCCAATCGCAGGCGGCTTTCCTGAGATTGTGCTGTTTCGCCGGCGTGACGGCCTCTTGCGGATATCCGTAATGCATGGACCGGCGTGATTTCACTTCGACGAACACCACCGTGTACTCGGGATTGAGCATCACGATGTCCAATTCGCCGTAACGGGTATGCCAATTGCGGCTCAAGGTCGTCCAACCGTGTTCCTCCAGCCACGCGGCGGCATACTGCTCGCCGAGCGCACCGAACTGTTTGGGCGTCAGATTGCGGTCGCCCATCGTGGCCGCAATCCGTTCCGAAGGCAGCGTTGCCTGCGGATCAGGTGAAGCCAGCATGGGCTGGTGAAAGGCAAGACCGGCGTCGATGCCGGACTTCGTCGTCGGCTGGGTAAGTGGTAAAGCGTTCATGATTCCACTGTGCGGGTTACTTATGTAAGAGCACAAGCGCAACCGGCAAATGTGGATACTATGACGCGGTTTGGCGTGTTGTGGATAACGTGTGGATGAAAACCCGGTTATCCACCATTAGTTCAGAAGGTCTACCAAGGCTCCCCAGTCGGCTTCCCTGTGACGACAGACAACCCGCCGAGTTGTTAGCTGAATACGTCAGACCCAGTGAGCGGAGAGGGGAGCAAGGTGCGGTCACTTCACCAAATCGGTGAGTTCGCCGAGGTTCAGTTCGAAGCTGACGCCACGATCCTCGAAATGCGGCTGGTTACGGGTGCTGACCATGGCGTGGCGCACGAACTCACCGGCGATTTCGGCCGACTCGGCCAGGCCGCGGCCGGCCATCACCGCGCCGCACAGGGCAGATGCGAAGGCGTCACCCGTGCCGTGAATCATGTATGGCAGCTTTTCATGAGCCAGCTCGATCTTGCCGGCAACACCGGTGGAAGCGCTGGCCATATAGTTGACGATTTTGCCATCGCCATGGTCGATGCCCTTCAACACCACGTTCTTGGCACCCAACTTCAGCAGAGCACCAAGCAGCTCGTTAACCGTGGCCTCATCAATATCCTGGCCGGGATAGTCACGCTTGGTGAGAATGCTCGCTTCGGTGAGGTTCGGCATCAACACGTCGGCACCATCGGCCAGCGCGCCCATTGCCTCGCACAGCTCCGGTGTGTACGTGGGGTACATCTCGCCGGCGTCGCCCATCACCGGGTCGACCAGACGCAGCGCGTTCGGATATTCGCGGTAGAGACGCTGAATGATCGCCACCTGATCGGGGGAGCCCAGGAATCCCGAGTACACGCCGTCAAGCTCAACGTCTTCCTTCTGCCAGGCATCCAGATAGCCGGAGAGGATATCCGTGGTGTCATGGAAGGTGAACACCGCGTACTTCGTGTGTGCGGAGAACAGGGCGGTCGGCACCGGGCAGACATCGCAGCCGGCTGCCGAAAGAATCGGAATCGCGGCGGTCAGCGAGCACTTGCCATAGCCACACATGTCATGCACGGCGGCCACGCGCGGGATGTACTTCGGATCGCGGTCGTACAACGTAACGTCGGACACTAGAAAACTCCAATCAATCAGACGGATGTCACATAATCACAGTTGACACTAGTCTGTAGGGATACGGACACGCTAACCGGTATTCATCTGGTGAGGTTCCGTCGCCGAATTCAACAGATCGCTCAAACTCCTAGCGACAGAAATCTTGGAAATAAAACCATCCACCCCAAAATTCCGTTGCTGGTTCCATCTGAGCGACAGAAATTTCGGAAATCATCCCATTCGTCCTGAAATTCTGTCGCTGACGTCACCTCAGTGACAGGATTTCAGGAAATTGAGGATGATTTCCTAGATTTCTGTCGCGAAGAGACGTGGAAGTGTCTCGGCGTGTCGTGAGATTTTTGATGACTATTTTGCTCGACGTAACCGCCTCATATCCCAATGATTCCAAGGGTTTATAAGGGTCTATAGGCAACCCCGATAACGCTCAGCTTGCGACATGCACCTTGAGCGTCGTAACTTCATAACCAACACCTCGCCAACCGCCCGAACACGGCAGGTGGGTGGCAAGGAAAAATCCTCGCGACCTAGCACAACCAAGGAGAAAGACCCATGGCCGAGAACAACAAGAAGTACCGTTTTGAAACCCTGCAGCTGCATGTGGGCCAGGAGCAGGCCGACCCGGCCACCGACTCCCGTGCAGTCCCGATCTACGCCACCACCAGCTACGTCTTCCACAACTTCGACCACGCCGAGGCTCGCTTCGGTCTCGCTGACCCGGGCAACATCTACGGCCGTTTGACCAACACCACCCAGGGTGTCTTCGAGGACCGCATCGCCGCCCTTGAAGGTGGTACCGCTGGTCTGGCCGTCGCTTCCGGTGCCGCTGCCGTTGAATACGCTGTGCGTAATATCACCCAGTCCGGTGACCACATCGTCGCCGCCAAGAACATCTACGGTGGAACCTTCAACCTGCTGCGCCACACCCTGCCGCGTGACGGCATCACCACCACCTTCGTTTCCGCCGAGAACCCGCAGGAGTTCGAGGACGCCATCCAGGAGAACACCAAGCTCGTCTACTTCGAGACCTTCGGCAACCCGAACGCTGATCTGCCGGACTTCGAGGCCATCTCCGAAATCGCCCACAAGCATCACCTGCCGGTGATCGTGGACAACACCTTCGCCACTCCGTACCTGTTCCGCCCGCTGGAGCACGGCGCCGACGTGGTGGTCGAGTCCGCCACCAAGTTCATCGGCGGCCACGGCACCACCCTCGGCGGTGTGATCGTCGAAGGCGGCAAGTTCAACTGGGCCGAGGTGCCGGGCAAGTTCCCGACCCTGACCGAGCCGGACCCCTCCTACCACGGCCTGAACTTCTACGAGGCTCTCGGCGGTGCCGCCTTCGTGACCCGCGTCCGCGCCATTCTGCTGCGCGACACCGGCGCCACCCTGTCTCCATTCGCCGCCTTCCTGCTGCTGCAGGGCACCGAAACCCTGTCCCTGCGCGTCGAGCGCCACGTCCAGAACGCTCTGAAGGTCGTCGAGTACCTGCAGACCGTGCCGGAAGTCGAGTCCGTCTCCCACCCGTCCATCCCGGGCCGTCCGGATCACGACCTGTACGAGAAGTACTTCCCGAACGGAGCAGGCTCCATCTTCACCTTCGATATCAAGGGCGGAAAGGATGCGGCTCGCGTCTTCATCGACAATCTGCACCTGTTCTCTCTGCTGGCCAATGTGGCCGACGCAAAGTCCCTCGTCATCCACCCGGCTTCCACTACGCACTCCCAGGAGACCCTGGAAGAGCTCGAGGACCAGGGCATTCACCAGGGCACCATCCGCCTGTCCATCGGCACCGAGAACATCGAGGACATCCTCGACGACCTCAAGGGCGGCTTCGAGGCGCTGCGCGCCTCCGGACTGGCCAAGTGAGGTCGACAGGAGGGTTGACGGCCCGATGAGAAGGGGCGCGATGCTAATGGGGTGCATCGCGAATCATCGAGCCGCATGGGGTGCCTTCCGCCTGATCGCTTGACCCAAGGAGTAGAAAGCTCGCACTGACGTCATGCAGTGCGGGCTTTCTTGCGTCTGTATGCCTCACACTGTTCGCGCAGAGGCATGAATAGTGTGAGACCTGAGACGACATAATCCTCAAGGATGAGGGCCGGCGCGTGGCCCCTAGCCCAATTCAGTCTGGCGCACGATGGGGCGCGCCGTTATTTCTTCATAAGTTGGAATCGTCATCCGGGCATAAGGTCCGGCCAAATATGGAGAGGCATTATGAACGTGCAGAACCCGGCCGCATCGCGCGGCATCGCTATTCAGGCCGTCGACTTGGTCAAGAACTACGGCACCGGCAGCAATATGGTTCACGCCCTGCGTGGCGTGAACGTGAGTTTCGAACGCGGCAAATTCACCGCCATCATGGGCCCGTCCGGCTCCGGCAAATCCACGCTTATGCACACGCTCGCCGGCCTCGACTCCGCCACATCCGGGCATATTCTTTTCGGCGGGGCAGACCTGACCCGCATGGACGACAAGCAGCTCACCTTGCTACGTCGCCACAAGATCGGCTTCATCTTCCAAAGCTTCAACCTGTTGCCCATGTTCACCGCCGAACAGAACATCCTCATGCCACTGACTCTCGCCGGAGACAAGCCCGACCACGCCTGGTTCGACCTGCTCGTCGATACCCTGGGACTGAAGCAGCGCCTGAACCACCGACCGAATGAACTGTCCGGTGGCCAGCAGCAGCGCGTGGCCATCGCCCGCGCGCTGATTACCAAGCCGAAGCTGGTGTTCGCTGACGAGCCGACCGGCAACCTCGACTCCGTTTCCAGCGCCGAAGTGCTCGGCTTCCTGAAGCGTTCGGTCAACGAGCTTGGCCAAACCATCGTCATGGTCACGCACGATGCGGTGGCCGCCTCCTACGCCGACCGTGCCATCGTATTCGCCGACGGACAGATCGTGGCCGATGAATCGAATCCTACTGCCGCAACGATGAACGAGCTGCTTATGGCCGAACGCGAACGCGCCACGCGCACTGCCGTCACCAGCACACGCGCCGACACGCTCGCCCGTCTTGCCGGCGTAGAGGATGTGCCCAACCTGCCCATCACCGACGCTCTATTGCCCCCAGCCGGGAGAACCGGCACCATACGCCATGCCCGCGCCGCCGCACAGCACACTCGCTGAGCCGGAAAGCGAGAGACAGGATACCCCCATGTTTTCCATCACTCTGAAACTTATGAAGAAAAGCGCCAGGATGCTGATTCCGGCAGGCATCGCCATCCTGATCGGCACTGCGTTCATCGCCGCTACCTTCCTGTTCGGCAACGCGATGAACGATGCGCTTGCCGCTCAGAATACCGCCCAGCTCGGCGGCGCGAACTACGTGATCAGCCCGGATAGCGGCAAGGACCTGACCGATAAGGACCAGGACTACATCTACACGCGCACGGTTAACGACTTCCAGCTTGACCGCATCCGCGCCACCAAAGGCGTCAAGGACGCACGTGCCGGCTACGCGGGTTCCGTGACCGTAACCCGTGGCAACAAGCATGCCAGCAGCTACGTCATCACCACCGCCACAAAACGCACGCTGCTGCCGGTCACCATCACGCAAGGAGACCAGCCGGCGGACAGCAACGAGATCGCCCTGACCAAGTCCGTGGCCGACCAGCTCGGCGTCAAGGTAGGGGACCGTGTGACCGTCAATTCGCAGGCGGCGCAGTATGCGGGCAAGACCGGCGATTCGGCCGGTAATACCGGTGACGCTGGTGATGAGTCGGCCCAGAACGCCGATGGCACGAGCTCGCACGACGGTGATTCCGATGCCGCGTCCGGCGCGTCCGCCCCATCCGACGGCACCGACACGGCCGCCGACTCCGGCATGACCGTGCGCGTGGTCGGCCTCACCGACGACCCGAACGGTGCCTACGCCTACTACGGTGGCGCTTCCGTGCTTTCCGACAACGTCATCACCGCAATGGCCGGCAACAACGATTTCGGCAACCTGCCTGTCTACCTCGTCTATCTCGACATCGACGATGCCAGCGACACGGCCGCGGCATCCACCGTAAAACAGGTCAGCACACTGCTCCCTAAGCATTTCAGCGTGCAATCCCGTGCCGCGCTCGTCGAGGAATCCGTCAAAAGCATGAGCTCGGGCGAAACCAGCATCACCACCATCTTCCTGCTGAGCTTCGGCATGCTCGCCATGCTGGTCGCGGCACTCGTCATCGCCAACACCTTCCAAGTGCTCGTGGCACAGCGCCGCCGCACACTCGCCCTGCTGCGCACCATCGGCGCGAACAAAAGCCAGCTGTATGTCTCCGTGCTGTTTGAAGCCGGTGTGCTGGGACTGATCGCCTCCGCACTGGGAGTGGGCCTGGGCATCGGACTCATGGCCGCACTATGCCAGTCGGGCCTGATGAAAGCCACCGGCATGACCATGCGACTGGTACTATCCGGTCCGGTGTTCACGGTGCCTATGGCATTCGGCATCATTATGACGGTGATTGCCTCGCTAGGCTCCGCGCGTTCCGCTACCGCCGTCACCCCGCTGGAAGCGTTGCGACCCATCGAACTGACCGACACGCGACGGGCCGGTGTGGTCCGCGCCGTGATTTCCATGCTGCTGATTGTGGGCTGCGTGGCACTGTGCGCATTCTCTGTATGGCAGATGTCCGAGAAAATCGCCGGACGTGATTCAATGGCCGACAAGCAGTATTCGCTGGTGCTGCTCGCTGCCATCATCGGATGTGCATTGATCTTCCTTGGACTGGTGCTTTCCGCCACGTTCTGGCTACCGGTGCTCATGCGCGGCGTGGGCGCGCTGGTTGCACTGGCCGGTCCGTCCGCCAAAGTGGCACATGCGAACATTCAGAAGAACCCGCGCCGCGTGGCCGCCACCGGTGCCGCACTGCTTATCGGCGTGACGCTGGTCTCCACCATCGCCACCGGTGCCGCCAGCGCCAAGCAAACCATGAACGAGGCGCTGACCACGCGCTACAGCGTCGACATGATTGCCGCTGGCGCCGATATGACTGGCAAACAGGCCGGCGAGGCAGCCAAAGTCAAGGGCGTTCAGAGCAGTCTCTACGCGCCGACCCGCATGATGACCATGAAGGATGCCGACGGCAAGAGCCTGAGTGTGCTGGTCGTGGGCGTGGATGGCGTCGACGCGCTGCGCAAGGTGGTGCGCTCCGATTTGTCCGGTGTGACCATTGATGGCGATTCCGTACTGATGCCCAAGTATTCCGCCGCTACAGGCAAGGATATTCCGCTGGACAAGAGCGTTACGTTCACGGCTGGAGCGGCCGAAGCACAAGCCGATGCCGCCAATGGTCCGTCCGGTAATGATGCGAACGGCAGCGCCGAAAACGGCAATGGACAATCCGGCGGCACACAGACGCTGACGCTCAAACCGCGGAAGGTGGACTATCGCCGCATTGCCTCCAACTACGCCGCGGTCGCCTTCGTGGACGCCAGCCACTTCACCAACGGTGGAATCAAGGCCGACGGGCATATCATGCTTATGCGTATTGACGCCGAGGGCGCGGGTGTTGCGCTGAACGACGTATTCACCAACGTGCAGAATGTGTTCTCCGCCAGTGCTGGTGTTACCGTGACCGGTCCGGTGGCCGAACGTACGCAATGGGAGACCATGATCAACGGCATGATGGCATTGTTGGTCGGTTTGATTGCGGTGGCTGTGCTCATCGCCTTGGTCGGCGTAGCGAACACGCTGAGTCTGTCGGTGATCGAACGCACACGCGAATCCGCCACCTTGCGTGCCATCGGCATGACGCGCGGCCAACTGCGGCGCTCGCTGGCGGTGGAGGCGTTGCTGCTTTCGCTCGTCTCCGGCGTGGTGGGAGTGGTATTGGGTACCCTGTTCGGCTGGCTCGGATCCTACATGGTGTTTAGTTTGTACGGCGACACCGTGTTCCCGTTTGAATGGGCCACCAACGGTGTGGTGCTCGGCGTCGCCGCGCTCGCCGCTCTGCTGGCCAGCGTGGCACCCGCCCGCCGGGCCGTCAAAACGCCACCCGTTGAAGCCTTGGCCGAAGCGTAGAGCAATAAGCTCCCTCATCAGAGGGAGCTTTTTGTTACACCAGCCCGTTATCGTACGCGAAGACTACAGCCTGTACGCGGTCACGGGCGTTGATTTTGGCGAGGATATGCGCCACGTGGGTTTTGACGGTGGGAAGGGAGATAAAGAGCTTGTCCGCGATCTCCTGATTGCTCAGACCATGGGCGATCTCCACCAGCACCTCGCGTTCACGGTCGGTAAGCAGATCCAGTTCGGGATCGGTGTATGCTGGGCGTGACGTATTGGAACCGTCGGAAGCGGCTCCGGCAGGGGAGGGGATGCCGGTCATCGAGCCGGCACCGTTGCCGGCCGCACCGCCAGAGACGCCGACGGCGGAACCGTACACGGCACCGGAGCGCGCGACATCGCCGGTCAGCGAACCATGCTGCGCGTAACCGTCCTGCATCATCTTTTCGATGAGTCGCTTGGTGGCGGAAGGCGCGATAATCGCATTGCCTTGGAATACAGTACGAATCGAACTGAGCAACGTTTCCGGTTCGGTGTCCTTGAGCAGGAAGCCCGAGGCACCGGCATTGATGGCCGCCATCACATACTCGTCCAAATCGAACGTCGTCAGAATGATTACGCGCGTCGGCCGGTCGTCAGCCGATTCGGCCGAGACGGTCGCGTCGCCCGGCGCGGCCGAGAGCGAGGTAATACGGCTCGTGGCCTCAATGCCGTCCATGCCGGGCATGCGCACATCCATCAGCACCACGTCGGGATGCAGGGATTCCGCCAACGCCACGGCTTGGGCGCCGTCGGACGCCTGCCCGACCACCTCCATATCCGGCTGCGAACCAATGACCATGGCAAAACCGGCACGCACCAGCTTCTGGTCGTCCGCAATAATCACGCGAATGCTTCTGCTCTCGTTCATGCTCTCCACTGTATCCGTTTCCTATCGGAGCGCCGCTCCATAAACACCCTGATTGTTCCCTGAGTTCTTATTGGGCAAGGCTCTCATCGGGGTAACGTTCCCGCGTGTTGCATCTGACTATCCAACGAAGCCGCCGGTCGCAACTGCATATCCGGCTGCACACCCTCATGGGTCTCGTCGCTGAACCCGGTTTCACGCAACACTTTCAACAGCTGACGCATACGAGCCAATGCGGCACGCCCCCGAGCGCCAATCGCGGCAAAAGCCGCTGCAATCTGCATACTATCAGGCGCATGTTCGGCGTTGAGCATCACCAGTCCCTCATCAGCCTGCGCGATCACCGATTCCAGCGTGGTCAGTACTTCGGTTTGCATCGCCGCACTAATACGGTTGCGCTCTAAGTTGGCCGCCAGCACCTTTTGCCGCTCCTGCTCGGCTCGTAGCGCCTCCTCGCGTTGCAACAGCACCAGAGCGTTTGCGCCACGTGAACGGCTCCATCGAGCCATCGCAATGCAGGCAAAACCGACCAACATGATTCCCACGCCCGGCAGCAAGCCGGACAAAACCAGCCTCCATTTTGAGAGCATGGAACTACCATCGGGCAAAAACAGATGGAACAGCTGACTGTATCCATTCCACCCAGCCATCACCTTGATGTCCGCAAGCCACGAGTCGGCTGCCAGCGCCACGCTCACCCAGCGCCAAGCGGACTCTCGTCCATACAATACCGCCGAATACACGGATACCATCGCAAACATATTGATGGCCAAGATCGATGGCAAGAACAACAGTTGCACAGCAGACAGCACCGCCATCGCCAGCGCGCTGCCCTCTGGGAAGCGGCGGCGGAACGCCAAAGGTGAAAGCATAATAATCGTCAGCGTTATAGTCGGCACGCGGTTCGGCGAATACGGGGCATTGCCGATCATCTGCAAATCGCCATACGTGGCGGAATCAAATAGCGCAATCAGCACGATAGTGGCGATAACGTCCATCAGAAGATAGTGCCGCTCGGTCCACTGCGCAAATCGACCCACCCAGTTCGACTCACGCGTATCTCCTTGGTCGAGTACTTTGGGGCGCGCCCGATCCATCAATCCTCGTATACGCGAGATAACGGTTAGCACCGGATCCTCCGTATCGGTGCCAGACTGTGGGGCGGCAGGGGAGAGCGGAATCGTAGCCGCCACAATAAAGCCACCATTCGGCCCTGGGCCGGCCTGCACGCTGCCACCCAACGACTCAATGCGTTCATGCATACCAACCAATCCGTATCCGGGCTTATGACCGTCTGCTGCAGACGCCGCGCCACGGCCGTTATCGGATACGGTAATCGACAGCACATCGTTTGACCAGATTTCATCGATGGTGGCTTTAGCGCCCTCGCCCGCATGTTTGCGCGTATTGGTCAGCGCTTCCTGCACAAGACGGAACACGGCGGTTTCCGTGTCGGCGGACAGCCGGTCAGGTTGCGCTTTGCCGGTCATATGCCGGGACACCACCAGATGACCATCAAACAGCGAATCGATGTCGGCATATCCGGTACTGCCACTCGCACCGAACACATTGAACAGACGCTGCATATCATGCTGCGCGCGTTCGGCCTCATGCCGAATCGTACCCATCGTGTGCTTGGCGATGGCCAGATCATGCGCACCCGCATACCGGCCGCCATCCGACTGCACAATAATCGTGGAGAGCGTATGTGCCACCACGTCATGCATATCACGGGCGATGCGTGCGCGTTCGGCCAACGCCGCGATGCGCGTCTCCTCGGCCTCTTTCGCCACAATGGAGGCGTTGCGCTCGCGCATGGCCGCCAGCGTGGCGTTGCGCGCTCGCTGCCACAAGGCCATGATGATGACGCTCAGCACGCTCGATTCGATGAACGCCGCCGCCATGCCGAAGTCAGCGAGCATCTTGGCCCCGCAGTTGACGGCGCCGTTTGCCCCCACGACGCCGGTGACCGCCGGGCATGCGGGCATCGTGATGGCATCGGCCAGCCAGCCGTCGCGGATGACGCGCGAACCGGAGGAAGGTCCGGCGAACAGCGGACCCACGTTGAAAGACACCGACCAGACCGTCGCCGCGACCAGTCCCATGACGAACGCCGTGACGATGAACCGCCAGGAATGTCGGGGATTGCCGTACAGAATCACCGAATACACCATGATCAGGGCGTAGAAATCGAAATACGTGATCGCCGGGCCGAACACAAGATGCGTGATGGTCAGCGCCACGAACAGCCAGGCCGCCGGCTCCGGGCGATACCTGCGCAGCATCAGCGGCACGAAGACCGGCAGCGACCACAGCGTCATCGACGCCTGAGTTGCGGGAAACAATATGCCGGCCGTCGAATCAGGGCTGGTGACGCCGGTGAACGGCACGCAGCCGGCGATCAGCGCTGCGGCGAGCAACGTGTCCCATAGCAGTGTGCGGGTCGACTCCCGTGCGCACCATGCCCTCACGCGCGCCATAATCTCCATAACGCACAAGGCTAGCGTGTCCGGCGACGAACCGGTATCACTCTTCAGGAGGATTTATGGACTAGAGTCTTGAACCATGACAATGCTGAGCAAATACTACGTGCCCGGACTGGCCATAGAGGACCATTCCATCGATGTTCCGCTCGACTGGACCGGCCACGAGCCCGGACGGGCATTCGACGGGGAAACCATCAAACTGTTCTATCGCGTGGTCACCGCGCCCGAACACGTGCATGACGACCTTCCCCTGCTGATCTTCCTGCAAGGCGGTCCCGGCGGCGCCGGCCCGCGCCTCAACAGCCCGACCTCCGACGGATGGATCGAGGAGGCCATCAGGCACTTCCGGGTGATCCTGCCCGACCAGCGGGGCACCGGTCGTTCCTCGCGAGTGGACACGCACGCCATGGCCCGCATCGCCGCCGCGCACGACGATGATGCCGTGGCAGGCGCCCGAGCCCAAGCCGACTACCTGAAGAAGTTCCTCGCCGATTCCATCGTGCGTGACTTCGAACATCTGCGCCTGACCGAATTCGGTGGCCGCAAGTGGGTGACGATGGGCCAAAGCTACGGCGGATTCCTGACCCTGACCACACTGTCCCTGTTCCCGGCCGGCGTAATCGCCAGCTTCACCACCGGCGGCATCCCGCACGTGCCGGCCGACGCCGCTGAAGTGTACGAGCATACCTTCCCGCGCATGGTGCGCAAGACGACTCAGTTCTACGAGCGCTACCCACAGGACAAGGAGCGCGTGGCCGCCATCGCCGACAAGTTGCCGACTACTGAGGAAGTCGCCGAATTCGTTGGCAAACTCACCGATTCCGTACTGAATCCGATGGCTGGTACCGATGTGGAGCATCGACTTGGCGTGATCGCTGGCATGGCCGCCCACGGCTTCCCGCTGCTGCCGAACGGCGACCCGCTTACCGTCGAACGGTTCCAGTGCTTGGGATCCGACTTTGGCATGAAGCCGAGCTTCGAGCGTGTCCATTGGATTCTTGACGACGCCTTCCTTGATGGCGATGGTTCCGCTTCTGCCGACTCGCCGTTGTCTGACGAATTTTTGACCAAGGTGATGAACGCCACTTCGTCGCGCCCGCTGTACTGGCCGCTGCAGGAGTTCATCTACGCCAACGGTGAGATGGAACAGCCGATTCGCTGGGCCGCCCAGCGCGTGCGCGATGGCAAGCCCGAATTCGGTGCTGATGAACGCCCGCTCAACTTCACTGGCGAGGCCATGTTCCCGTGGATGTTCGAACAGGAGGCCGCATTGCGCCCGTTCAAGCCGGCCATGGACCTGCTCATGGAAGACACGCACTTCGGCGTGATCTATGACGAAGGTCAGCTGGCCCGCAATGAGGTGGCGCTGCAGGCCGCCGTCTACTTCGACGACATGTACGTCGATTCCGGTATGCAGCTCGACACTTTGAGCCGCGTGGGCAACAGCCACTACTGGACCACCAACGAATTCGAGCATGACGGTCTGCACGGCTCGCTCGTCTTCAAGCACCTCTACACCGAAGCCCTCAACCGAGGCGACCTCGAAGAACTGTTCTGACTCAAGGAAGCAAGCTCCCTCTGATGAGGGAGCTCTGTATACATGCACGAAAGGAAAACGTATGACTCAGAACCTCACCATCGGTTTTATCGGATATGGCAACATGGCCCAGGCCATCGCCCAAGGCTTCGTCGACGCGGGCGTGGTCACCGGCGGTCAGATGGTCGCCTGTGCCGCCCACTACGACAAGCTTGAGAAGACCACCGCCGAACTTGGCGTGCGCCCGTTGCGCAATGCGCTGGAAGTGGTGACGGCCGCCGACGTGGTCATCATCGCCATCAAGCCCTACCAGATCGCCGCCGTCGTCAAGCCGCTGGCCGACGAACTTGCCAGGCCGGGCAAGATCGTCGTCTCCATCGCCGCCGGCTGGAATCTCAAGAAGTACCAGGACCTGTTCGCCACCGAAGACGGCGAATCCGTCGACTCCCCGGACATCCATATCCAGTGCACCATTCCGAACACTCCGATGGCCGTGGGCAAGGGCGTGCTCGTCACCGAATCCGTCAACACCCTGACCGACGACGAAACCGAAACCTTCGAGCAGCTATTTGGCCCCATCAGCCTCATCGAGCGCGTGGACACCGCGCATATGAACATCGCCATGGTGGTGGCTGGCTGTGCGCCCGCCTTCACTGACATGTACATCGAGGCCTTGGGCGACGCCGGCGTGCAGTACGGTCTGCAGCGAGCCACCGCCTACCGGCTCGCCGCCAAGATGGTCGAAGGTGTCGGCGCGCTCTACATGGCCACTGAAACCCATCCCGGTGCCATGAAGGACGCCGTCTGCTCGCCCGGTGGTACCACCATCAAGGGCGTCGCCCAGCTTGAAAAGGACGGGTTCCGCGGCTCGGTCATCGACGCCGTAGACGCCATCGTCGGCTGACTGCCAATCAGAGTTCGCGTATATTCGCATATCACAGTCAAGGCCTTCGAGCCGTATGCTCGGAGGCCTTTGCATATGGCCGGTTCACCACATGCACGTTCAATGTGTCCAGCTTCTCCCTAGACTGGAATCATGTCTCTTACTATCGGAATCGTCGGACTGCCCAACGTCGGCAAGTCCACCATGTTCAACGCACTGACCCGCAACAACGTGCTGGCCGAAAACTACCCGTTCGCCACCATCGAGCCGAACACCGGCATCGTACCATTGCCGGACAAGCGTTTGCCCGTGCTGGCCAAGCTGGTCCACACCGAAAAGGTCGTGCCCGCCACGGTGACCTTCGTGGACATCGCCGGCATCGTCAAGGGCGCCTCCGAAGGCGAAGGCCTGGGCAACAAGTTCCTGGCCAACATCCGCGAGGCGGACGCGATCTGCGAGGTCGTGCGCGCCTTCGAGGACGACGACATCGTCCACGTCAACGGCAAGGTGGATCCGGCCGACGACATCGACACCATCAACACCGAGCTGATCCTCGCCGACCTGCAGACCATCGAAAACGCGCTGCCCAAGCTGGAGAAGGATCTGAGGGGCAAGAAGATCGAGCCGGCCTACATGGACGCAGTCAAGCAGGCAAAGACCATCCTTGAAGCCGGCGAGACGCTCGACAAGGCCGCACGCGAAGGCCGCTTCGACAAGGATTCCGTCTACGACCTGCATCTGATGACCGCCAAGCCGTTCATCTACGTGTTCAACGTGGACGACAACGAGCTGGCCAACAAGGACCTGCAGGCTAAGCTCGCCGCATCCGTGGCCCCGGCTCCGGCCGTGTTCCTCAACGCTCAGTTCGAGGCAGACCTGACCGAGCTCGACGAGGCGGACGCCCGCGAAATGCTGGCCGACGCTGGCTTGGGCGAGTCCGGTCTCGACCAACTGGCCCGCGTGGGCTTCGACATCCTCGGACTGCAGACCTTCCTGACTGCAGGCGTCAAGGAAGTGCGCGCTTGGCAGATCCACAAGGGCTGGACCGCCCCGCAGGCCGCCGGCGTGATTCACACCGACTTCGAAAAGGGCTTCATCAAGGCTGACATCGTCTCCTACGACGATTTCGTGGCCGCCGACGGCTCCATGGCCAAGATCAAGGAGGAAGGCAAGCTCCGTCAGGAAGGCCGCGACTACGTCATGGCCGACGGAGATATTGTGGAGTTCAAATTTAACGTGTCCAAGTAGTTTTCCTCGGCTCCCCTTCCTGAGGGGAGCCGAGGCGGAAAGCGACTGACGGGAGTGTTGCGGAAAGGTCCGAGCAGTGTTGGTTGCCCAGACCTTTCTTCATGTTACGAACCTTTATGAACCTCGTTGAGATGAGATGTTTGCGTCTACTTTTCTTAGGCTTCCGCGTTCTCGTCGGCTCCTGTGGCGAGAACATTCCTCAATGATTTCGCCACCTGTATTTTCAGCGGACGTTTTCCGGTCTGTACGACCAGCCCCGCGGCCAAGAGCTCTTCCACGTATTTCCTTGCGCTCTGTTTGGACAGTCCGATGTGATGGGCCACTTCGTCCAACGACATGGATTTGGACGAGTCGAACAGCTCTTCCTGAATCACGCCATAGAGCACCGAGACGGCATTGCGCGATAGGCCATGCCTCTTTTCAAGCTGTGTACAGAGTATCCGACCTTTGTCGAGCTGATCGACCTTGATACTGAGTTCGTCAATCAGCTCATCCTGGGCTTGTTGGATGAATCCGAGGATGGTGTTCACGAAGAGCGTGAGTTCGCCGCAGTTCAGCTTGTCCTCCGCTTCCATGAATGCTTTGTAGTAGGCGTTCTTGTTCTCCGCGATGGTGCGGGACAGGGATAGCACGGTGGGCATAGTCAGGTCGTGGTTCAGGTACAGGGCCAGGAGATACCGGCCGGTCCTGCCGTTGCCGTCGTAAAACGGGTGAACATACTCGAACAGGAAGTGCGACATGATGGCCGACTGCAGCCGGGGAATCTCGTCGGAGGTCGTGAGGTGGATCATGTCGGTGAGGAGCGCGCCGATGTTCCCTTCGCCTTTGACTCCGTTATGGATCGCGAGGCCGTGCGGCCCCTGTATTTCCACATCGCCTTTCCGGAACAGGTCGCCGTCCGGCTGATCGCTCTCATCGATTTCGTCGAGCACGACCTTGTCATAGATGTCGCGGATGTCGGCGATGCCTGCCGGCAACGCGGAGTCCTTGTCCGTGAGGTTCAGGTACAGCTTGGCAAATTCGCTGAACCGCGCCTTGGAGTCGTCGCCGTCCCTCCTTGCCTTGTCGGCCGCATCCACGGCGTCCTGGGTTTCCTTGCGGGTGCTGCGCACGCCTTCCATCTCGTTGGTGGCGAACAGTTCCTCACTGATGGAATGCCGTATGTAGTCCCAGCGCATGACGCCGGGAATCAGGTTCCATAGCCGTGATATGCGCCTTTCGGCGAGAAGTATATTTTCCATGAGCAGGGTCGTCTCGCGTGGCGTGGCGGAGAACAGCTCGCCCAATGGCGTGATGACCCCGGTCCTGAATGTGGAATCTGCCTCAAGCCGCTGCCGTGCGAGTGCCGCATGGTTATTGAAGGAATCGACTGACCTGTCGGCATGGAACAGCCTTGCCAAACTTCTATACTTCATATCCATGAGAGAGACTCACTTCCCAAAGAGCATCCTTGATTATAGAAAGTATAAGATAGAGAAGGAAATGAGTCAATAAACAACTATAAAATCATGGATAATACAAAAATATAGTTGTGCGCATGACTGCATGTGGGTGACATATGGTAGTGCCCGAAATGCGTGTCAGTAGTGAAATACTTCATGATCTGTTGTTCTTTCTGAATATGTGATGGTATGCAATGGGTTTTGCCGCGGTGCATTGCGTTGCGACTATGCCAAGAACGCATACTCGTATAGGTACGTTTATGGGGCATGGTGCGAACGAGTCGGCTCGATATCACCGGCAATGATTCAGCTATGCGTCAATGAGAGGTGTACTGATCAGATGGCGTGTTCGTTCACGCCGTTGCTGCTGAATGCGATGTGTTGATCATGGTTCGCGCACCATAAGGTCTTACGTCCGAATCCGTCAAATCACGCGGTGTGTGAAATGCCCGTTGTATATAAAAAAGTCCGGTGCAACGCACGATGATAATGCGCTGCACCGGGCCTACTGCAGAAACAATTGTTACAGACTGTAGATCTGTGCGCCGAACGGCCAGAGCGCAAGCTTGGCCATTTTGAACGACTGGATGCCGAACGGAATGCCGATGATGGTGATGCAGTTGAGCACGCCTGCACCCAGATAGCCGAGTGCCATCCACCAGCCGACCAGCACCACCCAGAGGATATTGGCCAGCGTGGAGCCAACGCCGCCACCGTATTGCACGGTTTTGCCGAACGGTGTCAAGGTAAGGCCCGCCATTTTGAACGCCTGAACTCCTAGTGGAATACCGATAATGGTGATGCACAGAAACAGTCCGATCAGTGTCCAGCTGATGGCGATTGCCAGTCCGCCCAGAATGATCCACAGAATATTGCCGATGACCCTCATCGTAAGTTCCTCACGTTTGCCGGCATTGCGCCGGATACCGAATCGAATGCTGGATTCCATTCTATTAGGCGAACGCGGGCGATATGTGGGGAATCGGTGACGGGACCCCTGAACATCCCCTGAATCGTCCCTGAGCCGCATGCTCAGGCGCCTACTCGGGTGAGCATTCTCACATTCGGCTGATTTCTAGCGAAAACTCTTGTGCGGGCGGGCTATGGACTATAGCATCACGACACATGACCACTACACCGCAGCCTTCTCAGGCATCTCAGTCCACCGCCACCAAACCCGCCACCAACCGCGAGCTGCTCCTGACGCAGTCCGACCGCGACCCCAAGAGCTACCGTGGCGTGGACCGCGACCAGCAGGTCGTGGACATCATCTCCAAACTCACCAGTGAGAAGGCCACGATTCCGGCAAGCTGCGTGCAGCGCGACGCCGCCGACGCCGGTCTGGAATCCAACAGCGCCGACGTGGGGATCGGCGAAGCCATGCTTACCATGCAGACCGAGCGTGGCAAGCAGGCGATTATCGGCGAGGCCTTCCGACTGCTGCGCTCCGGCGGTACCTACTCGATTCACGAACTCGGCCTGTAGTCGGACAACCTGGACGAATCCGTCAAAGATGAGGTACGCAAGCCCGAAGCGTAACAGCGGTGTGCCGGCCCACGATGGCCGGATAATGGAAAACAAGCAAAAGCGATGACGCGTATGTGAGGTACGCGCGACGAATAGGAGAACATCATGGCCGATGAGAACGAGCAGCAGACCGCATGCAAGGCAGGACGCGACGAGCAGCATTGCAAGTGCAAGCAGCGTAGGGAAGCCGCCGCGGCAGCCGAGGCGGCTGCCGCCAACGGCGAACACCACTGCGCCTGCAAGCACGACGCCCACGACGCCGAAGGCCACGCCATTTCGACCGAGCCGCATCTTGGATTCATCGAAGACTTGGCCTCGTTGATCGATATTCAGGAGGAGGCCACTGTCTCCCGTACGGTGCTGCGCGAGGACGGCCTGCGCGCCGTGCTGTTCGGCTTCGACAAGGACCAGGCACTGAGCGAGCACACCGCGGCCATGCCCGTGATCATCCAGGTGCTGGAAGGCAAGCTGCGCGTCGGCGGCGAAGGCCGTGAAGTCGAGCTTACGGCCGGCGGCATCGTCTACCTGAGCGCCCGTCTGCCGCACGCCGTCTATGCCGTCGAACCCAGCAAGATGCTGCTGCAGATGTTCGACAACCGCGGCTGATTCGGTGAATGACTGGCAATCACGTATGAGAAGCTGATTGCCGTTAGACCATTCATAATGGCTTCCTTCATATGGTGTTGGTCGTATGACCGTAATATGAAGGAAGCCATTTCTTAGACGTTGGGGAGCGCTTGAATTCGACGCCATCATCATACGGCCTCAAGGGTGCATAAACGATGTCACAAGTAGACGCACGCCCGCCAGCCATCCCAAACGTCACAGCAAACCTAGAACCCGCATGAGCTGATGGCCGATATTCGCCATGGCTGCATCATCAACCACGCCGACTTGGTATCCCAGCAGTTTGCGGTCGACGGTGACGATCTTGTCCGTCATCACGTAACTCACTTTGTTCAGGCCGTTCTCCGGACTTGGTTCCAATCGGACCCGCGTGTCGATGTCGGAGGAATCGTATGAGGTCAGCAGACAAGTGATGACGGAATCGAACCGATCGACGGCATCGCTCTGCACGATGACAACCGGCCGTGGCTTGCTGGCGTAGCCATCGGCCTGCAACGTCCAAATCTCACCTCGTTTCATCGGACATCCTCAAGGCGAGACGACTGGCATACTCAGTAGCGTCCCGCTCGGACGCAAACGGCTCCACGTCATTTCGTGGCAAACGCACCTCATAGGGGAACCCACGGTAATCATTGAACGCGCTGATGAACATACGCAGGGCATCGGCCGGGGTGGTACCCAGCTGTCGGGTCGTCTCCTTAAACAACGCAGCCTGCTCGTCATCAACTCGCGTGGCAATCTGCATGCTCATAGCCACTCCTTATTGCTATTTACTATCTTTTTGCACCAAATTGTATCAAATACTTGACTTCAGAGTGAAGCCCCCGCGTTCCAAGGCCCTTGTCTATACTGTAGACAGTTGTTCTTCATATGTGAATCGCCCGATATGACTTTGGAGCGGGCTTGTGATTGGAGGGGCCGGATATGACGAGTTACGTGCTGCGGCTCTATGATGATCCGCTGCTCCGGTTCGATGCGTCGCACGATTCCGAAGAATCGTGAGTTCGCCACGCAGGTTCTTGCGCAGGCGGGGTTGAGCATTGCGGATACGCTGGGGATCATCGACCTGTGCAAGGGGCTGTCGGTCAACGATTCGTTCTGGACGGAACGCGACGGTGAGAACCTCAAGTTCGCGGACATCAACCTGTATGACAATCCGTTGGACGAGACGCTCGCCATCGTGGCCTACACGGGGTATACGTCGAGCGAGAAGCATGCGATCGGCCTGTCGAGCGAGTGGACGACGGACGGCCAGTTCCCGAAGGCGTGGCGGCATACGGAACGTGGGCTGGAACTGTGGAAGGCGGGTTCCGAATGGTATGCGAACGCCGGTTTGGAACCGTATTCCGAGTATCTCGCCTCGCAGCTGGCGCGCAGGCTCGGTGTGAATGCGGTCGACTACCGCATCGCCCGTTGGAAGGGCAAGCTCGCGTCGGTGTGCGGTTCGATGAACTCAAAGGACGTGTCGTTCGTGCCGTTCTATGCGGCGACGCAGCTGGCGTCGTTCCCGGAGAGCCTCGCCGCCGCACGCGCCGTGTCCGAGGAATCGTTCGAGGCGATGCGCACGATGCTAGTGTTCGACGCGCTCATCGTCAATCAGGACCGTCACGCCAACAACCACGGGTTCCTGCGCGACAACCGTACCGGCCGGATTCTGGGTCCGGCGCCGTTGTTCGACCATAACATGTCGCTGTTCAAGAACGACATGCGCGCCGACTGGGAGGGCGGCGCGTGGATTCCGCAGGTACTGTCCGAACGTCAGCCGGCAAATTCTCGTATGACGTTCCGCGACCAGTGCGCGGCCATCATGGGCAGCGCGCAGCATGAGATGTTGCGCAAAACGTTGGACGTCACCTTGGAGAACGACCCGGCTTACCCGCTGGAGCCGGGCCGCATCGAGGCGTTGAACGACTACCTGCACGCGGCCGTACGATCCCTGCTCGAACTGCCGGTGGTCGACGAGTCGAAGCTGTCCGACCAGCTCGATGCGTTGCAGCCGTCAATCGAACACGCTCCTGTCATCCTCAACGAACGACTGTTGCGATAGGCCAAACCGGTCGAGTTCGCCAATAAAAAGGACCTTCCGGGTTGCGCACTGTGAGGAGGCGTGGAAGGCTGCTATTGACTTGAATCCTATTATGCAACCGTGACTGCGTGCCTGTTCATGTTCCAGTCCGGTTGTGTGATGGACAAGTGCGGTATGAAGGCCGTTTCCGAATCAAAGTCCGATTGCTTCGCTCATCGGCGCATATCATATCTGGGACGTCTGGCAGGTCCACACCCGCCTCGACGGGTACGGCAAAGCACGCCGATGTCGCCGGTCGGCGAGATCGTCAATGGCAGGCGGCGCATCACCACCCCATGGCATGGCGGCTCGGCATGGCGGCTCGGCAAGGCGCTCGACACCACGCCCGAGTTCTGGGCGAACCTTCAGGCCGACCACGATCTGCTGACCTTCGACCCCAGCGCCTTGGACGACATCCGCCCGCTCGTGGAGGCCTGACGCCGGGGCGCTTGATCCAATGACCACCATCGTCGTATGTGCGATTACAGTGGTCGTTTTCATACCTACGGTACGGGGATGACGTGAACGGCCAACATCACCATGATTGATGGCGGCCGTTTGCATATCCACACATGGCTTTGATGTCTCAGCTGTCCAGAGCGAAGATGATGGAATCCCGTCCTAGAACCGCCGCGTTACGTGCGCGACTGGCGGCAGCATCACGGTGGCCAGGGCGAACGTCACCGCCAGGACCGCGCCCGCCGGGTGGACGCTGTACGCCCAGCCGTATGCGATCTGTCCGAGGGGCTGAGCGCACATGCTCGCGGAGAGCGCGAGCGACATCACCTTGCCGGTCATGTCCTCGGGGCAGCCCATCTGGATCGCCGGCACGGCGATGAGGTTCGCGAGGGTGATGGCGATCATGGTTCCGCAGGTGCTCGCCGTGAGCACCGCGAGTCGCATCACTCCACCTGCGGGAATCGTCATGACAAGCGCTTGGGGCAGGATGGTGAGCGAGAAGGCGGCGATCGCCATCGGGAATCGCCGCATGGACAGCGACCTCGCGACCCGCCCACCGACGAGCGCGCCGAGCAGTCCGGATGCTCCCACGAGACCATATGCAAGGCCGTACGCCGTGGAGCCGAACCCCAGTACGGTCCGCACCATGTAGGGGAAGCCGACCTCCGCATACCCCGTCACCAGGAAGTTGAGCGCGGCGCAGATCAACACCAGATGCAGCACATGAGGACGTTCGCGGGTGAGGAAACGTCCGGCCGCGCGCAGGTCGTCGACCGCGGTGACGCGGCCGGCGTCGCCGCGGTCGGGAGCGCCGAGCCGGATGAAACACTCCACGACGGCGGCCGCACCGAACCCCACGATCGTGAGGACCATCATGGGCATCGCACCAACCGCCGCGTACAGCACGCCGCCGAGCACGGCGGGAACGAGCGTGCTCGTCTGGTTCACTACGTTCACCACGGCCATCGCGCGACGCATCACATCCTCGCCATGGGAGCGGAACATCTGCGGCAGCGCCGCCTGCACCGTAGGCGTCTCCATCGCGTCAAGCACGGCGAGCACCACCTGCATCACGGCTATCGCCGCCAGATTGAAACCGGCGGCCGAAAAGATCGCCACGCAGACGAGCACCGTCACGGCGGAAAGCGCGTCAAGCGCCACCATGACGGTCCGACGGTTCGTGCGATCCGCCATCACGCCGCCAAGGGGCGAGAGCAGAATCGTGGGCAGGATGCTCGCAGTAAGAATGGAGGCGAACGCCGCCGCCGAGCCGGTCTTGTCAAGCACCCACATGGACATGGCAAACCGCAGCATAAGGTTGGCGAAGAGCGATATTCCGAGACCCGCGACGAGCAGGCGGAAGTCGCGTGTGCGAAGAGGATCAGCGGCTTGGCTTCTTTGTGGTTGGGTCGTGCATTCGTATGCGTTCGTCATCGTGGATTCCTTTCTTGTGATTGGCCACGGCCATTTATACAAACCGACCGTCGGTCTGTTATGGTGATAACAATACGCCCAAGGAAAAGGGCACGGAAGCGCTTCGACATCTGTGGCATCAGGATGTGCAAGATGCGGCGCGCCCGGGCGCGTCTCCTATGCGGACGCCGTATCCTCTTCCGGCGTCAGGGCCGTGAGCTCTTCGGTCGTCCGCAGGATGAGCGTCTCGTCGAACACTGGCGCGCCGATGGCGTCGAGCATCGTGGCGAGGCAGCGGATGCGGTGTTCCATGCCGGCATGATCGGCGGGGTAGAAGCAGGGCATGAGCCAGTAGTTGCCGAGGAGCGAGAGCAGTTGCGCCGCCTCCTCGGGGTATGCCGTGGGAATGGAGCCGTCCTGCACGCCCATATCGATGAGCGAGCGGAAGGACTCCGGCAGTCTCGTCGACCAGAAGCGCATGTTCGCCGTAAAGAACGCAGGATCCTTGAGCAGCGCCAGCTGGGAACGGACCAGGTCCAGATGATCGGGGGCGTCCACAGCGGAAACGATGAGCGCGCGCAGCTTCTCAAGCGCACTCATGTCCTTGCGCTCGATGAGTTTGTCGAGAAGACGCGCGGTTACGGCCCACTCGTCGGCGTTCAGCCGGTCGAGAATCGCCTCCTTCGATTTGAAGTGGTGGTAGAGCCCGCCCTTGGACAGTCCCAGGTCGTTCAGGATGTCCTGGATGGACGTCTTCTCGTAGCCCTTTTCAGCGAAGAGCCTGCGGGCGGAATCGAGGATTCGTCGTTCGGTGTCTCCGGAATGTATGTCGTGCGCCATGCGGATGGCCTGCCTTTCGTTCATGTCCCCGTCAAGCATACAGACCGTCGGTCGGTCTGTCAAATGATCGAGGAAGTCACCCCTGCGATGCGATTGAATATCCGCGGCAGGGCGGGACGAAGAAGACCGGTAAGACGCCGAGTTCAAGTTCAACGTCTCCAAGTAAGTGTTTCTCTGGCTCCCCTCTTCGAGGGGAGCTGTCGCTACAAGCGACTGGGGGAGCGGTACGGATAAGGCCTGAGAAGTCGTCTTCTCAGGCCTTTGTCATGACATTGTTCTGCAAGGACTGGCTGCTGCAGCAGCATAATGTGTGTTCTATTATGAGTCTTCGCCAGAAATCATGACGGAAACACGAGATGCAACCCTTAGCTCGCCCCTGATTCATCCCCGGACCGTTATTCAGGCGGAGCGTATGCGGTAAGCCCAATCCTTTTGTGAAGATTTTGTGTATTGTCAGGCATGCGTGGGTTTCACCGTCGATTTGAATGATGATAGGCTTCTCGATGTCTGCCGTACGAAGACCCCATCAAGGAGATGCCATGAACCTGTATCGCTACGCGATGTTCATCGCACGCGCCTGCCGTGGGTCGTTCGTCGGCAATGTTCTGTTTGCCAATCCACAAATGGCCCTATTCTCGATGCTGGTGTAGCGGGGACACGCCTTATGCCGGGATGTACCGATGGCCCATCCGCAGTCGACGTCGCATGAATCGCTCACCATAGCCATCAACTTACGCAAAGCCGCGAATCGTTTGCCGTATATGAATGCGGAACGGATGGCGGCTTTTCCTTTACGTCCGGACTCATCGGTGTCCTCGCGTCTTGACACAAGCATGGGGCCGGATCGCCACGCATGACGTTACCAACAGAAGGAAATGCTGTGACCTCACAGAAAAACGCGGAACTCGGGTCCGCCACCAGTTCCGTAAAGCCTATTGATCCGCACACCCGATTCATCGTTGTGGGTGTGATCGTCGTCGGCTCGTTCATCGCGCTGCTCAACCAGACCGTCATGTCACCGGCCTTGCCGGCACTGATGCGTGATTTCAATATCACCACCGGCACCGTGCAGTGGGTGACCAGCGTCTACATGCTGGTCTCGGGCATCATGGTGCCGATTTCAGGCTATCTGATTGATAAATTCTCCACCCGAAAGCTCTTCGCCGGAGCTCTTGCCGCTTTCATGGTCGGCACACTGCTGTGTGCCGTCGCGCCGAATTTCATGCTGTTGCTCGTCGGGCGCATACTGCAATCCGCCGGCTCCGGCGTGCTGTTGCCATTGGTCGCCGTAGTGCCGATGCTCGTCTATCCGCCGGATAAGCGCGGCACCGCCATGGGACTGGCCGGTATCGTCATGGCCGCCGGCCCGGCTATCGGCCCGGTTGTCGGTGGTCTGGTGATTGACAGTTTCGGATGGCGCCCGATGTTCATTGGCATCGCAGTCGTGGCACTGGTCATCCTTGTCGGAGGCACGATGATGCTCAAGAACGTCAGCGAGTTGAAGAACCCAAAGCTCAACATCCTGTCCGTGATCCTTTCGACCATCGCGTTCGGTGGCCTGCTTTATGGCTTCTCGTCCGCTTCCACGATGGGATGGAGCAGTCCGGTCGTCATTATCTCAATCGTCGTTGGTCTTGTGGCCTTCGTCGCATTCGTATACAAGCAAGTCAAGCTCGATGAGCCATTGTTGCGCGTTGATACCCTTGCCACCCGCAACTTCCGCAACTCCGTGATTCTGGTCACTCTGATCAACGCCGCAGTCGCCGCAACCAACGTGACGTTGCCTATCTTCATCCAGAATGTGCTCGGCCAATCCGCCACCGTCACCGGCATGGTCATGCTGCCCGCCGCGGCGGTCGGCATCATCCTGAGTCCGGTCGCCGGCGCCGCATTCGACAAATTCGGCCCTCGCGGCGTGGGCATCGGCGGCCTTGCGCTCATGACCATCTCTCTTGGTCTTCTCGGCACCATCAACACCAGGACATCAGTGCTGTTTATCGCCGTGTTCTGCGCATTGCAGGCATCCGGTCAGGCTATCGCCAACATGCCGATCAACACTTGGGGCGTCAACGCTTTGCCGAACGACATGATCGCCCATGGAAACGCCATCGCCAACACAGGCCGCCAGATCGCGGCAGCCATTGCGACCTCGCTTCTGGTCACCGCAGAAACATCCATGACCGCCTCGCACATGTCCCAGGGTGTGAAGTCCGCCACGGCCAGCGGCATCGCGTTCTCCTACCTGCTGTGCGCCGCCATCTCGCTGGTCGCCCTGATCATCTGCATCTTCACCGTCACCAGCCGTGCCAAGGAGAAGGCCGCACGCAACGCCAAGGCCTCCGAGGCGCAAGCCTCCGCCGAAGTCGCGGCCGAAACCACTGAAGGCCAGCCCGCCGAGCATCACTACGCCGGCGCATACGTGGCCCCCGCCGCCTCCCTGTTCAAGCAGGCCCAGGAACAGTCCATCGGCGGAATCATGGACGATCAGCCCTACAGCTGCCTGGACAGCGATGACATCACGCATGTGGTGCGCGAGTTCATCCGCCTCAACGTCTCCAGCCTTCCCGTGGTGAACGGCGATGGCAGGCTCGTCGGCTTCGTCAGCGACGGCGATGTCATGAAATCGATTGCCACCTATGAATCCCGTACGGTTTCCACCGGCACCGGTTCGACGATGGTGGTGTTCGACGACGAAACCGTGGCCTCCAAGGTGCAGGCGCTCTCCGGCAAGAAGGTGATGGACATCGCCACGCGCAAGGTCGTTGCCGCCACGCCCGACCAGCATATCGGAGAGGTGGCCCGAATCCTCGCCAAGAAGCAGTTCAAGAAACTGCCGGTGGTGGATGGTGATGGCAGACTCGTCGGTGTGATCCGCCGTAAGTCCGTGATGGAACATGCCTTCGATGCGCTGTTCCCAAAGGATGATCGGTGATTAGGCGCCATCATCGCTGAATAGAATGAATGGAATATGAGGCTTCCCTTCTCGCGGGGGAAGCCTCATTGCTTTGTCCGCGGAGTCTTACGGCACCTGCGCAAGGGCAATGTCACGCCTTCATGATTATACTATCGAATAGTGGTTCCTATCGTTGCATGGTGACGCTAACGCATGGCGTCACGATACTGAAGCCTGCCATCTAACGGCGGGTACGGCTCGTTGCTGGAGTCGTGCACGCATACGCGCGTCGGCGTGCGTATGCCGTGATGTGACCTTTGTAGTGGAATTGAAGAATTGAGAACTCGTATGTCTTCTAGTAGTACAACAACTGAACCAACTGTGCGCGAAACACCCGAGGTTTCCGGCGATGACAATGCGAATGCGCGCGCAGCGGTCCATAGCGCGAACAAACCCGGTGCCGCCTATGCCGCAGCAGTGGCCAACGGGGAATCCGAGCGTGCGTGGATCCGCCGTGTAGTGCTTCTACTCACTGGCCAGGCGTTCTCGCTGCTGGGCTCCAATATTGTGCAATCTGCCATCTGGTGGTGGATCGTATTGCAGACTAAAACCGGTTCGGCCATACTGCTGGCCACGTTGTTTGGCGTGGTGCCGCAGGCCATCGTCTCGATTTGCGGCGGCGCCTGGGCCGACCGTCACAGTCGCAAGTTGCTGATTATGCTGCCGGATATGGTGATTGCTGTGGTCACCGTCGTGCTGTCGCTGAGCTTCGCGATGGGATGGGCGAGTCTGACCATGATTTTCGTGGTGCTGTTCATTCGTTCGGCGGGAGGCGGGGTGCAGACGCCCGCTGTGCAGTCGTTCATACCGGATGTTGTTCCCTCGGGCAAACTATTGCGCGTCAACTCAATATACGGCGTGATTAATTCGGCGAATAGCCTTGTGGCACCTGCGGTGGCTGCTGTGCTTATCAACACAGTGCCGCTGTGGTCGATTCTGTTAGTCGATGTGACCACGGCCATTATCGGCGTCGGCTTTGTGGCGTTGATCAAAGCGCCGAAGAAGAGCGCGGAACATGTTGCGAGGCGTATGGCTGAAGCGGAGAATAGCGGGCAACCCACACTCGAACCGATGTCGGATACCAATGCTGATCGTTCGCTGATTGCCAGCGTCCGTCGTGTGTTTGCTGACTTGAAAGATGGTTTCAGCTACACATGGCGCCGGGCGAACCTGCGCAACGTGGTGCTCGGTGACGCCTTGGTGTGCTTCGTGGCCGTGGCGCCGATGAACCTTACGCTGTTGCTCATGACCCGCGAATATGAGGGCATCGATTTGAATCTCGGATTCATCAACCTGACCACCGCCTCCGATAAACTCGCCGCCAACGAGCTGGGATGGAGCATCGGTATGCTGCTCGGCGGCGCGCTGATGTCTACCATCGGTGCCAAGCTCATCCGCAACAACATGCGCGTGGTCGCCTTCGGCATCGCTCTGGTGGGCGTCTCCGTCGTTGGTCTTGGCGTGGTTCACAATCTGCTGGCGTTTTTGCTGATTGATGTGGTGAACGGTTTGGCTTACGCCATCTGCGTGGGCCCGATGCGCACCATCATCCAGACCGAGGCCGATGAGAAGATGGTGGGCCGTGTATTCGGCCTTGACACCACCCTGAGCACGCTCGGAATGCCGCTCGGCATGTTGATCTTCGCGCCACTGGCCGACGTGATCCCGATTTCGCTGGTGTTCATCATCGGCGGTGTTCTGACCCTGCCCATCGGCATCTATCTGTTCGGCCAGGCGCGCCGTAACGTCAGTGCGCAGGTGACGCGAACAGCGGCCTGACAGGCACCTGACGGCCACCTGCCAGACGTAAAGTCAACTACCAGATTTGCGCATACAGATCGTAAGACACATACTTCGGCAGATCGTAGACGGTAATCGAGAATGGCGTGGATCGGCCATTGCCCGGCCAATCCACGAATGCGATATCTCCATAGATGATTGCGTTCTGTGCGTTACGCAGTACTAGGGAAATCTTGATTTGCTGTCCATCAGATGGCTTGAATCCATCTGCCACGGCGCGGACCTCGCCATTGAACGTCGTGCCGCCGTCCCTGTTGTCTATTTTGGATATTCCACTGATGGGGAAGGCGGCGGTTCCCTGAGCCTTGGCGACGTTGTATGTATCCGGATTGAGCACAGTAAAATCAACCGTTTCTGGGGCGGTGCCTTCGCCTGCTTGACCGGCGTCATATACAGTCTGATTCGGGAATGCCATATTCAGTGCTTGCGTCTGCGAGAACACGATGGAACCGTCTTTGGCCCGCCCCGTAATGGTAATCTGCGGATACTGCACCTGCTGGGTCTTACTGGTGTTGCGCAGGGCGAAAGCGTAGTGGACATACCCTTGCTGGTCCGCCGACCAGCCGGATTCCACTATTTTCAGAGGATTGTCGGTGACGGTGTCTTGATTGTCTCCATCAGCGCCGTCAGTGCCGCCTACTCCGCCCGTGCCATTGGCATTGTCGGTTCCTGACCCGTTCGAGGAGTGCCCGCCATCGGCCTTATCGGTTGATTGGCTGCTGGATTGTGTCGAGGAATCGGGTGATGTTGCCGACCCGATAATGCCAAGTTGGCCTGCCAACACAATGCCTCCCGCAATGGCGGCGATTATCAGTGCCGCTCCGGCAATGGACCACAGCACGATGGCGCGTTTGCTCAAGTGCAGACGCCGGAATAGTCGAGACGCCGACGCGCTGCCGTTCGTTGTTCTCGTTGATGGCGGATTTGCCGATGATGCGTTCGGTATGGGCGGATTGGACTGGGAGAACAGCGCCTGGCGAAACTCTTGGACGCTCTGTGGCCGTTTGCTGGGCTCGAATGCGCACGCATAGCCGACGACGGCGCGTAGTCGAGCCGGTACTGCGGCATCATCGGCAAGTCGCTGCTCGTAGTCGCTGGCATCGGGATATACGCCGGTCAGCATGAATCCGAGTAGCCGGCCCAGCGAGAATACGTCGGAACGCGCGTCGGTTTTGGCAAAGCCATATTGCTCAGGCGAGGCGAATCCGTAGGTGCCAAGCGCCGTGGTATCCCGTGAACGGTTGCTTGCCTCTGACCGGATGCGCGCGATGCCGAAATCGATGAGATGCGCGCCATCCTGGGCCACGATGACGTTGGCCGGCGTGATGTCGCGGTGGATAACGCCGTGCTGGTGAAGCTCCTGCACGGCTTCGCAAATTTGGTCGATAAGCTGCACGGCCACATTCGGTGCAAGCCGCCCGTTTTCCTCCGCAATTTGCGCAAGCGTGCTGCCCGGCACGTAATCGTAGACGATGACGAACCGGTCGGGCAGCTCGTACGTCGCTTCCACACGCGGCAGACGATTACTCTGGCAGGCGCTGAGCGCCGCCCACACATTGCGTTGCGCTAGGGGAGAGGGAATCTTCTTGCGTACGAACGGGCCGTTGCCGTCAATGCTCACCAGTTCGGTGACGCCGGAAGGTCCGTGAGCGAGCGTACGCTCGACATGGTACGCATCGTCGATGCTCATCGCATGCATCGCCTGCTTATCGTCCATGTCTCTCCTTGATGCCCTCTTACTTGCGTCTCACTGGTGAGTGTTGTTGGGCCGAATGTCGTCAATCGGCCGGTAGCAACGTCGCCTCTCCCATACGATACAACTCGTCGTCCGTGGCAATGCGGTCGAATCCATTGCGTATACACCAGATGATAATCGCGTCGCGTCGCTGTTTGCACCACAGTTCGGAAACGCCTGCAAGACGAAGTAGCCGTTGGGTTTCACGTAATGTGCACTTGAGACCAAAAGCCAGCATAATGGCGTGATCTCGGCCGGGGCGGCTTTTGCCGGAGAAAATGTCATAAACCACTGTGGCGTTGAGGCCGGATGCCCGCACCACGTCGGCTCGTCTCAGGTCATGGGCTTCCATACGGTCGAACAGATAGTCGGTCAGCGTGCGTGCGCTGACGAGTCCCTCATCGAGATACTGCTCAATGCTGGCGCTGGCGAGCAGCCGATCCAACAGTTCCTCGGTCAAATGTTCTTCGGGGATGTCTGCCATTGCCCATGCTCCTTGTCGCTGTGTTGCGGGTGCTGTGCTGCGCCATCGTACGCGGTTGTTCGATTCCCAGCGTACAGGACGCCGACTTTTCGGAAACACGCCGAAAAATTCAGTTGTCAGCTGATGTATGGCCCGCGCGTGTCGCCGACAATGGTCGATGCCATCCGTGTAGGTGCGGTGGCGGAAAGGATGTTCATGCGCGGTATCAAGCATCGACAATAAAGCTAACATGCATACAAAATGCTAATTTGCGTACATAATAACAACGCCATACACTGGTTTCGATGTATCGCAGAGCAAAGCGAGCAATAAGAAGGGACGCAATGATGAGCGAACGATACCGGCTTGCCATGGCAGTCGGATTGACCGTAACGGTTGCCGGGCTTGCCTCTTCTGTGCTGGTAATGCTGCTGCTTAAGGAAAGAAGGGCATCATGACAACGCCATTTGATCAACAACCTCAGCCGGTTCCACCGTCCGAAGGCACGAATGACGCACCGGAAGATCGCGCGAATGCGCCTACCGTGCCGAATACTGTACCGGCTGGCCAACCGAACGTAGCGTCTGATGGTGCTACCACCACTCCGATGACTCCGGCTACGGCATCGCAGCGGCCCGCCGGCGCGCCATTTGATCGTGTATATGCGGTCAGTCCGCAACAGCTGTTCCAAGTTATTCACGACCAGCTGACTACTGGCGCCACGTTTACCTTGGATAACGAAAACACCCAGACCGGAGCGTTTTCCTTCCACTCCTATGATGGGGTGAACTGCACGCTAACCGTAGTCCCGCAGGGTGCGGCAGGGGCCGCCATTCGTCTGGAGGCGACTGGAAACGAAAGCGCCAAGCGCGTTGATGAGTTCCTCGCCGCTCTGGACAAGCGTATTGGTGTGGCTCCTGCACCCGCCACACATGGTGCCGGTGCTGCCACTGGTTTTGCTGGTGCCGCTGCGCCTGCCGTGCTTGCTCCGAATGCACAAGGGGTGAAGAAGACTTCCAAGCTGGCTGTGTTCGCCATTATTTGGGGAGTGTTGTTCGTACTCGCCCAATTTGTGGATGTTTCTGGCCGATCCTGGGGCGGACTGCTGTTCGCCACGGTGATTCCGGCACTGCTCTCAGGCTTCGCCGTATACGTGACCCGCCCGAGTGGCAAGGTGCAAGGCCGAGTGCTGGCCTGGGTGGCAGTCGGTATCACCGTTGTGGGTCTGGTAATCGGTGGCGTGTTCGTAATTCGTGACGATGCGAAGGCCAAGGCTGATCGGGCGGAATTGGAAGCATCGCTCGCCACCAAGTGCGAAGCATATTCATGGCCGGAGTCGGATATCGCGGCGCTGCTGCCGCAGCCGAAATCCACAAAGGGTGAAATTAAAAGCGAGTCTTCGGACTATTTCTCCATCGAGGTGTGCGGTACCGACGCCAAGCAGTATGCCGACTACGTCAAGTCCGTGCAAGACAACGGTTTCACCGTGGACTATAGCAAGTCCGCTGACAGTTTCAATGCCAAGAACGCCGATGGATACAGTGTGAGCGTTTCTCGTGACACTGACGACGAGACCATCATGTCCATCACTATCCAGGTTCCGGAAAAGAAGGAAGATACGTCTACGGACGGCGACGCCGCGAAGCAGGATGATAAGAGCACTGATACGGGCACTGATTCCAGCGATGCCAACAAGCAGAGCGACCAGTCTTCGGATCAGAAGGCGCAGCAGAACACCAATGACAGTGCTGACTTCAAGGCCACGATGGACAGCTACGAGGCCTTTATCGATGAGTATGTTGCCTTCATGAACAAATATCAGAAATCCGACAACGTGGTCAGCATGGCTACCGACTATGCCAGCATGATGAAGCGTTACTCTGAGTTCTCCCAGAAGGTAGACGCCATTGACGAAAACTCCCTCAGCAGTGAGGATTCGGCCTACTACACCGAGGTCATGACTCGATGCACGCAGAAGCTCGCATCGGTGGGCCAGTGATCAGACTGGCGTATCGAGGTAACGGTTTTCCAAGAAAGGAACGATGACGATACATGGGTATACGCGGCAGACAGTACACGCCAATGGATGAGCCGGTCTTCAACAAGGCCATCCCCGGAACGGAGGCTCTGGCCGGGACCCTGAAAGACACTTTTGGCGCATTCCGTAGTGGGCTTGGGATTACCGAACCCGTGGTTTCGGTGAATTGCGAAGGTTGTGGCGCTCCGCTTTCCGGTCATCGCAAAGAAGTCGTTCGATGCGAATACTGCGATCGCGAAACGCAGCTATAACCAACATGCCAGCATAACGGCCGGTCTTGCGATTGCATAGTCGCAAGATCGGCCATATGCATGAGATATCGAGGAAAAAACAGATGGCAGTTATTAAGGCGTTCGCCGGCGCGCTCGGCGGTACATTCGCGGACCTGTGGCGTGATATCATCACCGCTGGTCCGTTCACGGAACACACCGTCGTTGTGCCGGGCATTCCCCGCGGAAGCAACAACGATCGCGGTTCGAATGAATACGGTTCCGAGGGAATAATCACCAATGGTTCGCGTATCTATGTGCCAGAGAATACTGCGGCGTTCATTTTCTCTGAAACAGGTATCGAAAACGTCATCACCGAGTCGGGCGGTTATGAATATCGCAACGGGGAGCAGAGCGTGCTCGCCGGAGACGGCATCGGATCGTTCTTCAATCAGGTTGCCGATCGATTCACCTTCGGAGGTCAGCCTGGCCGCACCAAATATGTGGCCTTCGTCAACCTGCGTGAGATTCGTGGCATCAAATTCGGCACTTCTGCGCCGCTGGTGTATAACGACCGGTTCTATGGCGTCGATTTGGAAATTCGCGCACGCGGATCCATGTCGCTAAAGGTCACTGATCCAGTTCGATTCGTTCGTAACTTTGTGCCTGCCACTACCGTGTCGTATTCATTCGATGATGAAGGGCCACGTAGGCAGATTCTGTCTGAATTCGTACAGTCGTTTATTGTGGCCATCAATTCGTTGTCCAATGAATATCGTATTTCGCAATTGCCTGGCAAGGCGAATGACATCGCAGCATGCGTGCGTGGCGATCGGGCCAATGCGGGTACGTGGAATGATCGTTTTGGCTTTGAAGTGTCCAGTGTGGGCATCGAAAGTATCGAGTTCACCGAGCAATCACGTCAACTCGTGCAGCAGTTCGCCTCGAATAAGATGAATGTTGCCGCATACGAGGGCGTTTCCCAACAAGCTGGCAATATGGCTGCCCAGCAGCGCATTGCGCAAGGTATTCAAGACAACGGCTTTGGCGATGGTGGCATGTTGCTGGGCATGAATATGGCACAAGCCATCAATCCTATGACGGCCGCCCCGGTTCAAGCGCCGGCGCCTGCGCCGGCACCGGAAGCCGCTGCTCCCGCCGCTCACACGGCATCCATGTCTGTGGAAGAACAAGTCGAGGCGATGAAGAAATTGAAGGAATTGGTTGATATTGGCATTCTCTCCCAAGAAGAATTTGATGCAAAAAAACACGAAATTCTTGGCCTATAAACGGTGTATTCACGCAACTCGAGACAGTTGATAATGAGGGAAACGTTGGTGCGGCATATCGGCCGCCAAGAAGGTTGCCGAAGAAGAGGCTGCAAGAAAGGCCGCTGAAGAACAGCTGCTGCACAGGCCGAGGCCCAGCGGCAAGCTGAGGAGGCCGCTCGACAGGCACAGCAGCAACAGCAAGCGCAGCAAAATGTGCATTATGCGAATTGCTCTGAAGTCCGTGCGGCTGGTGCTGCTCCGTTGTATCAAGGGCAGCCTGGATACAACGGCAAGTTGGACCGCGATCACGATGGCGTGGCCTGCGAGTAACGGATTCGATATTTCGGCGACTCAGCGCTTGTTCGGGCCGCCGTCCGGGAACATCAAGTAAGTGATGATGCCGGCGGCGGTTCCACTGGCCAATGCGCCGGTGATGACGGCGAGAGCCTGCATCGCCGTGCTGAGCGTGGGCTTGCCCGTTGCGGCAGTCTTTGAAGCCTTCAATGTGGCGGCACTGGGCTTGCGTTTCTCGGTGGCGGCGTTGTCGGCAACGTTGCCACCGCCTGTATTGACTGGGGCATTGTCGGCAACGGCCTCGCCGTCCTGCTCTTGGGCGCGCCGTTCGCGAATGCGTTGCTCAATGGGATCGTCGACCAAAGTCTTGATGATGCGTGCCAGATCGCGGTCTTCACGACGTGCGATCTCGGCGCTGAACACCGTACGTAAAGCGAGATACTGCAGTTTGGTCATCGGGCTTTTGCCGGTCTCCAAGTTAGACACCGTCTGTCGCGCGACTCCCAGCTCGTCGGCCAGTTGCTGAGTCGTCCATCCGGCTACCTTGCGAATCGGACCCAGGTTCTCCTGAAACTTATCAATCCACCATTGTTCGATTTCAGACGTCGCCATTACGCACCTCCTTCCACGCTGTCACCAGTGTACGTTACCTGTACCGAAATCAATCCAAAAAACAGTGTTCATGTGAAATTCACTGCGTATTTGCGCTTTCGCCGGCTTACCGAGATTAGCCTTAGACAAGGAATAACAGAGTAGAAGCAGAAGGTATGCGCGTATTCGATTTCGACGGAACCATCTATGATGGCGAAAGCCTGTTCGACTTGTACCTGTATTCCGCCCGCCACGACCCGAAAGTGTTCCGCTATATCGCCCCCGTGCTGCGGTACGCGGTCAAATACAAACTCGGGCGGGCCACGCTTGAGCAGATGGAATACGGCGTGGGCAGAATGGCCGAAGGCTATCTTACGGAACTGAACCGTTCCCGACGCGTGGCGAGCGTCGAACAGCTCGTGAACGATTTCTGGGATCGGAACTACCCGCGCATCAAGCCCTGGTACCAGCCCGAACCGGATGACGTGATCCTCACCGCATCCTTCGATTTGACGGTGGGGGAGGCCTGCCGCAGGCTCGGCGTGCGGAACCTCGTGGCCAGCAAGGTCGATTTGGAGACGATGAGGGTTACGTATCTCAACTTCAACACCAACAAGGGCAGGCGATTCCGCGAGCTGTACGGTCCGGACGCCGTCGTCGACGAGTTCTACACTGACTCCAAGTTCGATCAGCCGATGATCGACATGGCCCGGCATGCGTTCATGGTCAAGGGGAACACCATTACGCAGGTCAAGTAGGAAACAGCAGAAAACAACACAACGTAACCAATAACGAAAGAGGAATCCATATGAGCATGCCGCTCGATCTATACGTAATCCGGCATGGCGAATCCGAAGCGAACGTCATCGTCCAGGCGGGCGAACAGGGCGACAACTCCCTGTATACGCAGGACAACGTCACCGTGCCCGACCGCTCCTGGAGACTCACCGCCACCGGACGCAAGCAGGCCGACTGCATCGGTCGTTGGCTGGTCAGCCAGCAGCAGCTGTTCGACCGTTACATGGTCTCGCCATACGTGCGCACCCGCGAGACCGCGGCCACCATGGCCCTGCCCAAGGCCAAATGGGAGGAGAACCGTGTGCTGCGCGAACGTTCTTGGGGTGAAATCAACACCATCACCAAGGACGAATTCAAAAACAACTACGCACGCAACTGGAACTTCAAGAATACCGATCCGCTGTACTGGCGTCCGCCGGCAGGCGAGTCCATCGCCGACGTGGCCGAGGACCGTGTGCACAACATCCTGACCTCGCTGAGCCGCAAATCCGATTCGGAATCCGTGGTCATGGTCACCCACGGCGACTTCATGCTCGCCCTGATGCTCACCATCGAGGATCTGGCCGACGAGGAGTTCCTGCATCGCGCCGATTCGGACGACTGGAAGATCACCAACTGCACGTGCCTGCATTACACGCGCCGCGACCCCGAAACCGGTCGCACGTCCAAGCGTGTGCGTTGGGAGCAGACCGCCCGGCCCGTGCTTGATGAGGCGAGCGGCCGCTGGGAGGTCAAGGTGGAGCCGTGGCGCGAATTCAAGCGCCCGTACCTGTCCAATGGCGATTTGGTGGATGTGGTGCAGGCCGTCGATCCGCATCTGCTGGAGTATTACGGCAAGTGAGCGTTCCGACGGATGGACGCCGCACGATCCCCGTACGCTAGAATGACGCGTGGCGCGGCCGGTCGTGTGTGCCGCAACCAAGCAAGAGCGAGGAAAGTGAGCAATGTCCATGTCCAATATCTTCCAATGGCGGCTGCATGGCGACGGCAAGACGCTGGCGCCCGGCGAGGTCGTCGAGCCCGATGAACGTCTGACTTGGGTGCGCACCGCCGGTATCGGCGCACAGCACGTCATCGCCATGTTCGGTGCCACCTTTCTGGTGCCGATTCTGACGGGCTTCGACCCGTCCACCACCCTGTTTTTCACGGCTATGTCCACCGCACTGTTCCTGCTGATCAACAGGAACGTGCTGCCGAGCTATTTGGGCTCGTCCTTCGGCTTCATCGCACCGATCACCGCGGTCACCACCGCCAACAAGGGCATTGCGGTCGCCAGCTTCGGCATCATGGTCACCGGTATTCTGCTGGCCCTGATTGGCGTGCTCGTGCACTACGCCGGCTCCAAATGGATCGACATCATCATGCCGCCCGTGGTCAACGGCGCGATTGTGGCCATCATCGGTTTCAATCTGGCACCTTCCGTGTGGACCAACTTCCAAGCCGCGCCGGACACCGCACTGGTTACCCTGCTGGCCGTGCTGCTCGTGGCCGTGCTGTTCAAGGGCTTGCTGGGTCGCCTCAACATTTTGGTCGGCGTAATCATCGGCTATGTATATGCCTGCATCCGCGGCCAGGTCGACTTCTCCGCCATCGGTGACGCCGCATGGATCGGCTTCCCGAAGTTCCACCTGCCGCAGGCCGATTTTTCCATCCTTCCCATGTTCGTCCCTGTTGTGCTCGTGCTTGTGGCTGAGAACGTCGGCCATGTCAAGTCCGTGGCCCAGATGACCGGCCGCGACTACGACAACCAGATCGGCACCGCCCTCATGGCCGACGGCCTGGGCGCCACGCTCGCCGGCTTCGGCGGCGGCTCCGGCACCACCACCTACGGCGAGAACATCGGCGTGATGGCCGCCACCAAGGTGTACTCCACCGCCGCCTACTGGTGCGCAGCCGCCTTCGCCCTGATCCTGAGCCTGTGCCCGAAGTTCGGCGCCGTGATCAACACGATCCCCGCCGGAGTGCTCGGCGGCGTGACCACGCTGCTGTACGGCATGATCGGCATGATCGGCATCCGCATCTGGGTTGAGAACAAGGTCAACTTCGACAAGCCGCTGAACATCATGGTGGCAGCCATCACCATGATTATTGCCATTGGCCAATTCGCGTTCACTGTTGGTGGCATTTCCTTCAACGGCATTGCCATTGGCGCGATCGTGATTCTTGTGGCCTACCACGGCCTGAAAGCCATTGGCAAGGCAACCGGCACTATTGCCAAAGACGATCCGGATATTTTGTAGTGTGTTTTAGTGCTACTGGGCCGTATTGTGGCTCAGCTTTTTTGCACAATGGCTCCTACCTTCACGGGTAGGAGCCATTTGCGTGTTCCATGGAGCGGTGCTCGCCTTACGTGGTGGTAGAACCCATGGGGCGGTAATTGGCCCATGGGGCGGCAAACATCCCATGGGGCGGTAAACATCCCATGGGGCGGTAAAACCCTCATGGGGCGGTAGGTGAAAATGGCTTTATTCTGCGGTTTCACAATTTCTTCAAACCGCCTCATGGGCAAGTTACCGCCCCATGGGCGAGTTACCGCCCCATGGGGTCATAAGTAAAGAGTGGAATGACAGCGTGGCGAGCATCAAGCAAAGTAGGGGGCTTACGCTAAGCTCGGAAAGCTTGCGTAATTTGCGTAACCTTTGACATGAAAGGCCACTGTGCCCCGTAATAATTTCGATGATCGTGACGATTCCGCTGATTTCCAGATGAACGACAGCGCGGAATCCCGCCCCCTTACCTTTGGCGAACTTGGCGTACCCGGACCGCTGGTGCGCGTACTTGCGGCAGATGACAAGAAGACCGCATTCCCCATTCAGGCCGACACCCTGCCCGATTCACTGGCCGGCCGCGACATTCTCGGCCGAGGGCGCACCGGCTCCGGCAAAACCCTCGCCTTCTCCATTCCGCTGATCACCCGGCTTGGCTCCTATGATTCGCTTGGCGAAATCGCGATGGAGGAGTTCCGCAAGGAAATCAAGCGTCGCAAGAAGGCCAGCTTGGAAGAGCGCCGCGCTGACGATTTCCTGCCGCACCCGCGCGGCCTGGTGCTGGCCCCCACCCGCGAGCTCGCGAACCAGATCAACGACGTGCTGATGCCGCTGGCCCACACGTTCGGCATGAACACCACCACGGTGTACGGCGGCGTCAAGTACATCCACCAGATCCGCGATCTGAAGGCCGGCGCCGATATCGTGGTCGCCTGCCCGGGCCGCCTTGAGGACCTGCTGCGACAGCAGGCGCTCACGCTCTCGTCCGTCGAAGTCGTGGTCATCGATGAGGCCGATGAAATGGCCGATATGGGCTTCCTGCCGCCGGTCAAGCGACTGCTTGAGCAGATCTCGCCCGACGCCCAGCACATGCTGTTCTCCGCCACGCTCGATCACGGCGTGGATGAAGTGGTGAACACCTTCCTGCATGATCCCAAGGTGCACGAGGTCGATTCGGCCACCACCGAACCTGACCTGATGACCCACCACGTGTTCGAGACCACGCGCGGCGACAAGCACGAACTCGTGCGCGTGCTCGCCTCGGGCGAAGGCCGTCGCATCCTGTTCACCCGCACCAAGTTCCAGGCCAAGAAGCTCGCCAAGAACCTGACGCAGAACGGCATTCCGGCCGCCGAGCTGCACGGCAACCTGAACCAGAACCAGCGTGATCGCAACCTCGCCGCATTCGATTCCGGCGACGTGCGCGTCATGGTGGCCACTGACGTGGCCGCCCGTGGCATAGACGTCGGCGGCGTGGAGCTTGTGGTGCAGGTCGAGCCGCCGGCTGACCCGAAGTCCTTTGTGCACCGCTCCGGCCGTACCGCCCGCGCCGGCAAGGCGGGCGACGTGGTCACCCTCGTGCTACCCGAACAGCGCCGCGAGGCGCGCCGCTTGCTGAACCAGGCCGGCATCAAAACCAAGATGATCGAAGTGACCCACGATTCGCCCGAAGTGCTTGAGCTTGTGGGCGACCGCGCCGAGCGCGTGGATGGTTGGAGCCTCGACAAGTCGCAGCCCGTGGGCAACCCGCGCAAGGGCAAGAACAGGGGCGCCAAGAACGCGGCGGGCGATGAGTCCGGCCGCAGCGGCAGGCGCAAGCACAATCGCAATCGCGACCGCGCCGAGCAGAACGTTGCCGAGACCGGATTCCAGCACGAGAACGCAGGCGGCGAGTTTGTTGCCGAAGGCGAGCCGCAGCGCAAGCACGGCGACAAGGCCAGCAAGAAGGCCGTGAAGAAGAACCGCAACCGTGCGGAACGCCGCGCCGGCATGAGCAACCCCGAGGCCGAGCGCCGCGACTATCTGTTCGAGCATGGCGATGACCGCCGTAAGGGCGGCCGTCGCGACGGATACGGCAAGAACCGTTACGACGAGCGCCAGGACGATGGCCGCAACGAGTACGGCAAGAACCGTCGCAATGATCGGTACGGCAAGGGCGGAAAATTCGACAAGCGCATCCATCGCAAGAACGAGAACCGCATCGTACGCGACGAGCGTTCAGAAGGTGCCAAGCGTCACGAACGCCGCATGATCGCCAAATACGGCAACACGGAAGGCCCAAACCGCCGCCATTCCAAGAAGAATCGCAACAATGCGCCATTCCGTATGAAGTCCGGACGCCGTTAGTCCGACAGCGCGTATGAATCAGGCCCGACGGCCTTTGATGGTCGTCGGGCCTGATTGTGTTGTAGGTCGGTGTTTTCGATGCGGATGCCTGTTCCCGACATGATGTGTATCAATGTTTCATAAATATGTTATATTAATACACAACTTGATGGGAGCCACGCTGTCATCCATCATTGGGTTGTTCGACGGATCGCCTATGCGTGGGCTGGCCGTCGGACTGCGGGTCGGCACATCCGGGGTGGGCATAGCGCTCGGCCCGGTCATCGGCGGCATCCTGCTGCAACGGTTCGCATGGGATAGCGTGTTCTGGGTGTGCGCCGTCATCGGCACGTTGGCCATTTGCGCCGCCTCCCTGTGCCTGTTCGGTTTCATCTTCCTCACGACCTAATGGTTCTAGGCGCTGCGTGGGTGTTCGGCGCTCGAGATGGCGATTGCCACACTGCCGTTCGCGGCCGTCATGGCCGCAGGCATCGCCCTCGTCCAGGGACCGACACCGACACACTGATGACGGCCGTGCCGGTCAGCGAGGAAGGTATGGGCAGTGCCGTCAACGACACGATCCGCGAACTCGGTGGAACGCTCGGCGTCGGCATCATGGGGTCGCTGCAGGCCGGCACGTACACCACCGGCCTGACGGACGCGCTGCGAGGATCCTACCTGTCCCAGGACATCCTTGGCGCATCCAAGGAATCCGTGATGGCTGCCGAATCCATTTCCGGCTCCCTGCCGGGCACCCTGCGCAGATTGCTGGATGACTCGGTCGCATCCGCGTTCATGGACGGGCTGCACAGCGTCTGCCTGGCGGCCATGACGATTGCACTTATCGCCGCGGTCGTTGCGATCGTGGCCATGCCAAAACGGCGGTAATGGCCTGTACACACCCTAGAATAACGGATATGACGCAATCGCAGCCCCGATCCAGACGCACGCCAACCCTTGAAATCCGCGGAAGAATTCTTGACGCGGCGAGGCAGATCGTGGAACAGGACGGCGTGGACGGTCTGACCATCCGTACGCTGTCCGCGCAGGCCGACGTGTCGCCCACCAGCATCTACCAGCACATCGGCGGCAAGCAGGCGGTGTCCGATGCGCTCATCGACGCATACTTCACCGATCTGCGCGAACAGCTCATCGCCATTGACGAATCCGACCCCGTGCTGCGTCTGCGCAGAGCAGGCATGATCTACCGCGAACACGCGCTGGACGCCCCCGGTATTTACATGCTGGTCTGGATGGGGCAGGCGTCGGACTCGGCCCAGCACTGCCTGGACGCCATCACGCAGATCATTCGATACGGCCAGGCGGCGACCGTGTTCCGTGACGATGACCCCCACCTGATTGCATCCTCCATCTGGATGTCCATACACGGGTTCATCCAATTCGAACTGCGTTCCGCCCAACCCCGCACACGAGGCCGCGAACGGGTTGACCGGTCGTACGGGTACCTGCTCGACCTGCTGATCCGAGGCATTCGGCGGTGAATGGTGAGCTCCCTCTGATGAGGTAGCTCAGTATTGATACGCTGTACTGCCGTCGGCGTTGCGGATGGTGAAAGTGGGGGATTGCTCGATGTTGAGGTCCACGGTCAGGGAATGCTGGGCGTCGGCGCTCGTCGAACGATAGACGAAGTGCTTGTTTTCCAGCTTCATGGCCTCGGTACGCGCATCCATCAGCCATGGGTTGCGACGGCGCAGCGCGATCAGCGCCTGATGCAGCCGGCATGTCGGCTCTCCCAGCGTGGACAGTTCGGCAGGGGAGTCGGGGAACTTCGGACGTACGTCGTCATCGCCGCCGAAACGCTCCTGCTTGACGCCCACATAGCCCTGCTCGTCGCCGTAATAGATGCTTGGCACGCCGCCGACCGTCATGAGCACCGCCAATGCCAACGCCGCCTTGGCCGGGCCAATCTGCGATGCGATACGCGTCACGTCATGGTTGCCGATGAACGTCTGCGGCACGAAGGAATCCAGGAACGCGTTGTGCCGCTTGAGATTCCAATCCAGCTCGAAGAAGTTCTCCGTCTCCAGCGCATGCTGGATCGACTTCCATAGCTCGTATTGCGTGATCGAATCCATCGTGGATTCCTCGATGATGCGCGGGTAATCGCCATGGATCACCTCACCGAAAATCCACGAATACGGGTGTGCGGCTTTGACCTGCGGCAACACGCGCGCCCAGAACGGGCTCGGCACGGCATACGCGGCGTCGAGGCGCCAGCCGGCGGCTCCGCGATCCAGCCAATGGCTCATCACATGGACCACATAGTTAACGGTCTCGTCAGCCGAATGGTCCAGCGCCACCAGATCCCCGTGCCCCTCGAACACATCCAAAGCGGGTTCGTCATTATCGCCGACATGCGCGCGGACCAGACCATGCCACGGGTTGTCGGCCGGATTCAAGCGTCCGGTGATCTCGTCAAGCGCCGCCCGGACGGCCGGATGATCGCGGCTCACATGATTGAACACGCCATCCAGCACCACCTGCAATCCCATGTCCCGGCAGGCCGCAATCAGCTGGTCGAACGCGGCATCCCCGCCCAATCGCACATCGATGTGCATATGGTCGAGCGTGTCGTATCCATGCGTCGCCGACTCGAACACCGGACCCAGCAGCAGGCCGGACGCGCCTAGATCGCGCACGTACTCCAGCCAAGGGATCATCGCGTCAAGGCCGCGGCCATGGAACTGGCGCGGGCCGGCGGGCCTGATATCGGCACCGCAGAAGCCCAGCGGATACACGTGCCAGAACACCCCGTACTTCACCCAATCGGGCATTGTGCGGCTCGAATCCGTGCTTACAACCACTGTGCACCTCCTGATTGACACCGTGTCCATTTTCGCACACGCATGACCGAATCCTCGGTAGATGACGAGAGTTGTCGATGCAGGCGCCGAATCGAAGCATACGACTGTCCCGCTCTGTTTTCACGAAAGGATGCGCGGCGCGCAACATAACAACACCATATAACCCGCGCGCCATGGGAACTACGTAGCCATTCTTCCGTTACAATCAGTGTGACGGCTTCCGCCCCCGAAGAAGAAGGTGTTGATTCCCCTTGGACGTCTCACTGGCGCATTTCCTCCAACAAGTGCTTTCCAACCCGGCTCTGACCGTCACAACGTTGCTGACGCTGGGAGTCATCTTCGTCAACGGCTGGACCGACGCACCCAACGCCATCGCCACCTGCGTGACCACGCGATGCATGCGCGTACGCTCCGCCGTCATCATGGCGGCCATCTTCAACTTCCTCGGCGTCTTCATCATGACGCAGCTCAACGCTTCCGTGGCCTCCACCATCAGCAACATGGTCGATTTCGGCGGCGACACGAACGCGGCGCTCATCGCCCTATGCGCGGCGCTGTTCTCCATCGTCGTATACAGCGTGGGCGCCTCGCTGCTCGGCATACCCACCTCCGAAAGCCACAGCCTGATCGCCGGCCTGTCCGGAGCGGCCATCGCCATCCAAGGCGGCATCGGCGGCATCAACATGGGCGAATGGGTCAAGGTGCTCTACGGTCTGGTCGCAAGCCTCCTGTTCGGCTTCGCCGTCGGCTGGTTGGTATGCAAGGCCGTGACCCTGATTTGCGCTGGCATGGACCGCCGCCGCACCAACGGGTTCTTCACCTACGCGCAGATCGTGGGTGCGGCGGCCATGAGCTTCATGCATGGCGCGCAGGACGGCCAGAAGTTCATCGGCGTGCTGTTCCTCGGCATGGCGTTCTGCAACGGCCAACCCAGCGTGACCGGTGTGATGATTCCGGTCTGGCTCATGATTCTGTGCAGCACCATCATGGGCGTAGGTACGTCCGTCGGCGGTGAACGCATCATCAAATCCGTGGGCCAGGACATGGTGAAACTCGAGAAATACCAAGGCTTCTCGGCCGATCTGTCAAGCGCGCTGTGCCTGCTCGTCATGACCGTGCTCGGCATCCCCGTCTCCACAACGCACACCAAGACCAGCGCCATCATGGGCGTGGGCGCGGTACGCCGCCTCTCCGCCATCAACTTCGGCGTGGTGCGCGACATGATGCTCACCTGGGTGTTCACCTTCCCTGGTTGCGGTCTCATCAGCTTCGTAATGGCCAAACTGTTCATGGTCGTGTTCTAGAAAGGAATCCACCCATCATGGCGAGACAAAAAGACACGTTCTACTTCGACGGATTCCGCCGCAGCGCGGACTACGCATGCCAGGCCGCGAAGCTGCTGTCCGAGGTCATGCACGACTTCAATCCGGGCCAGCTGCGCGAACGCATGGACAGCATGCACGCGATTGAGAAGTCAGCGGACGAGGTGCGCCACGACATGATGGACGAACTGGTGACCGCGTTCATCACGCCGTTCGACCGCGAGGACATCGACGAGCTCGGCCACGTGCTCGACGACGTGACCGACAGCATCGAAGGCGTGCTCAACCGCATGTACTACGACAACGTGACCGACATGCGCGACGACGCGGTCCAGATGTCGGATATGGTGGTGCGCGCCACGGAAAGCATCTGCGAGCTGGTCAACGAACTGCCGCGATTCCGGCATTCCAAGACGTTGCGCGAACTGGTGTTCGCCATCAACACGATCGAAACGGACGCCGACCACCTGTTCATCGAGTCGATGCGCACGCTGCACACCACCTGCACCGATCCGCTGCAGGTGTTCGCCTGGCATGACGTCTACCGTCACCTCGAACAGTGCTCCGACGACTGCGAGCGCGTGGCCAACACCATCGACAGTATCGTCATGAAAAACAGCTGAGGTTGGTTTTTCACAACCTCCCTCTGATGAGCCGAGCCGTGAAGAAAACGCCGGAGGCGTTTTTAGGCGAGGGTGAGTGACAACGAGCGAATAAGAGGTCAGCTGCAAGCTGTCCTGAATCGCGTTCGAGGTGGCATCGCGAAGCGATGTCGGAGGGAGAGGCCTACTTGACCAAAAGCCCCCTCACCTATGGGCGTTGAGCCAGAGGATGGCGAGTTGGGTGCGATTGGTCAGACCGAGCTTGTCCAGTATCGCGCTGATGCGATTGCGGACCGTGCCTTCGCTCAGGAACAGTCTGGCGGCGATGTCGCGGTTATCGAGGCCCTCGGCGACCAGCGCGGTGATCTCACGTTCGCGCTCGCCAAGCAGGCCCTCGATGGAATCGGCGGTATCTCTGGAATCGTCGGAATCGGCAGGATCTGGAGTTCGTTCGGTGAGCTTGCCGAGCACTTCCGCGCCGAGCACCACCTGACCGGCCATCACCGCCTGCAGCGCGGGCCCGACCGCCGCCACATCCTGTTTGATGAGATAGCCCTTGGCGCCAAGTCCCATCGCCTGCGCGATATACGACTGGTCCGCAAACGTGGTCAGGAACAGTATGCGCGCGGCCGGGTCCGTGGCCAGAATCTCGCGCGCGGCATCCAAACCGCTGGTGCCGGGCATCTGAATATCGATCAGCAGCACGTCCGGTCGGCTCGCCGGCGTCTCGAAATAACGGCGCACGGCGGCGTCTCCGTCATTTGCCATCCATAGCACCTCGGCCGTGCCGGTGGCCGTCAGAATCGTCTCCAACGACTGGCAGACGATCGGATCATCATCCACGATTGCGATTCTCATCAATCCCTCGATTCCATGGTCCAACGCTTCTTCGGCACGGATACGAACACACGCCAGCCGTCCTCATACGGCCCGCAGACCGCGGTGCCGCCAAGGGCGCGCACGCGCGATTCGATATCCGCCAAACCCATGCCGCGCATCAGCTCATCGGCCGAACCACGCATATCGGCAACGCCGTCGGCGGCGAGTCGCGAGCCGACGTGCGTGGCGCGCATCGCACGCGGGCGGGCAGCGGCCGTCCGGGACCCATCGGACTCGGACACGGCCGGCCCCGGATCCTGAATGACCAACTGCCAGAACGCGGGGAAGTCACGCAACGTCACGCTCGCCTCGCGCGCCGCGCTGTGATGCACCACGTTCGACAATGCCTCGCGAATCACGGTCGCGAAACAGCGCGAGACCGGCGCAGGCGCCTTGGCGATATCGTTGGCCAGCGTCACGGCGAAACCGGGGGAGATGCCGTCGAACGACGTGACGGCATCATCGATCTGCGCGGCGAAATCAGTGCCATCATCCTCAAGATCATGCACCGAACGGCGCACCATCGTCATCGCATCATCCAACGTCGCACCCAACGTGGCGAACCCTTGCGCAGCGACCGTATCGTTCGTCGCCTTGGCCACCGTTTTGCCGGCCTGCGCCTGCATGATCGCGCGGGTCAGCAGATGGCCCACATTGTCGTGGATCTCCCGGGCGATACGCGTGCGCTCGCCGAGGGTCGCCATGCGAATCGACTGGGCGCGTTCCTCATCGATGTCGGCGATGCGCGAACGAGTGGCCCGCGAGGATTCGCGCGCCCTGTCCTGCGCGTGCAGCAACGCGCGCCGCGCCTCGTCCGAGGAGGCGCGGGCCCGGCCCAGAACGAATCCAAGCAGGGCGACCAGCGTCATCACCAGCGTCTGGAGACGGTCGGTGCCACGGGCGAACCAGAGCGCGATCAGCGGCAACACCCATATCCAGCGCGCGGCGGCCGAAAGCCACGGGGCCGAACGCATTGCATCGGCAAGGGAACGGCGAGAGGCCGCGGTCCGCGAGACACTGGGGGAGCGGCCACTTGCCGCAGTCCGTGCCCCCGCCCGGGCTCCGGTCGAGGCGAGGGCCGGCAGCCGTGCAGTATCGTAGGCGATGAGCGGCATGAACGCGCACCATGAAGGCACCGCCACGGCGATGACGAGATACGCCGTACACAAGACCCAAGACCATTGCGCGGGACGCAGCCATTCCACCAATCCGGCGACGGGACGCAGCCATTCCACCAATCCGGCGACGGGACGCAGCCATTCCACCAATCCGGCGACGGGACGCAGCCATTCCACCAATCCGGCGACGGGACGCAGCCATTCCACCAATCCGGCGACGGGACGCAGCCATTCCACCAATCCGGCGACGGAAACGGCCAACAGCAGGCCGGCGATGAACACGCCATCGAACCGTGCCCCGACAAGCCAGGCCAAAGCCAGGCCCAACACGAGTAGCAAGCCCTTCTCGGCCAACACGCGCATGGCACCTCCCCGGCTCGACGCTCTTCCACCACCAGTCTAGCGGTGTGCGGAACACGACGAACTTGACGGGCGTGCGGAATTATTCGCATGACGGTCCAAGACAACGGGTCTACACTTCCCGAATAGATGAGGCACAAGCGTCGGATGTCGTCGACACAACCGTAAAGGGATGATACCGATGATTACGCAAAGCCACAGGGCGTCCAACTATTCGATGGACGAGATCAGCCTGATGCCGGTCGATAAGGTGTACAAGGCCATGCAGACCGACGCCGAAGGACTGTAATGACAAATGTCACGCCTGTACGGCCAAGTCGTGACGTTTGCCTGTGGCGGCGTCCGGCCCCTTCTTGGGATGATGGAATCACCAAGGAAGGGAGTGGCTATGACAACCGACAACAGAGCTTCCGAACACGACTCGACAACCAACCCGGCCCTGGCCGTGCACGTCAGCCAACTGGTCAAACGCTACGGCGACATGGTGGCGCTCGACTATTTTGACCTCGACGTGAACCAGGGCGAGATTTTCGGGCTGCTTGGACCGAACGGGTCCGGCAAAACCACCGCGATCAACTGCATCCTCGCGCTGCTCACCTACGATTCGGGCACGATTCGCGTGTTCGGCCAGCCGATGACGCCGACCTCCTACGCGCTGAAACGTCGTATCGGCATCGTGCCGCAGAACGTGGCCGTGTTCAACGAACTGACCGTCACCGAAAACATCGACTACTTCTGCTCGCTGTACGTGCCGAAGAAAACCGACCGCGCGCCGCTGGTCGAGGAGTCCATCGAATTCGTCGGACTCCAGGACTTCCGCAAGTTCCGGCCCGGCAAACTGTCCGGCGGTCTGCTGCGACGCCTGAACATCGCCTGCGGCATCGCGCACAAGCCTGACCTGATCTTCTTCGACGAACCCACGGTCGCCGTCGACCCGCAAAGCCGCAATTCGATTCTGGAAGGCATCCAGCGGCTCAACCAGGCCGGCGCCACGGTGATCTACACCAGCCACTACAT